>FSTI01000105.1_pt1 | contig 8152 bp, 7 predicted proteins | sample 1637091 | NCBI WGS metagenome assembly FSTI01 (sample SAMEA3914819, study PRJEB12502) | metagenome | biome: forest; material: soil | place: Canada | collected 2010-06-26 | depth 0.3 m | reverse complement strand
TTTGATCAAGTAAAGGGTGTTGGAAGCAATCAAAAAAACTGCCAGCGCTTGCGCTGGCAGTTTTTTGATTTTCATCCTTCAGACTTCATCCTTCGCTTTAGTTCATCCAGCGCCGTCAGCACCTGCGCTTTCAACCCCTCGTCCAGCCCCAGCGCCTCGAACTCGTCCTCGTCCAGCACGGTTTGCGTGCCGTCGGCAGCGACCCAGAGATCGAGCGCCAGGTCTACGTAAGAAATGGTGTCCGGTGCATCCCAGATGGCGGGGCGGCCCAGGTTGCAGTACCAGCCCTTGATCTGGTCATCGTCGCGGTCGTGGATTTCGAAGATGTTGTACCAATTCTCGGTAAAAAATGTCTCGACAAAGCGGTCATTCCTCTTGAGCGTCACGCCCATGAAGGGCATATCGTCGCGGTTGAAACGCGCTTCAAGGCGCACAAAGTCTGCGCCGCGCTCCAAAATTTCACCGGCATAACGCCAGGTCACTTCGCCCTGTAAATTGCGCTTCCAGACGTTGATCGGGTCCATTACAAACACTCCACCTGCAAAATTTTCAGCTTCAAAGTCTGTCCTATTGTACACGGCGTGGATAGCGTAAAGGTCAACCCGCCCGCCAGCTCCACGCGAAAAGCCTGCTCGCGGAAGACGACATCCGTTACCGTGCCGGTCAGCGTCTCGCCAGTTTCCACCACTTCAGCGCGCGGGCGCAGCAGCAGGGTAATCTTCTCTTCGCCTATGTCGTGGGAGTGGTCACAGGTGATTTCCAGTATCCCAATCGGACTCTCAACCTTCAACTTTCCACCTTCCAACCTTCCAACAATCTTTGCACTTACCACATTGCCCAACCCTAAGAAGCGGGCCACCCATCCGTTTGCCGGGTGCGCAAAAACTTCGGGCGGCGTGCCGCTCTGGGCAATCTGACCTTCGCGCAGCAGGATGATGCGGTCGGCGATGGTGAACGCTTCCTGCTGGTCGTGCGTGACGTAAATGGCCGGGATGCCGGTCTGGTGCAGGATGGCGCGCAGTTCGTCGAGCAGGCTTTCGCGCAGGGCGCGGTCGAGCGCGCCGAGCGGCTCATCGAGCATCAACAGACGCGGCCTTGGGGCCAGCGCCCGCGCCAGCGCCACGCGCTGCTGCTCGCCGCCCGAAAGTTCCGTCACGCGGCGTTTGGCGAACCCGCCCATATTGACCTGCCCCAGCACTTCGTCCACACGCGCGGGGATTTCGCTTTTGGGCCACTGCTTCATCTGCAAACCATAGGCCACGTTCTGGAAAACGTTCAAATGCGGGAAGAGCGCGTAATCCTGGAACATCAGCCCAAAGTTGCGCTGATGCACCGCGACCTGGTTCAGGCTTTGCCCGTCCCAGAGCACTTGGCCGCTATCGGCCTGTTCCAGCCCGGCAATGATGCGCAAAATGGTGCTCTTGCCCGAACCAGATGCGCCCAGCAAACAAATCGTCTCGCCCGCCGCCAGCGAAAAGGAAATCCCTTTCAGCAGCGGCTGGTTTTCGTAGGTTTTGTGTAAATTATCAACTGAAAGCATGTGTTTGTCCTTTTACGCATTACATATTACGCGTTAGTAATTCGTAATGCGTAAAAAATCAGAATTCTCCTGTGCCGGGGAGTCTCAAACGTTCGATCAGGAAAATTCCCAGGCCGGTGAAGAGCATCAGCAGTGTTGCCATCGCCATTGCCTGACCGTAGTTCAACGGGCCGGGGTGTGACAGGAACAGGAAAATGGCCGTCGGCAGGGTGGGGTATTCGGGGCGCGCTAGCAGCGATGCGGCCCCAAACTCACCGAGCGATACCGTAAAGGCAAAAGCTCCAGCCGAGACCGTCGCGCGCGAGATGATCGGCCAGTCAATTGTGCGCCAGATCTGCCAGCGTGAAGCGCCCAGCACTGCCGCCGCCTCGCGGTAACGCTGCGGAATCGTCGCCAGCGCCGTTTGCAGGTTGCGGATGACGAACGGCAGCGCGATGGTGGTGTGGGCGAGGGGAATCAGCAACGGGGAAGTCAGCAGGGATGCATTCCCGAAAAATGGCAGGGGATGATTGAACGTCACAATATATCCCAGCCCCAGAGTCACTGCGGATGCGCCGAGCGGCAGCATCAAAAAGGGATCAATTGCTTTCTCGAACCTGCCGGGGCGTGCCAGCGCCAGCGCCGCCGGGAAACCGAGCAGCAGGGAGAGCAGCACCGTCAGGCTGGCATAGGTCAGCGAGTTGAGTGCGGCCTGCACGGGCGGCACATGGAAGATTGAATCACGCCGGTTGAGGAAAAGCTCGCTGTAGTAGGCAGTCGTCAGGCCGGGCGCCTGCGTTTCGGTGCTGTGGGAAGCGCGTTCTGCCTCGAGGCGGGTGACCGAACGGATGGGCAGCGCCAGCAATGGCAGCGCGAAAAAGATCAGCAAAACGGTCACCATGCCTGCCAAAAAGAGCTTTTCAGCGCGCTGTTTGGGTGCGCGCAGGTTGGCCCAGGCAGCGCGCGGTTTTAGTGGCGCAACTGCGCGGTTGGTATAACGGTTATAGAGCACGGAAAAAGCCAGCGTGCATAATAATTGCAGCAGGGAAAGTAGCGAAGCGGCGGGCATATTCAGCATGTAGAGCGCCTGGATATAAATCTGCACTTCGAGCGTGACGAATTTTGGCCCGCCCAAGATCAAAATGACGCCGTAGCTGGTGAAATCGAACAGGAACACCAGCAGGCTGGCGGCATAGATGGCCGGGCGCAGCAGGGGCAGGGTCACGCGCCAGAGCGTCTGAAACGGATCGGCCCCAAGCGCGCGGGATGCATCAGTTAAACGGATGTCCAACGCGGCCCAGGCATTGCCCACCAGCCGAATCACGACCGTGGTGTTGTAGAAAACATGGGCGGCGAGAATGGCCCAGAGCGTGCCGACAAAGACCACGGGGGGCAGGTTCGTGTTCTTCGTCAGAATGTTGACCCAGCCGTTTGACCCCAACAGTGCATTGAATCCGGCAGCGACTACGACGGTTGGCAGCATGAACGGGATGGCGGTCAGCGCGCGCAGGATGCCCTTGCCAGGGAAGTTATAACGGGCGAAGAGAAACGCCAGCGGGAGGCCGAGCAGCAATGTGAGCAGCGTGGAAAGGATCGCCTGCCCAAAGGTGAAGAGCAGGATGTTGAAAGTTTCGCCAAAAAAGCTGGCGCGCAGCGACGTGAAATCCATCCCAACTGCCAGGATGCGCGCAAAGGGAAGAAAGAAGAACAGCCCGAGAAAAACCAGCGGGGCCAACCATGTAAAAAAGCGGGAACGGGTCAAAGGGAAGTTTTTTTTACGCATTACGGATTACGCATTACATTATTCGTAATGCGTAATCCGTAAAAGAGCAGAACGTTAGTGCAAAACGGCCTGCGTCCAGTCGTTGATCCAGGTATCGCGTTGTTTATCCAGATCGGCGGGCGCGGAGGCCGGGCTTGTGGCAACCTGCGCATATTGGACGAACGAGTCGGGCAGTTTGGCCTGGCTGTTGACCGGGTAGACAAACATTTGCAGCGGCATATCTTCTTGGAGCGGTACGTCCAGCATGAAGTCAACGAACTTTTCGGCCAGGTCACGGTTCTTGCTGCCCTTCAGAATGCCGACGAACTCGATTTGGCGGAAGCAGGTGCCGGGAGCGGTAATGGATGCGGTGGGGGCGGTGTCAATCGGGGGGCTGGCAAAAACCACCTCGGCGGCGGGGCTGGATGCGTAGAAAACGCCCATCGGTTGCGGGCCTTTCCAAGACGAGCCACTGAAATTGGTGTAATAGGCTGTTTCCCACCCGTCAACGACAACCACGCCATTGGCTTTGAGCGCCTTCCAGTAATCAAGATAGCCATCGCCGTACTGCGCAATGGTGGCAAGCAAAAAGGCCAACCCCGTTGACGATGTAGCCGGGTTTTCGACGACCAGCATGTCTTTGTAATCAGGCTTCTTCAGGTCATCCAGCGAGGCCGGGATGGCCAGGCCGTTCTTATCGAAGAAGGCTTTCGAATAGTTGATGCAAACATCGCCGTAATCCACTGGCAGGGCGCGGTTTTTCAGGTCAAGCTGAAATTCGGCAGGGACGTTGGCCAGGTTGGGGGAGGCGTATGAGTCGAAAATATCTGAATCAAGCGCGCGTGAAAGGAAGCTGTTATCCACCCCGTAGAAGACATCGGCCAGCGGCGCGTCTTTTGCCAGGATGGCTTTGTTGAGCGCGGCCCCGGCATCGCCGCTTTTCAGGAAGGTGATCTTGACGTTGTTGGCCAGTTCGAATTCCTGAATAATGCCTTCGCTGGCGTTGAACGAGTCGTGGGTCATCACGGTCAGCGTGCGTGTTTCAGCGGACGTCGCTGCCGGAGCGGGTGCTGTATCGGTGGGCAGTGCTTCGGCTGGAGCATTTGTCGCTCCCAATAGAGCATTGTTCGTCGGGCCCGATCCCGCAGGAGTGCCGCAAGCGGCCAATAAAACAGACAAAATTAAAACGGAGAAGAGTAGTTTTTTCATTGCTTGATCCTGTTTGAAATTAGATTTAGTGGTCCGTTGCATCTGCGGTGGTGCAGGCAATCCACTTTTTTAACTAGATTTTGTGGTGATGCACGCACAATAATGTGCCCTGCTTCACCCGGACGGTGGCAGTATCAGACAACATCTGGTTGCTGATGCCGCGCGTACGATGCGGTAGCAGCGTTTCGCGGTTGAGCGGGTAGCTCAAGCCGTCGGTGGTGACGCCCTCGGCGGGCGCTCCCCAGGGCAGCAGCGAGACTGTTTCGGCTTGCTGACCGTGCAGGGTGGCTTTGCTGGTAATGAAGAAAGCCTCGGTCAGGCCGTCGTTCAGGCGCACATCGGCTGCAATACAGGCCGGGTTCGAGATGAGCGCCAGGTTGCCCAGCATTTGATCGAGACGACCGCCCAAGGCGGCAATAATGATGATCGGGCTGTAGCCCGATTTCAGGGCATGGTCGAGTGTCAGTTCCAGATCGGTCTCATCCTTGCTGGGGGGGTAACTCAAGATATGTACGCCCATTTCGGTAAAGACGCGCACCTCGGCTTCCGACAGCGAATCCAGGTCACCAATGATGACGCTTGGGATCACGCCCAGCTTGAGCGCGTGGCGCGCGCCGCCATCGGCGGCGATCAGCACATCGTCTGGCTTAATCATGGCGCGTGCTGCGCCCAAGTCTGGCAGTTCACCGTTGACAAAAAGTATGGCTCGGGGCATGGTTCAATCCTTTCTTCTGTAAAGGGCAACAAAAAACGCCATCCATGAGGGAGGCGTTGATGTAAGGAAAGCATCCCTCCGCCGGCATGATCCGGATCAGGTTCTTCGGGTCGAGGGCTGCAAGCCCTCCTCTCAGCCCGGTTGACAGGCTCCCCGTTCAGTTGTTACGAACGTGAGTGTATTTTAGTCTGAAAAGATTAATTCTGCAATCTCACAATGAGACTGTAATTGTTTTCGCTCTCTTTATGGTACATTTTGACACAACCTGTTTCAACATCAACGTATCGGACACATCCTTGGCAATCATTCTCTTTGGCGTACTCTCGGCGCTCACTTGGGGCGCAGGCGATTTTTCCGGCGGGCTTGCGAGCCGTCATACCGGTCCATACCGCGCGGTCTTCTATGGCGAGGCTTTTGGGCTGCTCCTGTTACTGGGTGCGGCAGCCTATTTTCATGGGAGCACCATCGGGTGGGAGACGGGCTTGGTCAGCGCCGCGGGTGGTTTGTGCGGGGCCTTTGGACTCTTAATCCTCTATTATGCCATGGGACGCGGACAAATGAGCATTGCTGCGCCTGTTTCCGCCCTGTTTACAGCGGCGCTGCCCGTTGCTGCGGGTGCGGTGCTGGAGGGCCTTCCTTCCCCGGTCAAGTTGAGCGGTTTCCTGGTGGCGCTGGTTGCCATCTGGATGATCGCGCAGGAGGTGGGGCAAAAATCTCAGCTTGTGCGCCTTTCGGACCTGCGCCTGCCGCTGCTCTCCGGGCTGTGTTTTGGTGTGTACTTTATCCTGATCCATCAGGCCACCCGTGAGACGTTGCTCTGGCCGATGATCATTTCCCGCTCTGTAGGGACTTTCACCGTCGCGGTTTTTCTGCTCGTCCGGCGCGAAAGCTGGCGGGTTATACGACCAGCCTGGTTTGTTATCTTCCTGAACGGCGCGCTCGATATTGCCGGGAACGCCTGTTACATTCTGGCCGGGCAAAACGGCAGGCTCGATGTTGCCGCCGTGCTCAGTTCGCTCTATCCCGGCGCAACCGTTCTGCTGGCCTGGTTGATTTTGAAAGAGCGTATGGGCACCATCCAAAAGCTTGGCATTCTGGCGGCCCTGCTCGCCATCGTCCTGATGACGTTATAAGCAAGCGGCTGCAAACATTAGACCGTTTGCATAAGTATAAAAGGGCTTTGCCACAGAGTACACAGAGTCCTTTGAGAAAAGCTTTTAAACTCTTCTTTTCTCTGTGATCTCTGTGGCAAAAAGACTTTTGAAAGAGGTCCATTCGAAATGGGAGACAATATGTTCAATGAAATCCTGGCGGCGAAGGAAAGAATCAAAGGTTATGCCAATGTAACCCCCGTGATGACGTCCAGCACGCTCAACCGCATGGTTGGCGCGGAAGTGTATTTCAAGTGTGAGAATTTTCAAAAAGTGGGGGCATTCAAGTTTCGGGGTGCATTCAACAGTATTTCGCAGCTTTCAACAGCAGAGAAAGCGCGCGGCGTCATTGCCTTTTCTTCCGGAAATCATGCGCAGGCCGTGGCGCTGGTTGGGAAAATGCTGAACGTCCAAACCACCATTGTCATGCCTATGGATGCCCCGGCCATCAAGCGCGCCGCCACCCTCGGCTACGGAGCGAAAGTTGTTGAATACAACCCTGAGACAGAAACCCGCGAAGCGGTTACCCATGCGCTTGAAAGCAGGCATGGCTATGTGCTGATTCCACCCTTTGACCACAAGGATGTGATCGCCGGTCAGGGCACCGCCGCGCTGGAAATGTTTGAGCAGATCGGGCCGCTGGACATGCTACTGACCCCCTGCGGTGGCGGCGGATTGTTGAGCGGGTCCGCGATTGCAGCCAAGGGAGCTTCCCCAGGTTGCCGGGTGATCGGCATCGAACCGGCGCTGGCAGATGACGCAGCCAGGTCTTTCCAAACAAAGACATTGCAAACGGTGAAAAATCCGCAGACAATTGCCGATGGCACCCGCACCGCCTCTCTGGGTGAAATTACCTTCCCGCTTGTGCTCGAATATGCGGCTGACGTGAAAACAGTCTCAGAAGCTGCCATCATGGACGCCGTCCGCTTTCTGTTCCAGCGTATGAAGCTGGTCGTTGAGCCCTCCGGCGCACTCGGGCTGGCGGCACTGCTCAGTGGGGCGGTGACGCCAGCAGGCCGTGTTGGCATTATTCTAAGCGGCGGCAATATTGATTCGGCGATGATGCAAATGATATTGAATGGATAAACAGGTATGCCCTTTTATTCTTCATAGCGCAGCAGCGTCAACTGATTCACCACCGTAATGACCGTTAGCAGATCGCCTGCACGCGAGAGATAGACTGGCCCGGCCACGACGGGCACAACTTCGGAAGTCCAGTGTTGGCCGCTGTCGGTTGTATGAAAGGCCAGCACCGGCTCGGTTTTGCCCGAATCGCCGGATGAGATCACGACCAGGCCGTGCGCTGCATCTGAAAAACGCATGGCGGCCAACTGGTATACTGAAAAAGGGGACATTTTGAGCGTGCCCATTGGCAGTTTGCCCACTTCGCGCCAATGCGCGCCGTTATCCTGCGTGGAGAACAGCATGCCATCCTGATCGAGCAGGTAGCCCTTCCCCGGCAGGTACGTGTCAATCGTGGCGACCTGGTTGGCTGTTGTGGGCAGCGCCTGCATCACCCACGAAGCGCCGCCATCCCCGGTGGTGCCGAAAAGGTTCGAATTCGCCAGCCAGCCGGTCTTGTCGTCGAGAAAACTCATCGAATGGCACGGATTGGTGATCGTGAGCGGGTTGCCAAAGGCAGCGAGCACCTGCCAGGTTTTGCCCCCATCCACCGATTTGCGCACATTGGTTGCGCCGCCGCAGGTCCAGATCACGCTGGGGCTGACGATTTCGATGCCGTAGCGGCAGTCTGCTGCGCTCTCGGTTTGCAGCCAGGTTTTCGCCCCGTCGCCAGA
>FSTI01000289.1_pt1 | contig 8187 bp, 10 predicted proteins | sample 1637091 | NCBI WGS metagenome assembly FSTI01 (sample SAMEA3914819, study PRJEB12502) | metagenome | biome: forest; material: soil | place: Canada | collected 2010-06-26 | depth 0.3 m | reverse complement strand
ATTCAACTTTTGCGCCAGAAACCGTATGTGATTGGCGAGCACGTCTGGAATATGTGCGATTTCAAGACCTCGCAGGGTGTCGGGCGCGCAGGTGCGTTGAACCACAAAGGCGTCTTCACACGCGACCGTCGTCCCAAGCTGGCGGCGCATCGTCTACGGGAAGTATGGGGCGCGAAGTAAGCCATGCAGGTCCATCCACTCCTTATGCTCCAGCAAGACCCGTATTTTGGTGTCACCAGCCAACAAGAAAAAGTTGCGCGCGAACTCTACGAACGCGTCGCCGATCTGCCCCTGGTTTGTCCGCACGGGCATGTGGATGCGCGCCTGTTTGCCGACTCTGGCGCAACCTTTGGTTCGCCTGCCGATCTGTTCATTATTCCCGATCACTACATCATTCGCATGTTGTACTCGCAGGGCATCCCGCTCGAAAAGCTGGGTGCGCCGCGTGTGGATGGCGGCGAAGTCGAAGGCGATCACCGCGCCATCTGGCGTCTTTTCTGCGCCAACTTCCACCTGTTTCGCGGCACCCCGTCGGGCATCTGGCTGGGACACGAACTGAGCAACGTTTTCGACATTCATCAGAAACCGTCCGCCGCCAATGCCGATTTGCTCTATGATGTCATCAGTGAAAAACTGGCTCAACCTGAATTCACGCCGCGCGCGCTCTTCGACCGTTTCAACATCGAAGTGCTCAGCACCACCGACGCCGCCGAAGATACCCTGGCGCATCACCAGGCCATCCGCGCTTCGGGTTGGCCGGGGCATATCATCCCATGCTTCCGACCGGATGGCGTCATCAGCCTGGATACGCCCAACTGGCAGGACAACATCCAGAAGCTGGGCGAAGTCAGCGGGGTGGAGATTGTGGATTTCCCGTCGTACATCCGGGCGCTGGAGCAGCGCCGCGACTTTTTTCGTTCGATGGGTGCCACCGCCACCGACCAGGCAGCCCTGACGCCTATCACTGCTGAAATGACTCCTGCCGAAGCGGATACGATTTTCCAGCGCGCCTTGCGTGGCGCGCCCGCTGCTGACGATGCTGTGCGTTTTAGCGCTCACATGCTGATGGAAATGGCGCGCATGAGCGTCGAAGACGGGCTGGTGATGCAGTTGCACCCCGGCTCGCTGCGCAACCATAACCGCAGCCTGTATGAACGCTTTGGTCTCGATAAGGGAGCGGATATTCCGATCCAGACCGAATATACCCGTAACCTGATGCCGTTACTGAACAAATATGGAGATGACAGTCATCTGACCCTGATTATCTTCACCCTCGATGAGACCTGCTACGCCCGTGAGCTAGCCCCGCTGGCCGGGCATTATCCCGCGCTGAAGCTGGGTCCGCCCTGGTGGTTCCATGACAGTCCGAATGGCATGGCACGCTACTTTGACCAGGTAATGGAGACTGCCGGTCTCTACAACACCGCCGGTTTCAACGACGATACCCGCGCTTTTTGTTCCATCCCCGCCCGCCACGACGTCTGGCGCAAAGCCTCGGCCAACTGGGTGGCCGGTTTGGTGGCGAGCCAGAGCGTTGATATGGACGATGCCGAAGACATGATGACCGAGCTTGCCGTTGGCCTGGCGCGTCGCGCCTATCGTTTGTAGGGGCGCAGCGTCGCTGCGTCCCTACGCCCAACCATGGAATCCCAAATGCCCTTTATCCCATCCTATGATTTCACCAACAAAGTCGCTGTTGTTACTGGCGGCGCAGGCGTTTTGTGCGCCGCCATGTGTCGTGCCCTGGCCGCTGCTGGGGCCAGCGTGGTCGTGCTTGGACGACGACTTGAACCCGCCGAAGCATTGGCCGCCGAAATCCGCGCGGCGGGCGGCGAAGCGCTGGGCATGGCCTGCAACGTCCTGGAAAAAGACGAATTAGAATCCGCTGCCGCCGTTGTGCTCAAAACGTATGGTCGTGTGGATATTTTGATCAACGGCGCAGGCGGCAACAAACCGCAGGCTGTTACCAATGCCGAACAGTCCTTCTTCGATTTGCCGGTCGAAGCCATGCGTGATGTTTTTGACCTGAACATGCTTGGGACGATTTTGCCCGCGCAGGTTTTCGGCAAAATCATGGCTGCGCAAAACGCGGGGGTCATTCTGAACATTTCGTCCATGAACGCCTACCGTCCGCTGACGCGTACCATCAGCTACGCTGCTGCCAAAGCCGCGGTCAGCAACTTTACCCAGTGGCTGGCCGTCCACATGGCGCAGGAATACAACCCGGAAATCCGCGTCAACGCCATTGCCCCCGGCTTTTTCGTCGGCGATCAGAACCGACGCCTGCTTTTGAACGACGATGGCTCCCTGACCGCGCGCGGCCAGCAGATCATCAGTCACACGCCGCAGGGCCGCTTCGGCACGCCCGATGACCTGCTCGGCGCGGTGCTCTGGCTGCTCTCGCCCGCAGCCGCCTTTGTCACGGGCGTCATCATCCCGGTGGATGGCGGTTTTTCGGCATTTGGCGGAGTTTGATGGTGGGTGGCGGAATCTCGGCGCAGGCAATCGCGGAGGTCGGTCTGCTCTCCCATGAAGCGATCCGCGAAACGCTCGAAAAGGGCCTGGCTGGGATGTTCAGCGGCCAGAAGGTGCTGGTGCTGATTCCTGACCACACCCGTTCCCTGCCGCTGCCGTTTTTATTCCGCGCGCTGGTCGAAATTTTACATGAGACGCGTCAGCTCGATTTTATGGTCGCGTTGGGCACACATCCGCCGCTCAGTGAGGAAAGCTTAAACCACCTGGTTGGGATTACCGCCGAGGAACGGCAGGCGCAATTCGTCCATATCGGGTTGTTGAACCATGCTTGGGATGATCCCAACGCGCTGGTCGTGCTGGGCGTCATGGAACAGGACGAAATTAAACAACTGGCCGCCAGCCACTGGCACGAATCCCTGCCAGATCGCGTGGAGATTCTCCTGAATAAAGCTGCCTTGGAATACGACCAGATCATTATTCTTGGCCCAACCTTCCCGCACGAAGTCGTCGGTTTTTCGGGGGGGGCCAAATATCTGTTCCCTGGCATTTCAGGCCCGCAGATGATCAACGCCACACACTGGCTGGGTGCGCTGGCGGGTGTGGTCGGCACGATCGGCATCAAGAAAACACCCGTCCGCGCCATGATCCATGCCGCCGCAGCACGGCTTAAAACGCCCGTCACGCTGATTGCGCTGACCGTCGAAGATCATGAGCTTTCCGGTCTGTTCATCGGGGATATGTTCTCGGCCTGGAGCGCTGCCGCTGATCTTTCGGCACAGCGCCACATTCGCTGGTGCGAGAAGCCCTATCAGCGCGTGCTCTCCTATGCTCCCAAAATGTATGACGAGCTGTGGACAGGCGCAAAAGCCATGTATAAACTTGAATCAGCCGTGGCGGTGGGGGGCGAAGTGGTCATTTATGCCCCACACCTGGACGTGGTCAGTCACGTGCATGGCAAATATATCTACGAAGTGGGTTATCACATCCTGCCCTATTTTTTGCACGACTGGGAACGTTTCAAACACGTCTCGCTCTCGGTGCTGGCGCACAGCACGCACCTGCGCGGCTCAGGCGTGATGGAAAACGGCATCGAAAAACCCAATGTGCTCGTCACCCTCGCCAGCCAGATTCCAGCCGAAGACTGTGCACGCCTGAACCTGGGCTATCTCGACCCGGCCAGCATTAACATTGACGAGTGGAAAGACCGCGAAAATGAAGGCATTCTCTACGTCCCCAAAGCAGGCGAAATTTTATATCGGTTAAAAAAATAATCCACAGAGTGTGCAGATAATACAGATTTTAAAATCTGTGGAAATTTGCGTAATCTGTGGATTATTTTAATGTTTATTGCTCAAATCGTTGCATACTCCCGCACATCCGTCAGGGTGCCGGAATTCGTCAGGTCTTCGGCGGCGGCCAGCAGGCGGATGGCAACGTCCTCATCGGCATAGGCTTCGCCGCAGTTTGGGCAGACCTGCGCCGGGGTGTTTTTGACCACCAGCCTGAACCCATCGCGTTCGAGTGTCACATCCGTTACGCCGGGGCGGGTTTCGGCTTGTTTGCACAGGATGCACTTCATCGCCGCCTCCGCTGATAGCCTGGTTCCCAGTATCGGCCATCCGGTTCGTATGCGGTAACGACAATCGCCTCGTCATCTGCCTCGTTATCGGCGACGACGACGTGCAGCGGGCGTTTTCCGCGCCCACCCAGCAGCAGGCGGCCCGGATAATGGGCGTCTTCATAGGCTTCGATGGCTTTGCCGCGCTGTAGCACAAAGCGCATGTCTTCTGCGCTGACGCTGCGCTCAAACATGCGCTGGATGGCGTGGATGCGGTAGATAATTTTCATTTTTATACCAAGGGACGATGCAGAATCTCACGATCAGCCTGGTCAGCTTCCTGATAAATTTTTCGCACGTTGTCTTTCATTTCGGCGGTGGCGGTGGGGGTTTGCGGGATGAATTTGATCAGGTCGCGGGCTTGCTGTAACAGGTCTTTCACCCCGGCGATATACGAAAAATTATGACGCCCGCCTTCTTCGGTCGGGATGGGAAAATCGTAGGCCTTTTGTATAAGAATACGTGCGCGTAGTATTCGTTCGGCAGCGGGGATGAGTTTTGCCATTTTTCCTTTGGGTTGGTTTTGTTTTTGGGGTTTGTTGCTGGCGGCAAATCTACCTATTTTAAAGCGGCTGCTTCTCCCCCAAGCGGCGAGGTGCTGCCGCGCATGCGCACGGCCAGTTCTTTCAGTTGAAAATAACTGATCGGTTTAATCAATACCAGGTCGGCCTTGTCGCGCAGCATGGATGCCATTTGCGGATCGGCGGAAGCCACCACGACGCGCGTTTTTGCCAGGCGGGCATCGGCGCGAATGTGCTTCAAAATATCGGCACCAGAAACATGCGGCAGGTGCAGGTCCAGCACCACCAGCGCGGGTGTAATTTCGGCCAGCCTTGAAATTGCCACCTGCCCGTCTCTGATGACCTCAATCTCGAAGCCAGCTTTTTGCAGCGCTTCAGAGAAAAGGTTGGCATGGGGGATGTCATCTTCGATGATCAGTGCCAGTGGGTTGTTCACAAGATACACTCCTGATTTTGCAAGACAAAAATATTTATTTCATTTTACCAGCAAGGGACTTGCCAAAAATTTTGCATTTAGGGCTGTGCTGCTGCGGATAATTTGTGAATCTGTTTGACGACATCCGGCAGGCGGATGGTGAACGTGGCGCCCTGCCCCAGCCCCGCGCTTTCGACGGTAATATCCCCGCCCATGGCGCGACAGTAGTTGCGGCTGAGCGCCAGCCCCAGGCCGGTGCCGCCATACTCGCGTGTAATGGATGCATCGGCCTGTGTAAATTCCTTAAAAAGGTTTTGCATCTGATCTTGGCGAAGTCCTACGCCCGTGTCGCTGATTTTGAAATCTATCCACGACCCATCACGCGTCACGCTCAAATGAACTTGCCCATGGGCGGTGAATTTTGCAGCGTTATCCAGAATGTTGAACAAAGCCTGGCGCACCTTTGTCAGGTCGGCATACATTAATTCAACATCGGGTGCGCAGGCTACTTCCAGTTGGTTGCCCTGTTTTTCGAAAACAGGCTGCATCATGGCCGCCATATCCGTCACCAGCGTGGAAACGCTAAACGTCTCCAGGTAATATTCCATTCGGTCGGCTTCAATTTTCGAGAAATCAAGCAGGTTGCTGATGATTGCCAACAAATGATTGCCTGAACTGCGGATTTGCTCCAGTTTTGGAATCAACTGTTGATAGCCCAATTCTTGCGCGTTCTCTTCGAGCATTTCACTGTGGCTGATGATGACCGAGAGCGGCGTGCGCAGTTCGTGACTCATGTTGGCGAGAAACAGGCTTTTGGCCTGTGTGGCTGCTTCGGCGATATCGCGGGCCTGCTCAAGTGTGCCAAAGAGTGTCTTCAACTGGGTGGACATGCTGTTGAAGGTTGTGCCAAGCAGGCTGATTTCATCGCTGCCTGTGATCGTCACCAGTTGATCGAGGCTGCCATTTTGCATGGCCAGCGCGCTACGGGTGAGGGCTTGCAGGCGTGTTCGGATGGAGATGACGATCAGGGCGCTGACAACAAAACCCAAAAGCAGCACAATCGCCAGCACGCTGCTCATGGTAAGCAGGGCCTGGTTGACTGCATTTTCGGCTGCTTTATCTGAAATATCGGCAAATTGGATGTTGATATCAATCAGTTTTTCCAGATCCGCGCGCACCAAAAGCAGATCGGCTTCTGATCGCTTCTGCAGTTCAAGGTCTGGTTTTGCGGCATCCACTGTTGCCAGATAGGCCTTACGCGTAAGCTCGTATTCACGGAAGGAACGATGATAATTTCCGAGGGTGGCTGCTTCATCTATTTGTAAATCGATCCGCCCTGCGTTGCGCAAGACGTCCGTAAATTCTGGGCTGACTGTCGTGACCCACTCGGTATCATACTGATTCATCACCGTCTCTACCTTGGTTTCGTTTTCCTGTATTTGATTCAGTATTTGCGTTTGTGGCGCGCCCGGTGAACTTTCTTGCAATTTATAAAATTCAGTCTGGGTGCTGGTCAGGGCAATATCGGCGTCTTTGATGGCAGAAATTGGGATGAGCATAAAGTCGTACAGGTTGGAGACGTGAAAGCGCATGGTTTGCAGGCTGAACCAACTGACCGTCATAATGCTGAGAATCCCCAGAATCAGGATCAATACAATCAGGGCGATTTTCCAGGCGACGGAGATCTGCCCGAGAAAGCGTGATAACAAGCCATGATGAGGCAGGGTTTCCACGAATGCAGCCGATTCGATTGGAGCGGTTTCGTTCATCTTCTACCTCATGATATACGATTAAAAACTTTCGCTGTTGTCCGTTTTTTCGATTACCCAGAAATGAGAGAGTCCCAGTTCTTTCAGCGGCGTCTTTTCGAGTGCTTGTAAAACGCCGCGCAAGACTTTGCCGAGCGCGCCAAACCGGGCGATGATATTGTCATACGCGCCAAAGACAACCGTGCGTTCCACAAAGCGCACCGGCAGGCCATCGAAGAGCTTTGCCAGGTCGGCTCGTGTGTAGATGCGCACGTGTGGCGCAAGCGCATTTCGCCAGGCGCGCGGCAGGTAATTGACTAACGGCTTGTTGCCAAACGAATATTTGCCCTGCCAGTAGATGCCATGCGTCTCAAACGGATAGCCACGGTTGGGGACAAAGATGACGGCGCGCCCGCCCGGTTTCAAGGCGCGTATCATCTCGTGGGCTGCCAGTGTATCGTCTGCCACGTGCTCAAGCACCTCGTGGCTGAGAATGAGATCGAAGCTGGCAGCGGCATAGGGGAGATGCTCCCCCGCAGCATTGACAATGCCCGGAGAACGGATGCCCGCTTCGGCGGCACGCTCAAAGTCATATTCCAACCCGAAAACTTTGCCGCCAAAAGGAGCCAGGTGCTCCACATACATCCCGACGCCGCATCCGTTTTCGAGGATGCTCCCGCGAAGACGTTCCCCCGCAGCCTGGACGATCATTTCCAACCGGCGCTGTTGTCCTGCGCGCCAAACATACGACGGTTCGCCGCGCAGGGCGGCTTTTTCCAAATCTCGTTGATTCATGCCAGTATTATAAACTGTGCAAGTGTTTGGTCATCAAATCTGCAAGGCGATTATTTCTTGATACTCCCAGTTGCATCAATAATCAAGCCGTAGTATGATTTATCAAACGCTGCTGTTATTGGAGGTAGTATGGCGAAAGTCCAAATTTTAATTGTGGAAGATAATGAAGATAACCAGGATTTGATGCGTTTTTTGCTGGAGCGTGCCGGGTATGAAGTGACCACCGTGGAAACTGCGCGCCAGGGGATTGACGTTGCGCGCCGCAATGCGCCTGATATTATCCTGATGGATTTATCTCTGCCTGAGCTGGATGGCTGGTCTGCTGCGCGGGAGATTAAGGCAGACCCTCTGCTGGCAAAAATTCCGTTGATTGCTGTCACGGCGCACACCATGGCTGGAGACCGTCGCAAGGCGCTTGAAGCTGGTTTTGATACCTATATTTCCAAGCCCATCAATATCCATATGTTCGATATCACTGTCGGGCAAGTACTCGAACAGCAGCAAAACCCCTCAAAAGAGTAAAATTTACAGCGTGCCGCATAAAGCGGCAGGCAAATCGTAGCAGTTCTCTGGCTTCACCGATCTGCCATGTTTTTGACTGGATATGCACAGTAT
>FSTI01000344.1_pt1 | contig 8249 bp, 6 predicted proteins | sample 1637091 | NCBI WGS metagenome assembly FSTI01 (sample SAMEA3914819, study PRJEB12502) | metagenome | biome: forest; material: soil | place: Canada | collected 2010-06-26 | depth 0.3 m | reverse complement strand
GCCGACTGGCACGCTGGCGCTCAAACGTTGGCTGCAAAAGCTCCAGTACAGCATCATCGAAGAAACACCCAGCGTGTACGCATTACCCCAAGGTGCCCAGATCGTCTTTGTGCTTGAGCCGCAACTGATCAGCAGCGACGAACTCGATACCCTGGATGCCTGGGTGCGCAGCGGTGGCACACTGATTACAGCGGGCGAACTCTCCTTCGACGATCTGGCTGAACACTTCAACTTTAAACTGGCCTATTTCGACCCTGTCCCTGCGAAATTTACGCTTCAGACTCCCCTTTTCCAGAATCCTGCACTGGAAAGCGACATCCCCATGGACACAGCCGACGTGCTGGCCGCCGCATACCTGGTGCCATCGCGTTCAACGTACGTGACCCACCTCGCCGCAGACGGCAAACCCGTGCTGGTATCATTCGATTTCGGCCAGGGGCGCGTCATCCTGTCTTCGATCACCCACCCGTTTACGAACGCCGGGCTGAAAGAGGCCGGCAACCCGGCACTGCTGCTCAACCTGCTTGCGCTCGCGAAAAAGCAGGGGCCTGTCTGGTTCGACGAATGGCACCACGGTCTTCAAGGCAGCGATGCCCCTAGCGCTGGCGGCCCTGATAACTGGCTGCGCTACACCCCGCTGGGGCGCTCCGTCCTGTTTGTGGCCGTCATCATCTTCCTGGCCTTGCTCCTCGGCGGACGCGGCTTCGGGCGGCCCGTACCGCTGCCGCGCGAACTGCGGCGGCGTGGTGCGCTGGAACACGTCAGCGCGATGGCCAATCTCAGCCGTCTGGCCGGGCATCGCATCCCGGTGTTGCGCGAATACCAGACGCAGCTCAAACGTACCCTTGGGCGGCGCTACCGTCTTGACCCAACCCTGCCCGACAACGAATACGTCGCGCAATTGGTGCGGTATAACCCGGCCCTCGACGGCCCAGCCCTGCTGGCCCTGCTCAACCGCCTCGCGCAGAACAACGTCAGCGAAAAGGAACTGGTACAAATCGCCAGCGAAGCCGCAAAATGGATCAAAGAGCAGTGAAAAGAGAATAGAGAATAGAGAATAGAGAATAGGTATTATAGACATTAAGATAATCATTCTGACACGTAGGCCCTGAGCGGAGCGTTCCCCAGCGTAGTCGAAGGGCCGGTACGTAAAACTCATTTTCTTAACATTGATAGTAAAAACCTGTAACCTTCAAACCTTCAAACTTTCCAACCATCAAACCTTCCAACCGGAGCGATAAATGAACCCTGTTGATTTGAAAATCGTTTACGAAAAACTGCAAGCAGAATCAAGCAAAGTGCTGGTGGGCCTGGACGAGCCGTTTGAGCTGCTGGTGATCGCGCTGCTGACGGGCGGACACGTGCTGCTCGAAGGCGTTCCCGGCACGGCCAAGACGCTCATGGCAAAGACGCTCTCGCACATGGTGGACGCCAAATTCACACGTGTGCAGTTCACGCCTGATCTGATGCCCTCGGACATTCTCGGCACCAGCGTCTACGACGTCAAAACAGGCAACTTTAACCTGAAGAAAGGCCCGATCTTCACCCAACTGCTGCTGGCCGATGAGATCAACCGCGCCCCGGCCAAGACCCAGTCTGCGCTGCTCGAAGCGATGGAAGAAAAGCAGATCAACCTGGAAGGCGAACGGCACGTCCTGCCGCCGCCGTTCATGGTGATCGCCACCCAGAACCCGATCGAATACGAAGGCACCTATCCGCTGCCCGAAGCGCAGCTTGACCGCTTTATGTTCAAGGTGCTGGTGCCCTACTCCGCGCTGGAGACCGAGATCGAAGTGCTGCGCCGCTACCACCAGGGCTTCGACGCGCACAACCTCGCCAGCGCCGGGCTGACCGCCGTCATGACCGCCGCACAGGTCGTCGCCGTGCGCGAACTGATCAAGCAGGTCATTGTCGAAGACGGCATTCTGACCTACATCGCCCGCCTGAACGCTGCCAGCCGCCAGTCGCCCGATATTGTGCTGGGCGCCAGCGCACGCGCCGCTACGCACGTGCTGCTGGCCTGCAAAACGCTGGCCGCCCTGCAGGGACGCGATTACGTCGTGCCCGATGATGTCAAATTCATCCTGCCGCACGTCTACCGCCACCGCATTCTGCTCAAACCCGAAGCCGAAATCGAAGGGCTCGATGCCGATTCGGTCATCCAGCGCCTGCTGGGACAGGTCGAGGTCCCGCGGTAAACCTGATGCAACCCACTTTTCGTGGTGTCCTTGTTCTTTTAATCGCTGCGCCGATCATGGCGCTCGGCACCTGGCTGCCCGGCATGGAATGGATTGCCTGGAGCTATGTTTTCTTTGTGTTGATTCTCTTCCTCATAGACTGGCGCGCAGGTGCTTCGATTAAGCGCTTTGACATCCAGCGCATCCACGACCAGAAACTTTCGCTCGGCGCAGAAAACCCTATTCAGTTGCGCCTGCACAACCACAGCCGCTTCCCGGCGTCTTTCGCGCTGCGCGACGAAGCGCCCGAAACCTTCCGCATCGAAACCCGCGTCCTGAACGGCAGCGCTCCTGCACGCGGCGAATGGAAAGGGGTCTACCACGTCCATCCGCTGCGGCGGGGCGATTACAGCTTCGGGAATATGACGCTGCGCTGGCGCTGCCCCCTGGGGCTGATCGTACGTCAGGCGCGGATTCCTGCCGTGGAGCGGGTCAAAGTCTACCCGAATCTGATGGACGTGCGCCGCTACGATCTGCTGCTGCGCCGCAACCGCCTGCAAGAGATGGGCCTGCGCCACACGCGCATGTTCGGCGAAGGGACGGAGTTCGAGCGCCTGCGCGAATACCTGCCCGATGACGAATTCCGCCGTATCAACTGGAAGGCCACCGCCCGGCGCGGCTCACCCGTCACGATCGAATACCAGACCGAGCGCAGCCAGAACATTCTGGCCGTCATGGATACGGGCCGCATGATGCAAAGCCCGGTGGCCGATATTGCCAAGCTCGATTACGTCGTTAACGCCGTGCTGTTTCTGTCATACGTCGCCACCGGCAAAGGGGACCGGATTGGCATGATGACCTTCGCCGACGATGTGCAGCATTACCTGAGCCCGCATCAGGGCCGCGGCCAGTTTTACCGGATGCTGGAAGTGCTCTACGCCGTCGAAGCGCAGCCCGTTGAACCGAACTACGACAAAGCCCTGACCTACCTGGCGCTCAAACAGCGCCGCCGCGCGCTCGTTGTCATTTTCACCGATCTGACGGGCGGCCTGAGCCTGAACAGCCTGATCACACAGGTCTCGCTGCTGGCGCGTCACAGCCTGCCGCTGGTCGTCACCATCAGCGACCCGGATGTCCACGCCGCCGCACACCAAAACCCCGATACATCACTCTCGGTATACCAGCGCGCCATGGCCACCAAAGTGCTCGACGAACGCCGCATCGTGCTCGACATCCTGCGCAAACGCGGCGTCATGACGCTCGACGTGCCCGCCAATCAGCTCTCGATGGCGGTCGTCAATCGCTATCTGGAGTTGAAAGGGAAAACGCTGCTGTAAAACATGAAACAGTCCATCATCCATATCGCCCTGGTGGTAAGAGATTATGACGAAGCAATTGCTTTTTATACCGAGCAGCTTCATTTTACGCTGGTCGAAGATACCTATCAGCCAGAACAGGATAAACGCTGGGTGGTGGTTTCTCCTCCTGGCGCAAGTGGAACAACCCTGCTCCTGGCGAAAGCGTCAAAGCCGGAACAGGTCCCTTTTATTGGTCATCAAACCGGTGGCAGGGTATTTTTATTTCTTAACACAGATGATTTCTGGCGCGATTACAACGAGATGCTCTCGAAAGGGATAACGTTTGTCAGAGCACCCAAAGAAGAATCATACGGGCTGGTTGCTGTTTTTGAAGATTTATATGGGAATTTGTGGGATTTGCTGCAGATCAATGCCAACCATCCGCTGTTCGAGCAGAACCGATAAATAACTCAAGTTGCCCGCGAAAACACAAAATACCGCCAGTTCTTTTCGAGAACTGGCGGTATTTTGTGTTGAGTATGCTTGCTCTTATGCCGTCACGCGGCCCAGAATGCCTTCAACCTGGCTCATCTGATCCTTCGTCAGCGGGCCGAATTGCAACGCGCCGCAGTTATCTTCCACCTGCGCCACAGTGCGGAAACCGGGGATGGGCAGCGTCTGTTCGCTGCGGCCCCACAGCCAGGCCAGCGCACCCTGTGCCACCGAGCGCCCGCCGCTGGTCAGAACGTCATGCAGCGCTTCGACTTTTGCCAGCCATTCCGGGTTGGGTTTGCCGTTCTGGAAGTACTTCATCCATTCCGGGCTTTTTTCGCCGCGCACATCGTCAATGGACGGTTTGCTTTCGGCATTGTACTTTCCGCTCAGCAGACCCATCGCCAGCGGACCGCGATTGATGGCGGCCAGGTTGTACTTCTCGCACAGCGCAATCATCGGCGCATTATCGTCCAGGATGTTGAGCTGGAGCTGGACGCTGGTGCATTTTGGCCCCTGCGCGAAGACTTCGGCGCGCTCGGGGAAATCGGTGCTCCAGCCATAGGCGCGGATTTTTCCTTCAGCCACCAGCGCTTCGAGCGTATCACGCACCGGCCCGGCTTCTTCGGCGGGGAAGCCGTTATTGTGGAACTGCAGCAGGTCAATGTATTCGGTCTCCAGGCGGCGCAGCGAATCTTCACAGGCGGCGCGGATGCCCACCGGGGACGAGTCGTTGCCGGTGACCATGCGGGTGGATTCGTCGAAAAGGGAACTGAATTTGGTGGCGATCACCACCTTTTGGCGGATTCCCTTAAAAGCGCGGGCCAGCACCTTTTCGCTGTGCCCCGCCCCGTAGACGTTGGCCGTATCGAAAAAGGTTACGCCCAGTTCCAGCGCCCGCCGAATGGCACGCAGGGATTGTTCGTCGTCCACTTCGCCCCAGCCGAGCGGGGTTTCGCCATTCCAAAACGGGCCGCCGATGGCCCAACAGCCCATGCCAAGGGCGCTCACTTCGATGCCAGAACGTCCGAGCTTGCGTGTGAAGGTCATAAAATTCTCCTGATGTTTTGATGGGTAGGTAAAGAGTAACGGCTTTGATTTTACTCTTAAGTTGGCACGTGTCGCAAAAGTGAAAATAGCCGCAATAGGGGATGAAAAAACTGAAAATTAGCGCTAAAATAGCTGCAATAGATTGCGTATCGTTGATTTCATCGGTGCGCTTTTTTGTTTGCAAGACGCCATGATCGTCCGTCCATTCTGCATACCGCCCCACACAAAGGAGTATCAAATGAAAATTGGACTGCAAATTCCCAACTTCACCTGGCCCGGCGGGCCTTCGGTCATCCCAGACAAGCTGGCAGAAATCGCCCAGGCGGCTGACGCGGCGGGCTTCGACAGCCTGTGGGTGATGGATCATCTCTTCCAGATTGGCGACCCGCAGCGCAGCATGGGCGTGGGCCCGGCGGAAGAAGAAATGCTTGAAGCCTATACAACCCTTGCATATCTGGCCGCGTTGACGAAAAACGTCAAACTCGGCGCGATGGTGACGAGCGCAGTCTACCGCCACCCCGGTGTGTTGATCAAAACCGTCACCACGCTGGATGTGCTCTCCAAGGGCCGCGCCTACCTTGGCATTGGCGCAGCCTGGTTCGAACGCGAAGCTACCGGTCTGGGGATTCCCTTCCCGTCGCTCAGCGAGCGCTTCGAGCGGCTGGAGGAAACCCTGCAAGTTGCCAAACAGATGTGGTCTGAAAACAACGGCCCCTATCAGGGCAAATACTACCAGCTTGCCGAAACCATCAACAGCCCGCAGGCATTCTCGAAGCCGCATCCGCGCATTATGATCGGCGGCGGCGGCGAAAAGAAGACGCTGCGGCTGGTGGCGCAATATGCCGATGCCTGCAACCTGTTCGCCTTTGGCGGGGTGGATGCCGTCAAAGCCAAGCTGGACGTGTTGAAGCAGCACTGCAAGACCCTGGGCCGCGATTACAACAAGATCACCAAAACTGCCCTCAGCATGGCGATGGTCCCTGCGCCCATGCCTGCGGCGGCAGTGATCGAGCAATGCCGCCAGTTTGCGGCCATTGGCGTGCAGGAAATGACCTTTATGTTGCCCAACGTGCACGACATCACGCCCATCGAAATCTTCGCGCGCGAGATCATCCCGGCGGTGGCAGCGTTTTAGTATCGCAGATGAAATAAGCTCAAACATCCCGCAGAAATCGCTGCGGGATGTTTCTTTTTAATACGCAACCCGGCCAATGCTATAATCCTGCCAGGAACGCAAAATCATCAACATCCACCCTGGAATGCAACCATGACAATCCCCAAACAGCGCTTTACCCGGCGTGATTTCCTTAAATTGGTTGGCCGCCTGGCCCTTGGCGTGGCGGCAGTCGAAGTAGGTTCCATCTATGCTGCACTCGTGGAGCCATCGTGGTTCGAAGTGACGCAAATCCAGTTGAAGCTGCCTCGCCTGCCCGCCGCCTTCTCAGGCTTTCGGCTGGCACAGATCAGCGACCTGCACCTGGGCGGCTGGATGACGATGGAGAAATTGCAGCCTGCTTTGGATCTGCTCTACGCCCAAAACCCGGACGCAGTTGCCATTACCGGCGATTTCGTCGAGGACATTCCCCGCCCCACTACCTACCAGTTGGATACGGTCGGCGAGGCCTTGAGCAACCTGGCGCAGCGCTTCACAACCTTTGCAGTGCTCGGCAACCACGATTATTGGACTGACGCCAAAATGGTGAAACAATTGCTGCAGGTGACTGGCATTCGCGAACTGCGCAACGATGTTTTCCCCATTGAAAAAGCCGGTCAGAAACTTTACATGTGCGGGGTGGATGACATCTGGGAAAAGCATAACGATCTCAAAGCCGTCACCGACCAGCTAACCATGCAAGATTGCGCCATTCTGATGGCGCACGAGCCCGATTTTGCCGATCAATCTACCGCCACTGGCCTGTTTGACTTGCAAATTTCCGGTCACTCACACGGCGGGCAGATTTCCATCCCATTTTTTGGGCCGCCATTGCTGCCATGGCTGGGACAGAAATATCATACCGGGCTTTACCAGGTAGAAAACATGATCCAATACACCAACCGCGGGCTGGGGATGATCCGACCAGCCATTCGCTTTAACTGCCGACCTGAGATCACCATATTTACCCTATAGTTTCACCGTATATCATCCCCACAGGTATAATACGCCTTCTATGTCCCCCACCACGCCTGAAATCCCCGCCCTTTTCCTTGAACGCATGTCGCGCCTGCTGGGCGATGAATACCCTGCTTTTCTCGAATCGTTAAATTCCGCGCCGAAATCGGGGCTGCGGGTCAATACACTCAAGCTGACGCCAGATCAGTTCCGGCAGATCGCGCCGTTTCCGCTGGGAAATTCCGTGCCCTGGTGCGGCTCGGCTTTCAACATGCCCGAACGGGATGCATCCAGCATTTCGCCGGGGCTGCACCCGTATCACAGCGCCGGGCTGTATTACATGCAAGACCCTTCGGCCATGTCTCCGGCAGAGCTGTTGTTTTCCCAACCCTTGGATGATGCCCAGGGAGCAGAACGTGTGCTCGATCTGGCGGCGGCCCCCGGTGGGAAAACGACCCATCTGGCGGCGCTGATGCAGGGCCGCGGGCTGCTGGTGGCGAACGAGATCAAAGACAAGCGGGTGGGACACCTGGCCCAAAACATGGAACGCTGGGGCGCAGGCAATGTGGTCATCACCAACGAAACACCCGAACGTCTGGCGGACCATTTCGGCGCATATTTTGACCGCGTGCTGGTGGATGCGCCCTGCTCGGGTGAGGGTATGTTCCGCAAGGATATGGGCGCACGCATTGACTGGTCGCCGGAGATGGTGGAAGGCTGCGCGGTCCGTCAGCACAATATTTTGCGCGTGGCGGCCAAGCTGGTGCGTCCCGGTGGCTTTTTGCTGTATTCAACCTGCACATTTGCACCGGAGGAAGACGAAGCGGTCGTCAACGAACTCGTCAACGGACCTTCTAGCGGACTCACAGATCAGAACGGATTGGGACAGTTCGAGGTGGTGGCGCTGCCGCAGTTTGCCGGGTTTATGCCGGGCCAGCCGGGATGGCTGCCAGAAAACATAGATGGGACAAAAGCTTCGCCCACGCTGGCGGGCGCGGTGCGGCTCTTTCCGCATCGATTGGCTGGGGAGGGGCATTTCGTCTGTTTATTGCAGAAAAAAGACGGGCAGGAAGGCGAACGCTCACGGGAAGTGAAACGCGTCCGGCTTTCGAAGGAGTTCTG
>FSTI01000235.1_pt1 | contig 8263 bp, 5 predicted proteins | sample 1637091 | NCBI WGS metagenome assembly FSTI01 (sample SAMEA3914819, study PRJEB12502) | metagenome | biome: forest; material: soil | place: Canada | collected 2010-06-26 | depth 0.3 m | reverse complement strand
CTGTTATTGAGCGATCCGAAAACGCGGCAGGGATTGAAGGCTTACTTTTCGCTTGCCAAACATACGCCCAAAGCTGCGCAGACGCTTTCAGATCTTGATTGTTATCGTGTTTTTCTGGATGGGAATGCAGCGATGGCTTTGCGGAATACCAGCTTGATCAATATAGCACAGCACGACCTGGTTTTTGCGAAGCACTTGGATGAGATGGGTGTGGCAGCCATGCCCGGCGAGAATTTTGTGGGTGGTTCCAGTTTTGTGATGTGGAATCATATAGGCTCGTTAGAAGAACGGTTGGCGATGGAATTGCTGCGCCATATCACTTTGCCCGAAACCCAGTTCGCCTATTTTAAACAGAATGGTTTTCTGCCCTCACGGATCGAAGCGCACAAGATGCTGGAGGCAGAACCATTTTATGCCCCCGTCGTTCAAGCGCTGGCGAGGGGCCGTTCCTTTCGCAAGATAAAATTATGGGGCTTGATTGAGGATAGGTTGATTGCTGCTATCTCAGAAATTTGGCAGGCGCTTTACGCCAATGAAAATGCAAATGTGGATGAAGAAATTGCCAGGGTGCTCGACCCGCTTGAGCGACGTTTGCAACTGACGCTTTCAGATAGTTGAGCCAGCCATGCGGGTCAGTTTTGCGTTCATGATCGCTTCAAGCAGACCCCAGAGATGTCGAAATCATCTCCGGGGTCTGCTTTTTGGGTATTCTCAACCGTGACGGGTATAACTTTTTAAGTCCAGCCTGATGAAATACGAAGGAGTCAAATGTCATTCTCTGCTGAAGTGGAACAACGCATTACTGAACTGTTGAGTAAAATGACTCTGTCTGAAAAGGTGAGTTTACTTTCCGGGGTGGATAACTGGCGCACAGCAGCCCTGCCGCATCTGGGGATCGATTCGCTGGTCGTTACGGATGGGCCGCATGGGGTGCGCGCCAACCAGCCGGAAGCCGGACGCATCTCCGGGGCGACGACATTTTTCCCTACCGGCGTCTCGATGGCCGCCAGTTGGAATCCGACGCTGGTGGAACAGATCGGCGTGGCGCTGGGCGAGGAAACGCGCGCCATGGGCTGCGATGTCTTGCTGGGTCCATGCATTAACATCATCCGTGATCCGCGCGCCGGGCGCAATTTTGAAAGCATGTCCGAAGACCCATGCCTGGCCGGGCGGATTGGCATTGCCTATGTAAAAGGGGTGCAAAGCCAGGGCGTTGGCACCTCGCTCAAACACTTTGCCTGCAACAACTACGAATTTGAACGCGGGCGCGCCAGTTCCAACGTGGATGAGCGCACACTGCGCGAAATCTATTTGCCTGCTTTTGAAGCAGTCGTGAAGGAAGCCCACCCCTGGACGTTGATGTGCTCTTACAACCGCATCAACGGCGTCTATGCCTGCGAAAATCGTCACCTGCTGCGGGAAATTCTCAAAGACGAGTGGGGTTTTGACGGCCTGGTGGTTTCAGATTGGAACGCCAACCACTCCACGGTGGATTCGTTGGTGGGTGGGCTGGATCTGGAAATGCCCGGCCCGGTCAAATATTATGGCAGGCTGCTGACAGATGCTATCTATGAATGGCGCATTGAGGAAGCTGTGATTACCGAGAGTGCCCACCGGATTTTGCGCACGCTGTTTTTGGCCGGTAAATTGTCGCTTTCTGACGCTCCTGCGCCGGGCGCTGTCAATACACACGGTCATCAGCAAGCAGCGCGTGTGCTGGCAGAAGAATCCATCACCCTGCTCAAAAATGTCGGCGATCTACTGCCGCTGGATGTGACGCAGATCAAAACGCTGGCCGTTATTGGCCCGAATGCGGCGGTGGCAGTCAGCGGTTCAGGGAGTTCACGCGTGGAGGGCCCTTATCGTATCAGCCCGCTTGAAGGATTAAAGGCCGCGTTGGGTGGAATGATGGCGGTGGAATATGAACCGGGCTGTGATAATCTGACGGATATTCCCACCCTGAGTCCGGCCTGGTTGCAAACGCCGCAGGGTCAGCCTGGTTTGCGCGGCGAATATTTCGACAACGTTCACTGGCAAGGGCAGCCGGACCTGGTGCGCACCGACCCGCAGCCGGAACTGTGGGGCTTTGCCAGTGGCCCGGCGGAGAATATCGCCAACAACCATTTCTCCGCGCGCTGGACGGGCCAGGTGACGCTGCCGGAGAGCGGGCAGTATCGGCTCAAACTCAGTTGCACGGGGCGTTGTCGTGTCTACTGGGATGGCGCTGTCTTGTTTGATAACGTTGGCCCAACGGCGCTGAACTTTGATAGCGCGTGGTCTTCTTCTGAAATTGCAACGAAGGAATTCGCGGCGGGTGAGGTCCATCAACTCAAAGTGGAGTTTGCCCAGCACCCCGGCCAGGATTTTGCGCACTGGCGGCTGGCGCTGGGACGCAGTTACCGTCCCGGTGAAGATGGGCGTTTGACGCGCGCCATAGCCCTGGCCGCGCGTGCCGATGCGGTGGTCGTTTGCGTTGGGATGCCGGAAGGCTATGAGTCTGAGGGGTTTGACCGGCCCAATATGGAACTGCCTGGCGGGCAGAATGAGCTAATCCGCGCTGTGGCGCAAGCCAACCCGCGCACGGTGGTGATATTGAACACAGGCGTCGCCGTCACCATGCCCTGGCTGGATGAAGTACCCGCGCTGCTGGAAGCCTATTATCCGGGGCAGGAGAACGGCCATGCGCTGGCGAATATTCTGCTGGGTGTCGTCAACCCATCTGGGAAATTGCCGATGACTTTTGCGAAACGGCTCGAGGATGTGCCGGGCTATTTGTCGCTGGCGTACCACGGTGTACGTGAAGTGACCTATGGCGAAGGGGTTTTTGTGGGCTACCGAGGCTTTGACCAGCGTGCGCTGGAACCGCTCTTTCCGTTTGGTTTTGGCTTGTCTTACACCACCTTTGCCTACGGCAATATCCAGGCTCCCGCCGAGGCCAAAGCTGGCGAGACGGTGACAGTGCAGGTGACGGTGCAAAACACGGGCGTGCGGGCCGGGCAGGAAGTGGTACAGGTTTATGTCCATGATCGCCAGGCCAGCCTGCCGCGCCCGCCGCGCGAGCTGAAAGCGTTTGCGAAAGTGGCGCTCGAACCCGGCCAGGCCCAAACCCTCTCCTTTGCACTGGACGCGCGCGCCTTCGCGTTTTATGATGCGCACAAGCAGCAGTGGGTGGTGGAGCCTGGAGAATTTGAAATCCAAATTGGCAGTTCCTCGCGCCATATCCATGCAAGCGCGCTGGTGAAGCTGGGGTAAGCACGGGAATGGTTCATTGTTAATGGTTAATAAAAGTACATCGGAGAAAAATCCCGATGTACTTTTATTAACCATTTTGAATCGAAAATTGCTTTACTGTTTGCCCCTCAACGTTTTGCGGATGCGCCCCCAGAGATTCTCGGCGCTTTGGGCTTGCGCCAATTCGACGGGTTGGCGGCTGTAGCGGGCGCTGATGAAGGCCTCCGTCAGTGCGTGGATGTCTTCTGCAGTATCGGGCAGGGTGTGTTGCAGGGTGGCGGCGAACTCATCGGGGGTCTGGTGGCTGCTGCGGGGCAGGCCCTTTTCGCCTGCGCGGCGGATAAAGGCCAGATAAAAGAAATAAACCTTCTGGCGTGGGCCCAGTTTTCGCAAGTTGATAAATCCACTGCCCGTGTTTTTCCCGGTTGATACGCCCCACACACGTTCACGTACGCTTGCAGCAGCCAACTGAAGGCTGGTTTTGGTTTGGGTCAACAGGTTTTGCAGCCAGCCCCATAGTTGCGTAAAGAAACGCCATCCCGGCAGGCTGCGCAGCTTCGCAAAGATTTCCTTGTTTTGGCGCAGGTATTGCCGGATGCTCACCAAAAGAATGCTGAGAAAGATCAGCCAGAAGATGGTGACTCTGATGATCTCCCACCAGTTTGGGCCGCCACCTGCCGTGATAATGTCGTTGGGCGGAAGTAGTTTTGTCTGTGGTTCGTTGAAGACCGGGGGTGGGCTGGACGCTGCTTTCCCAAATATCAGACTTCCAATGTTCATAAAAGCGGTAAAGATTAGTTGCCCCATATAAAAGACCAGATAAAGGAGCAAGTTGATCACGTACCCTGCAATGGCGAGGGGCTGCATGCTGTAGTTGGTGGGTACCAGGCTGACGGCAAAGGCGATCAGGGCCAGAAAGAGCAGGCTGTACCCGGCCCACTGCCGGGCAAGCTTGCTCGTAACCGGGATCTTCTGGATGTTCCATCGGACGTGCAGGGAAATGAACTGGGTCTGGCTGAGTAAGGCCAGCCCAAGCATGAAGTAGAGCAGAGTGCTTGCACCGCCCATTCCTAATACGGGGATTTGAAGGGTGGGGTTGTACGTATATAGCACAAAATTGGCGCGCTGGCTCACGCGGGCGATCATGGTCAGGAGCACCAGGAAGGCACCCACCGAGAAAAACAGGCTGATCAGCCGCTGACGGATGGAGACCGCTTCTCTGCGCACCAGATCAAGGCGGGCCATTAAAGCTTGATCTGGCCCGATTTCTTCGAGCATATTAGCGAAGCTGCCGCAGATCACCCAGGTCAGCGATGCCAGCACCAGGGCAAAGCCAGTTTCATAGTCTATAAAACTCCTTGGGAAGTCCGAACTCCAGCCCTGCATATCTTTTAAGAAGAAAGCCCACCCGTGTGAAAGGCCAACGATTCCTTTGGCCAGCGCGACGATCACAATCAGATGGGTGCCAAAGATCACCAGCCAGGGGCGGCTGAGGAACATCCAGTTGCGTGAGATGCGGTAGCTGTAGAGCCTGTCTATCGCCACAATCAGGCAGAACCAGATCAGGTAGGTTGGCTGCCAGGTTGGCTGAAGCTCGATGATCAGGCTGACAATCGTGCTGACGGCGCAGACAATCATCGCTGCTACCAGACTGTAACTGATCAGCCGGTAGGCATTGGTGTTGATTTGGACGTTTTCAGCGATTCCTTGAGTTTCCATCATGGACTCCGTTTATTGGCGCCAGATATTCAGGCCGCGCTCGTCGTGGATGGCGACGAGTGGAATGCCGAAATGCGCTGCTCGCTCGCTGGTGGCTTTGGCCGGCGCAGTGGATGGACCGGTTAGAATCAACGCCACATTTTGCCCGGCGCGGCGCGCCTGATAGAGTTCATCCAGCAGGGTATCGTGCGCCTGCCCGGTGATAACGATCAGGGTTGTGCCCCACGAAAGGTGGTGGCGCTGCTGGCGCACAACATCCGTCAGCGAGGGCTGGGTGACGGGTTGGATGCGCGCCAGGATTTCAAGCATTCGCATCAACTGGGCCTGCCCTTTGCGCGGCGACAGATATTGTGGGATGCCGCCTTCTGCGAAGGGATCCTGCCCGTTGATTTTTAGCCCGACCGTCTGCTGTTTGCCGATAATCCAGGCGGCCAGCGAGGCGGCGATGACAATCGCCAGCTCCACGGCTTCGAGGGAGTGGCGGTAGGGATAATTTTCGCTGTTTAAATCGAGGAAAATGAGCGTTTCGAGTGCAATGGACGGTTCAAAGATTTTGACCTGTAAGCGCCCACTGCTGGCGGATGCCTTCCAATCCACCCGGCGCAGGGAATCGCCGGGGTTGTAGTCACGTTTGCCGAACAGGCGGGACGTATCTTCGAAAATTTGCTGGTTGTGGCGCAGCGTCCCCTGTGGTGAGCGCGAGGGGATTTGTACGTTGCTGAGCGGGATGATCTTGGGGTAGACGGTCATGTACTGCGGGGATTGCTGCTCGTTTTCTACGGTTGGGTTCAGACCGAGAATGTCGCCGCTGAGAATGGAGAGCGGCCCAATTGGGTAGTAGCCGCGTTTGTGAGCCTGGATGGTGTAGCTAAAATCACTCTTTGCCCCGGGCGCCAGGCTGATGACCTGCTGAAAAAACGGATGGGTGCTAAGGGCCACCGGCAGCGAATCTTGCACGTACATCCACAGCACTGGCAGAAATCCGCGGTTGTGGACGTGCAGGTTGATTTTAATCTGTTCGTCGAGAAAGGCGTGTTCGTTAAACTCGCGTTTGTAGGTGAGTTGCTTGATCGCCCGCCGTCCCCACCACGCGCCAAGTACGGTAACGCTCAGAAAAAGATAGGCCAGCGTCAGCGAAAAATCATCGCGCAGCAGCGCTGCGAGCACAAATAACAGGATCAGCAGGGGGATGAAGATAATCATGATGCCCGAAGCTGCTAACGTTCCACGCGGCCCAGGTCTAACGGCGTATTTTGCAGGATGTCGTTCAAAATGACGCTGGCGCTGCGGCCGCGTAGCTGGGTTTCGGGTTTGATGATCAACCGGTGTGCCATGGTGACCGGCACCAGATATTTGATGTCTTCGGGGATGACGTGATCGCGTCCGCGCACGGCGGCCAGCGCCTGCGCAGCCTTGAAGAGTGCCAGGCTGCCGCGTGGGCTGATGCCCAGGGTCAGTTCAGGGTGGGCGCGGGTGGCCGCCGCCAGGCTGACGATGTATTCCTGCAGGGTTTCATCCACATGCACATCCCAGATATTTCGTTGCAGGGTTAGCAGGTCGCTTTCGCTGACGACTTTTTCGAGGTGACTGATCGGGTGCTCGCGCCGCAGATTGACCAGGATCTGACGCTCATCCTGCGGCGAGGGGTAGCCGAGCGAAAGGCTGATCAGGAAGCGGTCAAGCTGGGCTTCGGGCAGCGGGAACGTGCCCTCGTATTCGACCGGGTTCTGGGTGGCAAGCACCAGAAAGGGGCGCGGCAACTCGCGCGTAGTGCCATCCACGGTTACCTGTTGTTCCTGCATCGCTTCGAGCAGTGCAGACTGGGTGCGCGGGGTGGCGCGGTTGATTTCATCTGCCAGCAGGATGTTGACGAAGATTGGGCCGGGACGAAATTCGAATGCGCCGGTTTGCTGGTTGAAAATTGAAACCCCCGTCACGTCGTTTGGCATCAGGTCTGGTGTGCATTGCACACGCTTGAAGCTGCTGCCCAGGCTGACGGCGACCGAGCGGGCCAGCATGGTCTTGCCGGAGCCGGGAACGTCTTCGAGCAGGACGTGTCCTTCGCATAAGAGCGCCACAACCACCAATTCGATGGCTGCACGCTTGCCGATAATAACTTTTTCCACATTCTCAATCACCTGATTTGCAAATTGCTGAACCTGTTGCATCCATGCTCCTTTGATGTGCCGGTGAGATATGTCCCTGATTCAGTCTATCATATACCAAGTAGAGTCAAACTGCAACCGTGAAAAATAACGGTTGCATGGCTGTCATGAAGGTAAATAGGAGTGCTTATTTCGTGGTACAACTTTTTGAATTTTCCCATCAAACCCAACCCCCACCCTGCCCTCCCCCAAATCCGACACAAACTAGTTTGAATTTATGGGCTTTTGTCAGTCGGATTTGGGGGAGGTGGCCGCCAGGCCGGAGGGGGTGGGTTTGGAGCCTTGCTGTTTAACGTTAAAAATAGAGCAACTCCCTTATGGATAAATCACCACAAGGGAGTTGCTTTTGTGACCGGTTTTATCATCCATCCGTTCCCTGCGCATCATGCCCAGGGAACGGATGGGAAAATTCTGAGCTTAAGACATTTGGGGTTCGTAGTTGCGTACGCGTGCGAGCAACTTGGACGAGAGCAGGATGTGAACCTTGTTCTCTTGCACACTTTGCACCCACTGCACCGGGATCACCTTGCGCTCTTTGAGCAGCAAGCCATGCTTGATCACAAAATGGGTGGCTTTGTTCGTGTCAGGGTCAATAAATAAGCGTTCAATGACGCCAACATGTTGGTCGTCTGAACTGATGACCTGGGAACCTTCCTTCAATGCAACGGTCTCATCCGGGATGTTGCGCGTTGTCTCGACGGCTGGCCAGACGTATGCATCCAGGTTGGGGGCCGGGTAGCTCCCATAGTTGCCAGTTCCCAGCGGAGGATAAGGATAGTATGCCGGGAACACAGTATAGACTGAATGCTCCAGCCGATTTGTGTCCTCCTCATCGGTCACTCGAATAAAATGTTCTTCCTCGAAAGTCGGCAGTTGCATGAAGTCGCCAACATTCTCGGCCACTTCCACTCTCTCTTCAGTGGCAGAACTGACCAGGCTCATCGGGACGACTTTATCTTCCGGGAAGAGCCAGCCTTTTTGGACAACAATATGGGTCACCTGCTTGGTGACCGGGTCGAGGACAAAGCGGTTGATCTTGCCAACCTGCTTGCCTTCGGTTGTAAATACAGCAACCCCTTCTTTCAATTCCATCTTTTTTAACATGTTACACACTCCTCTTTTCTGCGTTGACGGGCGATCCATTCATG
>FSTI01000186.1_pt1 | contig 8576 bp, 6 predicted proteins | sample 1637091 | NCBI WGS metagenome assembly FSTI01 (sample SAMEA3914819, study PRJEB12502) | metagenome | biome: forest; material: soil | place: Canada | collected 2010-06-26 | depth 0.3 m | reverse complement strand
TGATGCAATCGTCTGGAAAGGGGAAGGTTTGGGTTTTCCATTTTTTCCCGTCAAATTGTGAAATGCCACCCCGACAAGTTCCAAACCACAACGTTCCATCGGGCCCCTGGGCCATGGATCTGACATGATTGCTGGCGAGACCGTATTCGGTGGTATATTTTGTATATTCGCCCGTCTCATGGTTCCAATGCACAACACCGCCGCTGCCGCCAGTCCATACATCGCCGTTGCGGTCAATCAGCATGGCACGAACATAATTGGCATTGGTAAATGAGTACCAATCAGGGTGTAATAATCCAGATGGATTGCGGTCGGGCAGGTTATTGGTGGGTGTCAACGGTGGCGTTGGCGACAGACTGGGTTGTGATATTTGGGGTGTAGCGCAACCAGCCATTGCGAATACAAATAGAAGGAACAGGGTGCTATTTTGTCTCAAAATTTTGGGACGAAAATTCATTTTCCACCTTCTTTATATTTAGACCGTGGACAGTGAACCGTAAAAGCTTCACGGTCTACGATCTATGCCCACCCGATACACTTCAAATCCATCCCCTGTATCCTTGACGCAGATATTCGGCGCTTCGAGCCCGATGCGCAGGCAGACGTAGATATCGCCGATGGCACCGCCTGCGTTGAAAATCACTGCCATGAAAAGCGCCGGTATCCAGGCCATCGGGGCAAGCGCGATGGCGAACAGCCCCAGCACCGTCAATACCACCAGCGGGGCCAGCCCAATCACCAGATACTGTCCCTTCGGGAAGTACCAGTCCGGCGCGGCGGCGTAGGCGTAACCGGGACCGATGCCAAACTGCGGCCTGGCTTTTGTGAATATCCAGAAGAAAAAACCATGTACCAGTTCATGCACGGTGACGGTGACAAAAATAATCAGCAGCGCCGCCAGCCCCCATAATAAGACTTCCCATACGTCATGAAACTCCCCTTGCAGCGCAAAATCGGGCCGCAAAACGGCGACCATTTTCAGCACGAGAAAACCGGCCACAAAGAACCAGACCAAACCCGCCAATTGCAGCATCCAGTGCAGGCGGCGATCTTTTTTCATGTCAACGGCCCAGGCCAGGGTGTGGGTTGCGGGGAGGGTTTTGGTGGGATTCATGGGTTCTCGATGTTCGGTATTCGAAAATTGGATATTCGATATTCGATCTTTGGTTACTAATCCACTATCCAATGTCGAATATCAATTCTTACGCCCCTACAAAATCGTATTTGCCTTCGCGATGTCGCTCTTGATCTGCGCCAGCAGCGCATCAATCCCCGCAAATTTTTGTTCGCCGCGCAGGCGCTCGACAAATTCAACGGTCAGCACCTGGTCATAGAGATCGGCGTCGTATTCAAGGATATGCGCTTCAACGCGCGGGGCAACTTCGCCAGTAGTGAAGGTGGGACGCACGCCGATGTTGACAACCGTCTTGTGTCTTTCGCCGCCCACCACCGCCCAGCAGGCGTAGACGCCGTTGGCCGGGATGACCTTTTCAAGTGGGATGTCCATGTTGGCGGTGGGAATGCCGATTGTGCGCCCACGTCCGTCGCCACGGATGACCGAGCCACTGAGACTGTAGCTGCGTCCCAGTTTGACGGCGGCCCCGCTCACGTCGCCGTCTGTGATCTGTTGGCGGATCTGGCTCGAAGAGAGAATCCGCCCCTCGAGCTGGAGCGGGGCAATCGGGAGCACGCCATAGCCAAGGTGCAGACCGATCTCGCTTAAACGGGGTACATCGCCGGCGCGGTGACGCCCCAGAGCAAAGTCATAGCCCACCAACAACTTTTGCAGTCCAAGCTGCTGCTTGAGCTGCGCCATAAATTCTTCGGCGCTGAGATTGGCAGTTTCTTTATCAAACGGATGCGTGATGACGACATCCACACCCATATGTTCAAGCAGGCTGGCGCGCTCTTCGGGGGTGGTCAGACATTTCGGTTCCACACCGCCCAAGACCTGCGCCGGGTGCGGCGAAAAGGTAAGCACAACGGCAGGCACACCATCTGCATGGGCGCCTGCCGTCAAATTATGAATGATCTCTTGATGCCCACGATGGACGCCATCAAAAACGCCGATGGTCAGCCAGCTTTTCGGGAGTGAAACGGCATCGAGGGAATGGGTATGGGTCATTGAAATGGGTAAATGTAGGGGCGCAGCGACGCTGCGCCCCTACGTATTTACGAGAAAAATACCTTCTTCGGCTGCCACTCGCGGGTGGCTTCGTCCAGTTCGAGCAGGGCCACCAGCTCGCCAGCCATGCTGACGCCGCGTACCTTGCCAACTGCGTCTTCGGCGGCGGGGATGCGGTGCCCATGCTTGATGGCTTCCACCTGGTCCGGGTCCAACTCGATGGCGGGCCAATCACCCAACGCTTCAGCGGCAGGGATCAGCAACTGGTACCACTTGCCGGTCTGGAAGGCCTCCTGCAGTTTGCGCAGCGGGGTGGCGTCGCGCAAGCTGAAGCGCCCGCTCTTGGTGCGGCGCAGGCCGATCAAATATGCGCCGCAGCCAAGGGCGTTGCCCATATCGTTGGCGAGCGAGCGCACGTAGGTGCCGGACGAGCAATGTACATCCACAACCACTTCGGGCGGCGCCCATTCGAGCACTTCCAGGTGGTGGACGGTGATTTTACGCGGCGCGAGATCCACTTCCTCACCCTGGCGCGCCATATCGTAGGCGCGGCGTCCCTGTACTTTGACCGCGGAATAGGGCGGAGGAGTCTGCTCGATTTCACCGACAAATTGTTTGAGCGACTCTTCGAACTGCTGCTCGGTGACGTTGATCGGCGCGTTACTCTGCTGGGTAAAACGGCCATCAGCATCGTAGGTATCGGTCGAAGCGCCGAGGCGAATGACTGCCTGGTAGCGCTTGTCGGATGCCGAGACGTATTCGCTCAGGCGCACCGCCGGACCAACAAGAATCACCAGCACGCCTGAAGCGCGCGGGTCAAGCGTGCCGGTATGCCCGGCGCGGCGGATGCCTGTGCCGTTGCGGATGGCCTGGACGACGTCGTGGGAAGTCATGCCAACAGGCTTATCCACCACGAGAACACCGGAGATTGCATTTTTAAGTTCCTGATTGTCCATTGTATTCCTCCCGAAAATTCCCCAGAAGATTAGCGATTCAACAGTTCGCGCGTTGCCTGCAACACACGCCCCTGGACTTCGTCCAGCGCCCCTGCAATATCGGCCCCTGCTGCGGCGGCGTGACCTCCGCCATCAAACTGTTTGGCGATCTTGGATACATCCACACCAGGTTGCAATGCCCGCCACGAAATTTTCACGTGCCCGTCGTGCTGTTCCACGAAAACCATGCCGATTTTATGATCTTCGATGGATGAAATAAAATTGATTAGATCAGCGTCGTCGTTTCCGCCATAGCCCGCCGCTTTGCGGTCCGCCATGGTCAGGGTGGCATATGCAATGCCATTGTCCGTCTTCAGGCTGGCAAGCCCTGCGCCCCAGTAACGCGCTGCAGCGAACGAATGTCGCAGCAGGGCGCGGCTGTACAGATCGGGCATATCAATGCCGGTTTCCATCAGCAGCGCTGTCTGGCGCAATGCCGCCGGAGTGGTGTTCGACGTGTGAAAACCGAGCGTATCGGTCACAATCCCCGTCGTCAGTGCGGCGGCCACATCCGGGGTAATCGTCAGCCCCCATTCGGGCAGGTGATCGGTCAGGATGGCGGCGGTTGCCACAGCTTCTGGTTCGATTAAGTTTAACTGTCCAAAGCGTTCGTTTGTTATGTGGTGGTCAATATTGATGTCCGGCTTGCGAAAGTTCTCAAACTGCTTGCCGGTACGCCGAAAATCGGCGCAGTCCACGGTGATGAACAGATCAATCTCGCCCTGCGGCTCTTTGCGGACCTGCTCGTGGCCCGGCAGGTGGCGGAAGGAAGCGGGCACCCCGTCATTTAATACCATTTGGACGGTTTTCCCAACCCCTTGCAGCGCCAACCCGAGCGCGAGCAGTGAGCCGATGGCATCCCCATCGGGACGAACGTGCGATACGACTAAAATACTGTTTGCTGCTGCGATACGCGCTTTGATGGCGGCGTTAAGTTCTGAATCCATGCCTGTTTTAAAGCTCCTTAAGTTTATTTTATCCTGCCTGAAGGATGAAAAGCGGACTTAATCTTTTATTTTGGCTCTTCTGAAGCAGTACGCTCTTCGCGGATCTGCGCAAAGAGTTTTTCCATATGCTCGGCATGTTCGGGCGTCGGGTCCCAGTGAAAGCGCAGGCGCGGAAAAGCCCGCAGTTCCACACGCGCTGCCAGGTTGCGCCGCATAAATCCGCTGGCGCTTTCCATGCCGGCCAGAATATCCTTCGCGCGCGCCTGGCCTTCCAGCGCAGAGACATATACATCGGCATACGTCAATTCACGATCCACACGCACATCGCTGACGTAGACCTGATGCAGGCGCGGATCGCTGATTTCTTTAATCATCATCGCAGAAATTTCTTCACGGATACGATCCGCAATACGTTGTAAACGGACACCAGATGGCATAGTTCAAACTCCAAAAGCAGAGAGTAGAGAATAGAGAGAAGATGATAGTGAGTTCTTCAACTGTTTTTTACTCTCTATTCACTATTCTCTACTAGCTTTTCTTCTCAACCGTGTAACACTCAAGCACATCGCCCACGGCCATATCGTTAAAGTTTTTCAGCCCAACGCCGCATTCAAAACCGGCGCGCACATCGCGGACGTCTTCTTTTTCATGTTTTAGCGAGGCAATATCGCCTTCAAACACTGTGTCATTGCCCCGGCGCAGGCGCACCTTGCCATTGCGGCGCAGCTCCCCTTCCACCACACGGCAGCCTGCAATTTTACCGACCTTCGAGATCGGGAAGACTACCAAGACATTAGCCTTGCCGACCACTGTCTCAGTGAACTCCGGCTCCAGCATACCCTTGACCGCTTTTTCGATATCTTCGATCAGGCGGTAAATGATGTTGTACAAGCGTACATCTACGCCTTCGGTTTCCGCCAGGCGACGGGCAGAAACTTCCGCCTGGACGTTGAAACCGAGAATGATGGCCTTCGAAGCCGAGGCCAGCATCACGTCATTTTCGCCAATGTTACCGGTTTCAGCATATAGCACCTTGATGGCAATTTCAGTGCTGCCCTTCGCAAGATCGTGGACTTCCTTCACAATCGGTTCGAGTGAGCCCTGTACATCGGCCTTCACGATCAGGCGCAGTTCCTTCAGTTCACCCGCTTTGTAACGCGCAAACAAATCTTCAAGCGACATCTTCGCTGCAACAGCATGTGTCTTCAAAGCTTCCTGGCGTTTGCCGACGATCTCGCGTGCGGCGCGCTCGTTCTCAACCACTTCAAACAACTCGCCCGCCGTCGGCACTTCGTTCAGGCCCAGCACCGCCACAGGCGTAGCCGGACCCGCTTTCGGCAGCGGTTTTCCTTTGTGGTCGAACAACGCGCGCAGGCGTCCGTAAGAGGTGCCCGCAATCACCACGTTTCCATTTTTCAAGGTGCCGTTCTGAATGAGCAGGGTCGCCATTACGCCACGGGCTTTGTCCATTTCGGCTTCGATGACTGTACCGATGACCTTGCCCTGCGGGTTGGCCTTAATTTCAACGCTATCGGCCACCAGCAAAATGGCGGCCAGCAAATCGTCAATGCCCTTCTTCTGGCGGGCCGAAACCGGTACTACGGTTGTATCCCCACCCCAATCGTCTGCAACCAGTTCCAGCTCAGAGAGCTGATTTTTTACACGGTCAATGTTGGCATTGGCCTTATCAATCTTATTGAGCGCCACAATGATCGGCACACGCGCCGCTTTGGCATGGGCAATCGCTTCGCGCGTCTGCGGCATGACTCCGTCATCAGCAGCGACCACCAGCACGACAATATCCGCACCCTGTGCGCCGCGCGCCCGCATCGCCGTAAAAGCGGCGTGACCGGGCGTATCGAGAAACGTGATCAGGCGGCCTTCTTTCTCCACCTGGTACGCGCCAATATGCTGGGTAATACCGCCCGCTTCCCCGGCGGCTACATCCGTTTGACGGATGACATCCAGCAGAGTGGTTTTGCCATGATCTACGTGACCCAAAATCGTCACAACCGGCGGACGGGCAACCAGATCGCCTGTTTTTTCATTGGCAATCTTTTGCCGCCAGAGCGGCACTTCGCCGGTTTGTTTCAGTTCTTCCACCACTTGCGCAGCAGGAACTGCCTCAAAACCAAACTCGGCAGCCACCACCGCTGCCGTTTCATAATCAACCATTTGGTTGATGGATGCCATTACCCCATTCGACATCAACTTCTTAATAATATCAATTGGGCTGACGCCCATCTGTGTTGCCAAATCACGGACATTGACGCCCGCAGCAATTTCAATTTTCTTATCACTCATAAAGACACCTCCTGCATAAAATGCGCCTGGCCCCTGCGCGGAGCCTGAAGGTGGCATGTGAGTGATTAAGAGTTCACATTGTCGTAATCCATCAGGCGTTTTCGACTTCCGCACCACCAGTTTGGGTGGGCGAGTCATCCGGCAGGCTGGACATAAATTCTTCCAACCGCTGCCGGTCTTCACGAGTTAACGTTGTTTTTAAAGCGCTTGCCAGCCCGCCCTTCAGGCCACGTTCCCAGCACGATCTTTGGCTGTGCAGATATGCACCGCGTCCCGCAAGTTTCCCTGTGGGATCAACTACCACCCCTTCTTCCGACCGGCGCACAACGCGGATCAACGTGCGCTTCGCCAGTACTGTACGACAGCCTATACAGGTTCGCTGTGGAACATGCTTGGGTTTCCTGGCACCACCCGCCAGGACATGCTTCCCGGCCATGGTTTAGACGTCGTCTTCCCAGGTACCGTCGCCACGCTTGTGTTTCTTGCGACCCACCACTTCACCCCGGGCCTCGTCGAATTGATATTCGACCGATTTCTTGCCTTTTTTATTCTTGCCCTTTTTGAGTTCTTCATCTTCATCAATTACAGGGGCAACAATCTCAGAGCGTAGTTTGAATAATTCTTCAAAGGAAACCGGAGCGTTGTCGTCGCTTTCGACAGCAACCGGCGCTTCGACCACAGGCTCGGCCTCGGGTGTTTCGACAACACCCTCAGCGGGTACCGGCGTCTCAACAGGGGCGGCCGCAATGATCTCGTCCGCTACCGGGGCCGCGACTTCTTCCGTTACCGGCACATCAAACTTGAATTCGGCGACGGCTTTCTCGATGGCCTTCATGGCCTTCGGGCCAACACCTGGGAGGCCAAGCACTTTGTCCGGGTCGAGACGCATCGCCAGCAGCAGATCGCCTGCGGTGCGGTATTCGGCTTCGGTCAGAATATTGAAAACATGTTCGGGGATGCCCAACACTTCCAGCGGTTGTGTATAGGCAACATCCGGTACACCGGCGCGCGCCTCGGCCAGCTTTTCGGCAGTAGCTTTCTCGTCAGCACGCTGGCGCTCAATCGTGCGGCGTTCCACGCGGTCCACAAACTGACCAAGAACGGTATATTCTTCAGGCGTGATCGGGCGATTTTCTGCCTTCTTGCCCAAGATTTCTTCGATCTGGGGAGTGGTTTTGGCTTCTGCTTCGGCAAAGAGCGCCATGGCAGGCAGGCTCTGCAATTTATTCAAGACATCGCCAGCAGCTTCCACCACCGACTTGATGTCAATGCGCCAGCCGGTCAGCTTGGCAGCCAGGCGGGCATTCTGCCCATCGCGGCCAATCGCCAGAGAGAGCTGGTCTTCGCCGACTACGACCGTTGCCGTCTTCTCGGCTTCGGTCAGGTAGACACCCGAAACACGCGCCGGGCTGATGGCTTTTGAAATGTAAATGACCGGGTCCTGGCTCCACTCGATGATGTCAATCTTCTCATCGTGCAGTTCCTTGACGATGGCCTGGATGCGGACACCTTTGACACCTACACATGCACCAACGGGGTCCACGCCCGGTTGGGTGGCTGAAACCGCCACCTTGGCGCGCTGCCCGGGCTCACGCGCAATCGCGCGAATTTCCACAATGCCGTGATAAATTTCAGGGACTTCATTTTCCATTAAACGGCGTAAAAAGTTGCGGTGCGCGCGCGAGAGCACGATCTGCGGGCCGCGCGAGCCGTCTTTTACTTCCAGAATAATGGCGCGCAGCCGATCATGCACGCGGAATTTCTCGCCGGGGATGCGCTGGTTGGCAGGCATTACCCCTTCGGCCTTCATATCCAGGCCCATGGTGGTGCTTTGCGGGTTGGTGGCCTGTACAATACCGCTGACGATTTCGCCAATCTGGCGTTCGAAATGTTCCATCTGGGCGTTGCGCTCGGCTTCGCGGATGCGTTGCTGAATGACCTGGCGGGCCGTTTGCGCGGCTACGCGTCCAAAATCGTTGGGCGTAGATTCGACGATGACCATATCGCCCAATTGAGCGATGGGGTTGACCGCGTTCGCGTCTGTGAGCGACACTTCAGTGCGCACATCCTGCACTTCTTCAACGACTTCTTTTTCGGCAAAGATCATCACTCTGCCTGTTTCAGGATCTACTTTGGCTTCAACATGCTGCGCGCTGGAAGCATTTACTGCGCGACGATAAGCCGACACCATGGCCGACTCAATTG
>FSTI01000329.1_pt1 | contig 8694 bp, 7 predicted proteins | sample 1637091 | NCBI WGS metagenome assembly FSTI01 (sample SAMEA3914819, study PRJEB12502) | metagenome | biome: forest; material: soil | place: Canada | collected 2010-06-26 | depth 0.3 m | reverse complement strand
AGCGCCAACTGACGCCCCTCCAGGCGGACGGTGTAATCCAGCATGAAGGGGTGCGGCCACACGGCCAGGCTGCTTTGATCTTCGCGCAGGCGCAGGGTGGCCCAATCCGCTTCGGCCTCCACCAACGCCCAGGCGCGGGAGCGCGCAAATCCATGCTTCGGCAGCGGACCCAGCCCCGCAAACTGGGGAAAAATAATCGGCGTCCCGCCGCGGATGACAGCGCCGGGGCGAAACTCCGCCTTTGGGCTCAGGAAGAGCACCTCGCCGCCACCACTCGGCAGCCAGGACGTCAGATGCCCGCCGTGCAAATAAATTTCCGCGCTTGCGCCATCCGCTGCGGTGAGATGGAGTTTTGGCTGGTCTCCGTTTCCGGGTTGAAGACTGGGTTTGGTCATGGTCGAATCCTGACGAACTGAGATGAGCTTATTTTATACCCTTCACGGTTGAGAATTGCGCTTTTTATCAAATGGAGAAGCGCAATTCTCAACCGGGGGCATTTTAATGTACTTTGATACCACGGTTAACATTTTTGATAAAAGAGCAAAGCGCGTGGATTTGTAGTATACTCGGTATAAACTTGTACTCAGTACAATAAATTACAAAGAGATGCCCACCCTATGAATCCAATGCCCTTGCGCGAAAGAAACAAACAAAAAGTGACCGAACGGATTGTAGCTGCGGCCATGGAATTATTTAAATCACGCGGCTGCGAGCAAACCACCATGGATGATATTGCCGAGAGAGCTGAGATCAGCCGGGGCACGTTGTTCAATTATTTCCCGTCGAAAGATGCGCTGCTTTTGCCCTGGGGGCAGGAAATCCTTGAAGAATATGTCAAACCCAAACTGGCGAAATATCTTGATACGCAGCCCAGGACGATTGACGTCCTGCAATTCTTATTTGCCAGTATGAGTGAAAGCGTGCTGGCCGCGCCCGATCTCATGCGAGCCTTTGTGGGAGAAGCGCTCAAACCCACCAACCGCCCGCACATGGACCGCACGCGCACCGACATGTTGGAAATTTTTGCGCAGGTGCTGCGCTATGGACAAAGCCGCGGCGATGTGCGCACCGATCTGCCAGCAGAAAGCATGGCAGCCTACATCAGCGCTTTGCAAACCGGCCTGCTTTTTCACCTGCTGGAATCGGGGAAAGTGGCCGACTCTCCCCAGGTCATTGCGCGGCTGCTGATGTTTATTGAAGCAGGCATGACGGCTCAACATGATGTTCACTAAGGAAATCACAATGAAACTCGAAACGACCATCCCACTCAACCCGAACCCGAAAGAATCCAAAACCGATCAAGCTGGCGAGGTCTGCATTGCCAATATCAATAGCGAGGGACGAAGAAAACGCCTGCGTTTTGGTGTTACGCAGTTCATTTTTGCCCTTGTTCTACTGGCCATCCTGATCGCTATCGGCGCAGACCGTTTATGGCGTTTGCCTTTGCTGCTGGTCTTCTGGGGCGCCACCATCGGCTACTTCCAGTGGCGCGATAAAACCTGCGTCGCTTTTGCACGCCAGGGAACGTTCCAGTTAAACGGCGAGATCGAAAAAATGGACGATGCAGCCCAGCTTGCGCAGGTGCGCCGGCAGGCTCGCCGATTGATGCTGAAATCCTTTCTGGTCGCTGTCCTGTTGACGTTGCTCGCGTTTATATTGGGTTAATCTTTCCAGACTAAACTTCCCGAAAATCAATTTTCAACCGAACAATTCATCCCCTATACCGGATAACCTGAAACGACGGCTCGTCTATTGCGTAGAGTAAGGTTGTATGTCTTATCTTTTCAAGAGAAAAATAAAGGAGCACCCATGAAGAAATTTCGGAACGTTGTTATTATCGCAAGCCTGATCGCGCTGTTATTAACGGCCTGTGCCGGGCAAGCCAAAAGCAAGTTTGACACAGTTGCGGCTGCCAAAGGCAGTCTCTCTGCAAAAGTAGGCGCGACCGGCACAGTGCGTTCGAAACACTCCGCGGAACTGGCCTGGCAGAACACAGGAACCGTGGATACGATCAATGGCAAGCTCGGCAGCCAGGTAAAAAGCGGCGATGTACTTGCCGCGCTGGCGATGATTTCCCTGCCGCAGAATGTCATCCTGGCCCAGTCAGACCTGTTGAGCGCCCAGCAAACACTCGATAATCTGCAAAATTCGGGTGCCTCTCGCGCAAAAGTGGAACAAACACTGGCCGATGCGCAAAAAGCGTTTGACGATGCCAAAGATAAATATGACGGCATCAAGTTTAAGCGCGCCAGCGATACCTATATTGATAATACGCAGGCCAAGCTTGATCTTGCCAACCGGCAGGTGGCGCAACTGCGAAAGAATTACCACATCTACGAAAATCTGCCGGATGGCGATTCGCGCAAAGCCACGGCAATCTCTGCATTGACATCTGCCGAACTCAACCGCGATCAACTGTCGTCTCAGTTGAATTACGTCACCGGCAGCGCCGATGCGACCGAAGCGGCGCAGCGCCAGGCAAATTATGACGTTGCCCTGGCCGATCTTGATAACGCCAAACGCCGCCTGGAACAACTCCAGGGTGATATTGACCCGGTCGAGCTGGCATCCGCTCAGGCGCATGTCACCGCTGCACAGGCCACCTTGAACACCGCCTATATCATCGCCCCCTTTGACGGCACCATCACCGATGTGGATACGCTCATTGGCGATCCGGTTGCCCCGGGGAAGGTGGCCTTCCGTCTCGATGATTTGTCGCATCTGTTGGTGGATGTGGATGTCTCTGAAGTTGACATCAATTCCATCGCCATCGGCCAGAACGTGGAAGTGAGTTTTGACGCCATTCAGAACAAGACGTATAACGGGAAGGTATCGGAAGTGGGCCGGGTGGGGACGGTGGTGCAGGGTGCGGTCAACTTTACCGTGACCGTTGAACTGACCAACGTGGATGATGCCGTCAGGCCGGGCATGACCGCGGCTGTGACGATCTTCGTGAAAGAGATCAAAGACGTTCTGGTGGTTCCAAACCGGGCCGTGCGCGTGGTGGACGGGGAACGTGTCGTCTATATTTTGGAGAACGATGTGCCCACACCGGTCAAGATTCAACTCGGCTCCACCTCTGACACAGACAGCGAGGTGACTGGCGGCGATCTACAGATCGGCGATAGCATTATTCTCAACCCGCCCGCAACGTTCAACGGTCCTGCTCAACGCCCCGGCAGCAGCGCTGGAGGCGGCTAATGGCTGAACCCGTTGTTATCGCTGAGGGCCTGAAGAAAATCTACAAAATGGGCGATGTCGAAGTCCAGGCCCTGCGCGGACTCTCGATGCAGATCAACAAGGGTGAAGTCGTCGCCATTGTTGGCCCATCCGGCTCCGGCAAATCCACGCTGATGAACATCCTGGGCTGCCTCGACCGCCCCACCGAAGGCGAATACACGCTCGATGGCGTGCGCGTCGCCAACATGAACGATGACCAGCTTGCCAATGTGCGCAACCACAAGGTTGGCTTTATCTTCCAGTCGTTCAACCTGCTCTCGCGCTCCACGGCGCTCTCCAACGTCGAACTGCCACTGCGCTATTCCGGCATGACCAAAGGCCGCAAGGAGCGCGCGCGCCAGTCGCTGATCGCGGTCGGGTTGGCAGACCGTATCAACCATCGCCCGTTCGAGCTTTCGGGCGGGCAGCAACAGCGCGTGGCGATTGCGCGCGCGCTGGTCAACAATCCGGCCATCATCATGGCCGATGAACCAACCGGTAACCTGGATTCAAAGGTGGGCCAGGAGATCATGAACCTGCTGCTGAATCTGAACCGCGAGAGCGGCACAACCCTGATCATTGTCACCCACGACCCCAAAATCGCCGCGCAAGCGCAGCGCGTCATCCGCGTCCGCGATGGGCTGGTGGACACGGAGGCAGCATGAGTCTTTTACAAGTATTTATCGAATGTCTCGAAAGTCTGAACGCCAACAAGCTCCGTTCCGGGCTGACGGTGCTGGGCATCGTCATCGGCGTGGGCGCCGTGATTGCCATGCTGGCAATCGGTCAGGGCGCGCAAGACTCGATTACCGGCACGATCAGCGGCATCGGCACCAATCTGTTGTTCGTCTTCTCAGGCAATCAGCAAAATAACGTGCGCAATGTGCGCCCACTGACCTTGCAGGACGCGCAAACCATCGCCGACCCGTTCTCAGCGCCGCACGTTGCGGCGGTGGCAGCCATGATCCAGGGAAGCAACATCATCGTCGCTGCGAACGGTGAACAGACCAGCACAACCATGGCCGGCGTCACCCCCGAATATTTCGCGGTGCGAAACTTTAAGGTAGTGGAAGGCGAGCAAATCAGCGAAGAACAGGTGCTGGGGCGCGCCTCAGTGGTAATTCTTGGCGTTGAAGTGGCCGACAAGCTTTTTGACCGCCACGAAGGCCTGGTCGGCGAAACCGTGCGGATTGAGAACCAGCCTTTTCGCGTCATCGGCATTTTGGAGAAAAAAGGCGGCTCGGCCTTTGGCTCGCAGGATGACGTGGTCATCATCCCGATGACGACGGCCCGCACGCGCATCGTCCGCCGCTCCACAGACAAGGTGGATGTCATCCTGGCGCAAGCCACCGATTCCGATTCAGTCGGGCTTGCGACCGAAGAAATCACCAACATCCTGCAAACCCGTCACCGCACCGCCATCGGCCAGGATGATTTCACCGCCCTTTCGCAGGCGGACTTCCTGCAAACGGCCTCGACCATCACGGGTGTCTTGACGATCTTCCTGGGCGGCATCGCTGCCATCTCCCTATTGGTGGGCGGCATTGGCATTATGAACATCATGCTTGTCTCAGTCACAGAGCGCACGCGTGAAATCGGGCTGCGCAAAGCCCTGGGCGCGCGCAAACGGGATATTCTGGTACAGTTCCTGGCTGAATCGTCGCTGCTCAGCCTGATCGGCGGCCTGATCGGCATCGCTCTCGGCTGGTCGATTGCCTTTATAGTCGGGCTGATTGCGGCTGCGAACAATACCGTTTTCAATCCAAGCGTCAGCATTGGCTCCATCCTGCTGGCGACGATCTTCTCGACTGCCATCGGTCTGTTCTTCGGCATTTACCCCGCCAACCGCGCCGCGACGCTGCAACCGGTGGAAGCGCTCAGGTCTGAATAAGCTCGTGTATGTTTTTGGGCTTGCAAAATAATACGTAATGCGTAATGCGTAAAAAACCTTCTTCGATAGAAAATACATTACGCATTACGCATTACGCATTACGCATTACGCATTACGCATTTATCGAAACCCAATTTGTCACCTGCCCTTAACTTTGTACTGAAATTCACGAGTTTTAGAGTAAAATTTGCCTATGAATAAAATACTCGTTACTGATGGATTAGACCAAGGCGGTCTCAATATTCTGAGCGCTTCTGCCCAGATGGATGACCGCAACGGTATTTCCCCCGAAGATCTGCTCCAGGCCATCCCCGAATATGACGCGCTGATCGTCCGCGGGCGGACGAAAGTCACCGCCGCTGTCTTTGAAGCCGCCAAATCCCTCAAGGTGGTTGGCCGGGCCGGTGTCGGTGTGGATAATATCGATTTAAAGGCAGCCAAAGCGCACGGGGTGACGGTCGTCAACTCCCCCATCGCCACCAGCGTTGCCGTCGCCGAATTGGCCTTCGCCCTGATGTTGGCGGTTGCCCGTGAAATTCCGCGCGGCGACGCCACCATGAAAGCCGGCAAGTGGATCAAGAAGGAACTCGAAGGCGCTGAACTATACGGCAAGACCCTAGGCGTGGTTGGCTTCGGACGCATTGGCGCCGAAGTGGGCAAACGCGCCGTGGCCTTTGGCATGAACGTCATCGGCTACGACCCGCTTATCCCGGCAGATGAGATTCAACGGCGCGGCGGCGAACCCGTCTCGCTGGCCGATCTCTACGCCCGCGCTGACGTAATTACCCTGCACGTCCCGCTGACCGATGATTCAAGGAATTTGATCAACACCGAAGCCATTGCCGCCATGAAAAACGGTGTGCGCATCATCTGCACCGCGCGCGGCGGCATCATTGACGAGGCCGCCCTGCTGGCAGGTTTGAATTCAGGCAAAGTGGCCGCCGCCGGGCTGGATGTCTTCTCTGCCGAACCGCCCGGCCAGACGGAGCTGGTGTTGCACCCACGCGTGGTTTGCGTCCCGCATATCGGCGCACAGACCGTTGAAGCCCAGGCCCGCGCCGCAGACGATATCGCAAGCGAAATCCTGGCCGCACTCGCCGGTAAAGAACTGCGCTGGAAAGTAGCCTAAAACAAGATAAAATAGCGCAAGCGCTTAAGGCGCTTGCGCTATTTCTTTTTTAACAGTCAGACCCATAATTCAAATTCTTTGCCACAGAGTTCACAGAGAAATTCTCTTTAAATGTTGGTTTTCTCCCTGGCCCAGTCCGCCAGGACGGGCTGTGAACTCTGTGGCAAATGCCCTTTATCTTCGTAAAGTGAGCTAACATCTCAAGGAGAAAAATCTTGGAAGAAAAACTGCAAAAACTCAAAACCCTGCTCGGCGAAGTCGCCGACCTGAACAACGTCTCGGGCCTGCTGGGCTGGGATCAGCAAGTCTACATGCCAGCCGGCGCTGCCGAACTGCGCGGCCAGCAGCTTGCCACCATTGGCACAATTTCGCACGAAAAGTTCACATCCCCTGTGATTGGCGGGCTGCTCGATGACCTGAAGAAATGGGCCGACGGTCTCGATCACGACAGCGATGAATATCGTCTGATCAAAGTCAGCGCCCACGATTACGACAAGGCCACCCTTGTTCCTTCTGATTTCATCGCCGAATTCGCCCAAGTCACCGCTGTTGCCCAACAAGCCTGGGCTGAAGCCAGGGCCAAATCGGAATTTTCGCTCTTTCGCCCACATCTCGAAAAAATTGTAAACTTAAACCACCGCTACATCTCATTTTTCCCGGCCGCCGAACATGCCTATGATACGCTGCTCGATAACTTTGAGCCGGGCATCAAAACATCGGCAGTCAAGGCCATCTTTGAAGCGCTGCGCCCGCAGCAGGTGGAATTGATCCAGGCGATTGCCGAACGCCCCCAGGTGGACGATGCCTTCCTGCGCCTTGACTACGATGAGCAGGGCCAGTGGAATTTCGGCGTCGAAATTGCCACTGCTTTTGGCTTCGACTGGAACCGCGGCCGGCAGGACAAATCCACCCATCCCTTCAGCCAATCCATGGGTGTTACAGACGTCCGCATCACCACCCGCTTTGAAAAAGGGCTCGGCGCTTCGGCCTTTTTCAGCACTGCGCATGAGACCGGGCATGCCCTCTACGAGCAGGGCGTCAGCGAAAACTGGTCGCGCACCATGTTGGAAGGCGGCGCATCCCTTGCCATCCACGAATCGCAAAGCCGCATGTGGGAAAACATCGTCGGGCGTTCGCTGCCATTCTGGGAACACTTTTATCCGCGTTTTCAGCAACTCTTCCCGGCGCAGGTTGGCAACGTCAGCCTGGAAACCTTCTACAAAGGTATCAACAAGGTTGAGCGCTCACTGATTCGCGTGGAGGCCGATGAAGCCACCTACAACCTGCACGTCATGCTGCGCCTTGAACTTGAGATCGCCATGATCGAAGGCAAGATCGCCGTCAAAGACCTGCCCGAAGCCTGGAACGCCCGCATGAAGGATTACCTTGGCATCGTCCCGCCGAATGACGCGCAGGGCGTTTTGCAGGATATTCACTGGTCTGGCGGCATGTTCGGCTATTTCTCCACCTACGCGCTTGGCAACCTGATTTCGGCCCAACTGCTCGAAAAGTTCAAAACGGCCACCCCCGATTTTGACGATCAGATGCGCCGCGGCGATTTCTCCAGCCTGCTTTCGTGGCTGCGCGTCAAGATCCACCAGCACGGACGCAAATACGAACCACAGGAACTTGTCCAACGCGTAACGGGTTCGCCGATTGACCCCGCCCCGTACATGCGCTATCTCAAAACAAAATATAGCGAAATCTACGGTCTCTAACGTATCCGAATGCTGCGCCTGCTGAGAAACTTCATCCCAGTGCTGGCGCTCAGCTTTCTGCTGGGCTGCAGCTTTTGGGAACAACCCATTAAATCACCGACCCGCCACCTGAGGGGGACGCCGTCTGCCAGCGTTTCACCAACCGCCACAAGGGGAGAAAACCTCCCCCAAGGCGGCACACCGGCATCCGATGCGGCGCAAACCCGCCAGCCCATCCCCACCGCCAGTGTGGTGCGCTTCCAGACGGTTACTCTCACGCCAACCATTACACAGACCCTGCGCGCCAGCCGCACGCCTACCCTAACGCCTACCATCACATCCACGCCCACGCTGAACCCCAAAGCCATCCTGCTGCGCATCGCCGAGCCGGGGCCGATGTCCAAAGTCACCTCGCCAATTGAATTTATTTTTTACATCTCGCCAGATTTCGTGGGTAATACACGCATCGAACTGATCGGCGAAGATGGCCGCTCGCTCTACACAAAAGCCTTTCGCACATTCGCCACGGAAGGCAGCACAAAAGTCTCTGAAAAGATCAAGTTTGAACTCCCCGGCACAGCGGAAGTGGCGCGTTTGCAGGTCAGCACCTCCGACAAGTTGGGGCATATGCTGGCCTTTAATTCGGTTCGCCTGATCCTGCTATCTGTTGGGGAAACCCAGTTAAACCCGCCCTTTCCAGCGCTTGAACACGTCCTGCTGCGCACCCCCAAATGGGACGATGAAATCAGCAATGGTTT
>FSTI01000224.1_pt1 | contig 8741 bp, 2 predicted proteins | sample 1637091 | NCBI WGS metagenome assembly FSTI01 (sample SAMEA3914819, study PRJEB12502) | metagenome | biome: forest; material: soil | place: Canada | collected 2010-06-26 | depth 0.3 m | reverse complement strand
GTGGGGTCATCCAGGTTGGTCTCTACCAGGTTTTTGGCAAAGGTCGGGTCTTTGTAGGCTGCTTCCAGGGCCGGGATGTTGATCTGCAATGGTTGCTCGCTGCCAGCCAGACCAATCACCGGCGTCGAGTCGCCGATCATGCCGTACCACAGGCTGGTATGCGGAAAGACACTCTGAAAGGTGCGCGTGATGATCTTGATCTCGTCGAGCGAAAGCTGATGCACCGGCAGCCACTGCACCATCAATCCACCGGGGTTGAGATGTGCGCGGGCAGCTTCGAAATGTTCGCGGCTGAATACGGCGCTTGACCCGGAGCTCATCGGGAAGAAGATGTCTGCAATGATGACGTCATAACTGCGCCCAGATGTGCTGATGAAATTCCTGCCGTCCTCGATGATGAAGTGAATCTTGGGGTTTTCAAGGATGTGGTTATTTTCAACGGGAAAATAGGCCGCCGCCTTTTTGACTCCCTCGGAGATTTCCACATCTTCGATGGATTTCAAACCCGGATATTCGCTCACACCCCGCAGCGTGATCCCGGCACCCAGGCCAATCACCAGCACATTCTGCGGTTTGGGGTGCAGCAGCAGGGGAATGCTTCCCAGCCGGCGGTGATCCTCCATCCCCAGCATCACGGATGTGTTCTGCGAATAAAGCCGGTTGGTCGTCAGAATCTTGGTCTGGAGCGGCACCACTTCAGCCACGCTGATGATGCCATAGGGGCCTTCATCATAGTAGAGCAGGTTGAGTGAGTCCTCGATCGGTTGGTCGGGCTCCAGAATGAACGTGGACATGCGCAGTTTGTCCCAGGGCGGCATCAACACAACCGCCATGCATGCCGCCAGTGCGACACCGCCCAATATGACATATTTCCGTGAAAGGTCGCTGACGCCGAGCAGGGCCAGGCCCAGGGTGATATTCAACAGCGCCATCAAGATGATGCTGTTCTGTGTGCCAATCCACGCGATGAAGACAAACCCCGCCAGCAGTGCGCCCAACATTGAGCCGAGCGTATTGACGCCGCTGATCAATCCCAGGTCTTTTCCGACGTGGTCAATATCTTTGACCCAGATGCGACTGACGAGCGGGAAGGTCATCCCCAGGAAAACGGTTGGCAGGAGCAGGGCCGCGAAAGCGTAACCGAACTTGATCGCCGTGACTGCCGCCCAGTACCCCGCGCCGTACTGGTTATACAAAGCTGGCATGGATTGCAATGAGCTTGCCAGATACGGCAGGCGATTCACCAGTGCCAGACTGAGCAGCGCACAGAACCCCACCAGCGTTTCCGCCGCCGCCAGAATCAGCAGGGGACGTCTGCTTTTCTCCAGTAGTTTGCCGCTCAGCAGGCTGCCCAGCCCAAGCCCGGTCAGAAACGTCGTCAGGACAATGGCAAAATCGTAGATGCTGTCGCGGAAGAAAAGCGTCAGCACGCGTGTGAAGAAAATTTCGTAGGCCAGGCTGGTAAAGCCGGATACCGCAAATACAATCAGGATGAGCGAACGCAACCGCGACGTGCCGGGAGCGGCTTGGCCCTGTGCGGGTGCCCGGCTCCGGTTTTCCATCCCTTTGGACGGGGGTGCAGGCTGAAAATGGCCTCTTCGTAGATAAAACCAGACCAGCCCGGTCACAAGCAGTGCCAGCAGGGAGGCCAGCAGCGTTGTGCCGCCCAGCCCCAGCGAGCGAATCAGCACGAACCCGCTCAGGAAGGCCCCCAGCGCACCACCCAGCGTGTTCACCCAATAGACATAACTTGTATCCTTACCAACCGAGTTGATCTGGCGCGTGAGCAGCCGGACCGTTACCGGGAACGTGCCGCCCATTGCAAAGGTTGGGGCGATCAAGACGAGAAATGAAAGAAAAAAACGCAGGCTGTTTTTGAGATAAACCGTCGCATCCAGGTGGCTAAAGATGACGATATTCAGTTGGGCAATCCCCATAAAGATCAGCGGCGATAACAGGCCATATACAGCGATGGCAAGATTCAACCAGAGCAGCAAACGTTCGCTGCCGGGTTTATCCACCTGCCGTCCAAGCAGCCAACTCCCCAGCGCCATCCCCAGCATAAAGCAGGCCAGCACACTCGTGACCGCAAAGACCGAGGCGCCGAAGATCAGGGTCAGATAGCGCGACCAGACCAGTTCGAACACCAGCCAGCTCACCCCAGATAGGAAAATGGCGGCGGAGAGAACTGGCCCCATGCCTGACGAGCGGACGGGGATTTTGGGTGGAGTGGGTGCTTGCTTTGGCATCTTGGCTCTCCGGCTGCGGCGATTCGCTGTTTGAAGGTCAGGCAAAACAGGAAATCTTTATACAGGTGGTTTGTATCGCTCTGCCTGCATGTTGAACATTTCAGCGTAGCGGCCTTTCTGAGAGATCAGTTGGACGTGCGTGCCTTGCTCGATGATGCGGCCTTTTTCGATATGGATAATCCGGTCCGCCAGGCGGGTGGATGAAAGGCGGTGTGAGATGTAGATGACGCTCTTGGAGCGGGCAGCTTCGGCCATGTTCTGGTTGAGGCGGTACTCGCTTTCAGGGTCGAGGGCGCTGGATGGTTCGTCGAGAATGGCGGCGGGATTGGTGCGGATGAAGACCCGTGATAGCGCGATCTTTTGGTTTTCTCCCCCTGAGAGATTGACACCTTCCTCTTCGAATTCGCGCGTGAGCGGGGTATTCAGACCGAGCTCCATTTTGGACAGCCGTTCGGTGAAGCCGCTTTGGGCCAGAGCCCGGTGCATTGCATCCGGGCTGTTATTTCCACTGTCGGGCAAGTCCAGCGCGATATTTTCGGCCAGGGTTGCGGCGAAGATTTGAAAATCCTGGAAGACCGTAGCGATCAGTGCCCGGTAGGCATCGGGGTCGAAATCGCGGATGTCTATGCCGTTCAGGCGGATGCTGCCTTCGGTGGGGTCGTACAGGCGCATGATCAGCTTTGTGATGGTCGTCTTCCCGGCACCGTTCTGGCCGACGATGGCGATTTTCTCCTGGTGGTGGATGCTCAGGTTGATATCCTTCAAGATCGGCGTGGTTGGGCCATCCCCAACGCCCGGATAGGCAAAGCTGACACCCACCAGCTCCAGATTCCAGGGGCCTTGCGGCAGGGGTGTGGGATGGGTCGGCGGGGTGATGCCCGGTTTCTGATCGCGGAACCTGCGCAGGGTTTGCGCATACAGACCATCCTTTTGCATCTCCGGTAGAAAGAGCAGCGTTTTTTGCAGCGAACGGACAATGGTGGACACCGCACCGGTTAGGGCAACCAGGTCGCCCAAGCTGATTTGCTTCCAGATGACAACTCGCACGATCAGATAGCTGAGATACAAACCGTTAAACAGCAGGGTGGGGAGCACGAAAGATTGCAGGAAGCGCAGTTGGCCCAAAGCACTCGCATGGTGTTCAACACTGCTTGCCACCTCGGCGACGCTTTTGTCATAGTCCTGCGTCAGTTTGTCGGCTACTTTGGATAGGCGTAGTTCCTTGGCATGGTCGGCCAGGTAAAAAACGCGCGTCAGATAATCCATCTTGCGCCGGTGCGGCAGACTTTCTGTTTCCAGGGCGAACTGGCGCTTGCCCTGATGCATGGCGGCAACGATTGAAAGGCTCAGACCAACTGCCGCGAAGATGAAACCAGTTGGGTCAATCAACAGTACAAAAATCGCAGCGGTCAGCGCCGAAAAAGTGTAGGTGCAGAGCTGTTTGACACGATCCATCATTTCGTCGAAGTGCTGCGGCGCTTCGTTGATGGCCCGCACAAAATCGTTGTAATAGCCCGGGTTGTCATAATTGGCCAAATCAAGCAGGGCTGCCTGGGCAAAAAGTTCCTTCTGGATGCCGCGATGTACCTGTTCTTTGGCCTTTCGCCCGTAGTATTCATCGAGCCAGGAACCAAAGCCGATGCATAGACCCACGCAGCCCGCCACAACCGCGATATAAATCAACACTTGTGAGAACGGCCCGTTGAACTGGACTGTGTCAATGATGAATTTGATGCTGTACGTGTGCTCAAAAAAGATAACGATCCGGTGGAAGATTTCCAGGGCGAAGGTGGCGATCATAAAGAATCTGGCGTATTTCCAGCCAAACTTGAGCATATACAGATAGTTGGCGATCAGCGAAGGTTGTTTTTCGGTCTTTGCTTTTTTCATGCGTCAAGCTCCCCAATGGTAGCGTAATTATCCTCCAGGTAATGCTCGGCCTGCATGGCAAACATGCGGGCGTATGCCCCGTGCTGTTCCATTAGTTCCTGGTGGCTGCCTGCCTCGATGATACGGCCATGCTCCAGCAGCAGGATGCGATCGGCCAGAGTGGCCGATGAAAGGCGGTGCGAGATGAAGATGACAGTCCGATCACGGCAAACTTCCCGGATTGTTTCATATAAGCGATATTCTGAGACCGGGTCCAAGGCGCTGGAAGGTTCGTCGAGGATGGCCAGTTCGAAATCGGTTGCGAAGGCTCGGGCAATGGCAATCTTTTGCAGTTCGCCGCCGGATAGTTGTGCTCCATCATCGGCGAACTCACGCGTCAGGATGTTATCCAGCCCATGCGGCAGGCTGAGCACCTTTTCCAGGATGCCGCTATAGGTCAGGGCCTGTCGGACCCGGGCGTAATCCGCTTCGTCTTTGGGGGAGCGCAGCAGTACATTCTCGGCCACTGTCATTGAAAAAACCTGGTAGTCCTGAAAGGCAGTGCCAAACAACTGCCGGTAGGAATCGAGCGTGAAATCCTTGAGCGCCTGACCGTTATAGAGTACCTGGCCTGAATCTGGCACGTAAAGACGCATCAGGAGTTTGACCAAGCTGGTCTTGCCCGCGCCGTTATGGCCTACGATCGCGATCTTTTCGCCGTGGCGGATGGTAAAGCTGATGTCCTGCAGTACGGGTTTGGCCTGCCCCTGATAGGTGAAGTTGACCTGGCGAAATTCGAGCGATTGCATGGGCCGCGGCGCGCTGACCGCTCCGGGTAGGTCGGTGATCTTGGTTTGATACTCTAAAAAGGAGCGCAGATTTTCAATATAGAGGGCGTTGTTGAACAGGCCAATAATCCGTTCTGATAATTCCAAAAGCATCCAGGATGCGCTGACCGTAGCCGAAGCCAGTACGGAGAAGGTGCCAATGTCAATACTCTTTTTGACGATTGCCAGCCAGGCCCCATATAGGAATGATCCCTGAAAGGCCAGCAGGAAGGTGAAAGTTGCGAACAGGAAATTGGCGCTTACCGCCCGCACTTTATAACGGTCAAAAATCGCGAACAAATCAGAATAGCTGGACTCCATGTGCTGGATCAGTAACTGCATGACTCTGGAAAGGCGGATTTCCTTGGCGTAATCAGGCAAATACAGTACGCGATTGATGTAAGCGATGCGGCGGCGCGCTTTGGCGCTTTCGACATCGCGGCTGAATTTGAGCTTGTTCAGCCAGGGCCCGAAAACAAAGTTGCCAATTAACGGGAAGAGCAGGAAGCACAACATCCAGGGGTCAATTTGTGCCAGGGTAATAATCATCACCACCGAGGCGACACCAGCCATGAGTCCGCCGGTCAGTTGCATCAAAAACTCTGGCAGGCGGGTTTCCGCTTCCTTGAGGGCCAGGGTATAGCGATTGAAGAATTCCTCGTCCTCGTAGCAGGCCAGGTCCACACGCACTGCCTGCTCGAATAGTCGTTTTGACAAAGCAGCGCGCATCCGTAGATCGGACAGGGGTTGGTATTTTGCGTTGTACCAGCTAAAGACGATGGCAAGCAGACCAAGTACCACCATGCTGAACCCGATCCAGCTAAAAATACCGCCTACTGGTATATTGGCCTGAATGGATTGCAACAGATAGCGTAAAAAGACGACGCTAAAGAATATCCAGACGCCGTAGTCAACAGCTTGTTCTAAAAACTGCAGGATCACCCGTGTGGGGTCCAGCGCAAAGATCAGCTTAAGCAAATAGATGATATTTGCCCATGCACGCGATTTCGGTTGATTTTTCTCGACCATGTTTTATCCTGTGAAATGGATGCTCCACATAGCGGGTAGAACATACGCGCCATATTTTGCGGTAAGCGCTATCCTATTTCCCTGCTGTGATTGTTGTGGAGAATATGACGGTTCAGTGCCGTGGGCTCAGCCGCTCTCTTCGGTATCCCGGATGCGCGCGAACCGCTCCAGCCGGGTAGTGGCTTCATCAATCCCACGCTGGTCTTTCATGTTTTGGAACAGCTTCGAGCTTTCACTGAACAGTTCCTTTGCCCGAGCCACATCCCCCAATTCCAGGGCTGCGTCGCCCAGGCTCAGCATTGCCCAGCCCATATCCAGCCCCACTACAGTGCTGTTATTCGCAAGTGAGCCAACTTCATGGAACAAAGCCAGGCTTTCATCAGAGAAGGCGTGCGCCTGCTGGGTGTTGTTTTGCGCCAAAGCGATATTTCCCAGGTGGTTTAATACCCAGGCGGTGCTCCATTTGTCATCCAGTGACTTGAACAGTCGCAGGCTTTCTTCAAGCCAGGCCGTTGCCTGGGGGTAGTCCTTGTTTTCCTGTGCCAACCGTCCAAGATGGTCCAGCGCCCAGGCAGCGCCGCGGGTGTCACCGACCTGGCCGAATAAGCCCAGGCTTTCCTTGTAATGGACGATCGCTTTCGCCTCGTCTCCCTGAGCCTGGACAATATCTCCAAGGTTGAGCAGGTCCCAGGCAATATTCCAGTTGGCGCCGAGCTTGCGAAAAATGGACAGACTTTCGCTCACCATATCGTAAGCAACGGACAGCTCATTTTGCGCAAGGGCCACATGGCCCAGGTGGTTGAGCACCCAGGCCGTGCCGTGCTGGTCTTGCAGCTCACGGAAGATTGCGAGACTCTCTCGAAGAAGATTGTTGGCCTGTTGAATATCGCTCCAGGCCCAATTCGAGAATCCGGCCCCAAGCAGGGTGGTGGCCTGGGTGTAGTCTTTGTGTTCCTGCGCCAGTCGCCCGAGATGGTCCAGCGCCCAGGCAGCGCCGCGGTGGTCGCCAACCTTGCGGAACAGATCGAGGCTTTCTTTATAATGCAGGATTGCCTTTGTCTCGTCCCCCTGCGCCCGGACGATGTCTCCCAGGTTGAGCAAATCCCAGGCAATGTTCCAGTCTGCGCCGAGCTTGCGGAAAATGGACAGGCTCTCGCTCACCAGGGTGTAAGCGAGCGGCAGTTCATTTTGCGCCAGGGCCACATGCCCGAGGTGGTTGAGCACCCAGGCCGTGCCGTGCTGGTCTTGCAGCTCGCGGAAGATTGCCAGGCTCTCATGGAGGAGCGTGTTGGCCTGCTGGAAGTCGCTCCAGGCCCAATTCAGAAAACCGGCCCCATTAAGCGCGCGCGCACGTGCCAGCGCAGATGCCGATTTTGCCTGTTCAAGCACGCGTGAAAGCCAGATGCGCCCCTCATTGACGTGGCCGCGGATAAGCCAGTATTGCCAGACTGCGCCCGCCAGGTGCAGTCCGATTTCAGCTTCTTCTGCGGATGTACAGCTCCAAGCCAGGGCGGCAAGCAGGTTGTCGTGTTCGATTTCGATGCGATCGAGCCAGGTTTCCTGCTGAGGTTCCTCGAAGCCAGGCTCTGCGGCTTCGGCAAGTGCCATGAAATACTTTGCGTGGCGGCGTCTGACGCTGGTCCATTCATCATTTTGGCTCGCCAGGCGTTCCAGCGCGTACTCGCGCAGCAATTCAAGCATCCGAAAACGCGTCGTACCGTTGGATGTTTGAATTTGTTGGAGCATATTCTGGTCCACCAGTGACGTCAGTTTGTCCGTGACGGTGTACAACGAATGAGGGGGAACGGGGAATTTCACCGCGTCGTTCGCCATCTCCCCACAGACGGCTGCCGCAGCTTCCAGGGTGCATCCGCCAACAAAGACTGCCAGACGCCGGAACAAATCCTGCTCGCTTTTGCTCAGCAGGTTGTAGCTCCAATCAATCGTATGGCGCATGGTTTGTTGTCGGGCTGGCATATCTCTTACATAGTGCGCCAGCGTATTAAGCTGGCTGTCTTCAAGGGATGATCCTTCCAGGCGGGCCAGCAGGGAGGCCGGGCTCAGGAATTTGATTTGCGAAGCAGCCAGTTCGATCGCCAGCGGCAGCCCATCCAGGCGGGCGCAAATCTTCGCGATGATGGCGATATTTTCTGGGGAAAGCACAAACCCGGCATGGACTGCCGCTGCCCGTTGTACAAAAAGGGTCACTGCAGGAGAATCCACCAGCTCTTCTTCCGATGGGGAGTTTTGCGGTTCAATAAATTTAAGCGGTGGGACAACCAGCTCATATTCCCCCGAAATGCGCAGAATCGTGCGACTCGTTACCAGGGCCTTGACACCCGGTGCTGAAAGCAGAATTTCGGAAAGTTTCTCTGCCGCAGGGATAATTTGTTCAAAGTTATCAAGCACCAGCAATAAGTTGCCGTTCGCCAGGTAATTCGACAGCGCTTGATCCAGCGCCCAATCGCGCGTTTCTTTGATTCCCAGGCTGCGGGCAATCGTCGGGATGAGCATCTCCGGTTCCTTGAGGGCGGCCAGCGAAACAAACCAGCAGCCATCCGAGAATTGTTCCTTGAGACTGCCTGCCACCTGGAGGCTCAGGCGGGTTTTTCCGATCCCGCCGACACCCGTCAGCGTAACGAGACGAACGCTTGGGTTCAGAAGCAGCGCACGGGTGGCAGCAACTTCCTCGGCGCGCCCGATCAGCGGCGTGAGCGGGGTTGGCAAATTCGGCATACGCCGCTTGGTCAATCGGCTGTTTGCGAGC
>FSTI01000338.1_pt1 | contig 8833 bp, 8 predicted proteins | sample 1637091 | NCBI WGS metagenome assembly FSTI01 (sample SAMEA3914819, study PRJEB12502) | metagenome | biome: forest; material: soil | place: Canada | collected 2010-06-26 | depth 0.3 m | reverse complement strand
TGCGCGTTGCCTGGGTACTTGTGGGCTGGCCCCGGTTGCCACATTCGACGGCGAGATGGTGGGGAAGATCGAACCGGTGCAGGCAACCGAAAAAATAGAGGAGTGGTTAAGCTATGCTAACTGAAGAACTCCAACAGATTGCAGCCGATGAACTTGCGCTGCAAAACGAGAAAGACCATCGCCTGTTTGTCTGCATGGGCACCACCTGCGTTTCGGCGCACAGCGAACAGGTTAAGACATCGCTCGAAACCGAGATCGAAAAACACGGATTAAAGGGCAAATGCCAGGTGGTCAGTGGCGGATGCCAGGGATTGTGCGCCGCCGGACCGATGGTCGCCGTTGAACCGCAAGGGACAATCTATCAACGGGTAACCCCCGAAGATGCGGCGGAAGTCATCGAAAATCTGGGGCAGCAGGCTCCCATCGAACATCTTCAAGACCCGGCAACGGACGCGTTTTTCAAGCGCCAGACCAAGGTTGTCTTGAACCTGGCAGGTCGCATCGACCCTGAGCGGATCGAAGAATATATTGCGCTCGGCGGCTATTCGGCCTTGCTCAAGGTCATCACAGATATGACGCCTGCGCAGGTGGTTGAACAGGTGACGCAGAGCGGGCTGCGTGGGCGCGGCGGCGCAGGCTACCCAACCGGCCTTAAATGGTCAACGGTTGCCAAGACTCAGAATGAACACAAATATGTGATCTGCAATGGCGATGAAGGTGACCCTGGCGCATTCATGGATCGCAGCGTGATGGAGGATTATCCGCACCGTGTGATCGAGGGCATGGCGATTGCCGCCTATGCCATCGGCGCGGATGTTGGGTATCTCTATGTGCGTGCAGAATATCCGCTGGCGGTCAAACGGCTGACCCTGGCGATCCGCCAGGCCCAGAAATTAAGGCTGCTGGGGGAGAGTATCGGCGGGACGTCGTTCAACTTCCGCCTGGAGATTCGCATGGGCGCCGGGGCTTTTGTCTGCGGCGAGGAAACGGCGCTGATCGCCTCCATCGAAGGTGGACGCGGCACCCCCCGTCCGCGCCCACCCTACCCGGCCACATCCGGCCTGTTCGGAAAACCGACGCTGATCAACAACGTCGAATCATTTGCAAACATCGCGCAGATCATCATGCGCGGCAGCAATTGGTACGCCGGGATCGGTACCGAAAAAAGCAAAGGCACCAAAATTTTCGCGCTGACGGGCACCGTTAACAACACCGGCCTGATCGAAGTGCCGATGGGCATCAGCCTGCGCGAGATCATCTTCGACATCGGCGGCGGCATCCCTAATAAAAAAACCTTTAAAGCTGTCCAAACGGGCGGCCCATCGGGTGGGTGTATGCCCACCGAATACCTGGATATTCCCGTTGACTACGAATCCCTGCAAAAGGCTGGTTCACATATGGGTTCAGGTGGCATGATCGTCATGGATGAAACCTCCTGCATGGTGGATGTCGCCAAGTATTTCATGGAATTCTGCATGAGCGAATCCTGCGGGAAATGCGTCCCATGCCGGGTCGGGACGGCGCAAATGTATGACCTGTTGAACAAGATCACACACGGCGAAGCCACGCTCGACGACCTGGCGCAACTCGAAAAACTATGCGGCATGGTCAAAACGATGAGCCTGTGCGGGCTTGGACAGGGTGCTCCCAGCCCGGTCGTCAGCACACTGCGCTATTTCCGCGATGAATATATGGCGCATATCGTCGATAAGCATTGCCCTGCAGGCGTATGCAAGATCGTCGCAACAGAAGGGATAAGCTGATGGCAAACGTTGTAACACTTAAGATCAATGAAAAAGACGTCAGCGGACGTGACGATGAAACCATCCTGGAGATCGCTCGCGAGAACGGCATCTTCATCCCGACCCTGTGCCACCTGGACGGTTTGAGCGATGTTGGGGCGTGCCGTCTGTGTATGGTACAGGCCAAAGGGAACAATAAGTTAATGCCAGCCTGTACGACCGCTGTGCAAGATGGCATGGATATTACGACAGAAACCCCAACGTTGGCCGAGCATCGCAAGATGATCGTTGAAATGTTGTTTGTCGAAGGCAATCATATCTGCTCCGTGTGCGTCTCCAACGGGCATTGCGAATTACAGAATATGGCCCAGATCGTCAAGATCGACCACATCGAATTGGCCTATCGCAACCCGCAGCGTGAAGTGGATGCTTCTCACCGGCTGTTTACCCTCGATCACAATCGCTGCATCCTGTGTACGCGCTGCGTGCGTGTTTGCGACGAAATCGAAGGCGCCCATACCTGGGATGTGATGAACCGGGGCGTCGAGTCGAAGATCATTGCCGATATGAACCAACCCTGGGGCAGTTCCACAAGCTGTACAAGTTGTGGCAAATGTGTGCAAGTCTGCCCCACCGGCGCGCTCTTCGAGAAGGGCAAATCCGTTGGTGAAATGACCAAACACCCAGAGTTTTTACCGTACCTGGTGAGCAACCGCGAAAGCAGGAAAAAATGACAGATACTGAAGTTACCCCCAAAGTTCGTCTGGCAACCATCTGGTTGGATGGCTGCTCCGGCTGTCACATGTCGTTCCTCGATCTCGATGAGCGCCTGCTTGACCTGACATCGAAAATGGACCTGGTCTACAGCCCGCTGGTGGATCGCAAGGATTTTCCCGACCAGGTGGATGTCACCCTGGTGGAAGGATCAGTCAGCAGCGAAGGCGATTTAGAAAAAATCCTGAAGGTGCGCGCCCATACCAGGCTGCTGGTTTCGCTTGGCGACTGCGCAGTCACCGGAAACTTGCCTTCGATGCGCAATCCGTTTGGGGTGGATGCCGTGTTACAGCGCGCCTACCTCGACCCGAACCTATTTCAGCCCGTCATCCCCGATCAGGTGGTGCCCAAACTGCTGGATGTTGTGCGCCCCGTCCATGCGGTGGTCAAGGTCGATTTATTTGTCCCCGGTTGCCCGCCTTCTGCCGATACGATCTATTATTTCTTAAGCGAAGTGCTGGCTGGTCGCACACCCGATTTGAGCAACCTTACACGGTTTGGGAAATAATTCGGTTGAAGGTTGAAAGTTGAAGGTTGAAAGTTAACCGCCAACCTTCAACTTGTAACCTTCAACTTTCAACCAAGAAAAGAAGGTATTATGAGCCGCCAAATTTTAATTGACCCGGTAACACGTATAGAAGGCCATTCCAAGATCACAATCCAGCTCGACGATGATGGAAAGGTGCAGGATGCGCATTTCCATGTAACGCAGATGCGCGGCTTTGAAAAGTTTGTTGAAGGCCGACCGTTCCAGGAAATGCCGTCGCTGATGGGTCGCATCTGTGGAATTTGCCCCGTCAGCCACTTGATGGCCTCGTCGAAAGCCTGCGATGCACTGATGCGGGTCAACATTCCCCGGCCCGCCGCTGAACTGCGACAGATCATGAACCTGGCGCAGATCATTCAATCACACGCCCTGAGTTTTTTCTACCTGTCCTCGCCGGACTTGTTGCTCGGCATGGACGCCGACCCGGCGCAGCGTCATCTCTTTGGGGTGGCCCAGGCTGACCCTGCGCTGGCCCGCGACGGGGTGCGGATGCGCCAGTTCGGGCAGCAAATCATCGAGCTGCTGGGCGGCAAACGCATCCACCCCGGTTGGGTGGTACCCGGCGGCGTCAACGAACCGCTCTCTGCCGAGAAGCGCGACATCATGCTGGCGCAGATCCCCGGCGTGCTTGAGATCGCGCTGCGCACGTTGCGCTGGTACAAGAGCATCTACTCGCGCTTCGACGAAGAGATTGCCACCTTCTCAAACTTCAAGAGCCTTTTCCTGGGGCTTTCGAACGAAGACGATACGCTCGAAATGTACGATGGCAAGCTGCGCTTCGGTGATGTGGACGGCAACATCGTGGCCGAAGTGGACCCGGACGATTACGAGACCGTCATTGCCGAAGCCGTGGAGCGCGATAGTTATCTCAAGTCACCTTTTTTCAAGCCGCTCGGCTACCCGGATGGTGTCTATCGCGTTGGTCCGCTGGCGCGCCTGAACCTGGCCAAGCGCTGCGGCACACCCCTTGCTGACGATGAACTTGAAGAGTTCCGCAAGGTGGATCGCAATAGCTCATTCCATTATCACTACGCTCGCCTGATTGACATCCTGTATGGCATCGAGAAGATCCAGCAGTTGCTCAACGAAAAAGATATTCTCGATACACGGGTGCGCGTCTTTGCCGCGCCCAATCGTCACCACGGCATTGGCGTCAGTGAAGCGCCACGCGGGACGTTGCTGCACCACTACGAGATTGACGACAACGGCTTGATGGTGCGTGCCAACCTGATTATTGCCACTGGCAACAATAACCTGGCGATGAATCGCGGTGTTTTGCAGGTGGCTCAGCACTACATCAAAGGCCCGGAGATCACCGACGGGATGCTTAACCGTGTTGAAGCAGTTATCCGCGCTTTCGACCCGTGCCTGAGCTGTTCGACCCATGCCATCGGCCAGATGCCCCTGCACATCCAGTTGCTCGCTCCCGATGGCGTAGTGGTGGACGAAGTCAAGCGATAAAGTAAGCAAAAGGATAAGGCGTAACATGCTTCTGGTAATTGGGTATGGCAACTCTCTTTGTGGTGATGACGGGATCGGCCCCTACGTGGTGGAACAATTGGTGGATGCCGAGGCAGGAAAAGACCGGGATGTCCAGTTGCTGGCAGTACACCAGCTCACCCCGGAACTGGCCGAACCTGTCAGCCGGGCGGATGCCGTCATTTTTATCGACGCAGCCTGCGGTGCCGTGCCCGGAAAGATCTCCAGCTACAAGTTTGCCCCATCCGCAAAAATCCCCGAAACCATCATCATGCCCGGGGCGCTTACCCATCACCTGGATGTCAAACTGCTACTTTCCTACGTGCATTATCTATACTATCAGCGCCCGGTGACTTATCTTTATACCGTTGCTGGCGAGAATTTTGGCCTGGGCGACCCTTTTTCGCCCACCGTTGAACGGGCCCTGCCCAGCCTATTGGGCCGACTGAAAGCGAGGATGACAAAATGCATGAATTTGGCGTTACAGAAGTAATTGTCAACCGTCTGCTCTCCCAGTTACAGCGGGATGGCGTTTCAAAGGTGCTCAAAATCACCTTCCAACGTAGCAGCGCATTCTCTGAAGAAGTGCTGCGACAAACCCTGGCGGTCCTAAGCCCCAATACTGCACTGGCCGAGGCCGAGCTGATTGTGCAGGTCGCCATACTCAATGTAAACTGCGCCTGTGGCAATGGTCACACGGTTAACAGCGAAGACCTCGTAGGACATATGTTCATCTGCCCAGACTGTGGCCGCATCAGCGAGATTGCTGAAGCCCACGATCTGGAATTGGTCGAAGTGATTGCTGAGACCGAGGATGCTTTTCATGGAATACAAGCCTGAAAGAGAACGGTTCCTGATTCAGGGAGCCGTCCAGGGTGTTGGTTTTCGCCCCTTCATCTACCGCCTGGCAGCCGAAATCGGCATTCAGGGCTGGGTCAGTAATTCAGCCCAGGGCGTGTTGATCGAAGCTGAAGCGCCGCGCTCACGACTTGATATGTTCCTGGCGCAAATTGAAGCGCAAAAACCGCCACACAGCTCCATCCAGCGTATTGTAATTGAGCCTATTCCGGTGGTGGGGACAGGCGGTCAGGCCGTTTTTGAAATACGGGAGAGCAACACAGACGGAATTCGTTCGGCCATTATCTTGCCCGACCTGGGCACTTGCCCAGATTGTCTGCGTGAAATATTCGACCCGACCAACCGGCGTTATCGCTATCCCTTCACCAACTGCACCCATTGCGGACCGCGTTACAGCATCATCGAGCACCTACCCTATGATCGCCCGAACACCACCATGCGTTCCTTTGTCATGTGCGCACAATGTCGTGCTGAATATGAAGATCCGCTCGACCGGCGCTTTCATGCCCAACCGAATGCCTGCCCGGTCTGTGGGCCTCAACTTCGTCTGTGGGACTCAACCGGTCATGGAATGGCTGTGCGGAATACTGCTTTGCTTGTGGCGGCTGACGCGCTTCGCGCCGGTTTAATTGTGGCACTCAAGGGAATTGGTGGTTTCCAGTTGCTGGTAGATGCGCGCAACCCGCATGCGGTACGGAGGCTGCGTGAACGCAAACAGCGCCCTGACAAGCCTTTCGCTGTGATGGCACCCACGCTTGCACAGGTGAAATCCATTTGCGAAGTCTCTTCGATGGAAGAAGAACTGTTGTGCTCGCCCGAAGCACCGATCGTATTGCTGCAGCGTCTTGACAATGAATTGGTGTGTGCGGGCGTTGCACCGGGCAACCCCAATATTGGCGTGATGCTGCCCTATACACCGCTTCATCATTTGTTGATGGCCGAGCTGGGGATTCCGATTGTGGCAACCAGCGGCAACATCGCTGGCGAGCCGATTTGTACCAACGAGCGTGAAGCCTTAATCCGCTTGAAGAATATCGTGGATGTTTTTCTGACTCATGACCGGCCCATCGCCCGCCCGGTGGATGATTCTGTGGTGCGTGTGATGGCAGATCATCCAAGTGTTTTGCGCCGTGCACGCGGATACGCGCCGTTGCCGGTTGAGTTATCGGCTTCGTTGCCCGCGATCATTGCGACCGGCGCACATCTTAAGAATACGGTCGCCATGAGTGTCGGGCAACAGGTCTTTGTCAGCCAGCATATCGGTGACCTGGAAACGCCGGAAGCGCTTTCGACCTTTCAACATGCTTTGAAAGATTTACAAGAATTATACGAGCAGTCCCCTGCGTTGCTTGCCTGTGACTTACATCCTGATTATCGCTCGACGCAGGTCGCGCAAGAATTAGCGCAACAGTTCAAGAAGCCGCTTGTGCGCGTGCAGCATCATTATGCCCATATATTGGCCGGCATGGCTGAGCACGGTCTGGCTGCGCCCGTCCTGGGAGTGGCCTGGGATGGAACCGGCTACGGGTTGGATGGCACCATTTGGGGCGGCGAATTCCTGCGGGTTGGTGAAGATTCCTTCCAGCGCGTTGCCTCGCTGCGTACCTTCAGGCTACCGGGTGGCGAACAAGCCATCCGCGAACCGCGCCGTTCGGCCCTCGGCTTGCTCTACGAATTGTACGGTGAGCACCTGCCGCAACTGCCCCAGCTTGGTTTTTCACCCGCGCAAACAGCATTGCTCACGAAATCCCTTGCAAACAAAATCAACACCCCGTTGACTTCCAGCATGGGACGCCTGTTCGACGGCATCGCCGCGCTGCTGGGTCTGCGTCAACAGGCCAGCTTTGAAGGCCAGGCTGCCATGGACCTGGAGTTTGCCTGCCGTGGTGTGCACTCGGATCGTTCTTATCCTTTCATTATCGCGCCTGTCACGCTGGATGTCGAAACCGGCAGCAGCCAGATCAACTGGAACATGATCGTCGAAGGTGCGCTGGCTGATCTGGCACTTGGGTGCAGTGTCGGCGAGATCGCGGCAACCTTCCATAACACCCTGGTCGATATGATCTTGACCGTGGCCGCGCAGCAAAAGCTCGAAACCGTCGTCTTGGGTGGCGGGTGTTTTCAGAACAAACGACTGCTGGAAGACAGCGTTTTCCAATTGCGAAAAGCCGGTTTCCGCCCCGTTTGGAGCCAGAAAATTCCGCTGAATGACGGCGGCATTTCCCTGGGGCAGATCGTAGCAGCGCAGAGAGAATATTCTCGGAGGTGAAATATGTGTTTAGCGATTCCCGGTAAATTGGTTAGTATTGATGACGCCCCATCGCTGATGCGCATGGGCAAGGCAAACTTTGGCGGTATTCTCAAAGAAATCAGCCTGGCTTATGTGCCAGAAGCCAAATTGGGAGATTACGTGCTGGTACACGTCGGTTTCGCCCTGAGCATTGTGGACGAGACTGAAGCGAACCTGGTCTTCGAATATTTGCAAAAAATGGACGAATTAGCAGAACTGGAAGGAACCTCCGATGCGCAACCATAACTATCTTACGCTGGATGGCAACGAAGCCGTGGCACGCGTTGCCTTTAAATTGAATGAAGTCATTGCCATCTATCCGATTACCCCCTCTTCCGCCATGGGTGAATGGGCCGATGAATGGGCCGCAGGGGAGAAGCTTAACCTGTGGAATACGGTGCCAAGTGTCATCGAAATGCAGAGCGAAACCGGCGCGGCCGGGGCTTTGCACGGTGCATTGCAAGCCGGATCGCTGACGACGACATTCACTGCTTCGCAGGGTTTGTTGCTGATGATCCCGAACATGTATAAGATTGCCGGTGAGTTGACCACAACGGTCTTTCATGTGGCAGCGCGCGCATTGGCGGCGCAGGGTTTGTCGATCTTTGGCGATCACAGTGATGTGATGGCGGCACGTGCCACCGGCTTTGCCATGCTGTCATCAGCCTCGGTGCAGGAAGCGCATGACTTCGCGTTGATTGCGCAGGCTGCCACACTAAAATCGCGTGTGCCGTTCCTGCATTTCTTTGACGGTTTCCGCACCTCGCACGAAATCGCCAAAATCGACTTGCTGACCGATGAGCATTTGCGCGCCATGATTGATGATGCACTTGTGCTTGAACATCGCGCTCGCGGACTCTCGCCAGATCGCCCTGTACTGCGCGGCACCGCGCAAAACCCGGATGTCTACTTCCAGGCGCGTGAGACGGTCAATCCGTATTATGCGGCCTGCCCTGGGATTGTCCAAGACGCGATGGATCAGTTGGCTGAACTAACGGGCCGACAATATCGTCTGTTTGAATATCACGGCGCACCCGATGCCACGCGCGTCATCGTATTGATGGGTTCGGGTGCCGAAGCTGTTCACGAAACAGTGGATGCCCTGCTGGCGCAAGGCGAAAAGGTGGGTGTGTTGAAAGTTCG
>FSTI01000377.1_pt1 | contig 8866 bp, 5 predicted proteins | sample 1637091 | NCBI WGS metagenome assembly FSTI01 (sample SAMEA3914819, study PRJEB12502) | metagenome | biome: forest; material: soil | place: Canada | collected 2010-06-26 | depth 0.3 m | reverse complement strand
CTATGCCAGTATCCCGGCCCCGGCGCTAGCCAACAACATCCTGGGCGAAGCGCCCGAACGCGATTTGCTGGTCTATTTGCCAGCATCCTACGCTGAATCTGACAAACACTACCCGGTCGTCTACTACCTGCTCGATTTTGGTCTGAAGGTACGGGACGTCACCCTGCCCCCTGAAAACGTCACAAAGGATGTCACCTTTGGGCTCACCAAAGAGATGATCCTCGTCATCGTCAGCGGCGCCAACTCACTGGGCGGCAGCCTATACGTCAATTCTCCCATCACCGGCAACTGGGATGACTTCGTCTCACAGGATGTCGTCCGCTATGTGGATGCGCATTACCGCAGCATCCCCCAACCCGCTTCACGCGGTATTAGCGGTTACACGGTCGGCGGATTCGGTGCGCTCAGCCTTGCCATGCGCCACCCGGATGTTTTCGGCGCGGTCTACAGCATCAGCCCAACCCTTTTCGACGAAAACGGCCTGGCTGCCTCGCCGATGTTTTCCGTCCCGCGCACCATTGACGCTGTGCTGGATCTGAAAGCCCGCGAACTGCCCTTATCCACCACTGACGGTGTTTCAGATATGCAGCACGCCGCAGATGCCGTCCGATTTTCGCTGGCTTATGGCACTACCTTCGCCCCCAACCCAAGCAAGCCGCCCTACATGGATTATCCGTACTATCGGCAGAATGGCCGTGTCTTCCGTGATGAAACCATCTGGCAGCGCTGGAATACCGGGTTCGGCACCCTGACTGACAAAGTGCAGTTCTACAAAGTCAATCTATTGAAACTCAACAACATCACGCTGGCCTGTGGCGACCATCCACCGTATCTCTGGATTCTGCCAGGCTGCAAATATTTCTCGGCCCAATTGACCGCAGCAGGCATCCCAAACCAGGTGGTCGGTTTCCCTGGCGGTCTTGAACCCGATCTTGAACACGGGATTCGCGCATTTATCCTGCCTTTCTTCTCAGAAAAGCTCTTTGGTGATCAGTAACATCTCATGTCCTATTCGTTCAAGCTCTTTTTCGGTTTGTTCATCAGCAGCATACTCCTACTGGCAACCTTGCTGGCAGCGGTTATATTTTTGACTGGACGGGCCACACCAACCATTCGCGTTGCGAAAGCGACATCAACCCCTACACTGATCGCAATAGTGACGACCCGGGCCAGCGACACCCCGGCGAGCCAAGCGTCACCAACCCACAAACCCAGGCCCACACCGACAGAAATTCCCCTGCCAACGCCAAATCCCATCATCAACCGTCCGCTTGGCATCATCGCTTTCACCTGTACCCGTGAAGGCTACAGTCAGATCTGCATTATGAATGCCGATGGCAGCCACCAAACCCGTCTGACCAACCACACAGCCCACGATTACTATCCATCACTATCGCGCAGTGGCACAACGATCATCTTTGCATCGAATCGAACCGGAAATTTTGAGATTTTCACCATGCAGACCAATGGGCACAACTTGCGCCAGCTCACCCAGGGACTGAAAGATGTTTCTGCCCCTGAAATTTCGCCGGATGGTCGCCAGGTGGTTTTTGTGGCGCATGATGATGGCAGTTCATCCATTTGGTTGATGGGCACGGACGGAAGCAATCCTCACGCCATCACAGACTCAGCCTGGAATGAAATTGACCCCACCTGGTCGCCAAATGGCAGTCAAATCTCTTTTGCAGCCGCACGTGGTGGCTATGTCGAAATTTTTGTGAGCAATGCCGATGGTTCTGACATTCGGCAGATCACCAGTGGCAACCTGCGCATTGGCGGCCGTAACTTCTGGTCGCCGGATGCCAAAAAAATCGCCTTCTATGCCGGAAAGAGCAGCAATCGTGATATTTACACCGTCGAAGTTGCCACCGGGAGCATCACACGCCTGACAAAAGGCGGCAACAATACCGGGCCTTGTTTCTCGCCCGACGGACGCTGGATTACTTTTTCATCCTCGCGTGACGGCGACCACGAAATTTATGTCATGCGCAGCGATGGTACAGACCTGCGCCAATTGACTTTCAACCAGAATAATGACGACTGGCAGCCCCACTGGGCGCCGGGTTTCTTGATAGGCGCAACCAGCCCGTGATAGCTGCGTCTGGCTTGCCGATTGCATCTTCCTTAAATTTTCTCCAGCCCTGCCCAAACAGGTTGACTTGATCTGTGACCCATTGTACAATCAACCTACCCCTTCTTTAGGAATGAATAATGCCTATTTATCGTTTTGTTGTTCGTTTTAATCAGCACGATCCGCGTTCGGCTGGGCTGCTTGCCGATGCACGCGCCCTCAGGTTTACTGACCTGCGGCGCATTGAATGCCAGGACTTGTACTTTGTCGAGGGCCAATTGTCGCAGGATGAAATGCAACAGTTGGCTCTCAGTCTTTTAACCGACCCGGTGACACAATCTGTTGAGGCCGCCGAGACGCCGCAGCCAGCCTCCACCCGCCTGCCGGGTACCGTTATCGTGGAAGTTGCCCTGCGTCCTGGCGTCACCGACCCGGTGGCGGGCGAAATCGTCCGCGCGGCGCATGAACTGGGCTTTATAGGGGTGCAGCGCGCCGCAACCGGCTTCCGTTACCTGATCGAAGGCGGCAATAATGTGGCAGGGCACCGGCTGGCGCAGCGCCTGCTGGCAAATGCGGTCATCCAGCGCTATACGCTGGGAGAGATCGAACCGGCCTTCCCCCTTGAAGCCGAATCCAGCGGACAGACCGAGATCATCCCCGTCCGCGAGCTGACGGATGTGCAGTTGCAGGCGCTCTCCAAAGAACGCCGCGCCGCGCTCGATCTGGCCGAGATGAAAGCCATTCAAGACTACTACGTCGAAGCCAAGCGTGAGCCAACTGACGTTGAATTTGAAATGATCGCCCAGACCTGGTCTGAGCATTGTGTACACAAAACGTTTAAGGCGAAAATAGATATTCGATATTCGAAAGGCGAAAGACCGAGCGCCATTCGACCACGTTCATCGCAATATCGCGTATCGAGTATCGATTCCCTCATCCGCACCTATCTCAAAGCCGCCACCGAAAAGATCAACGCCCCGTGGGTCATCTCCGCATTTGTGGATAACGCCGGCATCATTGACTTCGACGATGAATACGAAATTTCCTTCAAGGTGGAAACGCACAACCATCCATCTGCGATTGAGCCGTTTGGCGGCGCGAATACCGGCGTTGGCGGCGTCATCCGCGATGTAATTGGCGTTTCAGCCAAGCCGATCGCCGCCACCGATGTGCTGTGCTTTGGCCCGCAAAAAATGGACCCCGAAGCGCTGCCCGAGGGCGTGCTGCATCCGCGACGCATCCAATCGGGCGTGGTGGCGGGCGTGCAGGATTACGGCAACAAGATCGGCATCCCCACCGTCAACGGCGCAATCCTGTACGACGAAGGCTACACCGCCAACCCGCTGGTTTTTTGCGGCTGCGTGGGGCTGGCCCCGAAGGGCAAACACGTCAGCAACCCCCGCCCGGATGATCGCGTCATCGTTCTGGGTGGACGCACCGGGCGCGACGGTTTACGCGGCGCAACCTTTTCGTCCATGACCATGGACGCGCAAACGGGCGAAGTCTCCGGGGCGTCGGTTCAGATCGGGGACCCGATCACAGAAAAGGGTCTGATTGATGTCATCGTGCGCGCCCGCGATCTGGGTCTGTATACCGCCATCACCGATTGCGGCGCGGGCGGGCTTTCATCCGCCGTTGGCGAAATGACATCCAAAATCGGCGGCGACGTGGACCTGACCAGCGTGCGGCTCAAATATCCTGGCCTGGCCCCGTGGGAAATCTGGCTTTCCGAAGCACAGGAGCGCATGGTGCTGGCCGTCCCGGCTGAAAACGTGGCGGCGTTGCAGGAACTGTGCGACACCTTCGACACTGAGCTGACCAACATTGGCGCATTCACCGATACCAAACATATTGTCGTACGTTATGGCGACCAGGTTGTGCTTGATCTGAGCAACCAGTTTTTGCACGATGGCATTCCGCAACGTCAGTTGTATGCGCAGATTGGTGCTGGCGAGAAAGCTCCCGAAAAGATCGAAGAAAAAGACAGTTTCTGGTCAAGGGAACGCCGCGAATCCGCGCCGCCCAATTTCGGCGCACAAACCATGCGGCTGCTCTCGCACCCGAACATTGCCAGCAAATCGGCAGTCATCCGTATTTACGATCATGAAGTGCAGGGCGGCACCGTCGTCAAGCCGCTGACCGGCGTGCAGAATGACGGCCCATCGGATGCCTGCGTGCTCAAACCGATTGGCACGAAAGGCACACGCGGCATTGTGCTCTCGAACGGCATCAATCCCGAATATGGCAAAAACGACGCCTACCTGATGGCCCACGCCGTGATTGACGAAGCCATCCGTAATGCGGTGGCCGTCGGCTGCGACCCGGCCCGCATTGCCATTCTCGATAACTTCTGCTGGGGTGACCCGATGCGCCCTGAGACGCTCGGCACACTGGTGGAGGCCGCACAGGGCTGTTATGATGCGGCACTGCGCTACGGCACGCCTTTCATCTCCGGCAAAGATTCGCTCAACAACGAATACGTCGGCGCCGACGGTTTGCGCCACGCCATCCCGCCCACGCTGCTGATCTCGGCCATTGGCATCATTGATGATGTCAACCAGGCCGTCACGATGGACTTAAAGGAAGCTGGAAACCTGCTCTACCTGATCGGTGATTTTGCCCCCGTCTTTGGCGGGTCGCACTACATGCTGGCCAGGGAGGACGCGGGAACAGAACCTGTCAGCGACCCGGTACCCGCTATCTCCGAAAACGCCCCAGCCGTTTACCACGCCCTGAATCAGGCCATCCTGAATGGCCTGGTGCGTGCCTGCCACGACCTTTCTGAAGGCGGCCTGGCCGTCGCCGCTGCGGAAATGTGCATCGGCGGACGCCTGGGGCTGACGATGGAATTGGAAGCCGAAGACACCCTGCGGGCGCTGTTCGGCGAGACGAACGGCTGCCTGCTGGTGGAAGTTCAACCCGGCAACACGGCGGCCTTCGAGAAGCTTTTTGCCAGCCTGCCCAGCCTGCGCCTGGCCGTTGTGGACGCCGAGCCGAATTTTGTCGTCAAGAAAGCAGGCAAAGAGATCAGCTTTGCGCCTGTGGATGATCTCGTCACTGTCTGGAACATCACCCCTTAAAGGTACGCCAATGAAACCAAAAGCCCTTGTTTTGCAAGCCCGCGGCAGCAACCGCGATTACGACGTTATGCAAGCCCTTACATTGGCCGGTGCCAGCGCCGAGGGTGTGCCGCTCAACGACCTGCGCAGCGCCAAAAAGAACTGGTCTGACTATCAGATGATGGTCGTCCCCGGTGGCTTCTCCTACGCTGACGCACTCGGCGCGGGCAAGCTGCTCGCAATTGACCTGAACTCCTATTTTGCTGATGAGATCAACGCCTTCGTGGCTGCCGGGAAACCCGTCATCGGCATCTGCAACGGCTTCCAAGCGCTCGTCAAATCCGGCATTTTGCCGGGGGAAAGCAGCGAGAAGAAGGCAGAAAACGCTGGCTCCGTCACCCTGACCTTCAACGCCAAGGGCCATTTCGAATGCCGCTGGGTGACGCTCGCGCCGATTTCACAGGCCTGCATCTGGACGAAAAACCTGGACGAGAACATCACCTGTCCGATTGCTCACGGGGAAGGGAACTTCCAGGCCAGCGTCAAATTCCGCATCACCAACCTCGTCAGCCAGGACCAGATCGCCCTGACCTACGTCCACCCCGATGGCGAGCCTGCCCGCGGAGAGTATCCGCTCAACCCAAACGGATCCGCGTTGGATATTGCCGGGATCTGCAACCCGCAGGGTAACGTGCTCGGCCTGATGCCGCATCCCGAAAACCACGTCTTCGCCCACCAACACCCGCGCCACACACGCGGCGAGAATGGCCAGAGCGGCCTGACGTTATTTGAAAACGGCGTGAAATACGCAGCCAATTTATAAATTGTCCTGGGGCAGGGTCTAGCCCTGCCCGGGTTTATCCCCGTCCTTAGGGCGGGGATAAACCCCGCCCCTACCACCTACAATTACGAACAAAAAGACCAAAAGCCAGGGCGACCCGATGAAGCGCCCCCACAGGAGAGAAAAAACCTTATGATTTCCCAAAACGAACTTGTCCAATTATTGCCCCAGGCCCTCAACGAAACCAACCTGTCGTTGGCGGGCAAAACCCGGGGCAAAGTGCGCGACTGGTACGACCTGCCTGCCGGTCAGCGCCTGATCGTCACCACCGACCGGCTCTCTGCCTTCGACCGCATCCTTTATCGGGTGCCGTACAAGGGACAGGTGCTGAACCAGCTCTCAGCCTGGTGGTTTGAGCAGACTCAGGACATCATCCCAAACCACATCATCTCGCTGCCCGATCCCAATGCTTCGCTGGTAACAAAGGTCGAGCCGCTGATGGTGGAAGTCGTCGTGCGCGGGTACATCACTGGCGTCACCACCACCGCGCTCTGGTATCGTTATTCATTGGGCGAACGCGAGATTTACGGCTACACCTTCCCGGAGGGATTACGAAAAAACGAGGAGCTGCCCACCCCGATCATCACCCCCACCACCAAGGCCACCAGCGGGCACGATGAGCGCCTGACGATGAACGAAGTGGTCGAAAAGGGCATTCTCGACGCCAAAACCTGGGATCAGGTGCAGGCCGCCGCACTGGCGATCTTCAAACGCGGACAGGAAGTGGCCGCCCGCGCCGGGTTGATCCTGGTGGATACGAAATACGAATTTGGCCGCACCGAAGACGGCCAGGTGGTGCTGATTGACGAAGTCCACACCCCCGATTCGTCGCGCTACTGGAAAGCGGATTCCTACCGGGTCAGCTTCGCCAGCGGCCAGGAATCAGAAAATTTTGACAAGGAACTGGTGCGCCGCGCCTACATCGAACGTGGCTATCAGGGCGAAGGCGAGCCACCCGAACTGGCCCCCCAGTTATGGGCCGCCGTCTCGCACCGCTATATTTCGATCTACGAAATGCTGACGGACCTGACATTCGTACCAGGCGAGTATCCAGTGGAACCCCGGCTGCGGGCGAATTTGAAGAAGGCTGGGATTGGTTAATGAAAGGGATTGATGATTTTTGTTACTCCGTATTCCTGCCCATCCGATAAATCTTCTGACCAAACTGTTTCACAGTTGGTTTGTTGAGCAGAACGTAAGATCATGGCATCCCAAAAGGAAATACGGTAACGTTGGTGCAATTCAATTGCCGCGAGAATATCTTCCATTGCAGGGCGATGAACGTGCCAATTCGAAAAATCGCGAATGATTTGTGTGGCTTGATCAGGTGCTAGTGGTTTTGCAGATTTTCGCGTGACGTTAACATAGAACTCTTGTAATACCTGAGTACTCAGGCAACCATTTCCTGATTGCCATAAGGCTTCGATCAATGCCAACGCTTTATCATGTTTCATACCTTGCGAAAAATCATAGGCATAAATTAAAACGTTGGTATCAATGAAATGGAATGTTGGCTTATCGCTCATGCAGTTCATCTCGACTGGCAGGTTTTTGGAATCCTAGATCAAACCCTTGTTTCATCAAATCAACTTGCCGCTTATGCGATTCTTCATATGCGGTCTCCTCAATTAAAATTTTTTCAATGGCTTGGGTCAGTAGTTTTGAAACAGATGAGTGCCGCTGAACAGCTAGAATCTTTACTTTTTGCAACATACTTTTGGGTAGCGATAGTGTAATATTTTGTGTTTCCATAAGAGATCCTCCACGCAATTAAGTGTAGCACATGAATACGTGGAAATCAATCTATCTAATTTTGTAGGAGATCCGACCATGAAACCCCTCGCAATCATCCTGATGGGCTCCAAAGCCGATCTTGACCACTGCAACAAAATTGCCGATGCCTGCAAGCAGTTCGGCATCGAAACCGTGCTGCGGATTGGCTCGGCGCACAAGACCGCCGACCATGCAATGACAATTCTGCGCGAATATGAAGCGGACCCGCGCCCGAAAGTCTACATCACGGTGGCCGGACGCAGCAATGCGTTGAGCGGCTTCACCGACGGCGCTGTCAGCGCGCCGGTCATCGCCTGCCCGCCAGCCAGCGATTCCTTCGGCGGCGCAGATGTCTACTCGTCTTTGCGAATGCCTTCGGGTGTGGCCCCGGCCGTCATTCTGGAACCCGTCAACGCAGCGCTATTCGCGGCGAAAATGTTCGGCCAGTTCGATATCGAAATCAAAGCCGCCGTCGCCGCCTTCCAAAAGAAACAGGCTGAGAAGATTTTGGCGGATGATAAGGAAATTAGATAATTCGATATTCGATAATTCGATACTTGAGAGTCGGAAGACCTGTCTTGCTTTTACGAATATCGAATATCTACTATCGCATATCGATCACCCATGATCGGACGCCACCTCGGTTTTCAACGAGTCATTTTTGACTGCGATTCCACCCTCAGCACCATCGAGGGCATTGATGAGCTTGCCACCCTGAAAGGCCAGACGGAACACATCGCCGAATTAACCCGTCAGGCCATGGATGGGCTGGTGCCGCTCGAAGAAGTCTACGCTGCCCGCCTGGAACTGCTGCTGCCCACCCGCGCCGAATTGGCCCGCGTGGGGCGCATCTACCGGCGCACGCTGGTGCCCCAGGCGGCGGAAGTCGTTGCAGCGCTGCACGCCGCAGACGTGGAAGTCTTCATCGTCAGCGGCGGCTTAAGAGCCTCGGTGGTGGACCTGGCCCGTTATCTCAAAATTCCCGATGAAAATGTCTATGCCGTGGAAGTGGAGTTGGACCCATTCCAGGGGCAGTGGTGGGACTACCCGCGGCATCGCTACGCCGGAAACCCGGACGAGCGCTACCTGGCCTTTGCCCCCTCTCCGCTGGCAGAATCGACT
>FSTI01000324.1_pt1 | contig 9266 bp, 6 predicted proteins | sample 1637091 | NCBI WGS metagenome assembly FSTI01 (sample SAMEA3914819, study PRJEB12502) | metagenome | biome: forest; material: soil | place: Canada | collected 2010-06-26 | depth 0.3 m | reverse complement strand
CAATGTTACCGACTTCATTGCCTCGCGCATCAACGAAATCAACATCCTCGATACGCCAATTGCCACCGAAGATGTGCAGGAAAACATCGAGTCGGGCCGCGTTCAGGGCTTCGACCCGATTGTCCATTACACGCGCTGGCTGCTCGAAAGCGGGCATGGCAACGAACGTATTGCAATTGACACGGAACGCATTGCCAAATTCTTCAAAGGGAAAACTGTCATCATTGACGAAATGCACGGCGCCAGCCGCGGCTACCTGAGCCGCATCCTGGGGCAGATCGGCGTCAGGCACGAGATCATCCACGCCGAACGCGACCCGCTCATCCCCGGTCTCGACTATGCCAACCCCGAAGAACCCTTCATCAACGGCCTAAAAGAAAAGGTCAAGGAATCCGGCGCGGCGCTCGGCCTGGGTATGGACACCGACGCTGACCGCTTCGGTGTGGTGGATGCGGGCGGCATCTACCTGCGCCCCAACCAGATCCTGCCGATGTTGGTGCGCTACCTGGGCGTGGACCGCGGCCTGAAAGGACGCATCATTGCCACCCAGACCGGTTCGCCCCTGCTCGAAGTGTTGGCCGGGATGATGGAAGGCAACGAAGAAAATAAACCTGAAGAGAACATCATCCCCGCCTACATTGACCATCCCTTCTACAAGCGCCGCCTGGGCAAGCGCGAAGACCAGGTCTACAAGCACACCTTTATGGTGCCGGTCGGCATCAAGTACATCGAAGAGCAGCGCCGCACCGATCGCCGCTACCGTGGCTTATCGAAGCTGCCCGAAGGCTGGCGCAACACCATCCTGATCGGCGGCGAAGAAAGCTCCGGGCTGACCACCCGTGGCCACGTCACCGACAAAGACGGCATCTGGGCCAACCTGCTCATCATGGATATGCTGGCCTACTATGGCACACGCGCGCCAAAACCCCTGAAAACCATTTCAGCCATCTGGAAGGAAACCGTCGGCCTGCCTGGCCTGTGGAAAAACTTCGGCGGCAAGGAAGATCTCAAACACCCTGAAAATCATTCCAATGCTGGCCGCACCGATGTGGACGCCATTCTCGAAGTCAAGGAAGCCATCATTGATTATTACCTGAACAGCTATGGCCCCGATAAAAAGAACAAGCTCGGCAGCCTGAAAGTGACCTTTGCTGGCGGCGTGCGCTACGATCTGGCCGAATTACGCCTGCTCGACAAAAAAGGGGGTAACCGCCACTACGCCCGCGTCCGCGCTTCGGGCACCGAACCGATCAACCGCATTTATATAGAAAGCAGCAGCCCCAGAACAGCGCAGGAATTGATGGAAACCATCCTCGACCGCCTCGAAATTTTGACGATGGAGCACATCAGCCGCTGCAACAGCGAATGGATGATTGCCGATGCGCTGGCCTTTGCCACCCCGTCCACGCCGATCTTAAAGGCCGTTAAAGAGGTTGTTGCGCGCAAACAGCTTTCCATCCATACCCTGAAAGATTGCTTCAGGGCCATGATTGACGGGAAAATCCTTGAAAAGCGCAACAACGCCAAAGCAGAGCAGTGGATCGCGAAGCTCGGTTGATCCATCACGCAGCCATCACCACAAAATCCCGCCTCGGAGGGCGGGATTTTTTCATATAATCAGATATTCGGTCTACTCATAGTTGGCCCTGAGCGGAGCGTTCTTCAGCGAAGTCGAAGGGCGGTTAGGTCAAAATGGCCCTTCGACTTCGCTGCACATGGAGCGTGTGCAGCTCCGCTCACATCGTCCCGATGTCCTTCGGGAGGGAAAAACGTGCTACTTGTGAGTAAATACGATATTCGTTGCTCTGTTGGGGGCAAGCCCAACAGAGCTGAAATTTTATCGGACAAAAATTATCAAATATGTGAAATTTTGCACATTGCATGTACCGGCAAACAAGTTATAATTATCACATACAAACACAATGAACCTGACCGATACACACTGCCATTTGGACCTGGAAAAATTCGACGCCGACCGCAACGAAGTGTTGGCGCGTGCGCGGACGACAGGTCTCACCCGCATCTTAATCCCGGGCATCACGCTCAAATCAAGCCGGGCCATCGTTAAACTGGCCGAAAGCCAGCCCGATCTTTTCGCCGCCGTTGGGGTTCACCCCAATGATGCGAACACATGGGACCCGCAAACGATTCCCGCCCTGCGAGAGCTGGCCGTCAGCCTGAAAGTGGTCGCCATCGGAGAGATCGGGCTCGACTATTATTGGCAGGCCGCTCCCCGCGATCACCAGCAGAAGGTGCTCCAGGAACAGTTGAACCTTGCAGCCGAGTTGCAGCTACCAGTGGTGCTCCATGCCAGGGAAAAAGACGATACCCCAGACGGGGATTGCGCCCAAGATATGGTCAACATGCTCGAAGAATGGGTGCACAGGCTGCGGGTGGAAAAGAATCCGCTCTCGGAACGGCCGGGCGTACTGCATTCCTTCAGCGGAATCCGCGAAACGGCAGAAAAAGTCATCGCGCTTAATTTTTATATCGGCGTGACCGGCCCGGTCACCTATAAAAACGCAGAAAAACGCCAGGAGATCATTGCATCCTTGCCGCTCGAGCGTTTGTTGATCGAAACCGATGCACCTTATCTCGCCCCACAGCCCCGGCGCGGCAAACGCAACGAACCTGCTTTTGTATTGTTTACGGCTGAAAAAATCGCAACACTTCATTCCATACCCCTAGACCAGGTGGCAGAAAAGACCACAGCAAACGCGGCCCGACTCTTTGCCTGGGGAGGCTAAAAAAAAATGACCACGGCAACATTTTTAACCCCCATTCAAGAAAATATATTACGTGTCGAAGAACGCATGCGTGCCCAGGCCGAGTTGGATAACCATCCCGATTTGCGTGGCGCGCTTGAGCAGTTGCTGGCTTCGGGCGGTAAACGCGTGCGTCCGATGGTCGTTTTGCTGGCCGGAGGCATGCTCGGCGCGGAACCCGACAAGCTGGTGACGCTTGGTGCCGCCGTCGAAATGCTGCATACTGCCACACTGGTGCATGACGATCTGATTGACAGCGCCCTGCTGCGCCGCGGGATGGCGACGCTTAATTCAAAATGGTCGCCTGCCGCCACTGTATTGACGGGCGACTTCCTGTTTGCGCGCGCCGCCCGCCTGGCCGCCGATATTGACAATGTGCGCCTGATGAAGAAATTTGCCGAAACGCTGGCAACGATTGTCAACGGTGAACTGACACAACTATTTGCGGCGCACGGCGTCATCAACCGCGAAAATTATTACAACCGTATTTACGCCAAAACGGCTTCGCTGTTCGAAATGTCGGCGCTCTCTGCGGGGATGCTCGGCACAAATGATCTGGCGTTGCAAGACACGCTGCGCATTTACGGCTATGAAATTGGCATGGCCTTCCAGATGGTGGATGATATCCTTGATTTTTGCGGCGATCAGAACCTGGTTGGCAAACCGCTGGGGTCCGACCTGTTGCAAGGACTGGTGACACTCCCGGCGATTTTTTACGCCGAGCAGCACCCCACCGACCCGGATGTAAAAACCCTCCACCTGGGCAACTGGCAGGATGAAGCCAGCATGTTACGTCTGGTGGATTCCATCCGGCACAGTGATGCCGTCGAACTGGCGATGCATGAAGCCATCAGCCATGTGGAACGCGCACTGGATGCGCTGATGCCCTTCCCGCCTTCGGTGGAGCACGATGCGCTGATAGACCTGGCACGCTACATTGTGGACCGCAGTATATAAAAAGCAAAGACCGGCTTGCGCCGGTCTTTGCTTTTAGAGGCTCATGCCACTTTACGCCCCTGGGGCAGTTCTTTTCGCTCGATGGCGAAAGCCGTTTCGAGGGCGTCGTAGACCGAGCGCGCTTCGATAATACGGATATTCTCCGGCCAGGGTTCGGCCTTGCGCAGGCGCTTGGGGACGATGGCAACCTTGAAACCCAGCTTTTGCGCCTCGCGCAACCGCACGGGCATCTGCCCCGGCAGGCGCAGTTCACCCGCCAGGCCGATTTCGCCGATCAGCACCGCATCTGCGCGAACGGAAAGGTCTTTCATGGAGGATGTCACTGCGGCGGCAATCGCCAGGTCGGCGGCGGGTTCGTCAATTTTCATACCGCCCACCACGTTGACGAAAATATCCTGCTCGGCCAGCTTGATGCCCACACGACGCGTCAGCACGGCGGCGATCATCAGCAGGCGGTTGTAATCCACGCCGTTGGGCGTACGGCGGGCGTTGCCAAACTGCGTCGGGGAGGTGAGACCCTGGAGTTCCACCAGCAGCGGACGGGTGCCCTCCATCGTCACGGCAATCGCCGAGCCGGGGGCGTTGATCATTCTTTCAGCCAGGAAGGCTTCTGAAGGGTTGGGCACTTCCACCAGCCCGCGCTCACGCATCTCGAAGACGCCCACTTCGGCAGTCGCACCGAATCTATTTTTAACGGAACGCAGCAGGCGGTAGGCCTGAAAGCGATCGCCTTCGAGATACAAGACCGTATCCACGATATGCTCCAGCACGCGCGGCCCGGCAATGACGCCTTCCTTGGTAACGTGCCCGATGACGAAGACCGCCACACCCGAAGATTTCGCCAGTTCGCGCAACTGCGACGAACACTCACGCACCTGCGAAACCGACCCGGCGGATGAATCCAGCTCGGCCAGGTAAACCGTCTGGATCGAGTCAACGATCAACACGCCGGGATGAACTTCGCGGTTGTGTTCGAGAATGGTGGTCAGGTTGGTTTCGGTGACGAGGTACAGATTCTCAGGGAATTTATCACCCTTTTCCATCAACCGGTCGGCGCGCATTTTGATCTGACGCTCCGATTCTTCGCCCGAAACGTACAGCACCTTCATTTTCGTTGCCATGGCCAGCGCCATCTGCAGCATCAGCGTGGATTTGCCAATGCCGGGATCGCCGCCCACCAGCACAATCGAGCCGGGGACGATGCCACCGCCGAGGACGCGTGAAAATTCGCTGATCGGCACGGACATACGGTCTTCGGAATCGCCGCTGATCTCACCGATGCGCCGCGGGGAGGTGCGACCCGTCAGCCCGCGCGAGGCATTCGGCGATTTGGCGGGGCCAGATTCCTGCACGATTTCCTCGACCATCGTGTTATACGAGCCGCACTGTGGACATTTGCCCATATAAGAAGCAGAAACGCGGTGGCATTGCTGACAGACATAACGAGAATAAGATTTAGCCATAAGTGAGACCTCATCATCTTGTCCTTCAAGGCGTCTGCCAAGCAGGTAAGAGGGTTGGAACAGGGTAAATTTAGTATAACAGAATTTATGTTCTGTAGTTTGATATTATTCGATATTTGTATCTGGTGCTATACTCGCTACAATATGATTGTTGGTTTCTTGCAAGTTGGTTCAGACCGAGGGTTGCCCAATGAAACGAGTTTTTCTCATTCTTGCACTGCTCGCCCCAGCGCTTATCTTAACCTACTTCGCCTGGCAGCCAGGGGATGATAAAACAGTCAGTTTGCCGATTTTTCACTTCTACCTTGTGACGTTTATCACCTTTGCAGCAGCCGTCATCTCCATTTTGCTGACGGTGACCCTCGGCATGGACGGCCAACCGCGACATGTGCTGGCTGCTGCAGCCTTTGCCGTGATCGGCAGCATTTTCTTTTCGCACGGCCTGGCCACGCCCGGCGCACTGATTGACCATCTTCACCCGGCGGTAACCTGGTCAGCCTGGCTGACGTTATTCGGCGGAGGTGCGCTCTTTGCCATGGCCGCGTTGGACGGTCCCAAAGGAATGCCCAGTTGGATGCCTGTGCGCTGGATTGTCTACCTGTCCATTATTGGTGTGGTGCTTTATTCGGGGATTGCGGCCTTTGCGCCGGATATTCTCAATATGATTGACGAAAAAGTCGCGCCGCTGCACCGTGATACCGTTTTTGTGCTCACACTGCTGCTGTGGATCTTTGCGGCGTTCCAATTATGGCGAACCTGGCTCGTCACCCGCAGCCCGGTGGATGGCGCGCTGGCCTTTGTGGCGTTCTGGTTGGGGACAGCCACCGTCAGTATGCACCGATTCCCGGTCTGGAATTTAAGCTGGTGGCTTTATCATGCGGTTTTGTTGATTGCCTTTGTCGCCACAGCCATCATGCTGGTCATCCAATATGAACAGTTGCGCCAGTTCAGGCTTTCGCGTTACTTCCTGGCGGTTGCGCTGATTGTGACGGCCCTGCTGGCGCTGGCAGCTTCGGCCCTGTTCACCCAGTTTTCATACGATACACTCGTCGCCGAAGTACAGGATACGGCCAGCAATACCGCCGCTAACCTGGCAAACGGCCTCGCCAGCGACTTGAGCAATGTTACCAAACCAGCCGACCTGCACGGCATCAGCGACCAGGTTGATATTGACCATCTGCTTCAGCCGCGTATCCAAAACTTGCCGATCAAAGGGGTTTATCTCTATTCCACCAACCGCAAGCTGGAATATCCCGGCGGTTACGACAGCACCGGTGCAGTCTCAATAGATACTACTGGTTTTCAAAGCGCCCTCAAGGGAAATACAATCGGGCTGGTCCACGCGCCTGATTCCGCCCCATCCAGCTATGCACCCAGCTCAGGAGTCCACGTTGTGGAGACCTACGCGCCGCTGCGCGCCAAAGGCAGTGCAGATGGCGAAGTGATCGGCGTGCTGGTCACCATCCAGGAAGCCCCCAGCCTCGATAAAGCCATCATCAACGCCCGCATCACCGGGTTGCTGATCGGCGCACTGACGATGGGCCTGCTCTTTCTGGCGCTGCTTTCGGTCGTCCTGCGCGCCGATAGCATCATCACCGTCCGCACCGATGATTTACGGCGCGTCTCTGCACAGCTCAAAACTTATTCCGAGTGGTTGCTGGGGGCAGACCTGCTGGGGCGTGTCCTTTCTGACCCGAATGCCCTCAGCCTTACGCGCCGCGAGCGTACGGTCATGTTCATTGATATTCGCAATTTCACCGGCTGGAGCGAGCAGCGCACCCCTGAGGAAGTGGTGGCGATGCTGAATCGCTACTATACCGTGGCCGAGATCATCGCCAAACGGCACAACGCCATCAAGCTCAAATTTGCCGCCGATGAAGTAATGGCGATCTTCCCCGATGCCAGGCGCGCCATCGAAGCCAGTCTCAGCCTGCGCACTGAGCTGTTGCGCATGTTGGAGGAGTACAACCTAGGTGCCGGCATCGGTTTAAACACGGGCCGCCTGGTGGAAGGCCTGCTCGGCAGCAAAGAAGTTAAGTTCTATGATGTCATCGGGGATACAGTCAATACCGCCAAGCGCATCGAAAATGTTGCGATCAAGGCTGAAATTCTCATTTCAGATACCACCCTGCAGGCGTTGGGCGAGCAGGAAGCCCTCTGCGGCCCGAAGCGCGAGATCGAAGTAAGGGGCAAAGGCGCGCCTGTGACAGTTTATCCATTGCTCGGCCAAAGATAAGACCCAAAACTGTTTTCGCATAAAAAACGCAAAGGACGCCAAGAGTGTGCTCTTGGCGTCCTTCGTGTAGCGGCTCACGTTTAGATTAGTTCGTTGTAATACTCATCGAGCAGCGCCAGAAAGCTTTCGGCGGTATCCTTCGTCATGATTTTGGCGCGCATCTCACGCGACATACGGTGCAGCCGCAGGTAGCGCACTGCATGTTTGCGGAACGAGACCAGTCCGTGGTGTGCGCCGTAAAAGCTCATGCTGCGCTCCAGGTGCTGACACACCATGCGGTAGACTTCAGCTGGGGGCACGTCCTCCCGATCGAGGCGGGAAAAAATCCACGGGTTGCCAATGGCCGCCCGCCCGATCATAACTCCATCACAGCCGGTGTAGTTTCTCATCCGCGCAATATCCGAGGCCACTTTCACATCCCCGCTGCCAATGACCGGGATTTTGACGGCGGCTTTGATCTCGGCCACGGCGTCCCAATCGGCCTGACCGCTGTAGCTTTGCTGCTTGGTGCGGCCATGCAGGGCGATCAGCGAACCGCCGTTCTCTTCCACGATGCGAGCAATCAGCTTATAGCTGCGGTAATCGTCCCAGCCCAGGCGCATCTTGCCGGTGACAGGGATTTTCAGGGCCTTCGTCAGCTTGCTGAAGGTGTGGGCCACCTTCAACGGTGTGCGCATCATGCCCACACCCGCGCCCTGAAAGACAACGTTCTTGGCCGGGCAGCCCATGTTGATATCAATAATATCGGGGCGACGATCCTGCACACGCAGGGCCGCCTTGACAATTTCATCGGGGTCATCGCCGTAAAGTTGGAAGACCATCGGGCGTTCCATCTCTTCAAAGCTGAGCCGGGGACCCATATGCTTGTACGCCTGGTTGATGTTGCCTGCGCGCACAAATTCGGTGTAGCTCATGGCCGAGCCGAGCGCGCGGCACAGCGAACGAAAAGGCCAGTCGGAAAAACCGTCCATCGGCGCGAGGATGGCATCCCCATAGACAGGAATATCACGCACATAGAAATTGGGCGCGGTTTCGGGTGGAGCCTGAAGTTGCGTGGCGGCTTGTGTGAGATCAATTGCAGTCATGCCTATATTTTATCTTAAATGGCTGATTTGTTGGCCGGTTTAAATATGCTGTAGAATAGCGTTGTCATCAAGAAACCAGTTCAACATATCAAAGTTTTCTTTTTAACCAAAGAGAAATTCTCATTCAAAATTTCGGCAGAAGCCATCCTATTCCCGATGCTTTTAATGATCTGATTTCATCACAAAACCTGCATAACAAATTTCTTCTTCGACCAGCCCAATTTTGCATCGTTGACGTTTCATCTTGCAGATGATAAAATTCCGCCCGCTCAAGAAACGCCCGCGTCCACTGCGGGACAAGCCCCCATCGTCTAGTGGCCCAGGACGGAGCCCTCTCAAGGCTCAAACAGGGGTCCGAATCCCCTTGGGGGCACTAAACCATATGGTCTATATAGACCATATGGTATTTTTATTTAATTGGCATAGTATCGATACAACCATAATCTGTGGTGCATAATTCTGCTCGTCCACGGTCCAGTGTGGCTGCTGCAGGTCGTAGGTAAAGCCATAATCCGGGGCGGAGCCGTTTCTACATAGGGGCGCAGCTTTCAGTGCGGTAGCGTGAACCGGAGTGAAATATCCCAGAAGTCCGAATGCCAAGGCCATAACCACTGTGGCGCCCATAACGATTAGCGTGATACCCCGCCGGGCCATGTTACGATCCACAGTGTTTCTCCTTCAAGTCGAACATTTTAGCGCAAGGCTGGCATTCCTTGATCGGGATATATCTGCGCGTATATTTTTACTGAAATTAAATACT
>FSTI01000129.1_pt1 | contig 9516 bp, 7 predicted proteins | sample 1637091 | NCBI WGS metagenome assembly FSTI01 (sample SAMEA3914819, study PRJEB12502) | metagenome | biome: forest; material: soil | place: Canada | collected 2010-06-26 | depth 0.3 m | reverse complement strand
TTTCCCAGGCCAAGATAGGCTTGCCCGAGCATCAATTCCCAGTGGGCGCGTTCAAGGCGCGCTTCGGGCGTGCGCGGCAGTTCCGAGCCTGGCAGCGCGGCCAGGTTGAGCGCTTCCGTCAAAAAGCCGATGGCTTCCTGGTTGGCAAACTGCAAAAGCGCCTGCTCGCCTGATTTAACCATGTATTCGATCGTTTTGTTCGGGTCTTCGGCCTGGCTGTAGTGGTGCGCCAGCAGCGTGTAATAAGGCGAAAGGTCATTGGCGTGCGTGGTTTCATACCAGGCGGCCACTGTGCGGTGAAGCTGTTTGCGCTGGGTAAACAGCATCAGGTTGTAGGCCACTTCCTGCGTGATGATGTGCTTGAAAATATAGGTTGTGTCCGGTGCGGGGGTATCCAGCGGCGTCAGGTCAAGCTGTTCCAGCCGACGTAAATGTTCCTGCAGCAGCGGCCGGTCTGAGTCAATGGGGTGAATATCGTGTAAAACGCGCATGGCGAAGACGCGTCCGATGACGCTCGCCACCTTGAGTGTCAATTGCTGCTGCGATGTCAGCCGGTCAATACGGCTGGTGATGACGCCTTCAATCGTATTGGGGATCAACGCGTTCAGTTCTTCGGGCGAGGCATTTAACTCGCATTCGCCGTTTTCAATGCGCAATAAGCCTGAATCGCGCAGCGCGTAAGCCAGTTCTTCGCTGAAAAACGGATGCCCCTCGGCTTTTTCCGCGATCATATCGCGTACCGGCTGTGGCAGCGTACGCGTCCCCAGCCGCTGACAGACCAGCGCAAAAGCATCCTCCATCGGCAAAGGCTGGAGCCTGAGCACCTGCACCCCATCAAGAGCCAGCAGCCGGGTGTAATCCACTGGTGGCGTCTCTCCCAACGGACGGGTTGCCACCACCAGATAGACCCTGGGCATTTCCTGCGCCACCGAGCGCACCAGCGCCCAGGATGCAGAATCCAGCCAATGGGCATCTTCGAGCACCAGCAAAACTGGTGCAGCCTTTGCGGCCTGCTCCAGCAACGCCACCAGCAGGCGCTGCGTTTCCACCGCGCGCGCCTCGCCATGGATATGTTGTGTCAGTTCGTTATCCGGCAGGTCAATTGCCAAAACGGAATCCAGCAGAGGGGCATACTGCATCTTATCCGGCAGGCGTTCCTGAAATTTGGCGAGAATTGTTTCCACTTGTGCAGTGCTCAACGAAACCTGCCCCTGCCGACCGGCTTCCATGCCATCCAGCGCATTTTCGAGCTGAAAAAGCTGGCGGAAAATGGGCCGCCAGGCATGGTACGATGCCGATTTTTCGATCGCATCCCCGGCGCCCACCAGAATGGTCAAATTTCTGCCGGATGTCGTTTGCAGCAGTTCATCCACCAGGCGCGATTTGCCAATCCCGGCTTCGCCTTCCACGATGACAATGCGGCCCTGCCCGGCTTGCAAGGCATCCAGCCCATCCGTCAGCAGGGCACATTCTGACAATCGCCCCACCAGCCGTCCCTCAGCCCGGCTGGAGGTCTGCAAACGCTGCAGCGGTTGGAAAATCTGGACAGATTGTTCTAGTCCCTTCACGCTGACCGGTTCGAGGGTTTCGAAAGCAATGCGGTCATGCGCCGCATCCCAGGTGGATTTATCACACAGGATATGCAAATCGGTGCGTGTCATGCGAATGGCTGTCGTCATCAGGCGCGCGGCGATGTTGACCACCTGCCCGACGATGGTATATTCGCGCCGGGTAGCGTGGCCGATTGCACCGCAAAAAACGCGCCCGGTGGTCACCCCGATGTGGCAGGTGAGCCCGAGCGTTTTCATGCGTTCAATCACATCCATGGCGGCCATGGTGCCACGGACAGCATCATCCTCGTGTGAGACCGGCGGCAGGCCAAAGGCGGCCAGCAGGGTCACGCCTTTTTCGTCCACTGAAATTTTGTTGACGCTGCCTTCATAACGATAAATGGTTTCTTGCAGGGTGCGCATGACCATTTGTGCGCCAAATAAGCGTCCGGCCTGTATATCCGGCGCTGGGGCGATTGGCGCAGCCTGACCAAATTCAGGCAAATTAATGAACAGAACCGTTACGCGACGCAGTTCAGCCATCCAGCTTGCCTGGCCTGCCGCAAGGCGGTTGATAATGGCGCCGGGGATGTAGGTGCGCAAAGCACCGACCGCCTGAACCAGCGCCGCCGCATCCACCTGGGGGCTGGATTCATTTTCAGTTGGGATGACCGGCGCATCCAGGGAGATGAGTGCGCCATGCTCGAAGGTGGCAACTTCTGCCAGTTGAATTTGCATCGCGGCTGAAACCACCACCTGCCCGGGTGCGGCGCGGATCTCTGACAGGCTGGCCTGCGTCACCGGGTCACCGGTCACGACAAATTCCCAGCGTCGCATCATGCCACCCACGTGGGCCGCCACCAGCTCTCCCTGGCCCAACCCGATGCGGATGGTCAGGGAAACGCCTTCAGCCGGGCTGTAGTTATGGAGTTTTTGCTGAAGCTTCAAGGCGCAGGAAGATGCCTGCAAGGCGAGGGTATGTGCGCTTTGGTCTGAGCCTGTCGAAGGGTCCGCATCCTTCCAAACGGCCAGCAACGCATCCCCTGCGAACTTGACCACGTCACCCCCATACGCATGGATCGTTTCGATCAATTGTGAAAAATAATTGTTCAGCACCTCGCTAATTGCCTCGGCGCTGTTCAGACCGGGCAGGGCCAACTGTTCGGTCAGTGCAGTAAAACCGGTAATATCCGCAAATAACACAACCGCCTGAAAGCGTTCTGCGAACGGCGCTTCAAGCGGTTCCGGGGTATTGACCAGCCGGCGCGCAAGCATTTTCGGCACATAACTTAGCAAATCTTGAACGTATTCGATTTCAGCCAACTACGATCTCCAGAGAGCTTTCCTCAAGATGATGGAAATAATCAGGCTCGTCAGTGAGCATTCTCCCCGACGAGCCTGTACTTTCCCAAATCCTTTATTCGTCATTTTTCAGTGCGAATGTTTTTGATGTTTGTCTTTGCGCGATCTGATAATTTTGCAGCAGCAAGGCGATCGCTTTTTCCACATCTGCTTCCTGCCGCAGATAAAAACTGACCCAGCCCGTATCCGGCAGAATGTGGTGGGGCTGTGCACGCCCGGCTGCCACAATTTCGTCGCGTATTTTTTTCGGAAAGGGGACATCCAGCATGTGGTTGCCGTGAAGATGACCGATTTCACGCCGCTCACCGAGCACATACTCCACGCCGCCAAAGCGATGCGGGCGGGCGCTGACGCCTTCCCAGGCTGTCACGGCCTGCGTGATCTTTTCCTGTGCATTATTGACGTTCATTTGCGCACTCTGCGTTTCCCGCGCTTTTCACTTGTTTCAACCTTTTCCCATTTGGCAGCTTTGATTTTCTGCACAACAGCTCGCGGTAGCGCTAGGGTTGTTGTACGCCGCCGGCGCCGTAGCCAACCGGCCATTGTGTCTTTTCATTATCAATCACACCGCGCAAATCAGCCCCGCGCAAGATCGCGCCACGTAAATCCGCGCCGCTCAGGTTGGCCCCACGCAGGTTGGCATCAATCAAGTTGGCGCTGCTCAGATTGGCATCACTCAGGTTGGTGCTGCGTAAATCAGCGCCACGCAAGACCGCACCCCGCAGATCAGCGCCATGAAGATTCGCGCCGCTCAGGTCAGCGCCTGCTAAAAACTGAGAAGATTTCATCGCCTTATCCTCCAGCAATCTTGTGATTCACCGGGTGATTCGGTAAGGACACCAAGCGCACCCACAATAAACTGTATTGGGATGCGCATAAGGTTATTCGTATGGTTTCAAACGACCGGTTTCGCTCACAAGACCAGTATAAATTTATAGCCTTATTGTAGCAAAAAATAGCGTTTTCGCAACTTACTATTTCCTTGCGGCTTCAGCCATAAGAAGCCAAAACAGAATTTATTCAGCCTTCGCTTCTTTGTGTGCGTCGGGTTCAGGGGCGGCCATGATATTGTAACCGCTATCCACGTAATGGATTTCGCCGGTGACGTGTGCTGACATATCGGAGCACAGATACAGCGCGGCGTTGCCCACATCTTCGATTGTGATATTTTCGTGCATTGGGGCCATCTCGGCAAAGTTGCGGTGCATATCACGGAAGCCCGTAATGCCCATCGCCGCCAGCGTGCGCAGCGGGCCCGCCGAAATTGCGTTGACGCGAATGCCTTGCGGGCCGAAGTCGCGCGCCATATAGCGGGTGGCCGATTCGAGCGCGGCCTTGGCCACGCCCATCATATTGTAGTTGGGAGCCACCTTCACCGATCCGTAATAGGTCAGCGTCAGCAGTGCGCCGCCTTTGCGCAGGATCGGCTGAAAGGCGCGCGCCAGCCCCACGAACGAGTAGACGCTGATGTCCATCGCCAAGTGGAACCCGGCGCGGCTGGTGTTGTAGAAGTTGCCCTGCAATTCGTCTTTGTTGGCGAAACCGATCGAATGGATAATAATATCCACCTGGCCGAAATGCTCGGCGGCCTTTTTTGCCACCGAATCAATCTGCTCGTCGCTCGATACATCACATTGTTCAATAAACGTCGCACCCACCTGCGCTGCCAAAGGCCGCACACGTTTCTCCAACATCTCGCCCGCATAGCTCAGGCCAATGTTGGCGCCTTCGCGGTGGAAGGCCTGTGTAATGCCCCAGGCAATTGATTTGTCATTGGCGAGACCAAAGATCAGCGCATTCTTACCGGTTAACAATCCCATAAAAATCCTCCAAGATTAGATGATTGGAGAGTAGAGATGAGAGAGTAGTAAAGCAGAGACTATTCTCTCATCTCTACTTCTCTATTCTCTATGTATCTATTCTCTAGAAACCAGAAACCGCCATGCAATAGACTTCCACGGTTCCGGCACATTGTATAAACCCACACGTGGGCCAATCGTCACGCGTTCATCAGCAACCGGTTGGCCCGACTCGATCCACAGACCTGCTGTGGTGGTGGTCAGGTCTATGCCATTTTGAGCGGAAGTGATGCCGAACGCCGCCGTCAGCTTGGCCGGACCGTTCGTCCAATCAGCCCTTTTGGCTTTGCCCCGGCGCGCCTGGACCATCCTTAGCCCTTCTCCATTGGTTTCGACAGGCTCAACCAACACAACGGCGCGGATCAGCACCGCCGCCGGCACCCCTTCGGCCTCCGTCACTACATTCACCATCCAGTGCATCCCATACGTAAAGTAGACATACGCCCGCCCTGGCGGCCCATACATATGCTGCGTACGTGCTGTGCGACCGACTCTGGCATGAGAACCCAAATCCGTCTCACCCAGGTAGGCTTCGGTCTCGCTGATGACGCCTTCGAGCCGGACGCCGTCCAAAATCCGCACCAGCCGCGCCCCCAGCAGTTCGCGCGCCACCGTCAGGGTGGGGCGGTTGTAGAAATCTTTTCCTAAAACACTCATCGTTTTTCTGCTCTCTATCCACTATTCTCTGCATTTCACTCGTCCTTCCAATGCGTCCGATCTCCGATCACATCCACGCGCCAGCGATGCCTGGCCGGGTAATACCGGAACTTTGCAAAGGACGTGTTCTCAAAGCGAAAGCGCGGTCCCTGGTAATTGGGCTGGGGTGCGATGCCCAGAATTGCATAAAGCGCCATGTTCAACGTGCCGCCATGTGAGACTACCAAATATCTTGCCGGCGGACGTTTGAGCACGTTGAGCAACGCCTGCCCGGCCCGCAGGTATAACTCCCAGTCGCCCTCGCCGGTTTCGGCAATGGGATGGTAGGGACTCGTAAAATCGGTTTCCTTATGCAGCGCCCGCAGTTCTTCTTCCAGCATCCCGGCCATGCTGCCGTTATTGCGCTCCACCCAGAACGGGTCGAGTTCCAGCGGCGCATCCAGCGCGGCGGCGATGATCTGACCTGTATCATGTGCGCGTCCCTGCGGGCTGACGATGACCCGGTCGAAGCCGATGCCTTCCGACAGCCAGCGCTGCGCCAGCGCCGAAGCTTGGGCGCGGCCCTTCTCAGAGAGCGGGAATTCCGCCTGCCCCTGCACACGCTTCTCGGCATTCCCGGTCGATTCGGCGTGACGCAGCAGGGTGATGTGATAAATATCTTCAGTAGGGGATTGGGGAGTTGTCATCGTCTGCTGCTCGCTTTTTGATCAAATAGACGGGCCGGCCCTTGACCTGTTGGAAAATATAGCCGACGTAGACACCGATAAAACCCAGCAGGATCATGATGATTCCGCTGGCAATCAACAAGACCGCCATCAACGAACTCCAACCTGGCACAATCTTGTCATACTGACCGGTCAGCCAGAGCACCAGCACGTAGATGATCTGTGCCAGGGCCAGGATAATGAAAACACCGCCAGCGCTCAGGCCAATATAAAGCGGCATCAGCGAGAAGGAGAAAATCGCGTCTGACGCCAGCCGCAGCATTTTGCCGAGCGAATATTTCGATTTGCCCGCCACGCGTTTCGGCTCATGAAACGGCAGAATAATGGTCGAGTAACCGATCCAGGCGATCATGCCGCGCAAAAAACGATGATATTCGGGCATGGTCTTCAGCGCATCGAGCGCCTGACGCGAGAGCGCCCGAAAATCTGCCGCGCCCGGTTGGACGGGCGTGCCGCTGATGCGATTGATCAGCCAGTAAAATGCTTCAGACGTGATTTTCTTGAATGAGAGCGCCCGATCGTTGTCAATGCGCTGTGCCTGCACCACGTCGTATCCCTGCCGGACGAGTTTTACCATTTGCGGGATCATCTCTGGCGGGTGCTGGCCGTCGCCGTCCATCGAGATGATCACGTCTCCGGCGGCATGGTCCAACCCGGCAGTCAGGGCGGCCTGATGTCCAAAGTTGCGGCTCAGGGTCAGCGGGTGGATTCGCGCATCCTGCGCGGCCAGTGCCGCCAGCGCCGCATCCGTTTTGTCGGACGAGCCATCGTCCACATAAAAAATTTCGACTTCGTAGGGCAAGGTATCCACCACCGCCGCAATGCGCGCGTGGATTTGCTCAATCACGCCGGCTTCATTGAAGACCGGCACAACGATGGATACCAGCAGTTTTTTCTCGGTCACGATTGCTCCATGAATAAGTTTCGATTTTACCACCCCTATCCCAGTACCACCCCATGCCTGTCCCGCAAAATGGCGGCGGTTCGCTCCACTTCGGCGTTTTTCTGCTCGCTCGCCCAGCCGAGCACATTGCCCATGATTTCAGCCAATTCTGTGACGAGCGGCAGGCTGACCTGGCCCAGCCATGCCAGCATGGAACGCCGTAAAAGCAGGTCATCTACGTGGATGGGTTTTTCATGCTGAACCAGGAACTGGATTTCCCGGCGTGTATAGGCCGGGTTTGCCATGAGCGGCACATCGGCCTCGGCCTGGATGAAGGCCGCAATCTGTGTGGCGCGCGTGCCATAGCGCGCAAAAAGCAGCTTTGCGTGAGCTTCGTTCAGCCCGGTTTGTACCGCAACTTTTTGGATGTACTCTCTCTGGGCGGCCTCCGTCTGCGGATAGCTGCGGCCTCCCCCGATGGGCAGCGACCCGGTTTCGGCGCGGCGGCTGCGCCCAAGGGTTGCCAGCACCCTGTCGCTCACCTGCTCCGCAAAGGCACGGTAGGTCGTCCACTTGCCGCCCACCAGCGAATAGATGGGAATCGCGCCAATCTGGTCTTCCTGTATGACGTGGTCGCGCGTGATCTGTCCGGTCGTCTTCGCGGATGCATATGCCAGCGGGCGCACGCCTGAAAACTGAAAGACAATCTGCTCGCGCTGCACCACGATGCCGGGGAAAACCCGCGCCACCATGCCCAGAAAATAGGTAATCTCTTCGTCGGTGCAGCGCACGTCATCAGCGCTTTCGACGGGAATATCCGATGCGCCGATCAGCACCTTGTCGTGAAAAGGGAAGATCAGCACGATGCGGCCATCGTTGTTCTCAAAGAAAAACTCGTTTGCGCCAATGGCCTCGCGCAACGCGGGGTGATCAAGTACGATGTGTGAGCCCTTGGTGCCGCCGATGTAACGATGTGAAAGCCCCAGGCTTGTGTTGACCGGGTCAATCCATGGGCCGGCGGCGTTGATGATTAAGGTCGGTTGAAGGGTGAAGGTTGAAGGTTGAAAGGCTTGCCCTGAGCCTGTCGAAGGGTTTCGTTCATCGCACAGAGTGACTTTTCCGTCATTGAGACTGACAAACGAGACGTAGTTTACGGCTTTGGCGTGTGGGCCTTCGGCCTCGGCATCGAGCACCAGCTCAACGGCCAGGCGTTCGGGCGAGAGAATCTGGCCGTCGTAATAGCGGGCGGTGTATTGAATCGCAGGGTTGAGTTTGGGATATTTTTTCAATGACGCGTTACGACTATCCAAACGGTGCTTTGGCACAATGCGCTGGCCTGACGTGAATGCGTCGTAAAATATCAGACCGATTTTGATCACCAGCGCCCCGCGCTCGGCGGGGCGGTTGAGCAGGTTGAAGAACTTGAGCGGCGCATTCAGCAAACCCGAAAAAACCTTGAAGATCGGCACCACCGTCGGCAGTGGACGTACGAGGTGCGGCGCATTGACGATCAGACGGTTGCGCTCCTGTACGGCCTCGCGTACCAGCCGAAACTCGCCGTTTTCCAGGTAACGGATTCCGCCGTGGGCCATGTGCGAAGATGCCGAAGATGCCCCGCAGCAAAAGTCGCCGCGATCCACCAGCAGCACGTCCACACCATTGCGCGCCAGGTCGCGGAAGACGCCAATCCCGTTGATGCCCGCGCCGATAATCAGCACGGAAACAGCCGGGTTTTCACGAAGTTGTTGGAGGCTTTCGCTGCGATCAGTCATGGATGCTTATAAGTGAAAGGTCAACATAATCACCCACAGAAAGACCGCCAAAATAATTTGAAGCACATCGCGGCGTATATATTTCTCCACATCGGGGTGAAGCAGGCCAATTTGAACAATGATGTAGGAATAAAATGTCAAATAAGGGGTCAGGAAAGCCGAAGCGGCCAGGGCAAAATAGGGGTTTTTTCGGCGTATGGCAAACCACATCAGTAAGATGCCCAGCAGAATGCCATAAGGGAAGATACTGCGATTCCATATGATGTTTGGATAATCTGTCATGCGTGTTATCCAGATCGGGAAAAGCAGTAGCGAGCCGAGGTAAACAATTCCCAGGGGCGCAAACGTACGTACAATGCCCCAGAAGCGCTCATTTTTCCAGGTTCGGTATAAATAATAGAGAATAACGCCAAACCCAACCTGTGGTTTAATCACCAGCAGGAACACCCCCCAGACTGGCGGCATAAAAATTCCGAGCAGCGCAAACGGATCAATGTTGTTCACAAGCAAAATGCCCAACGCTGTCGGTGAAAGCAAAAATGCCACGACGGCCAGCAGTGGGGCATTGAGACGCCAGGTTGTGTAAATCAAAATTAATATTGTAATGACAATGATCAAACCATGCGCCAGTGTCGGTGGGAATAAGACAATCGGCAGCAGCGGCAAGACCCCCCACGGTGGGTAACGATAACCGGGATTTTCATAAGG
>FSTI01000378.1_pt1 | contig 9639 bp, 6 predicted proteins | sample 1637091 | NCBI WGS metagenome assembly FSTI01 (sample SAMEA3914819, study PRJEB12502) | metagenome | biome: forest; material: soil | place: Canada | collected 2010-06-26 | depth 0.3 m | reverse complement strand
AGTGGTCTTTGGCGTGCTGGTCATCTTTGGCATGAACATCATCCTGCCGACCATGCTGGCCGCCTTGCAGGCCAACGCCATGGCCGTGGATGGCGTGGTGGATTTGAGCATCTTCCACAAAACCGGCGATGCCTTCCCGCAGGGGTTGCTCGCCAAAGTGCAGGCGGTGGACGGGGTGCACGCCGCAGCCGCCTCGCTCAGCCGCACCATCAACCTGCCCGCAGATTTTTTCGACGCGGACCCGGCGAAGACGGATCGCGTCACAGCGCTCAAGCTGGTTGGCATTGACCCTTATGGTGCGAAAACAGTGCGCACCTACCCGCTGCTCTCTGGCCGTTACCTGGATGTGGCAGATAGCGCCGCGGCCCTTATCAGTCAATCGCTGGCCGATGACCTGTCCGTCAAAGTGGGCGATTCGTTCCCGCTGCCCACCGTCAACGGTCTGACGCGCCTGACGGTCGTTGGCATTCTGCTGCCGCGCCTCGGCCCTGGCAACGAAGAAGTGCTCGTCACGCTGCCCGAAGCGCAGACCTTAACTGCCGAGCCGGCGCGCGTCAATACAATTGATGTGACTTTCAACAGCAGCGACGAAGCCCAACGCACCCGCATTGCGCAAAACATTCAGGCTGCGCTGGGCGATGACTACCAACTGGGCGCGTTGCTGGGCGGCGAAGAAATGTTTGCCTCGCTCAAAGCCGGGCAGGTGGCATTCAGCCTGTTTGGCGCGCTGGCGCTTTTCATGGGCGCATTTATTATCTTCAATACTTTCCGCACGGTGGTTGCCGAGCGTCGGCACGATATTGGCGTGTTGCGCGCCATCGGCGCCAGCCGCAAATTAATCGTCGGCATCATCCTGGCCGAAGGATTGATTCAGGGGGCCGTGGGTACGCTGGTTGGGCTGGCGCTTGGTTACCTGGCGGGCCTGCTTGTGCTGGCGCTGACCGGGCAGATGATGACGCAGTTTTTGAATCTCAAAATGGGCGCGCCGGTGGTTTCCCCCTTGGTTTTGTCCGTCTCGATTTTGCTGGGGGTGGGCGTGACCGTTTTCGCCGGGCTGGTGCCGGCCATCCGCGCCAGCCGGGTGACGCCGCTCGAAGCGCTGCGCCCCTCCACCGCGGACCTGGAATTTACGCGCGCGCTCAGCCCCTGGTTCATGCTCGGACTCATCCTGTGTGCTCTGGCAGTGTTGGCGTTATTTTCCGGTCAACTGGCGCTGATCGTTCCCGGTGGTATCCTGTTCCTGACGGGCGTGGTGCTGATTGCGCCGGGTTTTGTGCGTCCGATTATTACCGTTTTCGGCAAGCTGGTGGCGCTGCTGTATGCCCATCATGGCATCGGCGAGTTGGCGCAGGGAAACCTGACGCGCCAGCCCGCGCGCGTGGCAGTCACCGCCAGCGCCACCATGCTGGGACTGGCGATCGTCGTTGCAGCCGGTGGGTTGGTTGCCAGCCTGAACGGCACGCTCGGTGACGTCATGCAAAAAAGCCTGGGCAGCGATTATCTTTTTATCCCGCCTTCCGTGGCGCTCTGGGCCAGCAACATCGGCGCGGATGCGCGCCTGACGCAGCGCCTGCACAGCGTGGACGGCGTCGGCGAGATCAGTACGATGCGTTACAGCGCGTCACTTGCGAATGGCAAACCCGTTTCGCTGCTGGGCATTGACCCGCTCGTTTTTCCGCAGGTGGGTGGGCTGCACTTTCAGCAGGGCATCGAATTCCTGGCATATCAGGAGCTGGCGCAGGGGCGCGCCCTGATCGCCAACGGCGCATTCCTTACCACCATCGGCGCCCACGTCGGCGATACGATCATGCTTTCCACGCTGCACGGCAGGGTGCCCTATCGCATTGTCGCGATGGCCGCGGACTTGCTGAACATCAAAATTGCCAGCGGTTATATTTCGCAGGCCAACCTGCAGACCGATTTTGGCGTGGCCGAAGATGTCTTTATTCAGTTCAATCTGAAACCCGGCGCAGACCGGACCGCCGCCGAGGTGCAGATCAAAACCATCGCCGCTGATTATCCCCAGTTCCGCGTGGTGGCGGGAAAAGCCTACTACGGCCAGATGCATGCCGAAATGGATGCAGCTTTTTCGGGGATGTACTTTGTGCTGGCGCTGCTGGCCCTGCCTTCGCTGATCGCCATGCTCAATACGCTGGCGATTGGCGTGCTGGAGCGCACCCGCGAGATTGGCATGTTGCGGGCGGTCGGGGCGACTCGCAAGCAGATTACCAGCATGGTAGTCGCCGAAGCTTTGCTGTTGGCGCTGATTGGCGCGGCTTTTGGCGTGCTCTGCGGCCTCTATCTCGGTTTTGTCTTTGTCAGCGGGCTGGCAACGATCTTCCCCCTGGGCTACGCCTTCCCGTTGACGGGTATTCTGGCGGCCATCATCATTGCCCTGGTCTTTGGCGTGCTGGCGTCCATCATCCCGGCTCGTCAGGCGGCGCGTATGAATGTGGTGGAAGCGTTACGGTATGAGTAATAGATTGGGAAATTGGGAATAGGGAAATTGTAAAAAGAAGACATAAATCAGTCCAGCAACGCATGAATACAGCATCCAAAACCCATTAACCATCCACCATTAACCATCCACCGGGTAAAATAGATCCATCAACCCGCGGAGGTATCCAACATCTATGCCCACCCAACGAAGCTGGCAGATTGTGACCATCCTTATTGTATTCCTCGGGGTTTTCACCGGAGCAGTCTTTCTTCACTATCGTTTTGTGCAGCAGGTGCCTGGCGGAACCGACTCGGTGCCTCGTTGGGTTGGCACCCACGCCTGGGTTTTTGAAGGGCTTGATCCCTACAGCGACGAAGTGACGTTACGTGCTCAACGTATGGTCAACAACAGGCCCGCACTTCCTGGTGAAGACAAGCTCAGGTTTGCCTATCCGTTTTACGTTGTCTTTTATTATCTGCCCTTCATCGGCTTGGATTACAATCTGGCGCGGGCGATTTGGATGGTGATGCTCGAAGCCTCGCTGGTGGGCATCGCCCTGTTGGGCTTTAGAACCTACCGCTGGTCGCCGCCGCCGTGGCTGGCAGCATTAACCGTTGCCTGGGTGGTTCTCTTCTACCATGGCGTCCGCACCATCATTCTGTGGCAGTTTGCCGGGATTTCTGCGGTTTTGATCGCACTTTCCATTTGGGCAATCAAGGAACGTCGCGATGTGTTGGCAGGTGTGGCGCTGGCGCTGGCTTCCCCCAAGCCGCAAATGGTTTTTTTATTGTTGCCACTGATTGGTCTTTGGGGTCTCACCGCGCGACGCTGGAAGATCACTGCAGCAAGCATTGTGACAATGGCAGTGCTGGCCGGTCTATCTTTTCTTTTTCTGCCAACCTGGTTGGTCGAAATGCAAGCCCAACTTGCTGATTACACCACCTACACCTACATCGGTTCGCCGATCAATATCCTGACCGCCATCGTCTTTCCCTTTCTTGGTGCGCCAGTGGAAATAGTTATCAATAGTGCGCTGGTGATCTGGCTGCTTGTGGAATGGTGGCAGGTGCGTTCATCAGACCAGGGCCGCTTCGATTGGGTATTGGCGCTGACGCTGCTGGTAACAAATCTGATCGCGCTGCGTACAGCAACGACAAATTACGTGATGATGCTCCCCGCTTTGTTTTACCTGTTTGCCGCATTTGCCCGCGCCAAAGGAAGACGGGCAAATAAATGGATCGCGATGGTCGAAATTGCTTTGTTTATTGGGCTGTGGGCGCTTTTTGCATTCACCGTGAAAGGGAGCGAAGAACAATGGCCAATCTATTTGCCCCTGCCGTTCGGGCTTTTATTGGCCCTGATCGCGTTCCGTCCCAGGGGTAAACCCCAACCCGCAACAGCGCCGCTGCCTCAGGGAGAAACGACCCGATAAATCGTCACCAGTTCATTTTGGAAGGCAATCTGCAAATTTGGGGAATCAGGAGCATGTTGCCCCCACAGCTTTTCATGGGGGCCAAATATAACCCAGTCAATTCCCTGTGTTTTTAGCCAACCCGCAGGTTGTTTCCCCCGGTAGAAATTTTCTACTGCCTGTGCCTTTTCGGCGTAATATAACGTTTCCATCACATGACCAAAATATAGCCTTAAATGCGTACGTATGGCGATCAGTTGTGCTGTTGGTTCCGCAGCCAGTACAACCTGCTCTGACGTGCCAATTTTATTCAGCCAGTCTGCTGCCTGCACGAGTGCTGCCGGTTCAAACATATCAGCAGGTCTTTTGGCCATATCCGCGCTATACGCGCTGACCATCAAGAGCGGGGTGAGCGTCGTGAATGCCACAATCACAATTGCGCCAGTCAGCTTGCTCAAGTGCAAACGACGGTGCAACCACTCCGAAAACGCGACAATCACAGGGATCGCCAGCGCCGTCAATGGAATACCAATCGCAAGCAGGAAGCGGCGCTGAATGGCAATTGGAAAATAAGCCATTCCAAGCGCAAACAGGACCCAGACCACTGCCCACCCTACGCTTGCATCTGGCTTTCGAAGGGCACGTACCGCCCCGATGACGGCGAAAGGCCAAAGCAGGCCAAACCCTAACAGGTAGTAGATTGGCGGCGGGGAGCTGGTCACATTTTGACGGTTGTATTCCGCCCAAACCGGGTCCTGCGTCAGCAATGCCAGGCTATATGCCAGTATGGGAATTTGAATCACAGCCAGCAAGCCCAGCGCAAATGCAGAGGCCCAATCGAACCTGCGGTTGTGCCAGCACGAGAATGCGAAAGCGCCAATCATGGCGCAATCAGCCAGTATAAATGCGATCGGGTTAACGATTTGTACAAACAACGCGCAACCGGCGATCAGCGCAATATTACGCCAGCGCGGGTTTTGCTGATGGTCTAAAAAAATGCTGATGCTAAGTGCCAGCGCGGCGATCACTGCCGCAAAATGAGGGAATACCGCAATATCAAAAAAAACGTAGGCATCAATCAACCAAAAATCAATGGGCGAAATGCCCGGGTTGGGGACCAAATGCAGCGGCACTTGCAGCCAGCCAAGGCCCGCGCCCATAATCGCCAGCACAAAAGCCAGCCGGCGTTGCGCAATGGCTGTGAAAACGCGCGTCATCAGGTGATAGATTGCTAGGCAGGCCAGTAAGCCAAAAAAGAGTCGCGCTGCTTGAAAAATAAGCGATGGTGAAAGTCCTGTCCAGCCTGTCAGGCGACCGAGCACTACATAAAAGGTGCGCAAATAAGCGCCTATATGGGCTTCGGTGGTAAAACGAAATTCATAATCCCAGTTGCCCTGCCCACCGTACTGCATCATCGCTACATAAACGGCGTAATCCTGACGGTCAGAAAAAGCGCCGATAAAGCGCTGACCCGGCGTCTGCGCAGCGTAGCCTGCCAGGATGGGCGCAGAACTGAGCGCCAGGATGAGCAGTGAAACAACCAGCGGCCAACGGTATTCTTTAAGGTGTGTATTCATAAAGAAGCAACGATCCCCAGGTTTCGACATGTTGGCGGTGGAAGTGTCCATCGAGCCAGGTGATGTCTGGATGGGTGGGTAGTTTGGCGGCGATGGCTTCGTCAATGGATTTTTGGAAGATGACAAACCAGATGTGTTTGGCGTGAAGGGTGGCAGCTTCGAGCGAGGGGGAGGCGTGAAGACCGAGCACGTCTTGCGTGGCGGGGGCCAGGGTATCCGTAGTGCTGCCAGGCGGATCGGCGAGGAAGTGCTGTTCCAGGGGCCGATCGTAATAGATGGCGGGAAAAACCGACAGCTTGTTGGAATGTAAAATGAGATCCCCCGCCGTGAAACGGGATTCCAGCGCGGCGTCGAGCGCGGCATAGGGGCCGTAGGGGAAGTCGCTGTAGCTCAGGTGCATTACCAATCCCAGGATGATTCCCGCAGCCAGTAATCCAAAATTCAGCATACGCATCGGGCGCGGCAGGCGGGTTTCCATCAGCACCCAGGCCAGCCATAACCAGAAGACCAGGCCAGAGGCCAGCAGGGCGCGTTCGATGTAGACCGGTTTCCACTGTGAGACGACGAACATCAGCACCGCCGGGGCAAAGGCCAGGTAGGCCAGCCATGCGCCGCGCCACGCGCCGGGTCGTTTGTGTTGGATGGCGCGCAAGGTCTGATAGGCGGCCAGCCCTGTTACGATCAGCGAGACGGCCAGCGCCAGCCCCACCCAGCGATCGTCAACCGGCAGGTTGGTGACGTAGCTGAGCAGGGTGGTGAAGAAGTTGACGATGGTGGGCCGTTCCACCCAGTAGGCGTTCTGGATTTTGGCAAGCTGTGACGGAAGCTGTAGCAGCCATGGCAGATACAGCAAAAGTGCCCCCGCCCCGGCCAATGCCATCATTTTGACCTTGTCCCAGCGGCGCATCAGCAGGGGCGTGAGCGCCAGCGGCAGCAGATAAAAAGCAGCCAGGTTTTGGGTGTATTCTGCCAGTGCGGCGCACAGCGCAAAGAGCATCCACCAGCGGCGTTGACGGGTATTCAGCCCCTGCCAGAGTGCAAAAGTCGCACCAGCCAGCGCCAGCGTCAGCAAAGCATACATGCGGATTTCCTGGCTGTAATGCACTTGAAAAGGGGAAAGCGCCACCCCCAGCGCGCCCAGCAGCGCCAAGCGCGGATGATTAAACATGGCCCGTAGCAAAAAGTAAGCCACCAATACGCTGAGGATGCCAAACAAAATGGAAAGCATCCGCACGCTGACGAGACTCTCGCCGAAGACCTTCATCCAACCCCACAGCATGGTGTAATACGCCAGCGGATGAATGTCCGCCGCCGCGCCGCTCAGGTCCGGGGCGAGGGTGCCTTGCAGCATGGCTGCCGGGCCTTTTTCGGAGAAGAAAATGGCAAAGGCTTCGTCGTACCAGATCGGACGGCTGGTAATGCCCAACACGCGCACAATCAGCGCGAGGAGCAGGATCAGCCCGAGGAGGGTGCGGTCATTGAATGCAGAGAGTCTTTGGCGTAAGTTCATGGATTGTCTTGTGCTGGCGGGTTTTGTTGTGTAGGGATCATGGTTGCCTTTGCAAACGCGTAACTTTAACCCCAATGATCGTGGCTGCTCCCAGCACCCCCATGAATAGGTCCTGCATGGTGTTTTGCAGGCTGATTTGTACATTTGTTTTCAGCAGTTGATCCATCGAAAATTCTGCAAACTCCCAAAATACCGCGATGGTGGCAACCAGCGTGAAGACCAGTACGAAGGCGATCACGCTATCAAGCTGATTGATAAATTTATATTCTTGTAAAAAGGTCAATGCCAAAAGCAAACTGTAGGCCATCGAGAAACCCCCCAGATAATGCATTGGAATATCAATCCATGGGAGAAGTGTATAAACATCCAGAACGTGCGAAATAAAAACATGCACTATAAAGATCAGAAGGGGCGGCCAAAATAATTTTAAGAAATTGCCCCATAGGGGACGACTCATAAAGGTTTGCATAAATTCTCCCAACCGCATTTTTTGAATTATTACACAAAAACGACATTTCTGCGTGGAGATGACTGACCAAACCGGCCGGGGCGGTCTGACGGGATGACCCTGGCTGGACGGCATAAAGCTCGCGTTTTTTGCTGTATACTCGACCCACATTCAAGAGAGAACCCCATGAACCTGACCGACATTCTCAACCGCAATATGGAACTGAACCCCTGGCAGGAAGGCGAGCGCATTCCTTGGGATGACGCGGCCTTCAGCCGCCGTATTTTGCAGGAGCACCTGACCCAGGAGCACGACGCTGCCAGCCGCCGCAAGACCAAAATCAAAAAACAGGTGGATTGGATCCACCGGCAGGTGCTCGCCGAAAAACCGACGCATCTGCTTGATCTGGGCTGCGGCCCCGGTCTGTATGCCGCGCCGTTTACACGGCTGGGTCACACCTACATCGGCCTCGATTTTTCGCCCGCCTGCATCGAATACGCCGTCGAAAAAGCCCCCGCCGGGGCGGATTACCGCCTGGGCGATATCCGCACGCTTGAATATGGTGGTGGCTACGGGCTGGCGCTTTATATTTTTGGCGCGCTCAACATCGTCAAAACGGAAGATGCCCAAAGCATCCTGCAAAAAATCCACGCTGCGCTCGCGCCCGGCGGCAAAATCATTGTCGAAGCCTCCACCCTCGATGCCGTGGACCAGATCGGCAACCAGCCCTCCATGTGGTACTCGGCGGAAACCGGTCTGTTTTGCGCGGTGCCGCACCTGTGCTTGATGGAAACCTTCTGGGATGAAGAGACCAGTACCGCCACCGAGCGCTTTTACATCGTCGAAAGCGCCAGCGGCCAGGTGACGCGTCACGCCGCCAGCACGGTCGGCTATACCGAAGAACAACTGGCCGAAATGCTCGAAAAGGCCGGGTTCGGCCATATTTGTTTCTATCCATCCCTGACCGGCAAAGAAGAAGCCGATTCGCAGGAGATGGTGGTGGTGACGGCGCAAAAATAGCGCGCAACGGAGCGCATTCAGGAGACAAACCATGAAAATTTTAATGATCGGCGGTACGGGCATTATCAGCTCGGCCTGTTCGGATTTGGCCCTGCAGCGCGGGATGGAGTTGACCATTTTGAACCGTTCTGTTTCGATGAAGTTTCCCGTTCCCGTGGGTGCACAGCATCTCGTGGGCGATATCCATGCCGATGGCGGGCGGCTGGCGCAGCTTTTGGCGGGGCAGCATTTCGATGTGGTGGTGGACTGGGTGGCGTTTACACCCGAAGATATTGAACACAGCATCCGGCTCTTTAGCGGCAGCCCTGGGGCGAGCACCGATCAGTTTGTCTTCATCAGTTCGGCCAGCGCCTATCAGAAACCCCCGGCGCACTACATTATCACGGAAGAAACACCGCTCGAAAACCCGCTCTGGGAGTACTCGCGCAACAAAATCGCCATCGAGCAGCGCCTGATGCAGGAGTATCACGAGCGCGGCTTCCCGGTTACGATCATCCGGCCTTCGCTCACGTATGGGCCGTCGCAAATCCCATTGTGCGGGGCTAGTTGGCAGCATCCCTATACCGTTATTGACCGCATCCGCAAGGGCAAGAAGATCATCATCCCCGGCGATGGTACCTCACTCTGGACGGTCACCTGGAACGGCGATTTTGCCAAAGGCTTGGTGGGCCTGTTCGGGCAGCAAGCCGCCATCGGGGAGGCCTTTCACATCACCTCCGACGAGGTGCTCTCCTGGAACCAGATTTTCTTCGAAGTGGGCAAGGCGCTCGATCTTAAAATGGAAGCCGTCCATATTGCTTCCGAGCTGATCGCGGCCTACGACGATCACGCCGTGGGCAGCCTGCTGGGTGATAAAGTCAACAGTGCGGTTTTCGATAACAGCAAGATCAAGCGCTTTGTGCCCGATTTCAAATGTGACGTTTCGTGGGCCGAAGGTGTGCGCCGTGCCACCGCCTGGCACGAAGCCGACCCGGCGCGCAGGACGATTGACGAGAAGATGAACGCCATGTGGGATCGCATTCTGGCCGGGTACGAGCGGGCCATGCCGCAATCGGTTTGAAAATAAAAACGGGTCATCCGCATTTAATGGGAAAAGAAAATCTATCCACAGATTACGCACGCGTGCCGGTTGCACTGCGTCTCACCTGCACCCACCGCAGGTGCGGTGTCGCGCAGCGAACGGCGGTGCAGGCAGAGTAAATTCTTGAAAATCTGCGCTAATCGGTGAAATCT
>FSTI01000363.1_pt1 | contig 9696 bp, 7 predicted proteins | sample 1637091 | NCBI WGS metagenome assembly FSTI01 (sample SAMEA3914819, study PRJEB12502) | metagenome | biome: forest; material: soil | place: Canada | collected 2010-06-26 | depth 0.3 m | reverse complement strand
GACCTGACTCTGTACGAGCCGAACGATGCGGCCGTCAAAGACTATTCGCAAGATTCCTATACAGACGCTTTCGACAAAATGGTGACGTTCCTGCGCACAGAGTACGCCTTCAACGGCATCAAAGACAAACAACCCGATTGGGACGCAGTGACCGCCAGCATCCGCCCGCGCGTGGTGAAAGCCGAACAAGACAAGGATAAAACCGCGTTCTACGAAGCCCTACGCGATTTCACCTATGCTTTCAAAGATGGTCACGTGGGCATGAACGCTGGTGATCTGTTCACCGCCGATTTTCAAGCCAATTACGTCGGCAGCCTGGGCTTTAACGCGCGCGTGCTGGACGATGGCAAGGTGCTGGTCAAGTACGTGCTGCCGGGTGGCCCTGCCGAAAAAGCCGGGATGAAAGCCGGGGCCATCATCACCAAAGTGGATGGAAAAGCCGTGCGTGATGTGATGGATGCAGAGCCGCTCTTCTTTGGCCTGCAATCTTCGCCCATTGGCGTGCAGTTTAGCAAAGCCATTCTCTTATCACGCACTACACCAGATGGAAAAGCAACCGTCACCTTCACCAACCCTGGCGAAAAGGAACAATCTGTCGAGCTGACCGCTTTTCGGGAAGTGGACAACCTGCTGACGGAATTGGGCTATAACCGCAGCCAGGGGCTGGTGCCGGTGGAACTGCAAACGCTGACGGTGGACGACAAATCCATCGGCTATCTCAAAGTCAACACCAACGAAGACGATCTGAACCTGATCATCCGTCTCTTTGAACGTGGGCTGAAAGCGTTCCAGGAACAAAAAGTGGCCGGGATCATTATTGATCTGCGCAACAACGGCGGAGGCGCGCCGCTGGGGCTGGCGGGTTTCCTGACCGAGCAAGAAATTGTCATGAGCCAGCTACAGTATTACAACAGCAACACCCAAAAATTCGAGTCACAAGGTGAACCGTTCAAGGTGACGGCCAACCAGAACCAGTATCACTTCGACAAAATGGCCCTGCTGGTGGGCCTAAACTGCGCCAGCGCCTGTGAAATTGAAGCCTACGGTTTCAGCAAGGTGCCCGGTATGATGGTGGTCGGCCAGTATCCAACAGGCGGCATCGAAGCCGAAGTCTCACGCGGGCAATTCAAACTCCCCGAAGACATCACCCTGCAGTTCCCCACCGGGCGTGAAGTGCTGCCCGATGGCTCGCTCTTCCTGGAGGGCGTGGGCGTGCAACCCACCATCCAGGTGCCGGTCAACACGAAGACGGTACTATCCAGCGAGGATGTGGTACTACAGGCTGCTGAAGACGCCATTCTGGGCAAATAGACCCAATGGATACCCAAAAATGCAGGAGCGTCTCGGCGCTCCTGCATTTTTTATTTACGCCTGATGTAAAATATACTCTCCACGGTTAAGAATACCTATAGGCACGAAAGCGCAACATCGTGCCCGAACTTGGGCATTCTCAACCGGGGGTATGATAGAAATGATCGTTCATTTCAGAATGCTCATGTATGGAGAAACCATGAAAATCCACCATATTCTTTTGATACTGATCCTGCCGGCGTTGCTTTCAGCGTGCCGTGTCCCTTTCGCCCCGGTCACTTCAACCCCTACTGTCACCCCCTCCTCCACATCCACCTTGCCCCCTACGCTGACGGTGACCATTACCCTGACGCAAGTCCCCAGCCGCACCAGGCCACCAACCGAAACGCCGACCGCATCCCGCACCCTCCGGCCCACGCAGACGGTCACTCCTACCGTCACATCCATCTATCCCGTCAGCCTGGAAACACCGCTCCCCAACCCTGGTTTTGCAGAAATCACCACTGAAAACGCGGCCCAGTTAAGCATGGTTTTCCAACTGGTGCAGCCAAGCATCTGGCAAACCGCCATCAGCCGCGATGGCAAGCAGCTTTTCTTCGCCACCAACCAGGGCATCTATGTATATGACCGGCAAGGAAAGCAAATGGCCTATTGGCCGTCCATTATGCTGCCCAGCCAACCTTGCGAAACCTGCCTATCCATCAATACAGATGGCACCCGCTTTGCGGTGATGACCCACCGGGAAGGCAAATGGCTGGCACAGGTTTACAACGTGTTCGATAACAATGCCAACCTGCTGCTTGAAAAACCCGTCGAAGCCGCCTTCCGGAATATCCCTAACGAAGTTAGCATCGCTCTTTCACCGGATGGCCTGCTGCTGGCGTATGGCAGCGCCGATGGCGACACCATCTTAACAGACATGAACAGCAGCCAGGTCTTGCTAACCCACCCAGGCGGCGTCGCATCTGCGGCCTTCTCGCCGGATGGCGTCTATTTTGTCGTGCGACGTGCACGACAAATGCTGCTTTGGAAGACCCCCACCTGGAAAAACCCCATCAACCTGCTTTTGCCATCAGACGATGCTTCCTACACTTTTTCGGCAGATGGCAAGCGCCTTGCCATCGCCTCGACAGACAAAATTACTGGCTATCGGCTTGATACGCTGAATCTCAACCGTGAAATCCCCATCGTCACACCCAAAGACCTGCAACGGAGCTGGCAAATTGCCTTCGTTGATCAAAACATCCTGGCCGGATATGCCACGCGCTGGAACACAGATCATACCAAGGCAACCGTTGACGTGGGCCAATGGAATCTGGAGACGGGCGAAACGCTGCAATTCGGCAGCCACGAAACCGACACCCCGGATGGTCTTTCCGCTTTATGGGGGGTCAAAGTCTTGTCAACGCCGCCGCTTGCGGGGCCGGTCATGTTGAGCGACCAATACGATAAGTTTCGCTTTATTGACGCGGATCAACTGCAAATCAACAGCAGTCATAGCGTCTGCTGGGTAAAACTCGTGGGCGGCGAAACCACCTGCTATAACGATCTGAGATACCGGGTATTAAGTTCAGAAACCCAAGCCTTCCGCGAAGTGCGAACGGACCGCACTACGATCCTGCAAGCCTGGTCCGGGCAGATCACTGCCCAATTGGAACAGCCTTATCCATTTTTGGCAATCACCCGGGATGGGCTTTATCGGTTGGTCAACGTCAAGGATGCAACCACCGATCTTTACTCAGGCAAGAATACCCTGGTGAACTCCTTCCCCGGCACCCTAATTAATTATGCGGAAAATGACAACAAAATCTTTCTCAGCCTTAAGCAGAAAACTTCGAGCATGATCGTCACGATGATTGATAAACACACCCTGCTAACAACCTATCTCAAACCCGCTGACTTTCTCTTGAAACCGCTGGTGCTGACCGGCGACAACCGCGTTTATTTCGTGCAAAACAATGTGGCGGGACAGTCCGGCGTCGTTTTGAAAGTGCTGGATGCCAACGGTTTTGCCAGTGATATAGCGACCGTAGCGCTGCCGATCGAACCAGAAGTGATGTCCATGGCGGCAAACGGCGTCTTTGCCTTCGGGATGAAGGATGGCAGCGTCAGCATCGTCTCAGCGAACGGGTTACAGCTTGCGAACTTCCAGGCGTCTTATACCCCCATCAGCGGCATCGCTCTCTCAGCCGACGACCATTATTTGGCCGTCGCCAGCGCAGACGGAATTCGGGTCTTTGCGGTGTTTCCGTAAAAGCGTAGTCTCTGCCTTCTCTACCAGATAAATTTTTATACAGCAGCGCGAAAACCATCGAACCGCGCGCCCCTGGCGTGCTTTGCGGTTCGATGGTTTGTTTTGTCCAATAGAAAATTCTCTGCCAGACAAAACCAATGATCGAACTGCCGGAGAGACTTTCATATACGCCATTTGGCATATAGACCAAACATTGACATGTGTTCGCTCTTTATGATATAAAACCGATTATATAAGTCGTATAAGAAACGGCTTTTTATTTATCCCCATATATTACAAAGTATATAGGATAAGTTCTAAAAAACGGAGGTAAACATGCAGCAAACTTATAACCCGCCTAGCTGGAAAATAATACCGGGCCAGGGCAAAAAAATGAAATCGTTCGATGAATTTGCCCAGCGTGAAGAGCCGCCGTTCGATGTCGCAGTCATTGGCGCGGGCGCAAGTGGCACACTGATGGCAGCCCAGTTTCGTCGCAACGCCCCTCTCCATGGTCGGTTGGCGCTGATTGGCACGGACCAAGACACAGCCCGCGGAATCGCCTACAAGACACCCTATTGTTCTCATTTGCTGAACGTCCGCGCCGCCAATATGAGCGCTTTCCCTGATGACATGGACCATTTCCTGCGCTGGCTTCAATACCGCGATCCCGATGCGCACGCAAAAACATTCGCGCCTCGCTCGCTATATGGCGATTACCTGGCCGATCTGCTCAAGGTGCCCAAGCAGGGCTTCGCCTCCATCTCGCGCATCACCGGCATCGCGGTAGACTTGACCAAAAACAATGATCTTTGGTCTGTACACGTAGATGATGGCAGCTCCATTCTTGCGCGAACTGTTGTGCTGGCGCTTGGCAATCTGCCTCCAAACGATCCTGTAAAACGACAAAACAGGTTTGACCCCTCGTATTGGCCCAATCCCTGGGCAGCGGATGTTGCGCTTGGGCTTTCCCCTCATGCACCGGTGCTGTTGATCGGAACCGGTACCACCATGGTGGATGTTGTAATGGCGCTGCGTGAAGAAGGCCATCGGGGCCACATTTACGCCATCTCACGCCATGGACGTATCCCACGCGAGCATTCCGATTTTGCCAGGCGCCCCACACCAAAGCTGCCTGCCGGCCTTGATTCACCAGCGGCTGCGTTGCGCTGGCTGCGCAAAGAGATCGAAATTGCACAGCGCGAAGGATATAACTGGCGCGCCGTCATTGATGGTTTGCGACCACACACGGCGGCCATCTGGCGCAGTTGGAGCTTGCCGCAGCGCGCTTCGTTCTTGCGCCACGCCCGCAATCTTTGGGATGTTCATCGTCACCGGATTGCCCCGGAGATTTATTCACAAATCCGCGCGCTGATTGGGCAGGGCATTCTTTCCATTCACTGTGGCGAGATCCATTCGTTGCATTCTACGACACAAGGTTTCGCTGCCATCTGGCAACTGCAAGGCACGCAAACATTGCGGACAGTGCATGTTACGCGGGTAATCAACTGCACAGGCCCGGCAAGGGATTATGGACGTGTGGATTTTCCCCTGATCGCTTCACTGCGTCAATCGGGTTTATTGACTCCTGATGCGCTGCGCCTGGGCATCGAAACAGACAGCGATGGAAGAGTGATCGGTAAGGATGGCCGTTCTGTGGATGGGCTGTTTACGCTCGGCTCGCTGCGGATTCCTGCCCTATGGGAATCCATCGCCATCCCTGAGATTCGTTTGCAGGCGGCGGCGCTTGTCAAGCTGCTGGTTTTAAACATGGCGAATGTTCCACTTTCTACTTATTAAACGAGGTAACCTGATGGCAACACAACTTCCTTCCCAATTTGAGCAATCCCACCCTATCCCAAACACATCCCAAAACCTTTCTTACAGATTTCCCCCCTCCTACCTGCGCCCCGCCCGGCTGGGTCAGGGGGAGGAGCCGCGCAAAACCGCGCCCACTGCTTTTATTTTTTCCCCATCTGAAGATCAGCGCGTCTCTGCCGAAGCTGTTGTACTCAAAGGGTATGCCTTCACCGATATTTGCCGTGAAATTGAGCAGGTGGAACTTTCGACAGACGGGGGCAAGACCTGGGTAAGAGCCGATCTATCCCCGAATCCGCAGCCTGGCGAATGGCGGCTCTGGCGCAAACAGATTGCACTGGCTCCAGGTACCCATCAGTTGGTCGTACGCGCAGCCGATTATCCAACCAATCAGACCTTACCAGATGCAAACAAAACAACCTGGCATCGAGTCAATTTTGAAGTGATTGCCTAAAGTTCAACAAACCCTGACGGTGTAGCCAAGTGGGAAGGCAGGAGTCTGCAAAATTCCTATTCGCGGGTTCGATTCCCGCCATCGTCTTTTGTCATGAATCGGGATGAGGAGAATACGCCATGTGTTGTCTGCTTGTGGGGTTTTAAAGTGTCTTGCATAACTCCTATCTGCGTTAAAAGGCAACAGGTTCATCTGCTGGATGAACCTGTTGCCTTTTTTTACCAAGCAAGTTACTTTCTCGCCCCACCCTGCCCGCTGACACGAATGCGTTGCAGTGCCGCCACCAGCGCGTCCACATCTTCACAGGTATTGTACGGCGCAAACGAGGCGCGCACGCTGGCTTCCACGCCAAAGCGGCGCAAGATCGGCTGCGCGCAGTGGTGCCCGGAACGCACGGCGATGCCTTCCTTATCGAGCGCCGCGCCCACATCCTGCGTACGGATGTTATCAAGCACGAACGAGATCACGCCTGCCTTTTCTTTGGCGGTGCCGATGATTTTCAATCCCGGAACCGTGCGTAAACCGGCTGTAGCGTATTCCAGCAGGTTGTGTTCGTACCAGCCGATATTCTCCAGCCCAATGGACGAAACATAATCCAGCGCTGCACCCAACCCAATCGCATCGGCGATGTTGCCCGTCCCGGCCTCAAATTTGGCCGGGGCCTCCTGAAAGATCGTGCGGTCAAACGTAACATCAGCAATCATGTTGCCGCCACCCTGCCAGGGCGGCATACTATCCAAAAGTTCTTTTTTGCCGTAGACCACGCCGATGCCGGTAGGCCCAAAAATCTTATGGCCCGAGAAAACGTAAAAATCGGGGTTGAGCGACTGCAGGTCCACGCGCATGTGCGAAACCGCCTGCGCGCCATCCACCAGCACGCGCGCGCCGTGACGATGCGCCGACGCCACCATTTCCTGTGCGGGCGTCACCGTGCCCAAAGCGTTCGAAACCTGCGTAATGGCAACCAGTTTGGTGCGCGGACCGAGCAGCTTTTCGTATTCAGACAAAATAATTTGCCCATCGTCATCCACCGGCGCGACGCGCAGGCGTGCGCCCTTTTCAGCAGCCAGTTGCTGCCAGGGCACGATGTTGGCGTGATGCTCCAGCCAGGTAACGACAATTTCATCGTCCTTGCCAATGTTCTGACGGCCCCAACTCTGCGCCACCAGATTGATGGCCTCGGTTGCGCCGCGCACAAAAATGATTTCCTGCACCGAGCTGGCATTCAAAAATCGCCGCACCTTTTCACGCGCGCCCTCAAAAGCATCTGTGGCACGCGCGGCCAGCGTATGGGCGGCGCGGTGGATGTTCGAGTTTTCATGTTCATAGTAATAACGCAGGCGGTCAATCACCACCTGTGGCTTCTGGGTCGTGGCAGCATTATCCAGCCAGACCAGCGGTTTGCCGTGTACCTGCTGCTGCAAAATAGGAAAGTCGCGCCGGATGATATTTGGGTCGAACGGGCGTGGCCCAAAACCAATCTCCGGCGTCGGGTTGTACGAGACGGATTCCGGCCCCAGGGTCAGAGTTTGAACGTCAAAGGGAAAGCCGCCGCCAGCAGCCACCAGCGCGTCTTCAATAAAGTAGTGTCCGCCCGCAGGCAGGGCTGTCGCGCCGATGGGCAGGGCTGGGGCAACGTCAGAGATGGGGCGGACCAGCGACAGGGCTCCACCCAGGTTGAAGGGCAGCGCCGCCAGATCAGGGTCGGGGATGTCTGCCCCTGGCAAATTCTTCTGCGGATGGAGCGGGAAACTAGCGGATGGCTGGTCCTGCACTGGCAGCGAAAGCTGCGAAACGGATGGCGCAGGTGGCGGCGAGGAGAGCGCCAGTTCAGACGTTTTTGGCACGTTCGGCGCGCTGACCGGCTGGGTGTGTGCCGCCGATTTGGAAAGTTCGGGCGCATCATTCGGCCGGGCCGCGAAAAACTGGTTGGCGATCTGCGCCACCCAATCAGGACTGGGCGCGCCCGCTTCTTGCGCGGCCAGTGCTTCCAGCAAGTGGGGATCAAGCGTAGTCATAGTATTTGTCTACCTGAACGTCCTGCAAAACCGCAATCGCATCTTCGGTCAGCACAGCGGCGGAGCAGTAGAGTGAGATCAGGTAAGAGGCGATGGCTTTACGGTTGATGCCCATAAAACGCACCGAAAGACTGGGCGCAACTTCACCTGGCACACCCGGTTCGAACAACCCCACCACACCCTGCTTTTTCTCACCAGTGCGCAATAACAAAAATATTGGTCTTGTTGTCAGTGATGCGCAGCTTGTCGCTTGGGACGAGCGGCAGTCCGCGCCAGGTGAGGAACTGTGCGCCAAAAATCGTGGTGGTGGGTGGTGGAACCCCCCGGCGTGTGCATTCACGTCCGAAAGCGGCGATGGCACGCGGGTGCGCCAGAAAGAAGGCCGGTTCCTTCCAGACTTTTGTGATCAATTCATCCAGGTCGTCGGGGGTGGGACGGCCTTCCTTGCGAGGTGTGAGCTTCTGTGAATCGACAATATTATGCAGCAAACCATATTCCGCGTTGTTGATCAACTGTGATTCCTGCTGCTCCTTGACCTTTTCGATCAACAGCCGCACCTGCTCTTGGATCTGATCAATTGGCTTGCTGTAGAGATCCGAAACGCGGGTTTGAATATCGAGCACGGTGGTGACGGTGTTCATCGAGTATTCGCGCGGTGCCGCGTCGTAATCTACAAAAGTCTCCGGCAGGTCCACATCATTTTGCGGGCTGCATTCCACATCATTCTCGTCACCATCTGCTGAATCTTTCACCTGGTTAAGACGATAAATCCCTGCTTCGACGGGCGTCCAAGGCAGGAAGGCGGGCAGCCAGCGCGGGGTAATTCCCTTCCACTGTGCGTGGGTTTTGGTGGCGTGGGCAAGCTGACGCGCTGCCTTTTCGCTTACGGTACGACGGACTTCAGAAACTTCGGCCATTGGTGTACTCCTTTAGGATATGTTTGTGTCGTTCTTTCACTCGTCAATGGGCGAGGGCAAAGAGCGGAAATTAAGATCGGCGGATTGTAGTGTTTTAATATGACTATGTCAAGTATATAACTATGTAAAAGTATGTATGTATTATAAGTTTGGTATGCTTAGAGAAGACGAATTACCCTATCTTGGCCCCCGATATGCACGACACGATCTGCGGACTGTGAGAAATTAAAGCAAAACCGCCCTGTCAGACAGGGCGGTTTTTGATCAGTTTGAAATCAAAATATTGAAACGTTACAACACATCAGCAAGCATGGTTGTTTCCAGCTTTTCAGAGACGTAGTCGCGAATATCCTTGAAGACAGCGACGATGTTCTTTTCTTTTTCAATCGGCGTGGACTCGTAAAAGTTTTCGCTGACTGATTCGGTCGGGGCCAGCGCACCGTCAAACAGGCGAATCACTTCTGCCAGGCTGATTTGTTTCGGCGATTTTGCCATTTGGTAACCGCCATGCTGGCCCTTGCTGCTGCGCAAAAAGTGAGCGCGCTTGAGCGCCAGCAGAATTTGTTCTAGGAATTTGGGGGGAATCCCCTGCGCTTGCGCAATCGAATCGACGGATAAATAATCGTCGGTTTCGTGGCGGGCAAGGTAAACGAGCGCCAGAAGGGCATATTCACTACGGGATGTAAGTTTCATATATCTCTACCTTCATAATATAGCATATCGTGATTGTAGTATAAACCACCACCCTGTCAAGTTTTTTTGGCAGCAGGCGGGGCAGCATGTCTTTCACAAAGCAGGCAACCCTCATAGGTCATGCTATGGACGAAAACACTGGGGGCAGATGCACTGTTAAGAAAAGTCGGTTTTGAATGTCAATACGTTGGCGGGTGCATCTGGTAAATACGCAAAAGCGCTTACAAAATTTGAGTCCATTTCACTCTAAAT
>FSTI01000309.1_pt1 | contig 9881 bp, 5 predicted proteins | sample 1637091 | NCBI WGS metagenome assembly FSTI01 (sample SAMEA3914819, study PRJEB12502) | metagenome | biome: forest; material: soil | place: Canada | collected 2010-06-26 | depth 0.3 m | reverse complement strand
TGATTCTGACCATTGCGATGGTGATCGGAGTGATTACCTTCGGCGCCCTGACCCTTGGAGGCTTGGGGGGTGCGACACTGTTCCTGGGGCTGCTGCTGATCTTCGCGATTATCATTGGCTTTTGCCTGACCGTTGGGTTTGTGGCAGAAATTATCATGAGCATCCTGACCGGCCAGCTCATCCTCGGGCGCATCAAACCAGAGCTGGCAACACACAAATACTGGCCGCTTATCATCGGCGTGACCATTTACGCACTTTTGGCGGCCATCCCGATCTTCGGTGGCATCATCTCGGCGATCGTCGTTTTATTCGGTCTCGGCGCCTTGTGGTACTTTGGTCAAGGGATGCTGGCGAAAAAACCGGTAAGCGTTCAATAGAGCTCTTGCATAAGTAAAAAAAGAGCATAGCCACAGAGTTCACAGAGAAAAGCTTTTAAACTCTTCTTTTCTCTGTGAACTCTGTGGCAAAAAGACTTTTGCAAAAGGTCTAATAAAGAACACGTAGAAAAAGAAGAAGCGAAGGACAAAATATCCTTCGCTTCTTCTTGCTTTAATTCTTCGATCTCAAAAGATTTACGGGCAGTCCAGCGTGAAGGTCACTTCTTGCGTCACCTTGTCACTGCGTCCAACCACGTTGCCAGACTTATTCAGACCAACGAACTGATAATCAAACCAGCCGCTGGCAAGGCGTAAATCGGGGGTGACGTCAAGCGCGGAGAACTGCAAGGTGAAATTACCCTTTTTATCGCCTACCATATCCTTGCCGATGACCATCCCGCCAGCAGCGTTGGTAGAATTCTTATCCACCACACGGTAGAAAATCGTCACCTTGGTAATGGCGGGATTAATGCTCTTCAGCGTGAAATTCAGTTCCGATGGCGCGCACTTCAACGAGAAGGCATTGATATCTCGGGTAATATCAGCGAAGACAGCCCCACCCACCGCTGGCGGCTTGGTATTTGTCGCAGCAACCTGAGGGGCGGCAGTCTCAGTTGGCGCAGCGCCTGCTGGCGCAGGGGTATCTGTCATCGCAGGAACGTCAGTGGCCGCAACGGCATCGGTCGCAGCAGGTTGAGCAGGCACATCTGTGGCCTGCGGCTCAGCGGTCTCCCGAATGACAATGGTCTGTGGCGTGGGAGATCCACAAGCCGTCAACAAAAGTGCCAAAGCCAAAAACAAAACAGCAATTCTTTTCATCTTTTCCTCCGAAAGTTTGAATGGCGTTCTTTGAGTGGCGTTCAAGGAAATATTATATCAAGGTAGTCGGTTATCCGCAGTAGCCCATTGGGCCTACAACCATGAGAGCGTTTTTATCAGGTATAATTTGCCCCATGTCAACCTCCCTAGAGATCGAGCGCAAACTGGATCGCATCCTTTTAAAGGTCACCAAGCCGGGTCGTTACGTTGGCGGTGAAATGAACATCACCGTCAAAGACTGGGCCAGCGTGGAGACAAAGGTTGCCTTCGTCTTCCCGGATATTTACGACATCGGCGTTTCAAACGTCGGGTTAAAAATCCTTTACGACCAGGTCAACATGCGCACAGATGCGCTGGCCGAACGTTCCTACGCGCCCTGGCGCGACATGGAAGCGCAGATGCGCGCCAACGCGATCCCGTTATATTCGCTCGAAACCTATCACCCCCTGGCCGATTTTGACATCATCGGCTTTTCCCTGCCGTATGAAACACTCTACACCAACACCCTGAACTGTCTCGATCTGGCCGGGATACCGGTCCGCTCACTGGAACGCGACGAGACCCACCCGGTCATCATTGCAGGTGGACACGCCACCATGAACCCGGAACCAGTCGCCGCTTTCATTGACGCCTTTGCAATTGGCGAGGGCGAAGAAGTCATCCACGACATTATCAACGTTGTGCAAGCCAGCAAACGCGACGGCAACTCACGCGAAGAAATGCTGCTCAAGCTGGCAAAAATCCCCGGCGTCTACGTCCCCCGCTTCTACGAAGCCCACTATCAGGAGGACGACACCCTTTCGCACATGGAAGCGCTGGCAGGCGGGCTCGCCAACCCCGTCATCAAGCGCTTGGTGGCGCAACTGCCCCCGCCGCCCACCAAATTTATCGTCCCCAATATCGAGATCGTCCACAACCGCGTCTCGATCGAGATCATGCGCGGCTGCACACGCGGCTGTCGCTTCTGCCAGGCGGGTATGATCACCCGTCCCGTGCGCGAACGCACCGTGGAAGAAGTCGTCCAGGCGGCGGATGAAGCCATCCGCTCAACCGGCTTTGAAGAGCTGGCGCTGCTCTCACTTTCTTCCTCTGATTACACACACGTGCTCAAACTGGTGACCGCCGTTGGCGACCACTTTGCCGAAAAGCATCTCTCGATCGGCCTTCCCTCCCTGCGCATCGAAAGCGTCTCGGTGGATTTGATGGACAAGCTGCGCAACCGCCGCAGCGGCGGGTTCACACTCGCGCCCGAAGCTGCCACCGAGCGCATGCGCCGCATCATCAACAAATTCATCCCCGATGAAGACATTATCAACACCACGCGCGAAATTTATCGCCGCGGCTGGACGACCATCAAGCTCTACTTCATGATCGGTCACCCCAGCGAAACGCTCGAAGACGTGCAGGCCATCGGGGATCTTTGTAAACGGGTGTTGGCTGAGGGGCGAAAAGTGATCGGCTACCGCGCCAAGCTCAATGTTGGGGTCAGCACATTCATCCCCAAACCACACACCCCCTTTCAGTGGGTCTCCTGTGATAGCAGTGAACAAATCCGCGCCAAGCAAAACCTGCTGCGCGACAACCTGCGCGATAAAAGCATCAAACTCTCCCTCACGAACTCCGAAGACAGCCAGCTCGAAGCCTGGCTTTCCCGCGGCGATCGCAGAGTCGGCGAAGTGCTCTACACCGCCTGGAAAAACGGCGCAACCTTTGATGCCTGGGGGGAAGAGCGTAAATATGATACCTGGATCAGCGCCTTTGCCGAGCACGGCCTCGACCCCGTCTTTTATACGCACCGTCAGCGCCGCACCGACGAAGTCTTCCCCTGGGACCACATCAGCGGGGCCGTACGCAAAAACTTCCTCTTTCAAGATTTCCGCCAATCGCTCGAAGGCCAGATCAGGGTGGATTGCCGTCTGCAGTGCTTCGCCTGCGGCATCCTGCCCACCTTCAGCAGCGTGCGCCGCGAGAACCCCGGCGAACACTGGAAGTGCCCTGAAGTCAAATCGCCTGCGCACAAAACGGGGATAGAACTCCCCGTGGTCGGAGCCTGAAAACCAGCCTGCAGGGCAGGTTGGGCCAATAAGGTGACAGTCACTTTTCACGTGACTGTCACCTTTGATTAAACACTATGAAAAAACGACGTTACATTTACCATCTTCTGGCTGAAAGAGACAAATTTGAACAGTTGCTCAACCAGCTTAGCTTTGCGCGTCTCACCACCACGGCAGGCGTGACCGGGCCGTGGTCGGTCAAAGATATTGTCGCGCACATTATGTCGTACGAGCAGTTCACCGCCGACCGCATGGTGGAAATCATCCACGGCGAGAACTACAGTCCCGCCAACAGCCACGCCGCGCTGGAAGCCTTTCTTGAAAAATTCGGCTATCCCGATTTTGGCTCACCCCTGCTGAACCGCGATGGTTCGGATGGCTGGATCGTGGAGAAATACAAGAATATCTCGCTCGAAGAAGTGGTCGCGCACGAAATTCAGGCCTTTAGCGCCATCATCACCGCCATCGAGACCCTCAGCGAGAGTCAGCTTGACCAGTATCACCTTTTTGAGCAGGTCACGAACAATACCTACATCCATTACCGCGAACACAGCCGCGATATTGAACACTGGTTAAACCCCAATACCTGAAAGAATCCGCATGAGAATCCGTATCACTTTTGCCAAACAGGGCGCGCTGCGCTACACCGGCAACCTCGACCTGCACAAAATCTGGGAGCGCACCGCCCGTCGCGCCGACCTGGCCTTGTCCTACAGCCAGGGCTTTCACCCGCAGCCCAAAATGCAACTGGCCGCCGCCCTGCCGCTCGGCTTTTCCAGCACCTGCGAGCTGATAGACATCCGCATTGACGGCCAGGTGGAGCTTGCCACGCTGCCAGAGCGCCTGCAAGGCGCAGTGCCGCCGGGGCTGAAAATTCTACAGGTGGAAGAAATTGACGAGATAAGCCCCCCATTACAAACGCAAGTCATCGCCGCCGAGTATGAAGTGACCTTTTTCGACGAAGTAAACCAGATCGCACTCAGCCAAAGCCTGGACGCCGTTTCGGGGGCCGAATCCCTGCTGCGAGAGCGGCGCGGCAAACCCTACGACCTGAAACCGCTGATCGAAGAGCTGCGGCGCATCGAACCCGACGCCGAGGGCCGCCCACGCCTGTTCATGCGTCTCACCGCCGTCCCCTCCGCCACCGGCCGCCCCGAAGAAGTGTTGGACGCGCTGGGGATTGAGTACGAGGGGACGAGGGTGGAGAGAACGAAATTTATTTTTCGGGATTAGATATTGGGTGATTGGATATTTGAAACCGAATATCGAATGATCCAATATCGCTCCCTCGTGCTATAATCTTAAAGCAACACGGGCAAGCCCCCTTTATGTGGGAAGTCCCCGGCAATTACGGGGATGACCGGCTTCGACGGGAGAGGCTAGCCCCGGAATGCGAGCCGAGAGGCACCGACCTCGTCAAATCAGTGCAAAAAATCAAGTGCTAACCGCACCCCTTACACCGCTATGTCCCTCGCTGCTTAATAACAGCTAAGACAAAAACGGTCGATCTCTGAGGAGATCGCGTCTACCGTTCCCGTATTCCGCCGGGTGAGCGAGTGGGCGACACAAAGGCGGAATGCCGCATTGCCACTTCACTAACAATGCGAAAGAAGGCTTTCGGGCCTGAGTGAATGGTCACAGGTTGGTTTTGCCGATTGAACTGCCTGTGACGACACCATCAATCTGGCTACGCTCGTAGATTTCCGTGGGACGAATCTTTCGGACGCGGGTTCGATTCCCGCCATCTCCACCTGAACAGAAAAGGGCTGAACCAATTGGTTCAGCCCTTTTCTGTTTCTTTATTCCGCCGGCAAACTTTCCCAGGCTTCGATCACTTCACGGTTGAAGCGCACATTTTGCAGAAACGAGGCTTGCAGGGGCTCGTCATCAATCCCGGCAGCCATCGCTTGCAGCAAACGGTACGCCGCCTCCAACGTTGGGCGTGCACGCGGGTCGGCGCTGGCTTGCAGGATGCGGTAACAGGTCAGGTACGTCCAGAGAACATCATCCCGGGTGCTGGGGGAGGACGTCTCCAAATAATTCAAAATGTCATTAAGTGGGGCCTGCGCATCGGCCAATTTGCCTTGCGCCAAGGCAATCAAGGCCAAGCCCGTCTGGGCCTGTTTGACGAACTGCGGCATCCCCAATTTCAGCGCCCAATCCAAGGCTTGCTGATAAGAATCGGCGGCCTGGTCCAGTTGGCCTAATTCCCTTTGCAGGTGTCCCTGTAAAGTCAAAACGCGCATCTGGCCCAGGTCATTTTTTATCTCGAGCACAATCGAGAGCGCTTGCTCACAATTTTCTGTGGCCGCTTCGTATTGACCCAAATGATAATAGACAACGCCCACGGCCACGACAATCTGGGACAGCACATCCCGTTCGCCAAGCTCGCGCAAAATCGAAACGCCCTGCTGATGCTGTTCCAAAGCCAGGGCATATTCGCCCAATTCATCGGCAAGCGTGCCAAGTTGGGTAAAGCAGCCTGCCTCATAATAACGATAACTGATTTCACGACAGATGCGCAGCGCCTGTTCTGTGTGCATGCGGGCCGTCAGATAATGATTGCGCGCCAGATTAATATCGCTCAGGTTGTAAAAGGCTACCATCTCACCGATTCGGTCGCCCACATCCTGCGCAAGCGGCAAAGCCTGGAGGGAATAAAGCTGCGCCTTTTCATAATCGCTGACTTGTTGAATGATGAGGCTAGCAAGGCGGCTGAGTGTGCGGCCTTCACTTTGTTTGTAGCCGATGGAACGCCATGTATCCAGCGTCTTCTCATAATAAGACTGCGCTTTGACAAAATCACCGCGCAAGAAAGCGTTATCGCCCATGCAGGAAAGAATCAAATTTTCACTGATGCGATCGCCCACCTCATGCTGCAGCTTTAAAGCGCGTTCAAGGTAATCTTGTGCACTGTCATAATTGCTCAGGTTCGTGTCAAGCGATCCAAATCCCATGAGGATATTTGCCGTCAAGCTGGAAAGTTTGGCTGCCTGCGCCACAACCAGACCCTGCTCATAGCGTGTGCGCGCTTCGGTGTTGTTCCCCTGAAAGAATAGTGCCTCGCCCCATAGCCAGTATCCGCGCGCTTCGTGTTCGTGCGCACCAGCCAGGTGGGCCAGTTCCACAGCCTGTTTCGCAGCGATAATCGTCTCATTGTAATCATTGGTCGCGCGCGCATAGCGCGACTGGTTTACGGCTACTTGCGCACGGTGCTCGTTATTGCCCAGCGCTTCAGCAATGCTGGAGAGTTCTTTCAAATCCTGGACCTGGGCTTCCCGTTTTCCCAGAATGTTCAGGATTTGCTCTCTTTCGGCCAGGATGGCAAAACGCTCGGTATAGTCCATCTCGGGAGCCAGCATCAGCGCTTTCCCAAGATAAGAGAGCGCTGCTTCGTTGGCAAAGGCTGCGCGGGCCGCTTCGCCCGCCTTACGCAGGTATTCACGTTTCTTTGGCAGGTTGTTGCTGAATTCATAGTGATACGCCAGCATATCAAGGTAAGGCTGCACGTCATCGCCAGAAATTTCTTCAAGATAGGCGGCAAACTGCTCATGCAGGTTGGCGCGGGTGGCGTAAGACAGGCTTTCATAGGCCACTTCCTGCGTGATGACGTGCTTGAACAAATAAGCCAAGTGCGAATCAGCTTTCTCTTGCACTACCAGATCAGAACGACTCAGCGCATCCAGGTGGGCAAATACCTGATCCGGGCTACCCAAGGGCGGATAGTATCCATACAACCAGGCCGCCTGGAACAGCCGTCCAAGAATGCTGGCGGCTTTGATCGTGATCTGCTGCTGCTGGCTTAACTGATCGATACGACTCAGAATCAGGCTGTGCAAACTCTCTGGCAAATCTGCCCGCTCCCATACTTCATCCTGGCGAGGGTCCAGCCCAAGATCATGCAGGTAGCTGAGCAACTCTTCAATATAGAAGGGATTCCCCTGTGCCCGACCCGCTACGCGCTGCACCAGGCCCGGTGAAGTCTCGCCGCCCAACCCAAGATAGGTCAGCCGGGCCGCCACCAGGTTTCCAATCTCTTCCTCGACCAGTTCAACAATATTGAGTGTGACAGCATATTCCAAGTTTGCCAGGCCAGGCACAAAGGATGTGCTCTCCGCACCGGCAAAAGGACGGTGAGCCAGCAAAATCAGGACGGGTAAATCCTTGATGACGCGGGCCATAAACATCAGCAAGTCTGCCGATAAGGGATCAATCCAATGTACATCTTCCAGGATGAAGATCAAGGGGTGCTGTTCCGCCCAGGCGCGCAAACAATCCACCAGCAGCGATTCGCGCGAGGTCTTGCGCGCCTTGGCATCCATCCCGGTGGTCAGGCTATTATCAGGGATGGGCAGATTCACGACGGCGCCCAAAAGCGGCAAACGCAGGGTCAGGTCCGGGCTGATATTTTGCAAAGAAGCTTCGATGGTCTGGATTTGTTCTGAAACAGGGCTGGCCGGGTTGACGCCAAAGAGTGCCCGCCAGATGGGCTGCCAAAGCAAGTAGGAGGTGTGTGAGCCATAAGACTGGCATTCGCCGCCGTGGCAAGGTAAATCACCCACGCGCTGTAGAATCTCTGCCAGCAAACGAGACTTGCCAATGCCGGCTTCGCCAACGATGCTGACAATCTGTCCCTGGCCTGCACGCGCCAGCCCCAATTTTTCTTCCACCAGCGCCAGTTCGGCCTTGCGACCGATCATGGGCGAGCCGACGGTCATTTTCGTCAGGTCACCGATTTCCTGCTGCTTTCGTCCCAACAAAAGCGCCGGGGTGACTGTTTTTTGCTTGCCCTTGACATCCAGGCTGGGGAGCGTTTGCCAGTCGAAATTATCCGCAGCAGCTTCCCAGATCGCTTCGCTCGCCAGGATCTGGCCGGGTGCTGCCAGCTCCATCAAGCGCGCCGCCAGGTTGGCATCGTCTCCAAGCGCGCCATAAGTGCGGCGCGTTTTCCCGCCATAGCCCCCGGTGCGCATGATTCCCTGGCTAATGCCGATGCTGACCGAATGAATATCCGCCGCTGCGCCCGGCAAAAGCCGCAGTTCCAGTGCAGCAGCCACGGCGCGTATGGCATCATCTTCGTGAGTCAACGGTGCGCCAAAAGCAGCATACAGGTAGCTGCCTTTATCGCCAATGGTCAATTGCAAAAGCGCGCCATCGTATTGAAACAAAATCCGCTGAACGCTGCGAATGAAAGCATCCAGCTTTGCGCCGATCTGGTCGTCGTTGTCGTAATTCAACCCTTCGAAGCGCATGAAAAGCGCCGCTGCGGGGCCCAATTCGGTTAGGAATTCACCCTGCCCACTTTGGATTTGCGCAAATACGGCAGGCAGCAGCCACGGGCGAATTTGCTCCTGGGTAAGAGGATTGTGGGAAATGTAGGCGGGCGCTGGGGCCACCTGGACATTAAGATTATCCAAGATGGCGGCACGCTGACCGGTTTTGGGGTTCGTGCGCCAGGCACGAATTTGCAAAACCTGGCGCAGTTGGTCTATGATGGCTTCATCCAGCAGCAGTTCCCCGGTGCGCGCCAGGTGCCCAATCCCGGCCAGCCGGTCTGTGACGGCCCCTGCCAGGGTATCCAGATATTGGATGGATGGATCGCCAAGCTGAAAACGACGCACCGGCCCGCTGGCAACGGCAATTTTGACGCCGAGCGAAATGCGACTCTCGCCTCTGGCAAGTTGCAGGCTTGCGAAAGGCTGTATCGCCACCTGCATGGCCTGCGCCGCAGCAATTGCCCGCAGCCCGTCATCTGCATCGAACCAGCAGGTGATGGCGTCTCCGCTGAAATCAATGACGCTACCGCCATAGTCATCCACAGGGGCGATCAACGCATTGTAAAAGTAACTTAAATACAGGCCCAGTTCGTCTGCGCCATGACGTGCGCCAAATTTTCGAATGAGCGCTTCGGTGAGGGGGGTGAAACCCGAAAGGTCAGCCCAAAGCGCGGTGCCATGAGTCTGATCGGGCAGCCCACGCCCTGCTGCAATCGCCGCGCGGCGATCCTGGGGAATATAAGCCCAAAGCGATTCCAACGAAACCATTAATTCTCCTCCCGTGGATCTACCAAATCGCCATCCAAGCGGCGATCACGTTCCTGCTTCATTTTGGATAAATCATGGATCACGATCCTGCCGGCCTTGTACTCCATCCATCCCTGTCGTTGCCAGACCTGCAGCAGGCGATTGACCCATTCGCGGCGCGCCCCTACCAGCGACGCCAGGTCATCCTGATTCAGACCCAATTCCAGCCGGTACCGTTTCCCCGTTTCGAGCACTTCGCCAAACTGCTCATTATAGAGCAACAAAATATGCAGCAATCGCCCGGCCGCATCATACTGGGCAACCGTTTCCGCAAATTCGGCTGTCCAACGCAGCTTGCCAATCAGCTCACGGTTCAGCGCCAGGGCAAGATCGGGCATCGCACGTAAATGCCGCTCAAAAACATCGCCTTTCATACACCATAACAAACAACGCGTAACCGCCAGAGCCGTTGCCGAACGCGGCTGGCGATCAATCGCTGAAAATTCGCCGAAAATATTGCCAATCGAAAAAATATTGATGGATGTTTCGCGCCCGCTCGGGCTCATTTTATAAATACGGATCTTACCCTGACGCAGCAAATACAAATC
>FSTI01000345.1_pt1 | contig 9919 bp, 10 predicted proteins | sample 1637091 | NCBI WGS metagenome assembly FSTI01 (sample SAMEA3914819, study PRJEB12502) | metagenome | biome: forest; material: soil | place: Canada | collected 2010-06-26 | depth 0.3 m | reverse complement strand
CATCATGACTCTTCCCGCCGTTTATGTGGACAATCTGACCCGCCGTTTTGGCAATTTTGTGGCGGTGGATCACGTCTCCTTTTAAGTTAACCAGGGCGAGGTGGTGGGCTATCTTGGCCCCAACGGCTCAGGGAAGACCACCACCATCCGTATGTTGCTTGGTCTGCTGGCCCCCAGCGAAGGCCAGGCGACCGTGCTGGGCTTTGACGCATTTCGCCAGTCTGAGCAGGTGCGCGCACGGGTTGGGTATATGTCACAAAAGTTTGCCATTTATGACGATCTGACCGTCTGGGAAAACCTGCAGTTTTACGGCGGCGTTTATGGCATTACAAAGAAAGCCAGCATTCAGGCCACGCTGGCGCAAATTGGCCTGGGTGGCCTCGAAAGCACGCTGACTCGCGAGCTTTCCGCCGGGTGGCGTCAGCGCCTGGCGCTGGGCATCGCGCTGGTTCACAGCCCAAAGCTGCTGTTCCTCGATGAGCCCACCTCCGGCGTTGACCCGACGGCCCGGCGTGCTTTCTGGGATTTGATTTACGAGCTGGCCAGCCAGGGTGTCACCATTCTGGTCACGACGCATTACATGGACGAGGCGGAATACTGCAACCGCGTGGCAATGATGCGTGACGGCAAACTGCTGGCGATGGATACGCCCATGGCGCTGAAAGAGAAAACCATCACCGGAAATGTGTGGGAAATCTACGTGGAGCCACTGTTGGGTGGATTAAATATATTAGCTGCCACCGCAGGGGTGGAGCGGGCCAATCTGGCGGGCGATCATTTACGGGTGATTGCGCGGCGCGAAACCAGCGCAGATGACCTGCAGAAAGCAGTGGAAGGTGCCGGGGTGCAGGTGCTTTCCATTTTGCAAAGTGAATCCACCCTGGAAGATGTCTTTCTAAGCCTGGCGAAGGCGTAACGACCTTGACAAAGCTGGCGATCAGGAATAATATACTTCCAAGTTGGAAATATATTATTCCTGAAATATACCAAACCGAAAGCTTGTGACAAAATGACCCCGTCCCTTTATTCACCTGAGATTGTTGAGATTATGCAGCGCATCTTTCGACTGAAAGACCGCTTCAGAGCAGGAATGCCGGAAAATATTGCCATCCTGAGAAAACGAATTCTCAAGTCCGATTTTGATGGAAATACGGCAAGTAATGTAAATAACTTTGATTTATTCCACAACATCGGCCTGGTTTTTTCACGCTATGATGGGCCGATTACGATGGGCGAACTCAGTCGCGATTTGAACATTCCGCTCAGCACTGCCACCCGGACAATGGACTGGTTCGTCGAGAATGGTTACGCCCAACGGCTGCCCGACCCACAGGACCGTCGCATTGTTCGGGTGGACCTGACCGATGCGGGCAAGGAAATCTATACAACGATCAACCAGTTATTCATGGAGCGAATCGAAAAACTGATGGGCCACCTCACCCAGCAGGAGCGCGAAACCTTCACGACGCTGTTTTTAAAAGTATTGGATGCGCTTGAAAACCAACCCTGAACACAGCGGGGCAGGCATCGCCCCAGGTTACTGTTGCTTCACAAGGAGAAGATATGAGACGTTTTAGAGCATTGATTAAAAAAGAACTGATCCACATGGTGCGAGACCGGCGCACACTGATGTTTATTTTCATTATGCCGATTCTGCAGTTGCTTTTGCTCGGCTCCGTCAACAATACAGAGATTAAAGATGTAAAGACGGTGGTGTTTGATCAGAGCAAAAGCCAGGCCAGCCGCGAAATGCTGGATGCCTTTCGGGCAACCGGCTATTTCTCGTTTGACTATGTTGCCAACAGCGAGGCCGAAGTCAACAAAATGATTGACGGCGGCACGGCAAAAGCGGGCATCATCATTCCTGCCGGCTATAACACGAACCTGCTTACCGGCAAGACCGCTGAGGTGTCCGTCTTGATTGATGGCTCAGACCCCACCATCGCAAGCGCCGTGTTGACGGCATCCACGCTTGCAGGCCAGTCGCACGGCACCACCATCCGGCTCCAGCAACTGGCGATGCGCGGCGCGGTTTCCGGGACCAGCGCATCTCCGGTGGATGTTCGCACGCGCGTCCTCTACAACCCCGATCTGCTGGGCAGCTACAACATGATCCCTGGTCTGATTGCCACCATCCTTTTTCAAACGGCCACCAGCCTGACGGCTCTGGCCATCGTGAAAGAGCGTGAACGCGGCACCATTGAGCAGTTGATCGTGACACCCATCCGCAACTGGGAGTTAATTCTGGCAAAGATCATTCCCTACGTCTTCGTCTCCTTTTTAAATATGTTTTTGATCCTAGCGGTTGGGACAGTATTCTTTGGTGTGCCGCTGCGAGGCAGTCTCACGCTTCTGTTTTTGATGACCGGTTTATACCTGCTGCCGACCCTCGGCATTGGTCTGCTGATTTCAACTTTTGCCCGCACCCAGCAGCAGGCTCAGTTGATGGTCATGCCGATCATGCTGCCATCCATGATGCTTTCAGGGTTTCTCTTCCCTGTTTCGACGCTTCCGGTTTTTCTGCAAGTGATTGGCAACCTGCTGCCGCTTACCTATTTTATTTATATCCTGCGCAGTATTGTCATTAAGGGCGTTGGGCTCGATTTGCTTATTCCTCAAACCGTGGCCTTGACCTTTTTTGCCTTCCTGCTGCTGGGTCTCGCCTCTTTGCGCTTCCGCAAAAGCCTGGATTAACCACTTTATACAACCAAAGGAAAATATCTCATGAATACAAAACGAAATCCAAGACCCATTATTGCGGTAATTCTGGTGCTGGCTGTGCTTGCTGCCGGCTACTGGTACTTTTTCATGCGTCCTTCGGCGGCCGCTGGCGGATTGACCGCTTCCGGTACCGTTGAAACGACCGAAATCTCGATTGCCCCTGAGACATCCGGCAAAATCCTGACGGTCAACGTGCAGGAAGGCGATGCCGTCAAGGCTGGCGATGTGCTCTTCAAGCTGGATGATACCCTGCTGAAAGCCCAGCGGATTGTTGCGGCGGCGGCGGTTGAGACAGCCAAAGGGGCTGCGGCCACGGCTGACGCTGCGGCGGCCACTGCACAGGCGCAATACGACATTGTCTATAATGCCGCGCTGACGCAGGATAAGGCCCCCGCCCGCACTGCAGGCTGGACAACGACCGCTTCAGAGCAATTTACCCTGCCGGATTGGTACTTCAGCCAGTCCGAACAGATTACCGCCGCCCAGGCCGAAGTGGACGCCACCCAGGCGGCGCTGGCTGATGCGCAGGCCAAACTGACCGCTGTTCAGGCCAAAATTTCCAGTGCTGATTTTGTGAAAGCCGAGGCAGATCTGGCGCTTGCCCAGGTCAATTTCACAGTGGCAGACAACCTGAACACACGGGTAAAGAACAGCAAAAACGTGGATGACCTGACCCGCAGACAATTATTCCTGATGAGTCGCAATGCTGCCAATATCGCCAGAGGGCGTGATACAAAGTACACCGTCCCGCTGACGATTGATCAGGAGTTGCGCGATGCCGCTCAAACCATCTACGATGATGCCAATTCTGCCCTGGACGATGCGCAAAGCGCTTACGATGATGCACTGACCACCAAAGGCGCGGATGATGTCATGAAAGCGCGCGCTGATGTCAGCATTGCGCAGGAACGCTATTACACCGCACAGGATTACAAGCGCGTCCTGCAGACGGGCACCAATTCATCCAGCGTAATCGCTGCTCAGAGAGTGCTCGAACAGGCGCAGTCCGCTGCGGCGCAGGCGAAAATCGCCATCAACCAGGCGCAGGCCAATTTGGACCTGATGGATGCCCAAATCGCAAAAGTCGCTGTCACCGCCCCGGTGGATGGCGTCGTCCTGACGCGCGCCGCCGAACCCGGTAGCGTCGTCAACGCTGGCAGTGTCATGATGACCCTGGGCCGTCTCGACGAACTGACCATTACCGTCTACGTCCCTGAAGACCGCGTTGGCGAAGTGACGATCGGGCAGGTGGCGCAGGTGACGGTTGACTCCTTCCCCGGCGAAACCTTCAATGCCACCGTCAGCTTCATCGCAGACCAGGCCGAGTTTACCCCACGCAACGTGCAGACGGTGGAAGGGCGCAAGAATACCGTGTTTGCTGTCAAGCTCAAACTCGATAACACCAGTGGCAAACTGAAACCGGGTATGCCCGCCGATGTGATCTTTAGCGCGAAATAATGATGGAAAACGAAAACGAGATCCTGCTGGAAGCAAAAAACCTGGTGAAGACGTTTGGCAACGTGCGGGCCGTGGACGGGCTGGACCTGCAGGTGCGTGCCGGAGAAATGGTCGGCCTGGTTGGCCCCGATGGTGCCGGAAAAACCACCGCAATCCGCCTGATGTGCGGGTTGCTCCAGGCAGATAGCGGGCTGATTCGCCTGGGCGGTTATGAGATCCCCGCCCAGGTGGAAAAAGCACGCGAAGAACTTGGATACCTGGCGCAGCGCTTTAGCTTGTATGGCGACCTGACGGTCAAAGAAAATCTCAATTTTTTCGGCGAGGTTTTCGGCATGCCCGATGCTGAACGGGCGCAGCGCTCAGAAGAATTGTTGCGCTTTGCGGGCCTCGAAGAATTTGCCAACCGCCCGGCTTCTGCCCTCTCAGGGGGGATGCAAAAAAAATTAGGACTGGCCTCCGCCCTCGTCCATCACCCGAAGGTGCTCCTGCTCGATGAACCGACCGGTGCCGTGGACCCGATTGCCCGGCAGGAGTTCTGGCACCTGCTCATCCGTCTGCTGCGCGATGGTTCAGCGGTACTGGTGAGCACCCCTTATATGGACGAAGCCATGCGCTTCAACCGGGTCATTTTCATGAACCACGGCAAAGCATTAATCCAGGGTGCGCCGCGTGAGTTGATGGGCCGTCTGGCAGGTCGAATCTTGGAATTGGCTGCCACACCACAGATGGCCGCGCGTGAAATTGCCGCACAGGACCCCGACGTGGAAGACGTGCATACGTTTGGCGAACACCTGCACCTGCGCATTCGCTCGGTAGAAGGGCCCATGCAGCGCATCCCCGAACGATTGGCCGCCGCCGGGATCACGATGACCCATTTGATCCCGGTCTCCCCAACGCTGGAGGATGTTTTCATCCAGTTGCTGGAAATGGAAGGTGAACCCCATGGCGTCTGATGTCATTCCGCTCGAAGTCTCTGGTCTCACCAAACAGTTTGGCAGTTTCACCGCCGTTGATAACGTCTCTTTCACCGTCCAGCCAGGTGAGGTGATCGGCTACCTCGGCCCCAATGGCAGCGGCAAAACGACCACCATCCGCATGTTATGCGGGCTGCTGACGCCCACCCACGGAACCGCGAAGATCATGGGCATTGACGTGGTGCAGAACCCCGAAGGCATCAAGCCACACATCGGCTACATGTCGCAAAAATTTTCGCTCTATGACGATCTGACGGTGCAGGAAAATCTTGAATTCTATGCCGGCGTTTACGGCATCCCCGAACGCGAAGAAAAAGATCGCATTCAGGCCGTCATCCAAATGGCGGGGCTGGGTGGCCGCCAAAACCAGCTCACCAGCGAATTATCCGGCGGATGGCGTCAGCGCCTGGCACTGGGCTCGGCCATGCTGCACCGCCCCCCGCTCTTGTTCCTCGACGAACCCACCAGCGGCGTAGACCCGGTGGCCCGCCGCGAGTTCTGGGACCTGATCTATCAGTTCGCCGCGCAGGGCACCACCATCTTTATCACCACCCATTACATGGACGAAGCCGAACACTGCAACCGGGTGGGCTTCATGTATCGCAGCAAATTAATGGCCTTTGATACCCCGCGCGCGCTCAAAGACACCTACCTGCACGGCGCAGCCTGGGACCTGGCCGCCACCCCGCTGCTGGAAGCGGTGGAGCGTCTCAGCGAGATGGATGGCGTGGCACAGGCCAGCCTGCACGGCGACCGGGCGCACGTCATCGTTGACCCGACTGTCTGGACGCCCGATCAACTGACCCTGGCCCTCGCAGAAAAAGGCATCAGCGTAGCCTCCACGGAGACGGTGGATTCGACCCTCGAAGATGTCTTCATTCTGCTGGCACACCGTGGCAAAGAAGCGTTGCCGCAGGCGTAAGACCAACAATATTCCTGAGTAGAAGAGCGGTCCGAAAGGCCGCTCTTTTTATTTTCGGTTTTTCGGGGGATTATTTCACGCACCTTACAATGCACCGACCTTGGAATAAAACTTCTCATCCTTGCCAGTATAATTAATTCACTCTGGCAGCTTTATTTTGCTGCGGGCTGCCAACTGGAGAACGATGAAACGATTTGTTCCAATCCTATTATTGGTATTTCTGGTGAGCCTGTCGCTGGCCTGTCGGGCGGCCTCGGCCCTGATTGACGGCACCCCCACTCCGGTCCCAAGCCCCACGCATCGTCCCACCCGCACGCCGCTCCCACCCACCCCCACATCCACATCCATCCCCACCAATACACCCGACTCTTGCCCCAACGGCGAGTGTATCGTGGCGTGCGTCAATAAACTGGATGTGATTGTTGACCCGAAAAACAAAAAACCGCCGCACCACAAATTTGCCAATGACGAAGAATATACCCTCGTCACCTACCAGGTGGATGGCGACCAGATCAGTCATCCGAAGCTCGAAAAAGTGATCAGCACGCTCAAAAGCTACCAGCAAGATAGCGCCGCCCAGCAGCAGATTTGGGATTATTTCGCCGCCATCATTCCGCCCGATCAGCGCAGTTTCATCAAGCACTATCTGGTTTTTACCGATGGCGAAGAAAATCTGCTGGCCTCGGTGGCCCAATCAGAAACAAGCGCCAACGAGTGGGACTTGAGCGTTGACGTGCTCGACAGCAGCGATCCCAAAGACCTGACCTACACCCTCGTCCACGAGTTTGGCCATCTGCTAACGCTTAACCCGGACCAGGTGACGCCCAGCAAGCCTATTTTCAACAACCCCGATAGTGATTCAATCTATAACAAAGAAAAAAAGGCCTGCTCCACCTATTTTCCCGGCGAGGGTTGCAGCCACAAGGATTCTTACATCAACCAGTTTTTCGAACGTTTTTGGAACAGCAAGCTTTACGAAGAATGGCTTAAAATTGACGCCACCGAAGACCCTGACCTGCTCGACACCAAGCTCGAACGTTTTTACAAAAAATACAAGGATGAGTTCGTCACGGACTACGCCCCCACCAGCCCCGCCGAAGACATCGCCGAAAGCTGGTCCTATTTCGTTTTGAAGCCCAAACCCGGCAGTCACACCATCGCCAATCAGAAGGTGCTTTTTTTCTACGAATTCCCGGAACTTGTGCGCCTGCGTGAGCAAATTGCTCACAACCTTTGCAACCAGTTGGAGAAGTAATGGCCGTACGGCATGTTTACCTTGTACGACACGCACAGCGCGAACCCGTTGCCGGGCCGGATTCTTATGGGCCTGGTCTCACCCTGCTTGGATGGAAACAAGCGCATCAGACGGCCCGCCGCCTGGCCTCGCTGAAGATAGACGTGATCTACACCTCGTCCTTGCGCCGCACGATGGAAACCGCCCGTATCATCGCCCTCGAATTCGCAGATATACCCATCCGCCCCTCCACGCTGCTGTGGGAATGCATCCCGGCCATTCCCGACTACGCCATGGAATGGCATCGGGCGCACGAGCGCGTTGACCCCGATACCATCAAAATTCCGGCACAGATGAAACCCTGGGTAGGCCTGTGGGGCGAAGAGACCACGCTTAAAGAGATCGAAGAAGGTTTTGAGCAAGCCCATGCCGCTTGGGAAAAATACTTCACGCCAACACGTGGGAAAGACCGCAACGAGATCATCGTCTGTCACGGCAACCTGATGCGTTACTTTGTCATGCGCGCCTTAATGGTGCCGCCGGAATCCTGGTGCAATACCGATCTATACAACTGCGGCATCAGCGAAATCGTCATCGCCGGCGATGGCAAGATCATGCTGCTCTCGCATAATGACAATGGCCACCTGCCCAATGAGATGAAAACATTGTCCTGAAGACCCATATTTCCTATTTCCCAGCATCAAGGCGCCAAAGAATTATAATAACGTCACATTCCGCCCTTCTCTCCATTCTTAATATGAGGTAAATCATGCCACCAGACGATATGGAATTTGCTCAACTGACTGCCCGTGTTGCCACCCTCGAACGCGCTGTAGAATTTTTGCTGGCGCGATCAGGCTCCATCTATCACGACACAGCACCCGTCCTGGAATATGCGGATGTGGTCGAACTAAAACGCCAGGGCAAAATTATTGATGCCATTAAAGCCTATCGTTTGAAAACCAACACCGGCCTGGCGGAAGCCAAGCATTTCGTTGACAATCTCAAAATCTAAAAGTGCACTGGGCGGCCAGCAGGCCGCTCTTTTTCTGCCAGAGATCCTGAGAGGCCTTGAGAGCAGCACAACGTACAATACTTATTCATAATCATTTCTAACAACCCTACCCTAGAGGCCTTTATGCGAGAAGTTGCCATCCTTGGCATTGGACAAACTGTCATTGAAGAACAATGGGAGAAATCGTTAAGAGAGATCGCCGGTGAAGCAGCCTTTGCTGCCATGGCAGATGCCGGTCTGCAAAAAACAGACGGTTTGTTTGTTGGTAATATGCTCTCTTCAATCATAGACGGTCAGAATCAGCTCGGTACCTTTATTGCAGACTGGATCGGTCTTTGGCAGCAGGAAGCTGTCAAAATCGAAGCCGCCTGTGCATCGGGCGGCGCGGCCTTTCGCGCCGGGGTAATGGCTGTTGCTTCTGGCGAGATCGACTCAGCCTTGATCGTGGGCGTCGAAAAGATGACGGACCAGCTTGGCCGTGATGTCACTGCCGGGCTGGCGACCGCCGCCGATGCTGATTACGAAGTGGAACAGGGCATCTCGTTTGTGGGCATTAACGCGCTCATTATGCGCCGCTATATGTATGAATACGGTTGGAAGCACATTGACTTTGCGCCGTTCTCCGTCAACTCTCATGCCAATGCAGTCCATAACCCGTATGCGCGCCTGCAAGACAGCCTGACGGTGGAACAATTCGAAAAATCGGGCATGATTGCATCGCCCATCAATTTGATGGATGCCTCGCCAATTGGGGATGGCGCGGCGGCGATCATCGTCGTCCCGGCATCACAACTGACAGCCAGAGCCGGCAAACCACGGATTGTCGTGGCCGGGTCGGCCTGCGCAACCGATACCATTGCGGTGCACAGCCGCCGTGATCCGCTGTTTCTGACGGCGGCGTATCAATCATCGAAACGGGCCTTTGAGATGGCAGGCGTCACCCAGGCTGATATTGACTTCTTTGAACTGCACGATGCTTTCTCGATCATGTCTGCACTTTCGCTGGAGGCCTGTGGTTTTGCGGAACGCGGCCAGGGCCCACGTATGGGCCTCGATAACGAGATCGGCATTACGGGGCGGCTGCCCATCTGCACCAGGGGTGGGCTAAAAGCGCGGGGACACCCCGTCGGCGCAACGGGCATGTATCAGATTGTTGAGGTCATCCAGCAATTGCGCGGCGAATGCGGCCCAACCCAGGTGGATGGGGCAAAGATCGGCATGGCGCAAAACATTGGCGGCAGCGGCGCAACCATTCTGACGCACATTCTCAAAGCAGAATAAGCAAATCCCCGGCCATGTGTCGGGGATTTTTCATCTTGATGCAAACTTTCGTTGTAAAATAGAAAAACTATGATAATTACACTCACCCGGCTGGTTATAAAAATCCTGTTTGCCATCTTCCTGAAGGTCGAAATACACGGTCTTGAAAATCTTCCGACCGGCGGATTCGTGGTTGCGTCGAACCATCTGGGCCGGCTCGATTCGGCCATGATATTTTACGGTTTCGACCGTGACGATTTCATTATGCCGGTTGCCGAAAAATATGAGCATCATCCCATTTTTGGCCCATTGGGCAACGCGCTTGGTGCAGTCTG
>FSTI01000153.1_pt1 | contig 10350 bp, 8 predicted proteins | sample 1637091 | NCBI WGS metagenome assembly FSTI01 (sample SAMEA3914819, study PRJEB12502) | metagenome | biome: forest; material: soil | place: Canada | collected 2010-06-26 | depth 0.3 m | reverse complement strand
GTTGGACTTATCGCCGTAAAAGACAATCGTGGTGTCGTTGCTGATTCCCAGGCTGGAGCAGGTTTCTTCGAACTGCTCCTTTGTCAGAAAATCACGGCGTAGCGGGTGCTGGAGCGTGGTGAACCAGTCCACCTGCACCGCGCCGGGGATGTGTCCCATGGGGTAGAGCAAAGGATCTTCGTCTGATTCGATCAAGCGCACAGATGGGTCTTTTAGATGGGCGGCTACCCAATCGGTTTCGACCAGATATTCAGGGTGAACATAGTTTGACATTGTTTTCTCCTTGTGCGTATTTTTTAACAGATTTGTTATAGAAATTATACCCGACCGCGGGCATTATATAACAGAGAGAACAACTGCGCCGTTTACGCAAAATGGCGTAGGGTGGATATTGTCCACGTCGAGGGTATCATGCCCGTCAAGGGTATCATGCCCGTCAAGGGTACAATCGGCATATGACAAAAACAAAATTTTACGTGGTCTGGAAGGGACGCCACAGCGGGATCTTCAAAACCTGGGACGAGTGTGCTGCGCAGGTCTCCGGTTACCCTGGGGCGCAGTATAAATCGTTCGATTCCCTCCCCGCTGCCGAGGCGGCGCTGCGCAGTCCCTATGCTGTTTCAAAAAGCAAGCCGGCTTTCTCGCAGGGACGGATTTTCTCCGGTACCAAACCGCTGCTGCCTTCGATCAGTGTGGATGCGGCCTGTTCGGGCAACCCCGGTCCGCTCGAATATCGGGGTGTCGAGACTGAGGCCGGCAAAGAAATCTTCAAACTCGGTCCTTTTGCGGATGGCACCAACAACGTCGGCGAATTTCTGGCAATTGTCTATGCGGCGGCCTGGTTGCAGGAGCAGGGCCACGATTGGCCGATCTACTCCGATTCAGAGAACGCCATTTTATGGATCAAGCTGAAAACCTGTCGCACCAAACTGGCGCAGACGGGGCGCAACGCCGGGTTGTTTGCCTTGATCCATCAGGCAGAGCAAACCCTGAAGAGTTTAAAACCCTTCAAGGTTTTAAAGTGGGATACGAAAGCCTGGGGTGAAAACCCGGCTGATTTCGGCAGAAAATAAAGCAATCAGGACTACTTTGACAATGGTCACATTAAGATTTTGGCCCTGAGCGGAGCGTTCTCCAGCGCAGTCGAAGGGCGGTTTACAGCCACCCGACCCTTCGACTGCGCCTCGCTGAGAACCGCGCGGCTCCGCTCAGGGCCTACTTGATAGAACAAATGTTTAATGTGACATTGTCAAACTACGCATGTTGAGCGTGGCGGCGCTGGGCCAGATTTTGTCATGTTCTGCCTATTTCTTTTTTCTGCGCAGCAGCTCGGTGCCGACCACCAAAACAAGCGAAAACAAGCCCAGTATGATCGCAGCACTGTAGGCGCTGACGTATTGGCGATGATCCATGGCGTTAAAGATAAAGATGGTGGCTGTTTCGGTGCGGCCCTGAATGCCGCCGCCAACCACCAGCACTGCGCCAAATTCCCCCAGCGCGCGTGCAAAGGTCAGCACAACCCCATAAATTAATCCAGATCGCAGGGCAGGGAACGTTACGCGCCAGAACGTCTGCCAGGTGTTGGCACCCAGGCTGGCTGCGGCCAACTCCTGTTCCGGGCTGAAGGATTCCAGGATAGGGATAATCTCGCGTACCATGAACGGCATGGTAATGAATAGGGTTGCCAGCACCATGCCGGGCAGCGCAAAAGCGACTTGTACGTTTAGTGTAGCGAGCACGGGGGCCAGCAAACCGTTGCGTCCAAAAAGCAGGAGCAGCATATACCCCACAACAACGGGCGAGAGCGCAAAGGGTAGGTCTATCAAAGCGTTCAGCAGTCTGCGCCCGGCGATTCGATGACGCACCAGCACCCAGGCCAGCATCGTACCAAACAGAGCGTGTACCAAAACGCAGATCAAGGCAATGTAAAGCGTGAGTCCAAATGCTGCCCAGAGAGCGGGGTTGCTCAAGGCTATACCAATTGCGTTGATCCCCTCTGAAAACGCGCCGGGGAACAACATCGTGATCGGTGCCACGATCAAAACAGTGACATAGGTCATCACAACACCGATCAACAAGCGGCGACGCCAGAGATCGCCCGGCAGGGAAATACGCCCGCGATGCGGCACGGCTGGGTTTGGTTCGGACGGAAGCTCGGCTGCGACAGTCATTTTTCATGCTCCCTGCGGCGGCGCAGCCAGTCCACCAGCAGAACCAGGCCAAACGCCAGTAACAGCATCACAATGGACATGGCGCTGGCTGCTTGACGGTTGGCTGATTCAACCTGGCCATAGACATACACCGCCGCTGTTTGCGTGCGCAGCGGAATATTGCCCGCCACAATCACAATCGCCCCAAATTCGCCGATGGCCCGCGCAAAGCTGAGCAGCGTTCCGCTGAGAATCGGCAGCCGCAATGCAGGCAAGGTCACACGCCAGAAAATCTTGAACGACCCCGCTCCCAGTGTGGCAGCGGCATCTTCCACTTCGTGATCGAGACCTTCAAGCACTGGCTGAACGGTGCGCACCACAAACGGGAAGCTGATAAAGAGCAGTGCCAGTATGATGCCGGGTGGCGCAAAGATAATGCGCCCATCCATCTGGTTTTTGAACCAGGCGCCTACCAGGCTTTGCGGTCCGTAGAGCATCACCAGCGTCACGCCTGTGATCAGGGTCGGGATCGCCAGAGGCAGGTCAACGACAATATTCAGCAGCGACTTGCCGGGGAAGCTGTAACGCACCAGCACATACGCTGTCAACGTCCCCATGACCGCATTGACCAGCGCCATGACAAGAGCAGTCCAGAGCGTCAGCCCCAGTGCGCTCCAGGGCACCGGCCTGACAATGGATTGCCAGAGTTGGAGCGGCCCATCTTGAAGCCCATCCTGGAAGATCACCGCCAGCGGGATCAGCAACAAGGCTGTCAGATAGCTGAAAGCGGCCAGTTGGATGCCCCAGCGTTCCCAGGAAATGCGGCGGCGCGCTTTGCGAAGGGGTAAGGTGGATGAAGAAGAAAGTGTCATGGGGTGGGTTCCCTGATCTTTAGGGGAATAACTTTTCGACAATGTTGATACGACCGTCGCTGGTGGTGGGGTATATGCTGCTCATCGCATAATGCGAACGGACGATCAACACTGGGTATGTCGTCGGTTCTCTGACGATTTGACCGACCACCCCATCCAAAGAGATCTCGCCGCCGCGTGGGCGGAGCGGCGCACCCAGGACGAGCAAATCGTATTCGCCTGTTTTCATCTGTTCGGTAATTTCTTGATGGACATTCCCTGAAAGGATGATGGTTTGCGCCGGAACACCCAGCCGGCCCAGCGAACGCACGCCTTCACGCAGGAAACGTTCGACGCGGTTCAGCGGTTCACTTTTGTTCTCATTGGAGGCTAGAATCGAGAGCAAGGCAACCTTCACGCCCAGGTGCCGTAGGAAACGGCCCGCAAAGAGCACATCCTCCTTGCCGGGCTCGCCGCCGCGCACACAAACGAGCGCATGGAGCGGCTCGGTGTGTGCTGATGGCGCAAGCAGCAGGTGATGGATACCGGATTTAAGAATATTTTCCGCCAGGGTGATGCGGTTGGATGGCATCATACCGTCCAGGCCCACAATCACCAGATCGTAGGCCTGATGTTCTGCTTCTTTGGCGACTGCCACCTCGGGAATATCGAACGTGCTGCGGATTTCCAGATGGGCCAGGCCGCTGCCCAACTGGTCTTTGGCCTCCTGCAGATGACGTTGCTGATCTTCGGCATTCAACCCGTAGCCGAGCAGTGTGACGCGGGCATGGGCCACGCGGGCAATTTGCCCGCCAAAGGAGACGGCCGCCTTGCCCGCTTCGGAGCCGTCGCTGAGAATGAGAAAGCTCAAGCCTGGGTGGGCCAGCGCATGGATGCTGCGCACCCCCACCTTCACCTGGCGACCGCGTTCCAGTGGAAAACGGCGCGCGAGATCCTGCGTGCGCGTCACTTCCACCAGAATGGCGTCCTCCCCAAAGGGGACGGGCGGGGCGATCGGGCGTACGCCCGCGATGGACGGCAGCCGCAGTCGCAGCCTTTGGACGGAACCGGAGAAGCTGGTTTCCTCCACTTCGCCCACGCCCAACTGTGGCGCATTCAAGGTCTCATGCGGCAGGGCCAGTGTCACATCCTCCGGGCGAAAGAGTACCTGCACCCGCTGCGGGCCGGGGCCATGCGCCAACTGGCTGACGTCCACACGGGGTGGGAAGGTGATCGGCCCAACGTGAACACCATCTTCTGCCAGTTCCCCCACCAGCAGGTTGGTTGTCCCCAAAAAGGTGGCCACAAACTCGGTCTGCGGGTGCTGATAAAGCACCGTCGCAGGTCCCACTTCCAGCAGACGTCCAAAGTTCATCACCCCCAGGCGATCTGCCAGTTGAAAAGCTTCCTCCTGATCGTGGGTGACAAAGATGGTTGTAATGCGCAGTTCTTTTTGGATGTTTCGCAGCGTGCGGCGCAATTCCACCCGGATTTTGGCATCCAGCGCGCCGAAGGGTTCGTCGAGCAGCAGCACTTCGGGCTTATGCGCCAGGGCGCGCGCAAGGGCCACGCGCTGCTGCTGCCCACCCGAAATATGCGAGGGCAACCGTCCGCCCAGCCCCGCCAAACCGACCAGTTCCAGCAGTTCATCGCGGCGCTTGCGGCGCTGGTTGGCCGGGATTTTGCGCACTTCGAGCGCAAATTCGATATTTTCTGCCACAGACATGTGCTGGAAGAGCGCATAGTGTTGAAAGACAAACCCAACGCCGCGCTGCTGGGGCGGCGCAAAGGTGACATCGCGGCCATGGAGAATCACGCGTCCTTCGTCCACGGTGTTCAGGCCGGCGATCATGCGCAGAACAGTACTCTTGCCGCTGCCGCTTGGGCCCGTCAGCACGAAGAACTCTCCGTTGGTGATTTCGAGCGAAAGCCGGTTGACGACCGGGTAGCCTTCGTAACGCTTGGTCAATGTATCAAGAATAATTGACATATTGTTTTCCTTGAAGAGGGCCAACTATGAGTAAATATAGTTCTTTAGAAAATTTTTTTTCCACAGATTTCGCTGATTAGCGCAGATAAACCATAAAAAATCTGCGTAAATCTGCGAAATCTGTGGATAACGCTTGAAAAGAATTTTTCTTGACTCCTATACCAGTGAACAGTTTCTAACGGTTTGATTCAAAACAGGCTATTTTTCTCTGCGACGGAACAGCTCGGTGCCCACCACCAGTACAAGCGAGAAAAGTCCCAGCACCAGTGCGGCACTGTAAGCGCCCACGTACTGACGCTGATCCAACGCGCGGAAGATATACAAGGTGGCGCTCTCGGTGTGACCTTGAATTCCGCCGCCCACCACCAGCACGGCACCAAATTCTCCGAGGGCGCGCGCAAAGGTCAGGATAATGCCGTAAATGAATCCCCAGCGCAGGGCCGGGAAGGTCACCCACCAGAACGTTTGCCAGCCGTTGGCGCCCAGGGTGGCCGCGGCCTGTTCCTGTTCGATGCCGAAGGCTTCCAGAATGGGGATGATTTCACGTGGCATGAACGGCATGGTCACAAAGAGCGTGGCCAGGATCATGCCGGGTACGGCAAAAGCGACCTTGATCTGGAGCGCATCCAGCAGGGGGGCCAGAATGCCATTGCGCCCGAAGAGCAAAAGCAGCATATAGCCCACTACCACCGGCGAAACGGCAAAGGGCAGGTCAATCAACGCATTCAGCAGGCTGCGACCTGGGAAGCGGTAGCGCACCAGTACCCAGGCCAGCATCGTGCCTAAAAGCGCGTGAACGGTGATGGTAATCAGACCGATGTAGAGCGTCAGTTGAAAAGATGCCAACACATCGGGCTGGCTCAAGGCTGCGACGATTGCGCCGATACCCTGCGCAAATGCGCCACTCACAAGGCCCGCAAGCGGTGCGAAAACCAGTACGGCTGTATAGGCCACCACGATGCCGATCAACAAGCGGCGACGCCAGACGTCTGCTGAAAAGGTGATGCGTTTTGGTTGGGCCTTGATCTGCCGGGATTGTTCCAGAATGCTCACGCTGTGCGCTCCTTTTGATTGCGCCGCCGCAGCCAGTCCACGAACAGCACCAGCCCAAAGGCAATCGTCAGCATCACAATGGACATGGCGCTGGCACCCTGCCGGTTGGATGATTCGACTTCCCCGAAGACGTAAATGGCGGCGGTCTGAGTGCGGAAGGGGATGTTGCCCGCCACAACGACAATTGCGCCAAACTCGCCAATTGCGCGCGCAAAACTGAGCAATGCGCCGCTGATGATGGGCAGCCAGAGCGCGGGCAGGGTCACATCGAGAAAGGTGGTGAATGCTCCCGCGCCCAATGTGGCGGCGGCTTCTTCCGATTCGCGGTCGAGGCCTTCAAGCACAGGTTGAACGGCGCGCACGACAAAGGGATAATTGATAAATAAAAGCGCCAGGATAATGCCGGGCGGCGCAAAGATGATGCGCCAATCAAACTGCGTTTTGAGCCAACTGCCAACCGCGCTTTGTGGGCCATAAAGCACCACCAGCATGACGCCCGTCACCAGGGTCGGGATCGCCAGTGGCAGGTCTACGATGGCGTTGAGAACGGCCTTGCCCGGGAAGTTGTAGCGCACCAGCACATAGGCCGTCAGCGTGCCCATGACGGCGTTGATGACCGCCATCAGTGCGGATGTCCAGAGCGTTAGCCCGAGTGCAGACCAGGCGATGGGCTGGCTGATGGACTGCCACAGCCCATCCAGCCCGCCTTTCAGGCCATCTTGAAAAATAACAACCAGCGGGATGAGCAGCAGCACCGTCAGGTAGGTAAAAGCCGCGGACTTCACCCCCCACCGGGCCCAGGGGGCTCGGTGGGGAGTCTTGCTTATCGTGTTGAGTGGAGGAGTGAGAGTCGTCATTTCTTTTGGGCTTCGGTGATGGCGGTGTTGTAGATGCCGGTATCGCCAAAGTAGATCGGTTTGGCCTTCGACCAGCCGCCAAACTGATCGCCGATGGTGAACAGGTCCGTTACGGTGGGGAACTGGCTGGCCGTTGCCTTGAGTACGTCCGGGTCGGAGGAGCGGAAGCCGTACTGGGCGAAGATTTGCTGGGCTTCCTTCGTGTAAAGGAATTTGACAAATGCGTCGGCCACTTCGGTGACGCCGTGTTTGTCGGAATTGACATCCACCACGGCGACGGGGGTCTCGATCGAAATGGTCGAGGACGGAATGACGAGTTCATAATCCTGGCCTCTTTGCTGACCCAGGAGAACTTCATTTTCGTAGGTGATGGCGACATCGCCATTGCCGGTTTCGAAGTTGGTAACGCTGCTGCGCGCATCTTTATCGAGCGCGGTGACGTTCTTGAGCACCGAGGTCAGGAACTTCGTTGCAGCGGCCTCGTCGTTCGCGGCTACGCCTGTGACTTTTCCGCGCAGGGCTGCGCCATACAGGCCCAGGATGTTCCACTGCGCGCCACCACTGGTCTTTGGGTCGGGCGTCAGGATTTCAAGCCCCGGCTTGGCCAGGTCCGCCCAATCCTTGATGCCTTTGGGGTTGCCTTTGCGTACGGCGAAAGCTACAACGGAGGTGGTTACGATAGCGTTGTTGGGCGCGATGGTTTTCCAATCGCGCTTGATCAGGTCAGCCTTGGCAATATTGCTGACGTCGCCTTCAAGCGCGAGCGCCACAATATCGGCTTCGAGACCCCCAATTACCGCGCGGGACTGTGCGCCGGAACCGGCGTAAGACTGGTCGAAGGTGACATCCTGGTTGTTCTGTGCCTTCCAATAAGCGATGAAGAGCGGAATGATTTTCGCATACGCTTCAGCGGGCGTGGAATAAGCGGCCAGGGTCAGTTTGACAGCCGGTTTGGCGGGGGCGGCCGTATCGGTTGGGGCGAGAGTGTCAGTCGGGGCGGGAGCAGCCGCATCGGTGGGCTGGGCTTCTTCCACAGTGGGGACAGCGGTGGGCGCAGGCGTAGGGGCAGCGCAAGCCGAGAGCAGGACACTGACGAGTAACAGAGCGGATAATACTTTCAAAATTTTTGTGTTCATGTTTTTCTCCTTAGGGTGATAAAAATTAGGCGATCTCCTCCACGATATTAATGCGGCCATCGTTCGTCAGCGGGGGGACGAGAGCCGCAGCATAGCGTGAACGGACAATCAACAAGGGATGGATGAGTTTTTTTTCGATGATCTGACGAATAACGCCTTCCAGCACCACTTCGCCATTTTTCTGGGCCAGCGGTGCGCCCAAAATGAGCAGGTCGTGTTCCCCCAGGTTCAACTGGCGGTCTATCTCGGTCTCAGGGATGCCGATTCGAACGACTGTCTGCGCCGGGACGCCCAACAGCTCCAACGTGCGCACCCCGCCCAAAAGGAAGCGATGGACACGGTTGTTGATTCTTTCGCTGGTTTCGTTGTTGGAGACGACGGAGAGCAGCGTGGCCTGTGCGCCCAGATGGCGCAGGAACCGCCCGGCAAAAAGCACGTCTTCCTTGCCGGGCTCGCCGCCGGTGACGCAGACCAGCGCATGAGCTGGTTCGGCGTGGGGGGCGGGCACCAGCAGCAGGTGATGGTCACCCGTTCGCAGGATCTGCTGCGCCAGCGTGATGCGGTTGGCCGGGGAAAGAGCGCCTGAACCGAGAATGATCAGATCATAGGGTTGGCGTTCCACTTCCCGCGCCAGCGCCGCTTCGAGCGGGTCAGACGTGGCCCGTACATCCAAGTTGGCCAGCCCGCTGCCCAGCTTTTCCTTGATCGTTTGCAGGTTGCGCTGTGAAACATCGGCCTGCTGCCCATAGTTCAGGATGGTGACCTGTGCATGCGCCAGGCGGGCAATCTGCCCGCCCAGATCGAGCGCGGCCTGGGCTGCCTCGGAGCCATCGGTTGGGATCAGGAAGCTCAAGCCGGGGTGGACGAGGGTATGGATGCGGCGCACGCCCACTTTGACGGTGCTGCCTGTTTTCAAGGGAAAGCGCCGGGCCACGTCCTGGGTGCGGGTCACCTCGATTGTGATCGTATCGTCCCCGTAGGCGGGTGGCGGTGCGATCGGGCGCACTCCGGCGATGGCGGGCAGGCTGATGCGCAGGCGTTCGACCGAGCCAGAGAAGATGCTCTGCTTAATTTCACCCTCGCCCAACTGCGCAGCATCCAGGGTTTCATCAGGCAAAGCCAGCGAAACATCTTCCGGGCGAAAAAGTGCCTGCACGCGCTGCGCGCTCGCATCCTTTTCAACGCGCCGCGAATCTGCATTTAACGGGAAGGAGAGCGGGCCGATCTGCACGCCGCCGGGAATGGATTCGCCGACCAGCAAGTTGGCCGTCCCGAGGAAGGAAGCCACAAACTCCGTTTGCGGGTGCTGGTAAAGCTCAGCGGGGGTACCCACTTCCAGCAGGCGGCCAAAGTTCATTACCCCCAGGCGGTCGCCCAGTTCAAAGGCTTCTTCTTGATCGTGGGTGACGAAGATGGTGGTGATACCCAACTCCACCTGAATGCGGCGCAGCGCATGGCGCAATTCAACGCGGATTTTGGCATCCAGCGCGCCAAAGGGTTCGTCGAGCAACAGCACTTCGGGTTGGTGCGCCAGTGCGCGTGCCAACGCCACGCGCTGCTGCTGTCCACCCGAAAGCTGTTTGGGCAGGCGTTCGCCCAGCCCCGCCAACCCGACAATTTCGAGCAGTTCGTCGCGCCGTTTTTGGCGCTGATCCAACGGCGCTTTGCGCACACGCAACGCGAACTCAATATTCTTTGCCACGGTCATATGTTGGAACAACGCATAATGCTGAAAGACAAACCCCACCCCGCGCTGCTGCGGCGTGGCGGAGGTGACATCCCGACTATGCAAGATCACGCGCCCTTCATCCACCGTGTTCAGGCCAGCGATCATGCGCAAGACCGTACTTTTGCCGCTGCCGCTGGGACCGATCAGTGCAAATAGCTCGCCGTTTGCAATCTCCAACGAAAGCCGGTTGACAACTGGGTGGCCTTCGTAGCGTTTGGTAAGTTGATCGAGGATGATTGACATAAATTCCTTTTCTACTACGTCAAATTTTGTTGCGGTTCTGTTACTTGCATCGAACTGCGAATGGCTTCCTGTCGTTTGACGACATCAGCCAGGGATGTGTGGTCGAGGATGGCGGTAATGGCAGTGCGTACATCGTTCATCACCAACCGCAGCCCGCAAGCTTTTTCACTCGGGCAAAGGCACGAGACATATGCCAGCTCTGAAACGCAATGGATCGGAGCCAGCGGCCCGTCCAGCACCCGGAAAATCTGCCCCAGCGTAATTTCGCTGGCCGGTTTCACCAGGTAATATCCGCCGCCGTTGCCCATCTTGCTGTGCAGCAAACCGGCATTCTTCAACGC
>FSTI01000261.1_pt1 | contig 10392 bp, 10 predicted proteins | sample 1637091 | NCBI WGS metagenome assembly FSTI01 (sample SAMEA3914819, study PRJEB12502) | metagenome | biome: forest; material: soil | place: Canada | collected 2010-06-26 | depth 0.3 m | reverse complement strand
GTACAGGTGGAGGGTGGCACACAGGTCGCCATCTTTGAAAGACACGTCCTCGCAACCCCCGATTCGGAATTCCTGCCACCGATGGGGAATACCGTTGCGCAAAAAGCAGATACGATCTTCTTTTTAAATGCGTCGCCCTACGGGTATGGCTTTGTCAGCAGCGCGGTAACAGCCAGCAACCGGCGCTCGTCGCAAGTTGTCAGCCAACCATTGATAGGGGTGCCGGGCACACTGGAGATTTCAGGCGGCCCCGCCTACGGTCAGGATATTCTGGATGCCGTCAGCATGGCCTGGCTGGCAGCCAGCGTCATCGCCATTTTGCTGGCTGCGCTGGCGGGCTGGGTCGCCAGCCGGGATGTCACCCAGCCGGTGCTGGCACTGACAGACACCACCCGCCGCATGGAACAGGGCGACCTGTCGATCCGCGCAGACATCCCCGATGGCAAGCAGGCCCATGAGTTTCACACGCTGGCGCTTTCATTTAATAGCATGGCGCAGCGCGTCGAAGATACCGTCTCCACCCTGCGCGCCTTTGTCTCAGATGCCGCCCATGAACTCAACACGCCGCTGACGGCGCTCAAAACCAACCTGGAGCTGGCAGCCAACGAACCGGACCCTGCCCAAAAAGAAATTTTCCTGGTGCGCGCCATTGAGCAAAACCGCCGCCTGGAACTGCTGACCGCCGGGCTGCTTGATCTTTCGCGGATCGAGGTCTTGCAATCTACACCCGACCCTGAGCCGGTACAGTTGCGCCAACTGGCGGCGGAGGCCGGTGAGCGTTTCGCTTCGCGCGCCGAGCAGGCCGAGCGCACCTTTCAGCTTGACCTGCCCGAAGGCGAGATCAGTGTGGCTGGCAACCCCATGCAACTGCAGCGCGCGCTCGATAACCTGCTCGAAAACGCGCTCAAGTTTACCCCGCAGGGCGGCGCAATTCAGCTGCAACTGGAACAAAAAGACGATCAGGTATTCCTGATCGTCAGCGATACGGGCATCGGCATCCTGCCCGAAGATCTGCCGCATCTTTTCAGCCGCTTCCACCGTGGGCGCAACTCGGCGGAATTCCCCGGCAACGGCCTCGGCCTGGCCATCGTCAAGGCGATTGTCGCCGCCCATGGCGGCCAGGTGCAAGTCGAAAGCGCCGGGCACGCTCAGGGCAGCCGGTTTACGGTTGTTTTGCCGGTAACCCGCCTGTAACAGACAAGAAAAAATGGTGTAAATTCAAAAAACCAGTTCCATCCTGTGCCGTTCAAAACGGCCCTCGTGGAAGGTTCTCGTAATATGGAATCCGCCGTTTGTGTAGAGCGCGATGGCGGCGGGGTTATCCGTTTCGACGCTGAGCGCCACCGCAACATACCCGGCGGCGCGGCTCGCTTCGAGAAAGGCTGCCAGCAGCCCTTTGCCCAAGCCAAGTCTGCGCGCGGCGGGGGCCACGCCGATATAGGTCAGCTCAAGCTGGCCGGGGCGCAGCACGTTCGCGTCAGACGCCGAGAGCGCCGATTGCACCAACTGCATCAAAGCGGCGGGCCGCGTGACAGCCAAAGTCAGCATCTGGCCTGCGAACCAGCCGAGGGGAGAGCGCAGCCCGGCATTGATCTGCTGCGGGTGGGAGGAGCCAACCGCCCATCCAGCAACATCCCCCGTTTCAGAAACCGCGCACAAACCGACGACGGCTGCATCACGCTGGCAAATTTCATAATAACGCCTCACCACCGGCAGCCCCAGCTCCGAAAGCAGCGTGTGCATGACGGGCTGGTGCAGCGCGGCCAGACGATCCAGCGCAGATGAATCAAGTTGAGAGAGGGGGATAAAATTCATTTTTCAGTAATCAGTGATTAGGTATCAGGGCTTGGGGATTAGGAAACCAAACACTAATTACCTTTACGCCAACCCGCGAATCAGAAACGTCCCCAACCTGCGCACGACGAAGGCGGGCAGGCGCTTCCAGGTGGCGATGGCAAAACGAAAACGCGGACTCTTCTGGTTGATATGCGGCAGTTCCGCGCCGGGTTTGAGCGCATACCAGTAGGCCAGCAGTTGTTTGCGCGGCTTCCACTTCATCTTAAAAGTCTCATTGCCCGAACCGATCAGGCTGCGGCCAATGTCAAAAACCGCAAAGCCCTTCTCACAGTAACGCTCGATCACCTGCCAGTACAGAAATTCCCCGGCGTAATCGGCGCGATAGGCGCGCAGAATGTTGGCGTGCAAATTGGTGACGACGTTGCCGTGCGTAATCAAGACCGCCGCGCCAGCAATTTTCGCTTTGGGCCCGTAGAGAACCACAAATTCGAGCGCATCGCCAAGCGATTGGGCCATGCTTTGCAGATAGGCTTTGGTGTGATACGGCGAACCGAGTTCGCGCATGGACTGCGCCAGTCCTTCGTAGACGTCATCGAGCAGATCGAGCCGGCCAAATCGGATGGCGAAACCCTTCTTGAGCGACTTGCGAATGTGGTTGCGATGGTCCGAGCTAAAATTCGGGAACAGGGATTCAGGATTCGGAGATAAATCCATCAGGAAGGTGACGTAGATGGGATCCTGCACCCAGCCCGTTGGCGGAGTTTCATCCCCGGCATCAAAGCGGACGTTGACGTACTCTGCGCCGAGTTCTTCGCCGAGCTGGCGCGCGCGGGCCAGCAGCATATCACGTGCTTCCACCGAGGAGAAGGCAAAGCCGCCGTAGGATGCAAAAGGCGCAGTCACCAGATAATGACCGAGCAGCGGGTGCTTGATTTCCATCAGCGAGAGAATCCCGTTGACGCCGCTCTCCTGCTCGGTCTCCAGACGATGAACCGGAAAACGGTAGGCCCGCTGCGCAATAGACATCCATGAGTCAAGCACGGTGAAAGTGGCCGGGCCAAGTAATTCCCTCGGCCAGTTGCTCGGTTCGTCGGGCAGCAGCAGGCGAACACGCAGGTCAGACATGGGCCGTCTCTTTCCAGGCCAGCATCTCATCCAGATAGGGGCCAAGCGGCGAGACAGGGAAGTTGCGCAGCAGCTTTTTCAGAAAGCCAGATTTCCCCAGGGTAAAGGGAAAAAGCGCCGGGTGCGAAGCCACATCTGGCAGCAGGCGGCGCAGAAAAGCATCGGGGCGCACCAGCTCATAGGGATGCAGAATAATCACAGGGCTGCATCCGGCTTTCAGCGCGCGCTCCAGAATGGGGAAAATGCCATCATTTAACAAGCCGATCATAAAACTGGAACCATAGGGCACTTCGCCGCCCAGCAGCAGGCCACCCGAAAATTGACGCGGCGCATTCAGGTTTTGCGGGCGTCCAAAGATCGCCAGGCTGCTGACGGGCAGTTCCCAGATACCATCTTTTTGCAGCAGCGTTCCGGCAGGGGCGTAAATGGACGAGCTGTACTGGAAACCGGCGCGCGCCAGCATCGGATAGGCGTCTTCGCGGATGCCCACCATTGGGGCGCGGTAGCCGCGCACGCCATACCGTGCACGCCAACCCTGCGAAGCGAGCACATCTTTTTCAAGTTCGGCCGTCTCCATCAGCGAGCGGTGAAGCTGGCAGTGCAGACCAAGCTCGTGCCCGTTCGCGATGATTTTTTGCGGCAGTTCGGGGTACCAATCCAGCAGTTCGCCGACGATGTAAAAGCTGGCTTTGGCGGGGCCAAGCATTTCAAGGATCGGGTCAAGCGCGCGACGGCTGAAGCCGCCATCCAGTTCACAGCGCTGCTGCGGGTTGGTGACAGAATCATAGCGGCGGGTCAGTGCAAACCAGGGTTCGTAGTCAATACTAAGTAAAACGCGTGGGGAGGGGGGCATGGTCTGGAATTATACCCGTAGGATTTCCAACGATACAAACTTGCCTTCTTCCCAAAACATCCGCACGCCTTCGCAGCATTCGATGTAATTGCCCCAGGCAGCATGATCGGCATCGGGGAAGCAGACCACCGCCCCGATTTCGACCACGCCGCCATGCGTAATCACCAGCGCCGCATCCCCCTCCGGCAGGGATTCTGCCAGATGGGTATAGTATTCTGCCAAGCGCTGGGCATAGCGTTTCGGTGCGCCATTCCGCAGAAGCGGCGCGCTGTATTCGTCAAAACTGGCAGGCCAGGGAATTTCCGCTTCGACGCTATCGCCGTAGGTATTAAGCAGTTCCACCTGCTCATCCACCTGAAAGCCCATGGCAACTGCTGTTTGGAAAGCGCGCGGAAGCTGGCTCGTGATCACACGCCGAAACGGCCCAAGCTCTTCGCCGATGAAGCGCGCCAAAACGCGCCCCTGCTCCGAAAGGTCCTGGCTCATGCGTTCGCGGATACTGTGACGGCGTATTTCGATCGTTTTCATTGCCCGGAATAAGGTTGTGGGACGATCTTGCCCGCTTCAAGATCGGCGCGAATTTTTTCGAATTTCGCCATAATCTCGGCAGAAACCAGTTTGTCACTAATCGGCGCCAGCCCAATGCCACCCGATTTGTAATCAAGGGTGATTGTGCCAATCGGCAGGTTACTCTTCATAAACTGCTGGACGACTGAAAAAACCGCATCGTCCATGTTCTTGGTGCGACTGGTGACAATTACTTCGGGCGCGATCCAACGCTGATCGGACCCGGTGGTGATGATCGGTTTCCCGGCCTTTTTGGCCGCTTCGATCGCCCCCAACCCGGAGCCACCCGCCGCCACATAGATAATATCAGCGCCGGTCTCATACATGCGCGTGCCCAGGCGTTCGCCAAGATCGGGCCGGGCAAACCCGCTAAAATCGTTTTTGTCGCCAATTAAGTGGGTATCAATCTGTGCCTTTGGGTTGACGTATTCGACCCCCTGGGCGAAGCCAAAACCAATGCGGTTGATCACCGGCACATCTGCGCCGCCCAGATAACCGATCTTGCCATTGGGACTCAGCAGCGCAGCCAGCGCTCCGGCCAGAAAATCACCATCCAGTTCGCTAAAGACAACTGAGGTAACGTTGTCGCCTTTCGCCACCGTATCAATGATGACAAAATTTAACTTCGGATATTCTGCAGCAACGGTAGTGACAGCGACGCTATTTTCCGCACCAATCGCAATGATCGGGTCATAGCTTTGCTGGGCAATCTGACGCAGTAGTTCGGTCTCATCTTTATCATTGCCCTGAAATTCAAAGTTTTTGATTTCAGCGCCCAATTCTTTGGCTGCTTTTTGCAGTCCGGCGTTGGCACTGTCATTAAAGGCTTTATCGCCCAGCCCACCGCGCGCCAGCACAAGCGCCACTTTTGGCTTGAACAAGCCCGTGCCACAGGCTGAAAGGAAAAACACCATTCCCGTTACCACCACGCTCAGAAAAAACACTTTTTTGTTCATTGCTTAAAGAACTCCTTTGTTTTCATGAATAATTGTACTGCGGTATATTGTTTGCCGCGAAACCAGAGCACATGCGCCGTACTGGCGTTTGGCGCAGTGCAGGGGAAACACAAAGTTTTGAAAGAGAAAACTCAAAAATTCTTTGTGCCTTTATGATCAGAAAACCAATGTTACGAAATTGTTTTCATCCGCCGCATCACATGGAACTTGAAATAATCTGACAGAAAGTAGCCAAGCGAGTAATTGATCACCCGGGCAGCGCTGGTATAAAGGATTTCGCTGCATTCCAACAACGCAGCACCCGGCTGGATTTCGAACACCCTGGCAATCTCCTCGCTGGCAGCAACCGCGCGAATCTCGGTGCGGCTGGCCGTCAGCAAATCACCGCGTCTGATCAGAAAATCGAGCACAGACCCTTTGAAATTGCTGCTCAATTCCTCGGCGCGCAAAATATCTTCAGAAAGGGTATCCATTAGGTAGGCGACCGGCTGTGTCTCGCTGCGCATGACGCGGCTGATCTGCAACAGTGGATGCTTGACCGGTACGCCCAAAATAGCAGCATACACATCATCGGCAGAGATGTGGGAGATCAGTGCATTAACAGCGCTGATCTTTAATCCCGTGCGCTGGATGAAGCTATCGGGACTTTCCAGCACCTCGAGCCCGCCCTCACCCGCAGGTTCCCGCCCGACGATAAAGGTGCCGGCCCCCTGGCGTCGCCGAATCATACCCTGCGATTCGAGCATCCGCATCGCTTCGCGCAGGGTGGCGCGAGAAACGCCCAGTTGCCGGGCCAGTTCCGGCTCCGCTGGCAAACGTCCCCCTATCGGCGATTTGGCAACCAACGCCGCCAGGTCAGTTTGTGCGCGGTGGTAAGGTAGATGGGACATAAGAACTCCAGTATTCAATAGTCAGTGACCAGTAGTCAGCTTTCAATACTGCTCATGATAACGCCCCTTCTTCAACCCGGCAGCCGGGATGGGCATGGGTTTGAGATGGATATTCCGCCCCATCACATACGCGTGGATTGTGGCGTAATTCTGTTCAATGGATTGTATTCCGTCCACAAACAACGCTGTATCGGGTTGCCATGGCTGAAAGTGTTCGCGCTGATGAGCAATACGCTCCCAGGTGGCGACTGCCGAATTCTGGAGCATTTCAGCGCGTTGAGTCACGCGCTGCCGCCAGCGTGATTCATCTGAAACGAAACAGTAGATGGGACGAAACGCCGCGCTGCATGTGCGAGTCAATTCCTGCGCATGGATGCGGTCCAGCCCCATAAAAACAGAATCCAAAATCACGCTCATGCCAAGCACCAGTTGCGCTTCGGCCAGGGTCAGCAAAACCAGCGCCTTTTCATCCCAAAACGCGGGGCCGGCATCCGCAGGCAAATCCACCACCAGGTCGTCAATACGCAGCAGCGGCCAGCGCAATTCACGGGCCAACCGGTCGGCAAGCGTGCTTTTGCCCGCACCTGGCAGTCCGGAGAAAATCACAAGCGTCGGAGGGAATGGTTCGTTATTCATCGAAGTTTGGCATCATTGCGGTTTAGTTGTCAGACAATCCAAGTGTAGCAGAAACGAATCAGCAGGTCAATCAACCTTGCCGCACAAAACAAACCTTATAGTTCTGTTAAAAAGCAGAGAGCCCTATTGACACCCAAAATAAACCGTGTCATACTATCCATACAATGCAGGGAAACCTGCCATACAATCGCCAACCCTATAAACAAGGAGGTGATGTCCAATATGAACGATCAAAGTAATGACCAACGTAGCGCTGTGGCATCCCTCCTGGTGACGAAGTAATTTTTCGGCACCTAACAGGAAGCCACAGCGCGCCACGAATGCCGTCCGCAAGGGCGGCATTCTGTGTTTAAACAAACATCCCCTCTCCGGCAGTATCGAGAGGGGATGTGAAAATCGAAATGAGAATTAATCGTCGCCAAACGAAATGCCAACGCCGCGGGCCGTCATGACGGCATCGCCGTTAACATCCACACGCTTGGGGGTGGAGATGGCTTCGAGCAGCGAAACATCAACAATCTTGCCGCCACTGAGCGCCACCATGCGGTCAAAGCGACCTTCTGCCGCCACACGCACGGCTGCGGAACCCATCCGAGTAGCGAGAAAACGATCGTAGGCAGATGGCGTTCCGCCGCGCTGGACGTGCCCAAGCACAGTCACACGTGTTTCCACGCCCGTGGCCTTTTCGATATATTCCCCCACCTTGTGGCCAATCCCACCCAGGCGTGGGACATACATTTCGTCACCAGTACGGTTATAGCTTTGTCCACCCTCGGCAGCCTTGGCGCCTTCCGAAACGGCGATAATGCTAAAGAGGCCGCCGGTCGTTTTTCGCTCCATCACCTTACGGGCCACGGCATCCCACTTGAAGGGGATTTCAGGCAACAGGATGACATCCGCGCCGCCCGATATACCGGAATGCAGGGTAATGAAGCCCGCATCGCGGCCCATCAATTCCACCACCATCGCGCGCTGATGGGCCTCAGCCGTCGTGTGCAGACGATCAATCGCCTCGGTGGCAATGCTCACGGCGGTATCAAAACCAAAGGTGACTTCTGTACCGTCAATATCATTGTCAATGGTCTTGGGCACACCGATCACCGGGATGCCGCGTTCGAACATATCGTGCGCAAAATGCAGGGTGCCGTCCCCACCGATCACGATCAACGCATCCATTTTCAGGTCTTTAATGGCCTGAATAATATCGGCAGAGACATCAATGAACTCTTCCTTGCCGTCACGCACTACCTTGCGCGCATAGGGATTTCCGCGATTTGCGGTCCCCAAAATTGTGCCGCCGCGCGGCAGTATTCCCCGTACGTCGTGATGTCCCAATGGAATCACACCACCCGGCATCAGAAAACCATCGTAACTATCCCGAATCCCAATCACTTCGCAGTTATATTGATTCAGCGCCGTCTTGACGACTGCGCGAATCACTGCATTGAGGCCGGGGGCATCGCCCCCGCCCGTCAGAACACCTATGCGTTTCATAATAATATCTCCTTGATAGACTGGTAAAACTACCAGAAAAATGCAAAACTGCACTATTATATTCTTTTTTTCAAATTCGGGGCCAAATCGAGGACTGTTGTTCGTGTTACCGTAAAATTTTCGGCCAATCCATCAACATCACCTCGGCCAGCAGGCGCGCATTGATGTTCTTCTCCAGGCGCTCGATGGCTTTTTCGAGCGCTTCGGTAACACGGCGCGCCAGTGACAAATCCACCTGATCAGCCAGCGACTCGATCTCGTTGGCGCGGTCGGCATTGGTCAGCGCGGCCTGCGCGCCAGATGTTCTCAGCAGTACGTCACGCCAGTACGAGAGCCAAATCAAAAGCGTCTGACGGAAACCATCCTTGTCTTTGGCAAGCTTTTCAGCATAGCTGAAGCGTTCGCGGCGTTTGGCAGCCAGCAGGCGCACCAGATCATCCAGCTTTTCAACGCGGAAATCAAGCGCCTTTTTGTCCCCGGACAGGCGCAAGGCATAACCGGGCCGCCCGCCGGAGAGATGCGCAAGCAGGCGGGCCTGATCGGCATCAAGGCCGCGTGCAAGCAGGAATTCATTCACAGCCTGCACCAGCAGCGGTCGCAGGCGCAAAATCTCACAGCGTGAAACGATCGTCGGCAGCAACTGCTCGGCATTATCCGCAGTCAGCAGCAGGATGCCATAGCTGGGCGCTTCTTCAAGCGTTTTGAGCAAGGCATTCTGGGCATTGGCATTGGCTTCCTGGAAGCGCAGAAAAATGACGGTCTTATAAGGGGATTGATAAGGTTTGAGCGAAAGGAATTTCTGCACCTCGCGCACCTGCTCCACCTTGAGCGTGCCGCCCTCACTTTCGGCCTGGATGACCATTAAATCAATATTTTGCCCTGCTTCGATCTGTTTACATACCCGGCAGTTTCGGCATGGCACCCCGGGCGCTACCGGCGTCTGACAGTTCAGGGCCTGCGCCAGCCTTAAAGCCAAAGTGCGCCGCCCAACACCGGTAGGCCCCGTCAGAAGGTAGGCATGCCGCAGGGTTTGGTGGGCCACATGCTGTTGCAGCATCTCCACGGCCCAATCGTGTCCGAAGATTTCCCAAGTGTTCATAATGTTATTAGAGAATAGAAAATGGAGAATAGGAAAATCAACCACATTCCAATCCCTACGCTCTACTCTCTATTCTCTATTCTCCATTTATCTGATATTTGATTTTCCGTACCGGCCCGTGACCAGGATAAATACTGTGGACACCCAAGCTGCGGATCGCATCCCAGCTTGCGGATGTCTGTCCCCGTTGTTCATCCGTCGCAAATTCCGGTGGATGCAAATCGCCTGTAAAGGCCATGCCCTCATCAAGCACGAGCGTGACGCTGTCGTCAGAGTGCCCTGGCGTGGCAATCACCTGCCCTACCAGCCCAAGCCCCGCCAGGAACTTGCGGCTCTCCTCAAAACGTAGCTGTATATTATCCTTTAAAGTAATGGGGGTATAGTGATTTTCGGGCTTCATATATTTACCGAAATCTGCAACCGTCTCGGACTGGGTTTCCATCACAATTAATTTCACACCCTGCTGCTTGGCATCCTGCGCCAGCCCTGCATGGTCCGGGTGGTAGTGAGTAGCCAGCGCATAGGGGATGTCTTTCAGTTGCAGGTGATAGCGTTGCAAGACATGCAGCAGCTTGGGCAGGGTGCCCGGCCAGCCAATATCCACCAGCAATCTGGGGACGGGGTTGCCGATCAGATAGTAATTCGTCGAATCATAACCGACGTTCAGGATGTTGAGAGAAGCCATCGCCTATTCCTGCCCCGCTTTCAGGCGCAGGTATGAGTCATAGCGCGCCTGGCTCACCGTCCCGGCGGCGATGGCTGCCAGCACGGCGCAGCCCGGTTCGTGGATGTGGCTGCAATCGCTGAACTGACAATCTTCCACCAGCGGGGCCAACTCCGGGAAGTAAGCATCCATTTCTTCAGGTTCAGTATCCCACAGGGCCAGCGACTTCCATGCGGGCGCATCCGCCACCCAGCCCCCGCCATTCAGCGCGTGCAACTGCCGGAAGTTGGTGGTGTGCTTGCCCTTGTCAT
>FSTI01000217.1_pt1 | contig 10903 bp, 7 predicted proteins | sample 1637091 | NCBI WGS metagenome assembly FSTI01 (sample SAMEA3914819, study PRJEB12502) | metagenome | biome: forest; material: soil | place: Canada | collected 2010-06-26 | depth 0.3 m | reverse complement strand
ATCTTGTACATCTTTTTTCGCCCGAATTTTCCGCATAATAAACATGCAAGTATTAATCTTTACTTTTCATTTTTGATAACTTCCGTGTGGATTGCGAAAGGAGAACGACAAAAGCGATTGTTTCTAGCAACTCCCAAATCTTATTGATGTATTTCAAAACCATTAAGGAGAATCGAATGAAAAAAATAATGTTTTCGGATACCCGCGCATTTGTGCGCGTTGCTGGTAGTTTGGCACTGCTGCTTGGTTTGATGCTGGGGCTGATCGCTGCTGCGCCAACCCGTAGCGCTGCTGCCCCGTTGGGACAGACCATCTGGCTGCGGGCCAACGCCAACAACCAGTATGTCTCGGCTGACCAGAATCTGCCCAACACCCAACTGGTTGCCAACCGCCCAAGCCCCAGCGGCTGGGAAATGTTCACTGTTGTGGATGCAGGCGGCGGATTGATCGCGCTGCGCGCATCCAACGGCATGTACGTTTCGGCAGACACCAACGTCGCCGCGTATGCGCCGCTGATTGCCAACCGCACTAGCATCCAGGGCTGGGAGATGTACACCTGGACTGATGTTGGAGCGGGTCAGGCCACCTTGAGATCCAACAACAATGGTAAATACGTTTCAGCCGATCAGAATCGTGCTTCTTATCTGGTGGCGGATCGCGCTACCGCTGGCGCTTGGGAAACCTTCACCTGGGGAACCGGCGCTGGACAGCCTACACCCGTACCTACCACCCCTGCGGGCTGGAACTTGGTCTGGAGCGACGAGTTCAACGGTTCGGGCGCCATCAACACCTCCAACTGGAACTTTGATCTGGGCGGCGGCGGCTTTGGCAATGGCGAGTTGGAGACCTATACCAACAGCACCGCCAACGTCTACCAGGATGGCACAGGCAACCTGGTCATCAAGGCCATCAAGAATGGCAGTTCCTACACATCTGGCCGTATTCAAAGTTCTGGCAAACGCCAATTCAGCTATGGCAAAATTGAAATGCGCGCCCGGCTGCCTTACGGACAAGGCATCTGGCCAGCCTTTTGGATGCTCGGCAGCGACATTAGCACCAACCCGTGGCCCAGTTGTGGCGAGATTGACATCATGGAAAACATCGGTAAGGCTTCTGAGCAGAATATCGTCCACGGCACCATTCATGGGCCGGGGTACTCTGGTGCAAACGGTATCGGCGCTGCCTATACCGGCCCGCGCTTTGCAGATGGCTTCCATACTTTCTCGATTGAATGGTCAGCCAACAGCATTAGCTGGTTTGTAGATGGCAACCTGTATGAAACCCGCACCAATGCTTCCATCCCGGCTGGCACGCAGTGGGTCTACAACAACAAGCCGTTCTTCATCATCCTAAACCTGGCGGTTGGTGGCGGCTGGCCAGGCAACCCCGATGGCACCACAGTCTTCCCGCAATCCTACACCATTGACTACGTGCGCGTCTACCAGCACTAATTAGCAGAGAAACAATGCCAAATGGGGCAGTCCCGTAGGATTGCCCCATTTCCATCCCTATTTGTCTACATTCCATCGCTAGAGGAGAATAAACAATGAAGAAAATAATGGCTACACCTGCTCATCGCAAGTTGCAAGCGCTCGCAAGTTTTGTGTTACTGCTCAGCTTGATGCTCGGATTGATCGCTGCTTCGCCCGCTCGTAGCGCTGCCGCCCCACTTGGACAGTTGATCTGGCTGCGCGCGAACGCCAACAATCTGTATGTCTCGGCTGATCAGAACCTTGCCAACACCCAACTGGTTGCCAACCGCACCACCTTTGGCGGAACCGGCGCCTGGGAGCAGTTTGTTGTCGTGGATGCAGGCGGCGGGTTCATCGCGCTGCGTGCTTCGAATGGCATGTATGTCTCGGCAGATACCAACATTGCCACTTATGCGCCGTTGATTGCCAACCGCACCACCATCCAAGGTTGGGAGCAGTTCACCTGGACCGATGTTGGAGCGGGTCAGGTCACCTTGAAATCCAACAACACCGGTAAATATGTCTCAGCTGACCAGAACCGCAGCTCCTACCTGGTGGCGGATCGCGTCACCGCTGGTGGATGGGAAACCTTCACCTGGGGAGCTGTCGGCGCGGCTCCGACTCCCACTCGTACACCAACTCCTGGTGGCGGCGGTGGTGGTATCGGTAACTTCCCGGCTCGTTTCTCTGCTCCATATGTTGAGACCTGGAACAATACATCGGTCAACGGCCTTGCCAGCAGCACCGGCAACAAGTTTTGGACGCTGGCCTTCATGCTCGGCAACGGCTGCTCCGCCTACTGGAACGGCACAGACCCGATCAGCAACAACCTGTACGTCAGCGATGTAGCTAGCCTGCGCGCACAGGGCGGCGATGTCATCATCTCCTTCGGCGGCGCATCTGGCACCGAACTGGGCCAGGCCTGCACCACCGTCAGCTCCCTGCAGGCGGCTTATCAATCTGTCATCACCAAGTACAACTTGAAGATCATGGACCTCGATATCGAAGGCGGCCGTGAGAGCGACACCACATCGGTCACGCGCCGCAACCAGGCCCTGCACAACCTGCAGGTTGCCAACCCCGGTCTGCGCGTCAACTACACTCTGGCTGTGGATCGCACCGGCCTGCCCCAGGCGCAGATCAACCTGCTCAACAATGCCAAATCCAACGGCGTGACGGTTTCGGTTGTCAACATCATGGCGATGGACTACGGCCCCTGCTATACCGATATGGGTCAGGCTGCCATTGATGCCGCCAATGCCACCCGCAACCAGTTGAGCGCCAACGGCATCAGCGCCGCAGTCGGTGTGACCCCGATGATCGGTGTCAACGACACGACCTGCGAGAACTTCACCACTACTAACATGCAGCAACTGGTCAACTATGCCCAGGGCAACAGCTTCATCACCCTGCTGGCCTACTGGGCGCAGGGTGCGGATGGCGCGCATTCCTACATCAACATTGCCAAGACCTTCCACTAATTTTAATTGTTGAAACTGTGCGTCGGGAGCAATTTGCTCCCGACGCACACTACCCTTATATTGAATAGCGAATCCTTGAAGCTTAAATTAGGAGATCACGAATGAAAATATCGAGTTTACTTCGACGCCGCTTGACCACACAGGGAACAGCCATCCTGATCCTGGCATTTACGATGGCACTTGGGTGGATGGCCGTCGCGCAGGCGCGCCCCGCTACTGCTGCCCCGGTTGGACAACTGATCTGGCTGCGCGCCAATGCCAACAACCTGTACGTATCAGCCGACCAGAATCTGCCCAACACACAACTGATTGCCAACCGTACCTCCCCCGGCGGAACTGGCGCTTGGGAACAGTTCACCGTCGTGGATGCGGGCGGGGGCTTGATTGCCCTGCGCGCCTCGAACGGCATGTATGTTTCGGCCGATTCGAATATTGCCTCTTACGCCCCGTTGGTCGCCAATCGCACCAGCATCCAGGGCTGGGAGATGTATACCTGGACGGATGTCGGAGCAGGGCAGGTGACCTTGAAAGCCAACGCGAACGGATTATTTGTCTCCGCAGACCAGAATCGCAGCTCTGACCTGGTTGCAGACCGCCCAACAGCTGGTGGGTGGGAAACCTTCACCTGGGCTGCGGTCGGCGCCCCTGCTGCGACGCCCACGCGCACCGCTACGACGGTGGTTGGGCCAACACTGACCCCCACTCGCACGCCTACACCAAGTGGTATTGCCCCGAATTTTGGCTCGAACGTGATCATCTTTGATCCATCCATGTCGGCAGCATCCATCCAGAGCCAGATCAACAGCGTCTATAGCATTCAGCAGAACAATCAGTTCGGTTCTGATCGCTATGCTCTGGTGTTCAAACCGGGCAACTACAGCAATCTGGACATCCCGGTTGGATTCTATACTCAGGTACTCGGTCTGGGTGCTTCGCCGGATAACGTCAACATCAGCGGCAACCTGCATTCGGATGCCTTCCTTTCGGGCAACAACGCCACCTGTAACTTCTGGCGCGGTGTTGAGAATATCTCCATCACACCTTCGAGTGGTACCATGCAGTGGGCTGTTGCGCAAGCAACCTTCCTGCGCCGCATGCATATTCGCGGCAGCATACGCCTCGATCAGAACGGCGGTTGGTCAAGCGGTGGTTGGATGTCTGACATCCTGGTGGATGGCAACGTCAACTCCGGCACCCAGCAGCAATGGATCGCCAGAAACAGCCAGTGGGGCAGTTGGAGTGGCTCAAACTGGAACATGGTCTTCGTCGGTGACACCAATGCGCCCGGAAATACCTGGCCCAACCCACCTTATACGAATGTTGGACAGACTCCAATCGTGCGCGAGAAGCCCTACCTGCAAATTGACGGTGCCGGGAACTACAGTGTACACGTCCCATCGCTCAAAACCAACAGCTCCGGCTATGATTGGGCTGGCGGTTCAACCCCCGGTGCGGATATTCCGATTGATCAGTTCTATATCGCCAAAGCCGGTGTAGACAACGCTGCCAGCATCAACGCACAGCTTGCCGCTGGCAAGAACCTGCTCCTGACTCCTGGCGTCTACGGTCTGAACGGCACCATCCAGGTGACGCGCGCTAACACGGTCGTGCTCGGCCTCGGTTACGCCACCCTGCGCCCGGATACCGGACTGGCTGCCATGACCGTTGGAGATGTGGACGGCGTTATCATTGGCGGCGTGCTCTTCGATGCTGGTGCGACCAACTCGCCCGTGCTGCTTGAAGTGGGCACGAACGGCAACACCACCAGCCACGCGGCCAACCCCATCTCGCTGCATGATGTCATCTTCCGCGTTGGCGGCGCTACCGTTGGCAAGGCCACCGTTAGCATGCGCATCAACGCTTACAACACGATTGTGGATCACACCTGGGTTTGGCGCGCCGATCATGGTTCCGGCGTTGGCTGGACGAGCAACACCGCCCAAAACGGCCTGGTGGTGAACGGCGCGAATGTCACTATCTATGGTCTGTTCGTCGAACACTTCCAGCAGTATCAAGTGCTCTGGAACGGCAACGGTGGACGGGTGTATTTCTATCAATCTGAAATCCCTTACGACCCGCCAAACCAGGCCAGTTGGAGCTCCGCTGGGGGCGTCAACGGCTGGGCTTCCTACAAGGTGGCCGATAGCGTCACCAGTCACGAAGCCTGGGGCCTAGGCATCTACAGCGTCTTCACGAATGGCGGCATCTTCCTGACGCGTGGCATTGAAGTGCCGAACACCGCCAATGTCAAGTTCCATGACATTATCACCGTCTGCCTTGGTGGCAACGGCGGCATCAGCAACGTCATCAACAATACGGGCGGCTCGACTGCCCCCAACGTCGGGAATACCCCCAAGGTTACCAACTTTCCCTAAAGGGACTTCCCCTCAATAAAAATGATTTGAGTGAATAAGAATAAATAGAGCCATCCGTTTGGATGGCTCTATTTATTCTTATCGGCCCAGCAACCAGTTCGGAGGAGTTGCGTATATCAGGTATATAATTATTGAGAATTCCACAAGGAGAAAAAATGAATATTCCGCAATTTGTACAGTCGGTGAGTGTGCTTGCCTGGCTTTTGTTCGGCGGGTTGATCGTGCTGGTGGTGCTGCGCACGGGCCGTGGACAGGCAGTCAAGGGGCTGATGGGCGGCATCGTTGCTGCATTTTTACTGGCAACCGTTCTTAGCACCATTGCAGCCGGGTTGGTGTTTATCGAACCGGATCAGCTTGGGGTGGTGATTACTGCGGGACAGGGCGGCATTCGCCCGGCTCCGCTCCCGGCAGGCATCCAATGGGTCATTCCTTTTGTCGAGCGGGTGGAACGCTATTCCATTTTGCGGCAAACTTACACCATGTCTTCAACGGCGACGGAAGGCAAGGTCAGCGGTGATGACTCCATCCAGGTGCGCACGAAGGATGGACAGCAAGTTTTTATTGATGCATCGGTGATTTATGCGATTGACCAGACCAAGGCGATTGACCTGTATCGCACCTGGCGCAACACCTACGAAGAAGGCCTGGTGCGTCCGCAGTCGCGCGGTATCATCCGCGATGTGGCATCACAATATGGCGTGGAAGAGATCGTCAGCACCAAGCGCGCCGATATGCAAAAACAGATTACCGATCAACTGACCAAGATTTTCAAAGAAAATAATCTGGTCTTGGATGATTTTGTGTTGCGTAACATTCGCTTTAGCGATGAATACACCAAGGCTGTTGAGCAGAAACAGATCGCCGAACAGCAGGCGCAGCAGGCCAAGCTGGTGGTGGAGCAGAAGAAGCAGGAAGCCGAGCAGGCGCGCCAGACGGCGCAAGGCGTCGCGGATGCGTCGGTGATCGCGTCGAAAGGCGCGGCGGATGCGACTCTTATCAAAGCCGATGCAGACGCCAAGGCGCGCGTCATCCAGGCCGAGGCCGAAGCGAAGGCGTTGCAACTGGTTGCGGATGTGCTGAGGAATAACCCGGATTTGTTGGAGTATCAATACATTACCAAACTGGCCCCGAACGTGCAGGTGATGCTGGTGCCGAGCAATGCGCCCTTCATTTTGCCGCAGTTGCAAGTTCCAAATTAATTCGTATTCCACCTATACGTTAGAATGAAAAAACGCCGGATGATCTCCGGCGTTTTTTGTTAATGCTTAACAGGCCCCCAGCGCCCGGCCAAAGCGCATCTGCTCTTCCTTGTTGGCGGGCAGGTTCATTGTTAGGAAGGTGAAGGCGTGCCACAAATCCTGCAGGTTGGCTTTGGGCTCCCAGAAGCGCTTGAGCATCGAAGCCGGGCCGTAGAAGGAGCGATACAGGCGCAGGCGTGACTGCTCCAGTTCGTGGGCCGAGATGTTTTTGGGGGTGAAGACTGCCGAACCGTAGGTGTAATCGGGGTCAAGCCACCACTGCTCGTGAGTCAGCCGCCCCTCGCGCAGGAACTGATCGTATAGATCGGTGCCCGGATACGGGGTCAGTAAATTGAACAAAGCGGCAAAAAACTGTTCGTGGATGGTAAATTCCAGCAGTTCGTCCAGGGATGCAAATGTGTCCTCATCCATGCCCAGGATAAACGACCCGACGATGGCGATGCCGTTATCGCGGGCAATTTTCAGCGCTTCGCCGTAGCCAATGCCGACGGTGTTCCAGCTTTTGTGGATTTGTTTGAGATTGGCGCGGCTGATGGTTTCGATGCCAGTCAGTACGCCTGCGCAGCCGCTGGCGTGCATCAGGCGCATCAACTCCGCGTCCTTGGTCATGGTCAGGCTGGCCTGGCTGATCCAGCGGATTTTCAACGGGATCAGCGCGCGGAACAGTTCCTTGGCGGCTTCCTTATCCGCCACGATGTTGTCATCCACCAGGAAGACAAATTTCTGGCCGAGGCTTTCGATCTCAGCCACCACTTCATGCGGCGGGCGGTGCCGAAAGCTGCGTCCAAAGAAGGTTGTCACCGAGCAGAAATTGCACGAAAACGGACAGCCGCGCGTCGTCTCAACCATGCCGATCGGTAGATATTTCTTGCCCGCGAAAACGCTCCGGTTCACCCGCACCCGCTCGAACGGCAGGGTCTCCGGGTGGTGGTAACGCGGTTTGAGTTTACCCCTAGCCGCATCCTTGAGCACTTCGTCCCAAACGCCTTCCGCCTCGCCGCTGACAATGGCATCGGCATGCAGCCCGGCTTCTTCAGGCCGCAGCGTGGGATGATGCCCACCCAGAATGACAGGTACGCCGCGCCTGCGAAATTCGTCCGCGATCTGGTAGGCGCGTCGCGCGGTGAAGGTCTTGACCGAAATCCCCACCAGGTCACGGGGCGCGTCGTAATCCACCGCTTCGATGCGGTCATCAATGGCTTCCACTTCCACGTCGGGCGGCGTGATGCCTGCCAGTGCGGCCAGCGTCAGCGGCGTAAGCTGCCAGGACGGTTTCTCGCCAAAGTCTTTTTGCTTGATCATGGCTGGCTCAATAAAGGTGATTTTCATAAGATTCTCCATTGGCAAAAAGACTTTATGGGGTTCGCTTCTGCGATGCTGTAAAATACCACCATGCACAACACGATCCACCCGCTGCGCATCGAAAAAATTTGCCTTGATCAGTTTGGCTTCTTTATCCGCCGCCACCGCCGTTATCTCGTCGTATTTCTGGCGCTCTATTGCTACTGCCTTTTTTCATGGCGGCGCACGGCCCTGCTGCGTGCAGGGCACTGCCTCATTCAGCACCTCGACGATGTGCTGGATGGTGACCGGCTTGTGGATGTTCACCCGCTGGCCTATGTGGACGACCTGCTTCGGCAAGTCGAAAGCGGACATTATGATCTGACCCAGCCCATCCCAACCCTGGCCTGTTTCGTGTTTGCCGAAGCGGATGCGCGCTGTGGGCAGGATGCCGACATCCGCAGCGAGTTGCTGGCGTTGATTCGCACACTCTGCTTCGACCGCCAGCGTCTCGATGCGCGCATGTTGCTCCCGCAAGCGACGCTGGCCGAACAGCATTGCCGCACTTTTATTCATTCTATCAACGTTTCGCTGATGATGGTTGATTCCCGCCTGCGCGCAGAGGATGTGCCCGAAATGGTTGGCGCGCTGGCCTGGTGTTCGCCCATGCGCGACCTGCCAGACGATTTGCGGCGCGGCCTGGTCAACATCCCGCTGGAAGTAATCGAACAGGCGCGGCGCGAAGGCGTCGAAACGCTTGGCTACGATGCGTTGATCGCCACGCACGCCGTCCGGGCCTGGCTGCGCCAGGAATTCCAGCGTGGGCAGGAAAACTTGCGCACCGTGCCCCGTCGTTTACGCAAGCTCTGGCCCAAACGCGGCGTGTTGGAAATATGGGCTTTTTATGTTGAAGTGGAGCGTTACGCTGCGCGATATGCGCGTAAGCACAAAGCGCTTCTGGATACCCTGGAAGATCAACAACCATGAGCCTTGCAAGCTACCCAAACGTCATCACCAACAGCATCCACTGGTTTCGCGACCCGTATGCTTTTCTCGACCAGGCCCAGGCCGCGCATGGCGAGACCTTTCACCTTAACCTGCCGGGCTTGGGCCGCTCATTGCTGACGGGCGACCCACAGTTGATTCATGAAATTATTGCCAACAAACACCTGGTGGGTGGGAAGGGCATTCAGATCATCCGTGCCCTGTTTGGCGGCGAATCGCTGATTACGCTGCATGGGGAAGCCCATCAAAAGCACCGCCGCATCCTGAGCCCCTCCTTCCGCAGGCCGGATATTGCATGTCATGACGAACTCACCGTCCAAGCCACGCTGGATGTTCTGCGCGATCTGCCCTGCGACCGGCCTTTTTCAGCCTTCGAACTGACCCGTAGCATCACCCAGGCCGTCATCATTCGCCACGTTTTTGGCAAACTGCCTGCTGTGCAGGAAGCCGCAGCGGCGCGCTTGATCCATGCTTTTATGACATCCTTTCATCATCCGCTTGTCCTGTTTCTGAAGCCTTTGCGGGTTGACCTGGGAGCGGGCAGCCCCTGGGGCCGCGTCAACCGCAACCGCAGGCAGCTTGAGACGTTTATCCTGAATCAGATTAGGGCCTTTCGCCCAACGCGCGAAAACGGGCAGGCGGTACTGGCGCACCTGCTCCGGGCGGAGGATCTCTCCGAAGCCGAGATGGTCGCGGAGTTGTTCGCTTTGCTGATGTTTGGTCACGATACCAGTGCCGCAACACTTTCCTGGGTTTTTGCGCACATTTACAGTCAACCACAGACGCTGGCGCACATCCGCGACGAAGGGGTTTGCGGGGCAGCGCTTGAAGCGCAGACTTCCTACCTGCAGGCCAGCATCCACGAGAGTATGCGCCTGCGCCCGATTGTTGTGCAGTTGTTCCGTATGGCTGGGCAGGACGTTGACCTGGCCGGTCATCGCATCAAAAAAAATCAGATGGTCATCCCCTGCACCTACCTGGCCCACCACAACCCGGCAGTTTTCCCGGAGCCGCAGCGTTTCATCCCCGAACGGTTTATGGACGGCCAGACGTATCCCAATTCTTTTTTTCCCTACGGTTTTGGCGCGCGTCTGTGCCTGGGCAAACCGCTGGCGCAGCGCCAGATGCCGTTAATCCTTTCGACGGTGATCCAAAATGCCAACCTTTCCCTGGCACCCGGTTACAGCCCCACGCCTGTGCGCTATATGCTCTTTATGTCCCCGCGTGATGGGACGTTGATGGTCAAAAAATAATACAGGAGGCTCGAAAATGGAAAAACTCAAAAAAGAACCCGTGCCGGGTAAGTTGAATCTCGCGTTGGCTGTGCTCGCCGCCAGCCTGGCGCTGGGGATGCTGTGGCTGGCTTCGCATACAACATCGGTGCCATTGTTCATTTTAGCCGTGGTTATTTTTGCGCTGGTCAACAACACCATCTTTTCGCTCCTGCATGAAGCCGTGCATGGCATCTTTCACGATAATCTTATGGTCAACGAGTGGGCCGGGCGCCTCCTGGCGGGCTTTTTCCCGACTGGTTTTACCTTTCAGCGCGTTGCGCACCTTGGGCATCACCGCCGCAACCGCACCGATGCCGAAATCTTCGATTATTACCAGCTTGGCGACAATTTGTTGATCAAGTATGTGCAGTGGTATGGCATCCTGACGGGTGTGTATTGGCTGCTGCTGCCCATCTCGTGCCTTGCTTTTCTGCTGACGCCGATTTGGCTGATGAAACGGCTGATCGCCTGGAGCAAAACGTCCGAGGTGGCTTTTCAGGCCAGCGCAGAGGGCATGTTATCGGGCTATGAAAATGCCAATACCATGAAGATCAAAGGCGAAATCCTGCTGAGCATACTGATCCAGGCTGCCATCATTACGCTGTTGGGACTGAACTTTTGGGGCTGGGCAGCCTGTTACGCGGCTTTCGCCTTCGCCTGGTCGTCCCTGCAGTATACCGACCACGCTTTTTCGGAACGGGATGTCTACGATGGGGCGTGGAATTTGCGCGTCAATCGGCTGATCCAATATATCTT
>FSTI01000169.1_pt1 | contig 10980 bp, 8 predicted proteins | sample 1637091 | NCBI WGS metagenome assembly FSTI01 (sample SAMEA3914819, study PRJEB12502) | metagenome | biome: forest; material: soil | place: Canada | collected 2010-06-26 | depth 0.3 m | reverse complement strand
TCACCGGGCCATCAGCTCCAGCGCCGGCCATCAGGTGCGGATAATCGGTGACGTTCAGTCCTTTTTCGGTCTTCGCGCCGCCATGGCATTTCACGCAGCGGCTCTGCAAGATCGGCAGTATGTCCTTCTGAAAGCTGACCGGCGCTGCGGTACCGGAACTCTGTGCCGGTGCAGTTCCATCCGCAGCCGGGGCAGCCTGCCCGCCACATGCCGATAGCAGCATCATGCTCACCACCAGCAACGCCGGTAAAACCCAGATCGTTTTTCCATGTTTAATTGTCAGCATTGTTTATCCTTTTGAACGAATGTAGGCTCTTCCATCCAGGATGCAATTTTCGTTGTTACGCAGATTACGGGAGAGCTGGAGGGCTTTGGAAACCGTAAATAATGATGCCACCCAGGAATGCCAGAACGCCTACCAGCAAGAAGCTGACGACATAAGCAGCCACATAAAGCCATTTCATGGCCGGGGCAGCGTGAAAAAGCTGCGGATTGCGCCAACGCACCAGCGCGGTGGCCGTTGTGAGCAGGAAAAGGATGCTCGCCAGCGCAATTTTCACGCTCGCATTCGGTGCAGCACCATCGTAAATCTTGATGTTATCCATGGCCCCGGTAATACCTGCCACCAGCGTGCTGACTGCCGCCAGCGAGAGATTGGCGAAGGCCACCTTTTCGAGCAGGTCGCTACGACGCCAAAGCGCCAGCAGCATAAAAAACAGCGCTGCCGAGATCAACGCCACCGGAAAATGCACAATCAAGGTGTGCAGTGGGTGAACCTGTGTCAGGTTGTAGAGTATGGTATTGATCAAATCCATCTGCGCCTCCGATATTGTGATGGTCTGGATTGTAGGTGGGGCAGATGAAATTCAGATTAATTTGGCATCTGCCATGCAAAATCTCCACATGATCTGCACAATTGGATACTATAACGCTCACCATCCAGAATTGCGCATCCCCGCTTTAGACGCGTCTATTGCGTTTGCAGTTTTTCTATCGTCCCGGAACCGAGTCGCACGCCTCATGCGGCGCAGTCAGAAGGGCGATTCTTACCGAGAAACCCTTCAATGCAGCAAACGGCTTCATTCGACAATTTTGTCATTACACGCATAATACAATAGAATATAAGACCGGAGTATACAGCAGCCAGGGCTGAAAGCCGCCTTGCCCTTCCTCTTATTCTCCTGTATCATTAACCGATCACACCCATTCAAACGGATTAGCGGGTCTTCAAGTTATGCGAATTTATTTTTACCAGACGAATCGCCTGGTATAGCAGGTTTGTAACATCACCCAAGGAGATAGCGTTGTATAAAAAAATAGCCCGTTTCAGCCTTGCTCTCTTTGTATCGTTTACTCTGACAGTCGGCTGCACACCCGTTACGCAGGCAACGCCCACGGTAAATCCACCCAGCATCACAGCCACGGCATCCGCCCCAACAATGGATACACCCACCGCGACGGAACCTCCAGTCGCCACCAATACAGACATCCCCACCGGAGCCTGGCCGGTCTATACGCTGACGGGCAAACTTCCGGATGCACCGAAACAGGTTCGTCTGTATACGCAGGCCTACCCGGCGGCGCTACCTGCGCAGGAACGCGTGGACGCGCTTGTCGCGCAGTTGCAGATTCCGGGCAAGGTTTCCAGCCAACCTCAACAAAGCGAAGGTGGCGAACCGGTGCTGGACGTTTCCGGGGACAAGGTCAATATGCGGCTCTGGTCCGTTGACCCGCTGCTGTTTGTGCTCGATACCGGCCTATCATCCACACCGACAACGCCACTGTCGCCCGAGGCGCGCATCAAAACCGCCGAAGCCTTTTTGAACGCGCGCGGCCTGCTCACCTTTCCGCATATTACTGAACCCCCGACCATGTCGCGTAATGCCAATATAGAAGTGCGGGTGGTGCCGTTGATTGACGGGATTCCTTTGTATGACTACAACCCTTTGAACGGGCGTATGCTGGTATCGTTCAACGCCGAGGGCCAGGTTTCCTACCTGATCTGGCGTCCGCTCAAGTCGGTGGCTGGCGACGCGGTGAATCTTGTTCCTGCAGCCACCGCCTGGGAGCAATTCGTCAAAGGGAACGTGCCAGTGGGCAGTAATATTGGTCAATGCTGGCAGGCAAACGTTTTTGATTCCCATGAGCCGGATGCAGGGCAACAGCCGGTCAACGACGCGAGCTGCGGCTCATCCGGCGGCGGGGAATCAGCCCAGCCGTATGCCACAGCGACTATCAACGACGTCAGGCTGGTGTATTTCACCCCCGATCTGAGCCTGGGCATCTCGCCCTTCGCGACCGCCGCAGATTCACCAGCGCGCCTGATCTTCCCAATGTGGCAGTTTTCAGGCACCACGGACCAGGGACGCGATCTGCAGGTGCTCTGGCCCGCCACCCCATCCCGATAGGAGTAAGACGCATGAAAGAATTGACAGGCAAAACCGCTCTGGTGACCGGGGCCTCCTCCGGCATTGGTCTGGCCTTTGCCAAAGCACTGGCCGCGCGTGGCATGAATCTGATCATCACCGCGCGTTCGGAAGGCAAACTGAACGAGATCGCCGCCGAATTGCAGAAACAGGGCGTGAACGTGCAGGTGTTTCGCAGCGATCTCAGCCAGGCCGGGGCCGCCGAACACCTGTTTGAACAGGTCAGCCAGGCGGCCCTGCATGTAGACCTACTGGTGAACAATGCTGGTTTTGGCAAATGGGGCGAATTCCTTGAAACAGACCGCACCCAATACGGCGAAATGATCCAGTTGAACATCACATCCCTGACGGAACTGTGCCATTTATGCATCCCCGGCATGTTGCAGCGCGGCGAAGGCGGTATCATTAATCTGGGCTCCACAGCGTCGTTCATCCCTGTGCCTTTTGCCGCCGTTTATTCGGCATCCAAGGGCTACGTGCTGTTGTTTACAGAAGCCCTGCAGGGCGAATACGGCGAACGCGGCGTGCAGTGTATGACCCTCTGCCCCGGCGGCACCGAATCGAATTTCGCAACCGTCGCCAACCCACAAGTCAAATTGCAAGCCAGCGCTTTCAGAGATACCCCTGAATTTGTCGCCGAGACAGGCATCAAGGCCTTCCTGAAAGGGAACCTGTACGTCATTACCGGCAACCAGAATAAACAGGCGGCCATTCTGCCGCGCCTGCTCTCACGCAAGCTGGTGCTGAAACTGGTTGGCGATACGTGGAAGAAAACAATCGGGCACGCCTGAAGCAGTGACAGCCCGACAGGAAAATATCGTCCCTGTTCTTTACCCACCCAAAGGAGACTCTCATGAGCACATCCACGCACCTTGGTAATACCCCCGGAACCCTGGCAACGCCCGCAGGCAGCGGCCCCTGGCCGGGGCTGATCGTCATCCAGGAATGGTGGGGGCTCGATGCCCAGACCGAATCCATTGCCGAGCGCTTTGCCGCCGCCGGTTACCTGGCTTTCGCCCCCGATCTCTACCATGGCGAGCTGGCCCAGCTCGGCGACCACCAGACCGCCATGACGCTCTCGCAAAAGTACACACCTGGCGCAGCTGCTGACCTGCAAAACGCCTATGATGCGCTCAAAAACCATCCCAATTGCTCCGGCAAAGTCGGCAGCGTGGGCTTCTGCTTCGGCGGACGCATGTCGCTGGTGCTCGGTGGCAGCCGCCAGTTGGATGCGCTATGTACCTTTTACGGCGGCGGGATGCAGCAGATTTTTGGGCAGCTCGGCAGCCTGCAATCGCCAGTGCTCGGCCTGTTCGGCGATCAAGACCAGTCCATCCCCGCAGGCACCATCGAAGAATTTGACAAGTTGCTCCACACGCTCGGCGTGCAGCACGAAATCATCGTCTACCCCAATGCGGGGCACGCCTTCTTCCGCGATAGCGACCCCACCGCCTACCGGCCCGCCGCCGCAAAAGACGCCTGGGAACGAGTCAACGCGTTCTTTGATGAAAATTTGCGGTAAAACCAAACACAGACCCGCCCCAATATGCGTACCTTGGGATGATGAAGATAGATTTAGCCTGAAATTTGGCGCGGACGCGATCTCCAATCTCAGCTCAACCTGCCAAGACTGTGAGACCTGACACCGAAAACAGGTATGCGCGTCAGGTTTCGAAAGGTGATTGATTCAAAAAAGGGACGCGGCTTGGCCGCGTCCCTTTGTCTTGATGATAAATTGTGTAGCTTACGGTAGCGCCTCGAAGTGACCGAATCGAGTCGCTACGGCTGGTGGTTGAGTAGCATTCTTTGCCGTACACCGCCCCGGTGCTCCTTCGGGGTCGCAACCTGCCATGCCCCTGCATATTTGGGCGAATTACTTGTCGAGCTCGATATGACAGAAAGCAACGGTACACCCCTGAGAAATGTACCAATAGCCGCCGATTTGGGCAGGCATGCTGGCGAGCGCGACAAATTGATTACTGATGTTCATCCCATTGACCGACACGATGTTGTTGTTCCACGAGTTGATGCCAATGCCGACATCGTTCGTCTTCCAGCAGGCAGTGATTGGGCCGTCATGGACAAAAGGTGCCGCGATCGTAGCCGTCACCGGGGAGCAAATGCCGCCGGGCAGGGTGGCCGTCGGGCTCGGGCCTGGGGTGATGGTTGGGGTTGGCACAATCGGTTCAACACCCCAAATTAATGATGGCTGAAGAACCTGGTGGAATATTGTTATCTTTGGCCAGTCGGTATACGTGGTGAAGCTCGCATTAAAGGAGTAATCGTCAGCTTGGTTGTAGAGCGAGGCGTCGTTCTTCGTGATGCGATACTGGATGTCGTAAGACTGACCAGGGGCAATCACATCAGTCCCTGGCATCATCTGAAATGTATTCACCATCATAGAGTCTGCACCTATGCGCGCCGGGTTGAGAGGGACAACATCGGTCTCTGTGAGACTGGCGCAACCACCTGGAATAGTGGTCGAGATGCAAGTGACGGTCTCCTGAGTGAAGTCGTGGGGCTGGGTTCCATTCCAGGTATACCAGTATTGCACGCCAATGTCACGCAGCGGTACCGAAACTGAACCAATATTGACAATGCGAATCTTCGGCTGGATCGCCGTGGTGCTCGCATTTGTATTTCCTGGCATGTACTGTACCTTGAGAGAGATCCCTTGACCTTGCGGCGTGGGGGTGACCGTGATGGGTAGATGGGTATTGGTGCGGGTTGGGGTAAGGCTGGGCGTGGAGGTGCGGGTGGGGGTACGGCTGGGCCCGTTGGAAGCGGTGCGGGAAGCCCCGCTTGTCGGGGTGCGAGTAGCGGTCAGCGCTGGGGTGGTGGAGACTGTCATCACCTTGGTGGGGGTACGGGAAGCCCCGCTCGTCGGGGTGAGTGTGGCAGTCGCGCCGCCGGAGCATGGCCCAGTGATTTCGAAGTGCCCAAACTGCCCGGCGTTGTAGGTGATGGTAAAGACGCCGTTCAAGGCAGGGATCGTCGGACCGGAAACCCACATGTTGGTATAGTTGTTGCCGTTGATTTGCAACGAAGTCATGCTCCACGAGTTGATGGCATAGCACATTGAGCTTGCCTGGTAGCAGAAAGTACCAGCCCCATCTTTGACAAAGGGCACTGAGATGGTCGTGGCTGGGCTGCAGACAGCCTGGGCGCTGGCCTTGCCGATACCAATGGCTCCCGTCAAAACGAGAACCAGGATGGTGGTAATACTGAGGAAACGCAAGTTCTTCATGATTTTCTTCTCCTTATATACGATGGTTTGAATGGGGATGATAGGAATGATGCTTTCAATCTGGCAGCTTTGATCGTGAAAGTTCCCGATAAAATTGGAGCGCTCCCACATTCATTATAGAGTACACGCCCAAGCAGCCCAAGTCTTACACGATATTAATGAGCCTATATAGGATATTGACCGGAAGGCTGAACAGGGTGGCCTTGCGCCACCCTGTTCGAATAGGATATCGAATTAGGTTGAGAGTGTTACTTCCATGCACACGTGCTTTTGTCCTGAAATTTAGTGATCGCACGATGTTTGCCCCATAGATTAACATCAGACCGGGATAAGTTCGTTGGTCATGCTCCCAAAGGACACACCTGCACCCACCGCCACTGTACTGAAAAAGAAAGATCCACCCTACATTCAGATCACAACACCACGCCAAAATACTGCTGCAAAATTTCGGGGATTTCGTTTTCGGAGACATCCTGTTCTTTTTTCACATCTTTTTCGGTAATGATCAACTTCAAATCGGATAACGTCACACGCTTCTCAGGCATAAAAATCGTGCAGAGTTTTTTGCGGGTGAACATGGAGTTGGGCGAAGTCTGATGGTGATGGCACATACCGGCAAATTCATCGTAGCTGCGCGGGGTCAATGTAAAGCGGTAGTGCGGAATCCACTCCCCGGCGACGGTTTTCTGCCACAGCGAGTGATATTCCCCCGTATGCTTGATGCGCCACAGAAAACGGATCGTTTCCTGGGCAAAGTCATGTTCCAGGCGCAGGGGCGCTTCAAAACCGCAGCCCCAGCCCACATCCACCAGCCAGCGGGTTTCATCATGCGGGCAGGTGACGAGCAGCACAAGATGATCGTATTCGGGGCCATAACTGAGATCGTCGTTAAAACTGCTTGCCGAAAGCAGGGTGACCGAATACCCCAACTCGCGCAAAAGCCAGGCCAGCAGGCCGTTCAATTCGTAGCAAAAACCGCCACGCCGCTGGTGGACAATTTTGTTATAGATGCGTTCCAGGTTGAGGGCAATCGGCCTGCCGAGGGCAATATCCAAATTCTCAAAGGGAACAGTATAGAGATGCGCAAGCTGAATAGCGCGCAACGTTTCAATCGTTGGCGCAGGATTCCCGCCCGATAGACCGATGCGCTGCAGGTAGGTTTTTGTATCCATGGCTCCATTGTATACCCGTCCCGGTCACACGCGTGCCTGCACCGAACGCAGGTACGCGTGTGACCACAGGCATTCCTACAGGATTAACGGTTAAAACGTGCAGAAAGCACGGTTAATCTGGTGTAAACTTGCGTTATGCCTGAATTAACGTTCGAACAACGTTCGATTGTGGAAGCGCCTGTTACCAGCAAAATCTTCCTGCGCGGCCCCGCAGGGACCGGAAAAACGACGACCGCCGTCGAACGCCTGAAGTTTTTGCTGGCTTCGGGCATCCCCGCAGACCAGATGCTGATCCTGACACCGCAGCGGACCCTGCAGGACCCCTATATTGATATTCTACACAGCCCCGAAATGATCCCCGGCGGTGAAGCGACGCCCGCCACCATCGGCGGCCTGGCCCGGCGCATGGTGGATCTCTTCTGGCCGCTGGCGGCCGAGACTGCCGGTTTTGCCCACCCCGATCAGCCGCCCGTCTTTCTAACGCTTGAAACCGCGCAATATTACATGGCGCGCATCGTGCGCCCGCATCTCGAAGAAGGCTACTTCGAATCGGTCACGATGGACCGCAACCGTCTTTACTCACAAATCATAGACAACCTGAACAAGGCCGCCGCCAGCGGCTTCTCGTATACTGAAATTGGCGAACGGCTGAGCGGCGCGTGGGGCGGCGACCCGGCTCAGCGGCGCGTGTACGCCGATGCGCAGGCCTGCGCCAGCGAGTTTCGCGCCTATTGCCTCGAGCACAACCTGCTCGATTTTTCGCTGCAGCTCGAAATCTTCGTCCACATTTTGTGGAACGACCCTGCCGCGCAGGCCTACCTGACCGGCAGCTACCGTCATCTGATTTACGACAACCCCGAAGAAGATATTCCCCTCGCGCACGACCTGCTGGCGGCCTGGCTGCCAGCCTTCGATTCGGCGCTGATCGTCTTCGACGACGGCGCGGGTTACCGGCGCTTCCTCGGTGCCGACCCCGAATCCGCGCTGGGGCTGGCCGCGCTGTGCGATGAGACCATCACGCTGCAAGAATCGTTCATCATCAACGAAGGACTGGCCTGGCTGAGCGCATCACTGGGCGAAATCATCCAGCCAATCAGCGGGGAGATGCCGGCAGGTCGCCTGGACGATGAACTTTCGATTGCTTCGGCGCATTTCTACCCTGAAATGCTGGATGGCGTTGCGGACGAGATAGAACGGCTGGTTGTGGAAGAAAAGACGCCGCCGGGTGAAATCGTCGTGCTGGCCCCCTATCTTTCAGACGCGCTGCGCTTTTCGCTGATGAACCGTCTTGAAGCAAAAGGCATCCCCGTCCGCAGCCACCGGCCTTCACGCTCTTTAAGGGAGGAACCTGCCAGCCAGTGCCTGCTCACGCTGGCGGCGCTGGCGCACCCTGGGTGGGACATCCACCCGACAACCTTTGACTTCGCCTATATGCTGATGCAGTCCATCGAGGGCATGGACCTGGTGCGGGCGCAGCTTCTCACCAAAATTGTCTATCGCCCCAGGGATTTAACCCTGGGTACCTTCGATCAGATCGTCCCTGAAATGCAGGAGCGCATCACCTATCTGCTGGGCGGGCGCTACACCGTGCTGCGCGAATGGCTCGAAGCCTACCGCACAGAAGCGCCACAGCCGCTCGATCACTTTTTGCGGCGTCTATTTGGCGAAGTGCTCTCACAGGAAGGCTTCGGCTTTCACCGCAATTTCGACTCTTCCAAAGTGGCCGCCAGCCTGATCGAATCGGTGCAGAAGTTCAGGTGGGCAATGAAAGGGACGGAAAACGATAATTCGGCTTCCCAGGCATCGAATATCGGCCCTATTGCCTCTCTCGGCCTTGAATACCTTGCCATGCTGCAAGACGGCGTGATCGCGGCACAGTACGTTTCGGCCTGGAATACCGCACCGGACGACGCCGTGCTGCTGGCCCCTGCCTATACCTTTCTGATGAGCAATCGTCCCGTGGATGTGCAGTTCTGGCTGGATGCGGGTTCCGGCGGCTGGGTGGAGCGCCTGTTCCAACCGCTGACGCACCCGTATGTGCTCTCGCGTCACTGGCCCCCTCAGCGCATCTGGACCGATGCCGACGAGGTGGAAGCCAACAATGCCACGCTGGCGCGCCTGTTACGCGGCCTACTGCTGCGCTGCCGCGTCAGAATTTACCTGGGGCTGACGGAGCTTGGCGAAAGCGGCTATGAACAGCGCGGTGCGCTGCTGCGAGCATTCAACCGCGTGCTGACGCAAGGGCAGTGAGCCGCAACCAGAATCCGGAGAACTTAAAAACCGAAAAGGCCGGGACATCCAGTTACGATGTTTCCGGCCTTTTTAACCTGCAGAACCAGATCTTTACAGGCTTTTGTTAATCGATGAAAAAACTTTGCCAACCAGTGGGCCCATCACTGTAACGGCAGCAATAACCACTACGGCAACCAAAACAAGAATTAAAGCGTATTCAACCATACCTTGGCCTTTTTCATTGAGCGCAAACTTCATTATACTTACCCTCCTTTCCATGAATTTTCATGACAATTTCATTACGAAATTATACCTACTTTATACTTCTTTTCACCATCAAAAAAACTTACAAATTTCTGAGGAACCAACACCCCCAAAAAACCAAGATTCTGACTGTCCTGAACGCAGGTGCACTCTAAAACCCACTCACAACATGGAAACAAAAAGCAGGTGGATATCAAAATCCACCTGCTTTTTGTTTGAATATAGTGTCATTCTGGCTGTGGTTACGGCTCCAGCCGCGTAATCCCGCCGATCGTGGCAAACCAGACTGCACCGCCAGGCTCAATATAAATTCCATCCACACTGTTACTCAGCAAACCATCTGCAAGGCCATAGGTCTTCCAGGTTTTACCATCATAACGCACCGCTCCCTGCCCCTCGGTGCCAAACCATAACGCGCCATCCGGGGCCAGTGCGCCCGCATTAAAATAATCGGATGGCAAACCCACGCCGGGATCTGTCGAGAGAATGCGCTTTGGTTTACTCCCATCCTTGGAAAATATATACAACCCATCCCCATGGGTCGGTATCCAGATATTCCCTTCGTGGTCTTCCACAAAAGCAAGAAAATAGTCGCTGGAACCGCCACCAAAAATGTTTTCAGGGGTGTAATTCTTCCAGGTGCCGTCTGGTAAACGGCGGCTGAAAGCGCCGCGCTGACCGACCCACAGCGAACCGTCCGAGGCCACAAAGACGATATCCACCAGAATATTTGTACCATCTGAGATCAGGCCCTCTTTCGCGGCGTAGACTTCTTTGACGGTTGACCCATCGAAAACCGCTACACCGGCATTGGTGGCAACATAGGCGGTGCCATCAGCACCGAAAGCAATTCCGTTCACCGAATCAGATGGCAGCCCCTGTGCTGTGGAGATGTGCGTCGTTTTATCGGCGCCAAAAATCCACAACCCATCCGAGCCACCACTCCACATCTGACCTTTTGTATCAAAAGCGCGGGGGATATGCTCCTGTGGCGAAACTCTCGTCCAGTTGCCGGTGGCTGGGTCAAACTCATCAGCGCCATCCCCATAAAGTTGAATGAAAATCAACTTTCCATCTGGTGCGGGAACAATAAACCCAAATTGCCCATAGTAGGGCACATTGGGCACCTGAAGTTTTTCAAACTTCCCGTTGATATAACGCACCATGCCACTTTCACCACTGCCGAAATAGACCACACCCTGATCGTCCACGCCCAGCGATTGAACGGAATAAACCGGGAACGAACGATCGTCAGCGCTGAAGACGGTCCATTCATTGGCGGTCGGGTTGTAACGAGCTACATTGCCTCCGGCAAACCACAGGTTGCCATCCTTGTCTGAAAGAATGGCGCGCACGTCATACACGCTCTTCTCTTTCAGATCAATAAAACTTTCAAAAGCCTTCTTCTCAGCGTTATATTTTGCCACGCCGCCGTTGGCGGTGCCAGCCCAAACGACACCCGTAGTGTCGACATAAATGGTGTAGACATTCTCATCAGGCAAACCCGAGCCTGTTTTGAAAACATGCCACTGATCACCATCCAACATGGCGATCCCTGAATCAGTGGCAATCCATAGCTCGCCAGAAGCATCCGTTGCAATTTTGTGAACGTTATAGCTAACGGTACTGGTGCTGTCTC
>FSTI01000133.1_pt1 | contig 11072 bp, 7 predicted proteins | sample 1637091 | NCBI WGS metagenome assembly FSTI01 (sample SAMEA3914819, study PRJEB12502) | metagenome | biome: forest; material: soil | place: Canada | collected 2010-06-26 | depth 0.3 m | reverse complement strand
GCCTATCTTCAACAATAACTGCGGAGGGGTTGCCGTTGAGGTGAGGGAAGCGCCCGCAATGGGGGTTTCTGTCAGACCGGGTGTTGCACCGCTTTCAGGGGTGGGCGTCGAGGACAGGGGCAGGTCGCGACTCAGCGAAATGACCTGGGCGGGGTCTGGCGATGTGGCGGTGGACAGGCTGTAGCCGGTTCCCGGTATCGAAACGGGGGAGCTGCCGAGGGGAGAGATTTCTTGAAAAAGCAGGCGGGCGGCTACTTCCACAAACGGCGCAGATTGGCTGTACATTCCATAATAAGCATCCAGTTTGGAGATACTGGTGGCATCCAGATAATAGGGCGCGCCAAATGAAAACAGGATGACGTTTTTGTTGGAGAGCGTGTTCTGCTTTTCCGAAAGGAAACGGCTGAGAATGTCCGTCTGCGGCTGGCCGACGGGCAGATCGAGCGCAGAAATGACGATAATGTTGGCGCGACCCAGATTCGTAATTAAATCGGGCTTGGGCGAATGGTCTTGCAGCAGCGCATCCACATCTGCGAACGAATACGACGAAAGGTGGGTGGGGGAAACCAGCCCGGCTGCGGCGGGTCCGTAAAGACGCGAGACTGCCCCCTGAAATGCGTCCACCGGCATGACTGGCACTTCAGGGCAGGTGGAACACTGCTGGCTGGAACCAATATCGGTAATAAAGACAATGTAATCAGACGCTTTCGGCGGCGATGGCAGCACTGCCGATAGATCGGTCTGGGATGGGCTGATGAGTGTGGCAGACTGGCGGGCCACCGCGAAGACGTGGTCGGTGGATTGAGCAAGTGTATCTGTCTGCAGCGGGGCAGGAACGGCTGGCACCGCAAAAGTTGGATAGATGCGATATTTGACCGTCAGAATGCGGCGCAATGATTCGTCTACGCGGCCGGCGAAGGCGGGGTCTTCGCGATATTTTTTGGCGAAAGAAGCCAGCGTACTGATGATTGCATCGTGATTGGTGGGGGCATCAGTGGAAGTCATATCGCCCATCGTCAGCAGATCGTTCCCAGCGAGGAAAGAATCGCGCGCAACCTGACGGGCTGAGAAGCTTTGGTCATAGAAACGGCGCACGGCCGGCAAGCCGAGATCGTCGCTGACGATCAGGCCGCCGCTCTGCCACCAGGGTTGGATCTGCGGCAAAGCCAGCACCTGGCTGAGGGCTTGCTGGTCAAAACTGATGGGGCGGGTGGTGGGACGGATATTGCCCTGAAAACCCTGGTAGCGCGTGTGTGAGACCAGCACCCCATCTGCGCTTGTTTCAGGGGAGGGAGCGCCGCCAGTGACAGCGAAAAATGGCGCCAGGTCAATCTGCTTGAGTTCGTCGAGCGACCGACGCACGGTGGGGACTTCCTGCCCGGCCAGGCGATCGGAGCCGCCCTGCCCCGGAAAGTGCTTGGCGATGACGGCCATCTGGTTGCGGCTGCCGGCGTGCAACCCGGCAATGAACGATTGGCTCATCTCACTCGCCCAATACGGGTCACCGCCAAAAACGCGGGCACTCAGCCCCGTATCCACCGCCGGGTTGGGCGCGTTCAGCACATCCAGCGAAAGGCCAAAGTACAGGTTGAAGCCAAGCGCATTCAGCTCGCGCCCCATCACTTCGCCGGATGTCTGGGCGAGCGCGCGGTCCCAGGTTGCGCCAAGCGCCATCTGGGCCGGGATGGGCGTCAGGCCGCTTAGAATTTGGTCATTGGGCGCGCCGCCGCCTTCCTGTGAGATGCCCACAAAAAGCGGGATATAAGGATGCTGGCTGGATGGGGATTTGGGCACGCGCGCGCCGTCCCATTCGGTCTGTTGCAGCGCGCTGACCAGTGCAAATGCGCCAGTAGCGGTATCGGGCGCAGCGACGAAATTATCGTTGGCTGCCGTCAGCACAACGCCACCGACGTAATGGTTGACGATCAGGTCATAAATGTCAGATTTTTCGCCCACGTCTGTGCCATTAAACGAAACAAGAAAAAGCTGACCCACTTTTTGTTCAGGGTTCAGGCGCGCAATCAGGTTGGCTACCGGGTCGCTCGTTTGCGCGTGGGCAGACGTGATGGGTGCCAGGAATGAGAACAGATAGATGAAAAGGATGGCGATGGATGGAAGGCGATGTTTCATTTTGGATGTTTGATTTGCGATTTTTGATCTTGTGCCGGAAGGGTATGGACGATTTCCAGCATGGTGAGCGGATCGTCGGTGAAGAAACCGTCGACACCCAACGCGTTCAATCGGCGTAGATCGCTCGGGTGGTTGACCGTCCAGGCATGGATGCGGCGCTTGCGCTGGTGAGCGTTTTGGACATACCCGGCGCTGATGTCGTCTTTCCAGGGGTGCTCGGCCTGGATGTTGATGAGGCTGCCCCAGGTGCGCTGCCACCCGCCTGCCCGCCCCGGCCAGAGCAACTGCGCGCGCGGGACGGAGGGCAGCAGGCGAGCGGCGCGCATCAGATTGTGGGGGTAGAACGAGGAGAACCAGAGATTGCGCTCCACGCCGTATTTTTGGACGAGATCGGCCACTTTGGGAACAAGCGCATCAAACGGCGTAGCGTAGTTGGTCAACTCGACGTTCATCAGCAGCGCCTTGCCAAACGTCGCGAAAACTTCGTGAAGCGTGGGGATTTTCTCGCCCTGGAACTGTGGCCCAAACCAGGACCCGGCATCCAGTTCACGCAGAGCTTCCAGGGGCAGCTTTGCCACATTGCCGGTGGCGTTCGTCGTCCGGTTCACGGTCTGGTCATGGATGACGACGACGTGTCCATCTGCGCTCAGTTTAACGTCAAACTCAATGGCCGGGGCACCCTGTTCAAGCGCCAGTTGAAACGCGGCCATGGTATTTTCGGGCGCATGTGCCGATGCGCCGCGATGGGCAAAAACAACAGGTTGGGGCAGAGTCTCGATCATAGAAAAACAATACGCACTACCGGTTCATCGTAGTGCGTATTCGTGGTTCCGTAAAGGGGATTTGCTAAAGTTCGACGAAGTACGACGCTGCGGCGCGTTGCAACAGCTCACGCGACATGGCCGGCTCGGTGGACATATAGCGCGAAATATCAATGATCTGGTCGCACAGATCGCGCGGATGGGATGCACGCAGTTTGCGGTTGCGTTTGATGTACCACTCCTGCAAAAGATAGGCCAGCCCCTGATCGGAATACTGCACCCCTTTGCTTTGGGCCACCCGTTTGAAGATTTCGCGGTACTCCTCGTAGGTGGGATCGCCAATTTCGATTTTGTGACGCAGACGGCGCAAGAAGGCCTCGTCCACCAGATCGCGCGGGGGCAGGTTGGTGGAGAAGACCACCAGCACATCGAATGGCACGTCCAGCTTGCGGCCGGTATGCAGCGTCAGAAAGTCAATGCGGTTTTCAAGCGGAATGATCCAGCGGTTGAGCAGGTCACGCGGGCGCACCTGCTGGCGGCCAAAGTCGTCAATCAGCAGAATGCCGCCGTTGGCTTTGACCTGGAAGGGCGCTTCGTAGAATTTATGGGTATCGTTGTAGACCAGGTCGAGGCCTTCAAGCGTCAACTCGCCGCCGACGACGATGAACGGACGGCGGATATGCACCCAGCGCGGGTCACGCCGCTGAGGGCTGCTGCCGCGCAGCGAACCGGTACCGGCAGCGGTGGGAGCGTGCGCATCATCTTCAGGGGCGCGCTGGTGGTTGACGGTGTCGTAAAGCTTGATGACCTGCCCATCCACATAGAGCGCGTAGGGAATGTACATGTTCTGTTGCAGGATCAGGCTGCCAAAGGCGCGCGCCACACTGGTCTTGCCGTTTCCGGGCGGCCCGTACATAAAAATGGACGTACCCGAATTGAGCGCCGGGCCAAGCTGTTCGAAGGTGGTGGTGGAGATGACCAACTGCGAGAGCAACTGTCGCATGGTGCGGGATGTGACCGTGATGCGATGTTTGCCCTGGCGTCGGATGGCTTCGTTATAGATTTCGATCGGCACCGGGGCTGGGCCAGCGTACTGACTGCGCTCCAGCGCCTCACGCGCACGCGCAACGCCCTGCCCGGTAATGGCAAACTGATACGAGCCTTCGCCCAACCCGACGGAGGATGATTTAACCTCCACCAGCTTTTCGCGTTTGAGCGCTTCCAGGATCAGGTCGGTAACACCTGCAAAGGGTAGCGCAATTTCCTCGGCCACTTTAAAGCCTGAAAGGTTGCCCTGGTAATACAGGATTTTGAGCGTCAGGTCTTGCAGCCAGAGGGAAGAGAGACCGGTGTCATCCAGCTTGGTGATGGCGGCTGGCACAAACGCCTGGGGAGTCTGTTGCGGTGCGGAGGAATTGATTGTCATAATTGCCTGCCAGTGTGAAAGGAGAAAAGATGAAGATAGCAAAATTATAGCATGTCCGCCCCCCGCATACCCGGATTGCGGCTTACAAAATCAACATTGTGCCATCAGGCCATCAATCGCCTGATAGATATTTTCTGCAAAGCAGTATATAATCCGCCGCATGAATCTCTCCGTGATCATCCCCGTATACAATGAAAAGAATACCATTCGTGAGCTTGTCCGTCGTGTGCAGGCCATGGAGTTGGCCTATGAAATCGTCATCGTGGACGATGGTTCAAAGGACGGCACACGCGAAATCCTGGCTGAAATGGATGGCAAAGACAAAGTGCGCGTCATTCTGCACGAGAAGAATCAGGGCAAGGGCGCAGCCGTCCGCACCGGGATTCGATCTGCGCTGGGTGATGTGCTGCTGATTCAAGACGCCGATCTGGAATATGATCCGCGCGAATACCCGAACCTGCTCAAACCGATCGAAGAAAACAACGCAGATGTGGTCTACGGTTCACGCTTTCTGGGCGAGCCGCACCGCGCCATTTTGTTCTGGAATATGATTGCCAACCGTTTGTTGACCCTGATGACCAATATCCTCTACAACAACATCCTGACGGATATGGAGACCGGTTATAAAGTCTTCCGACGTGAGGTAGTGGCCGATATGAAGCTGCGTGCCAACCGCTTCGACTTCGAGCCTGAATTTACAGCCAAGATTCTCAAGAAAAAAGTGCGCGTTTACGAAGTGGGCATTTCGTTCAACCCGCGTGAATACTCGGAAGGCAAGAAGATCGGCCTGCGCGATGCGTTCGAGGCGGTCTGGGCGTTGATTAAGTATCGCTTTGTAGATTAAGGGCGGTTGAAAGGTTACAGGTTTAGGGTTGAAGGTTACAAGTTGAAAGTTGAGAAAGAAATTTTATCAAAGACAACATGCTATCGGGCGGTTGTCTTTGATTTATTTGGCACACTTGTACCGCCTTTTCCGGGGACGGTCTTTGAGAAAACACTCGTGGCAATGGCAAAAACTTTGGGAGTAAATTATCCTGATTTCAGGCATTTATGGGACGATGAAACCTGGGTTGCGCGGGCAACTGGTCAGTTTGCGACAGTGGAAGCGAACATCGAATATATCTGTAAAAGTTTGGGGGCGGATGTTTCGCTGGAGCAAGTTTCGCAGGCAAAGCAGTTCCGGTATGCCTTTTCGCGCAGCATCCTTCATCCCCGCCCGGATGCGCTTGAAACGATGCGACAATTGCGGGCATTTGGTCTGCACCTTGCGCTGATTACAGATTGCTCCGCCGAAATCCCCGAACTTTGGATGGAAACGCCATTTGCACCATTCATCAACGTGCCGACTTTCTCTTGTATTGCCAGGATGAAGAAGCCTCAGGCCGAAATTTATCATCTGGCTTGCGCCGGGTTGGGCGTTCAGCCAAGCGATTGCCTGTATGTCGGCGACGGATCAAGCCATGAATTGCAGGGAGCCAGGCAGGTTGGCATGGATGCGGTGCTGATGGCACCGCCCGAAGAAGAATCCATGACCGGCGAAGCGAAAGAATGGGCTGCCTGGACCGGGATGCGAATCGCGTGTTTGAGTGATCTCATCCCCTTATTACAGAATCGGTAACTGTAGGGGCACGGCGGAATGCTTCAACCATTGATGTCTTGGAATCGTCCCGCCGTGCCCCTACGCATTAACATTTGCAAAGAAAAAGAGCCAGAGAATTTTTCTCGGCTCTTTTTGGTTACCCTGTAAACCTTCCAACCTTACACCTTCAACCAAATCAATCCGGCTCCCCGGCGGGCTTGATATCTTTCAGGTTGAGTTGCAGGCTGGTGCGGCCGTTGAACTCGTTGGCTTCAAAGGTGTAAAGTACGTCCACGTGCGGGGGCAGCGGCAGGGCTTCGCTCAGGCGAAAACCGATGGCATCAAAGCTTAAATGGCTGATGGGGTCAGAGAGAGTCAGCTTGATGTGTTTGCCTTCCTGCCCAACCGTGCGCGAGGATTTGACATGCACATTGCGTGAGACAAAGACCACATCCGGGTTGCCATAACCGGTGGGCTGGAGGTAATCGAGGTATTTGAGCACGTCAAAGTTCAGTTCACCCAGGGAGACTTCAGCATCCGCGCTCAGGGTGCGGCGCAACGAGCGGCCTTCCAGCTTTTCGGTGGCGATCGCTTTCAGGCGCGTCATCAATTCGGCAAGATGTTCGTTGCGGACGGTGAACCCAGCGGCGGCAGCGTGCCCGCCATGCCGCACAAGAATGTCGCGGCATTGATCGAGCGCGTCGGTGATGTGAAATTCGGCAATCGAACGGCACGAGCAGCGGGTGGTATCTTCCAGCGTTTGACCGACCACCGCAGGACGGTAATAGGTCTCAGACAGGCGGGCCGCGGCGAGACCCACCACCCCTGAGTTGAAATCAGGATGCGCGGCAAACAGCAGCGCGGCGTTCGGGTCATCGGCCAGCGCCATAATCTCGGCCTGCGCCTGAATTTTACGGGTCAGCGTCTGACGTTCACGGTTCTGCACATCCAACTGCTGCGCCAACTGCCCGGCCTCGGTCACGCTGGTAGTGGTCAGTAATTTGAAAGAAGCCAGTGCCGAATCGAGCCGCCCGGCGGCGTTGAGACGCGGCCCCAGCATAAAGCCGATGTTCATGGCGGTGGTGCGCGCCAGGCTCAGGTCCGAGACGGCGGCCAGCGAAAACAGTCCCTGACGGGTGGTGGCGCGAATGCGCTGCAAACCTTTGCGCACCAACATGCGGTTTTCGCCCACCAGCGGGGCCAGATCGGCCACCGTGCCAAGCGCCACCAGGTCAAGCAGCCCAGCCAGGAATTCAGCCGAGGCAAGCCCATAGACGGTCTGCGGTCTGCGCTCAAAGAGCGCCTGTGCGATCTTATAGGCGATGCCTACGCCTGCCAGGTCTTTATCGGGGTAATTATCGCCGGGCTGCTTGGGGTTGATGACGGCAAACGCAGCGGGCAGGTGATCGTCGGGGTGGTGGTGGTCGGAAATAATCAGGTCGAGGCCGATGGCGCGGGCGTGGGCGGCTTCAGCCTGTGAGCGGATGCCGCAATCCACGGTGATGACAAGCTGGATGCCCTCGGCTTTGAGCGTATCGAGGGCGTCGGTATTCAACCCGTACCCTTCGTCGAAACGATGCGGAATGTACTCGCGGACAGTTGCGCCCAGCGCCCGCAGCGCTTCAAGCATCAGGGCCGTGGCCGTCACCCCGTCCACATCGTAATCGCCGTAGACGGCCACGGGTTGGCTGTGGTCAATTGCGTAGAGAATACGCTCCACCGCCGATTCCATGTACGACATCTGAAAAGGCGACGTGTCGAAATTGGCTTCGGCGCGCAAAAAGGCCCGCGCTTCCGCGTCGGTGGCGTAACCACGGTTAAAAAGAATCTGCCGCAAAATGGGGGGGAATTTTTCAAGCTGCGCGTCAGCCGCAGGAGTAATCGGAGCAGAAATAAGCCAGTGTTTGGAATGCATCGGGTCTCGTATCAATTAGGGGGTTGGATGAGCAAAGTATACTGCAAAGCGGCGTTTCGGGCTGCCCTGCTTAAAAGCAAACAGGACCTGCCTTTTGGCGCGTCCTGTTTGCCGGGCTTATTTGGCCTGTAAGGTAAACAAAGACTGGTTTTCCCGCAAGGTTTGTTTTGCCTTCCCAAGAACGTCCTGCGGATTAACGTTAGCAACCTCTCTCAGGAAACGATACAGATAAGGGTCATTGAGAAAGGTATACCATTGGTCATAACCAAGCCTGATCGCATAGTTTTCAATTTTCTTTGAATCTTCGCTGCTGATCTCGTTCCCAATCGTTTTGCGGATTGCCACAAGCGCCAGCGTTTTAGGCAGCTTTGTACCGTCAGACATGGACGTCCCAAGAATATTCAGAATGGCAAAAGCCTGCTCGTAAGCCTGTTCATCTACGAAAGCCTGGTGACTGCGGTTAAGCCACAGGCGGAACCCTTCAGGCATGACCCATGCCAAAAACATCAGCGCAACACTCGCAATTTGGGCAAGTAGTGTAATCAAGCCGGTCACACTACCAAGAACAGAGAGCGCACTTCCCCCGGCGAATACAATCCGAACGAAAGAGACAACCACGCCAATAATCAGCACAATCGAATAGACCGTAATCAGCCGGTAGCGTATTTTTACCCAATATTCCACGGCTGGTTGCGAAGCAATTGGCTTCAACGCCTGGTACGCCAGCCGGCCATGCCACGCCCAAATCAGTATTACAGCAGGGGCATAAGCCGTAATCCAGGGGGATTGCTCGTAGTTTGACTTGGAGATCATCGCACCATACAAAGCGAATACAAAACAAATGATAAAAACAATCCAAACCCACAGTGCCGGGCTTTTTCTATCTTTGTAAAAGGTGAGTTGATTAAAAATGATGATGGGAATCAGTGGCACAATGGATGCTCCCAAGAATACCCAAATGCTGATAGGCAAATTCCCCAACGGGTTTCCTTCGGTTGGCGCAAAAAGCAGGCCAATGGCCGTTACGAGCATACTGAGCGCTAGCCAGATTAAATTTGGCAGGTTGTTGTTGCGCCCGACCATGAACAGGCGCGCTCCAATGACCAACCTGACAAACACAAGAACCAGAAGGAAAATGTTCACAATCATGGCACTTCTCCACTGACAAGCCAATGATATGCTAAAAGGTTACTAGATTATACAGTGCTACGACTCATTTAATTTACATTTCCCCGCAATTTGGTAAAAGTATACGAAAGTGATATGAATTCCTGCCTGGCAGAGCACCGATCAACGACAAATCAGCAGCGGGCACTCGGCTTCGCGCAGCAGCATATTCACAACGCTACCCAGAATGACTTCCTTCAAGACGTTGCCGCTATACCCACCCAGCAAAACCAGATTAATCTCAAGTTCTTTACTGACCTTCAAGAAAAGTTCTGGCGAGCCATCGGTCACCAAAAAATCGGACTCAATTTCGTGCAGTTCAAGATACGAACGGGCATATTCCTGCACCGATCCTGCCACCCTGCCACCTTCTGAAAGCGTCAAAACCGTCAGCGCGGTGCCCCACTGTTCGGCAAGATAGGCTGCCACAAACAGCGCTTCACGTGAGCGTAAGCTGCCATCGAAGGCAACCAGAGCTTTGTCCATGGGGCTGACCTGACCGACGGGCACGCTCAAAATGGGGCGGGCTGAGTTTCGAATAATTGCACGCAGCCCCGAATTCAGGCTGGAAAGACCCGGCTGCGGCGGATGGGCTACGTTCAAGACAATCAGGTCTGTCAATATGCAGCGTTGGCTAACCTGTGCGGAAATTTCACCCGTCACAACGGCCAGGCTGCCTTCCAAGCCAGCCTCGTGGCAAGATTTGCGAAAACGCTCCTGCATTGATTGGGCACGCGGACTCTCTGCCCTGGCCTGGGATGCAACAACATGCAGGCCGTGCAAAATGGATTTCTCTTTTTTCGCGATCACAATCGCCTGATCCAGCGCTTCCCAGCTTTCAGGCCGGCCATTGATCGGGATCAGGATGTCCTTGAAAAGTTGCTCGGTATAACGATCAAACATCTTTGATTTGCGCCAACTGCCCGGCTCCGCGGCATTGCTGCCAGCCAGACGATTTTCGGTGGATGCCAGATGCGCCGCAGCCGCCTCCGGGGTGATGGACCAGCCCAGTTCCGCTTCAAGCGTAGCGCGGTGTTCGGAAACCCACAGGTACAGGTCGGTTTCGGTACGCCCCGGAAACCAGCGCAGCAATCCCCGCTCGCGGATGGGTTCAACCGTTGGCAGGTAGACGGTGTCATACCAGTGACAGACGGCTTCTTCAAAGGTGATGGGGCGGCCAAAATCAATGCCCATGAAGTAGCGATGCACTTCAATGTGATTGAGCAGCCGCTCATATTGACCGGGTACGGTGATGCTCAAGTTCATGCCAGGGCGCAGGCTGGCAAGGTTGGTCTTTTCGAGAAAGTCGGCATATTCTGACTTGATGATCAGATCATCCGGCTGAATATCGGGGGTAAGCGGAATATCAGTTTTGACTTCGATGACGTGCGCCTGGATATATTCGAAGCCCTCCTGGCGCGCCACCGAAACACGATGATTGCCATCCAACACAAAGTAGGCCTCGCCAACCTTGTATACATCAATCGGCGGCAGGCCCATGCCGGCAGGGTCATCAATCGCCACCTTGACGCGCGCCCAACGCGCCTGGTCGTTGTCATTGCGCGGCAGAAAGCTGCGGGTGAAGTCGGTGTAACGACCCACGCTGCCCACAATGGCCCGAACGGGGATTTCCTTCACGCCGCGTTCACTGCGCACATTCAGCTTGAGTTTTTTGGCAACTTCATCGTACGAAAGCAGTTCGTTCGACTTGCCCGTCAGGCGCGCAAGCACCTCCTGCATCAAACCTTTGACGCGGGCGTCGCTAAAATCGTGCAGGGCATTTTGAAAATCCTGATTTTTGAAGGGCATGGGATGATCTTACTAGGAAAATGCGTTTTTGGGCAAGAGAAGCAGGTTACCCGAATGTGTGATATTCGAATATCCAATATCGTCAGCTCTGCCGGTATAACAACGCCACCCAATCGGCAATTTGACGCTGTTCCACAAAGGTCAGGCCGTGCTTTTCGGCGGCGGTGGTGACATCGGCGGCCTGATGATCCAAAATACCGGAAAGGATGATCGCCCCCTGCGGCGCTACCAGTTCGGCCATGCCTGCATCAAACAGGCGGATCAGCACCGGGGCCAGGATGTTCG
>FSTI01000180.1_pt1 | contig 11962 bp, 12 predicted proteins | sample 1637091 | NCBI WGS metagenome assembly FSTI01 (sample SAMEA3914819, study PRJEB12502) | metagenome | biome: forest; material: soil | place: Canada | collected 2010-06-26 | depth 0.3 m | reverse complement strand
CCTACGAAATGGGCACTCCCCAACCTGACTTTTAAACAGTCTCTTACAAAATCTTCTTCCTACAGAGAGAGCACAGAGAAAGGATTGTAAACGCTCTTTTCTCTGTGCTCTCTCTGTAGCGACATTTTTCTCACTTTGATAATGCTTCCATCACCCGGTCTGCAATCACATCAGGCGGCTCGGTGTGGATCGGGATGATGCTGTTTGCCATGCCAGTGTAGACGGGGCGGCGCTCGCACAACAGGGTGTGCAGTGACTTTTCGGGGTCATCAGGGTATGGAAAGAAAGGCGGGATGCCGCCTGCGATAATGCGCGGCAGCAGGATTTTCTCGTCAATATCGAGAAAAATTACGGTTCCGAGTTTCGGCAAAAGGTCGGGATGATTGATCGGGGTGTTGCCGCCCGCCGCCAGCAGAAAATCATCAGGGTTATCTGCCAGTTCACAGAGCGCGGCAGCTTCGAGCGCGTTGAAATAATCCCGGCCATGAATACGAAAAATATCCCTGAAACGCAATTGCTGATGCGTGCGCTCATAATGGATGCGTTCAATTTCGGCATCCAGATCCACAAATGGGATATGCAAACGATGAGAGACCACGCGCCCGGCGGTGGTCTTGCCGCTTGATTTCATGCCGATCAGAATAACGTGCCGCGCCGGTGACATTAATTCTCTTCGATCAGGGTAAAGTCGGCGCCGGCGCGCTGCATATTGGGGATAAAGGCTTCGAAAGATTTCGCCAGCATCTGGGCGTCTGAAATGCGCGTGCGGCCCTCTGCGTTCAGCCCGGCAACCGAGAACGAGAGCACCATGCGGTGGTCGTAGTAACCATCCACATCTGCGCCGTGCAGTTTCCAGCTACCGTCCTGATGGATGGTCATGCCATCTTCGTGCTCGGTAATGTGCGCGCCCATCTTTTTCAACTCAGTGCAGACAGCGGAGATACGGTCACATTCCTTCCAGCGCGCGGTCAGGGCATTTTTGATGGTGGTTCCACCTTGCGCGAAACAGGCCGCGATGGCAACCGTCGGCACCTGGTCTGGGAGCTGGTTCATGTCAATCTCGATACCCTTCAGCGTGCTGGAGCGGGCGGTGATGACGTCATCCGTGATGCTCATGTTCGCGCCCATCTGCTGCAAAATGTAGATGACCTGCTTGTCACCATAGGGATCGGTCAGATCCATGCCGCGCACCGAAATTTCGGAATCGGGGGTGATGGCAGCGGCGAGCAGCGGATACGACGGAGCCGACCACTCGAAGGGGATTTCGGCGTCAAAGGGGCGGGGCGGCGGGTTGCCAGGGAAACGGTAGTGCTCATAGGTGCCCCCAACGTTTTCATAACGGATGCCGACCTTATCAAACCAGTAGAGCAGCAAATCAATGTATGCGGTTTCGCCGGGGTTGGTGACGTGCAAATCGAGCGGATTTTCGGAAAGTGCAGCAGAGACGAGCACGCTCATCACCGGCTGACAGCCGATGCCGTCCATGTGAGCCACGCCACCGTTGACCTTGCCCTTAAAAATGAAAGGGGCCATGCCGTCGCCTTTGGTGGATGTGACGGTGATGCCCAGTTCTTCGAAGGGCTGGATGAAGTTACGAGTGATCTTGCGCAGTTTCCGCAGCGATTCATCCCCGGTCAGCACCGTCCACCCGGGGCAGGCGGCAGCGACACCGGCCAAAAAGACCAGCATGGTGCCGGAGTTGTTGACGTTGACGATGTCATCGGGCGTCTGCAGTTTGCCCGAAACGCCTTTGACGCGCACAATCTGCCCGTCTTCTTCGATGGTCGCGCCGTACATGCGCATGGCCTTGACGGCTTCGTGCCAGTCGCTGCTCAGTTTGGGGCTGCGAATGACCGAATCGCCTTCGGCCAGCGCCGCCAGGATCAGCGCGCGAAACGAGTGGGTCTTCGAGCGCGGCATGGCGACTTCGCCGCGCAGGGATGAACTTTTTTGGACTGAGAGATATTGCATGTTGTTCTCCGCTATTTATCTGCAACGAACCCGTTGGTTTTGACACTTGCACCTGATGCAAGTGCAGGTATACGGCGGAACTACACCGCCTACTCAACCATTTTTTATGATGTACTGAACCAATTCCTTAAAACCCTGATAATAGCTTTCTTCTTTCAATCCCGTCACCTGTCCCACGCGGACGGTGTCCAACACGTTGACACCCTGGTTGATGCCGGTTTTGTGGATATCGGACATGTGGATTTCCATGACGGGTTTGTTCAAATCCACAAGCGCCTGGCGGAAGGAGTAGGCATAACGGATCAGCGCGCCGGGGTTGACCAGTACACCATCTGAGGCGCGCGAATCTTCCTGTTGGAAAAAATCAATGAAACTGCCTTCGTGGTTCGATTGGAAAAAGACCACATCCACGCCCATTTCGTCAGCCAGTTTCTGAATGTGCTCGTTGACCTGCTGCATGGTGATCGTGCCATACTTGGCGGGGTCGCGTTTGCCGAGCAGGTTCAGGTTGGGGCCGTGCACGACGAGGATTTTTAAGCGGTTTGTCATTCAAAATCCTTTAACTGTTTTTTTGGGTGAATTATGATTTGAAAAGCTGAGACCGTTTTTGTTGACCGGGGACGAGCGCCGCTTTTAGCATTTCCTCGTTACCAGCTTCCACCAAAGCTGTCAGCGCATCCAACTCCGTGCGGTAGTTTTTGAGCGCGTCTAGCACCGATTCGCGATTGGTCAGCAAAATATTCAGCATCATGGTCAGGTCGCTGGCCGCCAGCCGGGAAGTATCGCGGAACCCTGAGGCCGCCACCTCCCAAAGCTGGGGATCGTTCTTCGCAAGCGCAGTCCGTACCAGGGCAGATGCCACAAGGTACGGCAAATGACTGATGACCGCCACCAGCTCATCCTGCTTCTCAGCGGTCAGTACCAGCGGACGTGCGCCAATGATCGCAATCATCTCATGCACCAACGCCAGCGCCCTTGGGGAAGTTCGTTGCAGCGGGCTAAGGACGAACGTCTGCCTGTGATACAGCCCGGTCTCGGCATACTGGATACCGGCAACTTCTTTTCCACACATCGGATGTCCGCCAATCGGGTCGAAACGGGGCGGCAGGTTTTGCATGGCCTGGACAATTTCCGTTTTGGTGGAGCCCATGTCAACGACGATGGTTGATTTTGAAGTTTGCGCCGCAGAAAGAACCTGGCCCATCTGATGAAGCTGTTGGAGGATGGTTCTGATCGGCGTAGCCAGTACCAAAAGATCGCAATCGAGCGCGTCATCAAAATCAGCAACGCGGTCAACGATTTGGTGCTCAAGCGCATAGTTGAGTGTTTCAAGACCGCGACCAACACCAATAATCTCAGCGCAATGACCGCGTAAATCCATTGCCAGTGAAGCACCCATCAGCCCCAGACCGACGATGGACACACGCGCTTCGGATAGCTTCAAAAAACCATCCTCATCATTCATGGCGCTGGCCTATTGCGCCGGGGCAGCGAGGACCGGGGCCAGACGGCGCTCAACGGCTTCGGCAACGGCCCCGACCTGCTTGACCAGCTTGGCGAAAACTTCGGGTTTGAGCGACTGACGCCCATCAGAGAGCGCGTGGGCCGGGTCGCTGTGGACTTCGATAATCAGGCCGTCGGCTCCGGCGGCGATGCCGGCCTTGGCAACAGCGGTGACGAATTCGTAGTAGCCAGTGCTGTGGCTGGGGTCAAGGATGACGGGCAGGTGCGTCAGCGATTTGAGCACCGGAATGGCGTTGATGTCGGTGGTATTGCGTGTGCTGGTTTCGAAGGTGCGGATGCCGCGCTCGCATAGCATGACGTTGCGATTGCCGCCCGCCAGGATGTACTCAGAGGCCATCAGTAGTTCTTCGATGGTGGCGCTCAGGCCGCGCTTGAGCAGCACCGCCGTGCGGGTTTCGCCGATGGCGCGCAGCAGGTTGTAGTTCTGCATGTTGCGCGCGCCGACCTGGAGCACATCCACATATTTGGTCATCATCTCAAGCTGTGAAATCGCCATGACTTCGGCCACGATCGGCATACCGGTCAGTTCGCGTGCTTCGGCCAGGTACTCCAGCCCTTCTTCGCCCAAGCCCTGAAAGGCATACGGCGAAGTGCGCGGTTTGTAGACACCGCCGCGCAGGGCGTGCGCACCGGCTTCGCGGGCCGCCTGGGCAACTTCAAGCAACTGGCTGCGGCTTTCCACCGAGCAAGGTCCCGCGATAATGCCGATCTCGTTGCCGCCAATGGAAAACCCGTTGAAAGGGATGACCGAATCTTCGGGTTTGAACTGGCGTGAGGCCAGTTTATAGGGCTTGGAAATGCGCATGACCGACTCAACGCCCGGCAGCACTGAGAAGGCATCCGGGCTGACGGTGTGGCTGTCGCCGACCGCGCCAATAACGGTGCGCTCGACGCCTTCGATGACGTGCGAATTAAGTCCGCGCTCAGCGATTTCGCTGACCACATCTTGAACTTCTTCTTTGGTGGCACCGGGGTGCATGATGATCATCATTGCTTGTTTCTCCTTGGGTTAAATGGGGATGTGGGGCCTCGCTCCTATGGAGCGGGGGTGGGAACGGGAGCGATTTTTCGCCCCATGGCTTCAGCGATCAACCCGACCTGTTTGACCATTTCGACGAATTTCTCTGGCCGCAGCGACTGGCGGCCATCCGAAAGGGCATGTTCGGGGTCATTATGGACTTCAATAATCAGGCCGTCGGCGCCAGCGGCAATCGCGGCGCGTGCAATGGCGGTGACGTAGCTGGCATGACCGGTACTGTGACTGGGGTCAAGGATGACGGGCAGGTGCGTCATGGCTTTCAGCACCGGCACCGCGTTGATGTCCGTGGTGTTGCGGGTGGCCGTCTCAAAGGTGCGGATGCCGCGCTCGCACAGCATGACGCGCTCATTCCCGCCCGAAAGGATGTATTCGGAGGCCATCAGCAACTCTTCGATGGTGGCGCTCAGGCCGCGCTTGAGCAGCACCGGTGTGCGTGTCTCGCCAATGGCGCGCAGCAGGTTGTAGTTCTGCATGTTGCGTGCACCAATCTGGAAGACATCCACATACTTGACCATCATCTCAAGCTGGGTCTGCGACATGATCTCAGCCACGATCGGCATCCCGGTCTTTTTGCGCGCCTCCACCATGTATTCCAGCCCTTCTTCGCCCAACCCCTGGAAAACGTAGGGGGAGGTGCGTGGCTTGAAGACGCCGCCGCGCAGGGCGTTGCCACCCGCAGCGTATACCGCATCGGCGGTTTCGAGAAGCTGCGAACGCGACTCCACCGAGCACGGGCCGCCGATGATGACAATGTCGTTGCCGCCGACCGTCACGCCGCCAAACTGGAAGACCGAGTTCTGCGGTTTGAACTGGCGCGAAGCCAGCTTATACGGCTGGGTAATACGCACCACGCTTTCCACGCCATCGAGCACTTCGAAGATATCGGTGGGGATGTCGTGCGTATCGCCCACCGCACCGATCACCGTCCGATCTACGCCCACCGAAAGGTGTGAAGACAAACCGGCTTCACGGATGTGGTCAATCACATGGTCAAGCTCGGCCTGGGTGTAACCTGATTTCATGATAATCATCATAATGATTTCTCCTGTATCGTGATCGTGGGGGCGACCCTACTGGGCATGTGAAACAAGGTCGGGGCGCAACCGAACGGCTTCGCGCAAATAGATATGACGAACACCGCTCTGGGGCGCATCGGTGTTCCAGTGCAGCAGCACCCGAATGCAAAGGGGCAAACTGCCGGGGACGGGGATTTCCCCGGCGCAGACCATCGGCACCGAGTCCCAGCCAATGCGGCGGGCCGCCAGTGCTGGAAAGGCTGACGATAGATCGCGAGTGACTGTAAAAATCACACTGGCGATCTCGTCCGTCTGCATGCCTGGGTTGGCTGCCAGAATGGCCTCGAGCAGTTCCTGGGTGGCCGCCAGCACCTGGTCAGCCTGGTCTTCACGAACAGTTGTTGCGCCACGTACACCACGTATTGGCATGGTCACCTCCGGGAGATAGAGACTAAAAAAAGAGCGAGACCGTTTGGTCTCGCTCTTTGGGAGTACAGATGTTTGTCTACTCTGCCCGCTTAAGCGTTACCAACGGCAACCGAATGGGAGGCCGTAAAGTAAAAGTAATAAGCAAACCAAAAGTGGGCAGAGAGCTTTTTCATAATGGTGGGCGAATTCTACTCGCGTGAAGATGGGCTGTCAAGGTTTGATAATAAGTGCAATTCACCACAAAGAACATGGCGCGCGCAGAGATTTTAAAGAGAATTTCTCTGTGTTTTGGCTGTGGTTTCCGTGGTGAAAGGTTGTTAGCCGTGCCGCTGCATGAAACGTTCCATGCGGAAAAGCGCTTCTTCAATTTTCTCGTAAGCGGTGGCATAACAGCAGCGGACGAAGCCCTCGCCGCCGGGGCCGAACGCGTTACCGGGAACGACCGCCACCTGTTCTTCTGCCAGCAATTTCTCGGCAAAGGTGTTCTCGTCCATGCCCGATGCGCCCACTTTGGGAAAGGCATAAAACGCGCCACGTGGCTCAAAGGTCGTCAGACCCAGGCGGTTCATGCCATTGACGATCAGCTTGCGGCGACGGTCGTACTCGGCCACCATCGCTTCGACGTACGGCTCACCCTGTAAAATGGCGGCGATGGCGGCATCCTGCGCCGTCGTCGGCGCGGACATGATCGTATACTGGTGCACGCGCAGCAAGCCTTTGATCAGGTCGGCGGGCCCGGCGGCGTAACCGATGCGCCAGCCCGTCATGGCGTGGCTCTTCGAGAACCCGCCCAGCAGGATGGTGCGCTCCTGAATGCTCTGCCCAAGCGACGGAAAGCAGACATGCTGGAAGTTGTAGACCAGCCGGTCGTAGATTTCATCCGTCAGCACCAGCAGGTTGTGCTCTTCGGCAATCCTGGCAACTTCCATCAGGATTTCGCGTTCGGCCACCGCCCCGGTGGGATTGCAGGGATAACCAATAAAGATCATTTTTGTGCGGGGCGTAATGGCAGCGCGGATTTCATCGGGGTCAAGCTGAAAATTGTTCTCAAAGCGGCTGGGAATTTCGACCGCCACACCACCCGCCAGGATCACTTCTGCCTGGTATGCGCCAAAGCACGGGGTTGGGATAATCACTTCATCGCCGGGGTCGAGCACCGCGTTCATGGTCAGGTACAAAGCTTCAGAGACGCCGACCGTAATCAGAATCTCATCCACCGGGTTGTACCTGACGCCATACTGCCTGAAAATATTCTCAGCGATGGCCTCGCGCAGCTCCAGGCGGCCCGAATTCGATGTGTAATGCGTCTCACCGTTTTGCAGCGATTGAATACCAGCATCGAGAATCGGCTTCGGGGTGGTGAAATCCGGTTCGCCAATCCCCAGCGAGATGACATCCTTCATGGTGGCGGCGATGTCGAAAAACTTGCGAATCCCCGATGGCTTTAGCCCGGCCACCCGTTTTGATAAAAATTGTGTTTTGTCCATGTTTTGCATGGCTCCTCCTTAAGGTGAAAAAAAAGGCAGTCACGCCATTGGCTTGGCGAACCGCCTTGGGTTGCGAATGGGCGGAATTTAAAGCCGGACGCTGGAGTTATCTCCAATGTTGACTGCGGATGCGCTGCCCTCCACTTTAGCGTGCCTGCCGATAAAGGAGCTATCCAACACCGAATCGGTGACTGCTGCCCCATCGTCGAGGATCGTGTTGCGGATGACACAGCCTGAAACTTCACACTCCGGCCCAATGGAGACGTGCGGCCCGATCACCGAAGCCTCCACCTTGGCAGATGGATGGACAAACACAGGTGGAATGACCGTGATGCCGTCGCGCTTGACGACTTCTTCCGAGTTGTCGCGCCCGTGATCAAGCATATAGGTGTTGGTTTCAAGCGTGGCTTCGATCGTGCCGGTATCCAGCCAGGTATCCACCTGCTGGGTGCGCATTTGCGCGCCGCCTTCGAGCATGATGTTGACAGCATCTGCCAGGAAGTATTCACCCTTGAGTTGGATATCGCGCTTGATCTGTTCGTTGATGGCTTTGATCAATTTCTCGCTGCTCTTGAAATAATAACAGCCCACCAGCGCCAGATTATTTTCCATTGTTTTGGGTTTTTCAATCAGGCGGACAATTTGTCCCTCGCTGTTGACCTCGGCCACGCCGAAGCGGCGCGGGTCTTCGATGGCTTTGACCCATGCCACGCCGTCGGTGGGTTCGTCTTTAATGAATGAAAAGTCAGTATCCAACAGCGTATCTGAGAAGACCATGAGCATCGGTCCGTGCAGCACATGGCGCGCCAGCCAGAGCGCGTGCGACTGGCCTTTCATATCTTCCTGTACTACGTAATTGGCTTTGATGTCTGGATAGTTCTTCTTGATAAAGACCGGGATTTGTTCTCCCAAAAACGGGCCGATGATAAAAATAAACTCGGTATTTTTGGGGTCCGGTAGCGTGGAGAACATATCCAGCAAATGGTCAAGCGAAGTTTTCCCGGCCACACTGACGAGTGGCTTGGGCTTGCTCCAGGTGTGAGGGCGCATACGCGTCCCCCAGCCTGCCATGGGAATGACAATTTTCAATGTATCGTTGTTCAAGAGATTTCTCCTGTGGTGAGAAGTGTTCTATTTTACCAGAGTAGCAAGAAGAGAATAGAGAATAGAGAGCAGATTCTAGATTCCAGAGAAAGCAGAAGCTTTCTATTCTCTATTTTCTATTCTCTATTTTCTAATTTCTATACACCAAATATCCAAAGATCGCCGCCCCAATCACCAGAAAAACCGGGTTGATCTCGGTGAAGACCAGCAGGAAAAAGGCGATGGCGGCAATGATAATGCCATCCCAGTGTTGGGCGAGGCCCAGCACCCAGCCGGATTTTTGCACGCCAAAAACCGAGATGATCATGCTGTAGGCCGTCCAGATCAGCAGGCCAATCACCACGGGGCGCACCGCTTTCAGCATGGCGGTCACCGCCGGGTTGTCTTTGATGCTGAAGAAAAAGACGATCATCACCAGCATCAGCAGCGTCGTCGGCAGCACGGTGCCCGTCGTGGCGGATACTGCACCGGGGACGCCCGCCAGCTTGTAGCCGACGTACGCCGAGACCTGTGGGGAGATCGGCCCCGGCAGTGCGTTGCCGATGGCGAGCGCATCCGCGAATTGTTCGGGGGTCACCCACCCGGCGCTGACGGTTTCGCGCTGCATCAGGCCCATCGAAGCCGGGCCGCCACCCCATGAAAAGAGCGCCACCCGGCTGAACAGAATAAAGATGTCCCAAAGTAATTTCCAGTCCATAAAGGTTCCTTATCGCTGGGCGCGGTCCCCGCGCCCCTACTCTTTTTGCAGCAGGAAAGCATCCATCACCTGCGAGATGGTTTCCACATCGCGCTCGTCGCGGGTTTCCTGATACTGCTGCGGGTCGCGGTTGACAATGGCGCGGGTCATGCGCAGGGCGCCGCCCGCTTCAGCGGCGAAGAAAACCTGATAGATGCAGTACCCCGTCCAACTACGGTGGAAGTACAGGACATCGTTCTCAAAGTAGATAAACCACTTATCCTGCATTTCACGCGGCGCAAATCCCAACCTGAGCAGGGCAGCTTGATCGCCGGAAAAGACTCTATTCAACAGCAGCGGAGCATGCTGTATGGGCATCGGGAGAAGGACGGGTAAGTCAGTTTTTTGGACGGGTTTCATTTAGCATGTACTTCCTAACCAACAACTTATAACGTACCAAAAAGCATTATACATTTCTTTGCAATGGAACTGCAACCGTATCGTCAGCCTGCTGCAATGCTCTCAACGGCTATCTCACTCGATAATGAAGGGACAAACGCGAGCTATCCATCAAGAAGGCAAGGAAAATGACATGAAAAAACTCAAGGCCTTGTTTGCAACCCTTGTTCTGGCACTTTTTCTGCTGGCTGCACTGATCACCCCCAAACACGCGCTGGCCCAGGGTGTCAACTGGGTGGTGCTGCAAAGCGACACCACTGCCATTACGACACCCGGCCAGGTGGTTACCGTTGCGCTGCGCGGTTCGCTCAACGTGCCGATCAGCCGCGCGACCATGACGTTGCGCTACGACCCGGCCTGTTTTCGTGTGATCAGTCTGCGCCCCGGCAGCCTGCTGCCGGGTGCGGTTGCCTACGCTCAGGCGCAGGCCGGTCAATTTGACCTGTCTTACAACCTTCCGGGCGACCGTCTGGGATTGACGGGAGAAGGTTCGCTCGCCTCCATGCAGCTTGAAGCATTACAAGTATGTAGCAGTGACTTGTCAGTTGCGCCGAACAGCATTTCGCTGGCGGTGTTGGATACACATGGTCTGGCAACCAACCTGCCGGGCGTGGAATACCGCTCTCTCAGCATCCATCTGCTGCAGAGTCTTGTGCCCGCAAACGGGTCGCTCATTCTTCCCACCAAGGCGCAAACGGGTTTGCAAAATAGCGGCAATGATCTGCTTTTTCTGGTGTTGATTCTTCTGCCGATTTCCGGCACGATCATGTACTTCCTGCGGCGCAGGTCAAAACGAGCGGGCAAACTGTCCGCCACCCCGAAACTTTTCTCGGTAGGCAGCGAGAAACACGTCACACGGTCACGACGGGAAAATTTATCTTGAAGTTAAAGAAATAGCCCGGCTGGAGAGCTTCTCCAGCCGGGCTATTTCTTCTTATATCTGCAACCCTTCCCACTCAGCCAGCTTCGCGTCCATTTGCTGCTGGGTGGATTCGTATTCCCGGCTCAGCCGGCGGATTTCTTCGGGGTTGGATGGGGTTTCGAGGGCGCGGCCCAGTTCGGCCAGTTTGGCTTCGATGGCGGCGATGGCATTTTCGGTTTCTTTGAGTTTTGCCTGCTGCTGACGCTGTTCTTTCCCGGAAGAACGCTGGGACGATGTGGCAGCTTCCTTGCTGATGGACGGGGCGGGGGCAGTGGCGACCGGCGTCGGACGGGATTCGGCTTTTTTGACGGCGGCAGGCATCTTTGCGGCCTGGGCTTCGGCTTCCCTTTGGGCGCGCAACTCGCTGTATGTTCCCTTGAAAACGATTAAACGGGCGTCATCTGGGTCAATTTCCCAGACCTGCGTGCCAAGCGCGTCAATCAGATAGCGGTCGTGCGAAACAAGCAAAACGGTTCCCTGATACGCTTCAAGCACCTGCTCCAGAATTTCCTGCGAGGGGATGTCGAGATGGTTGGTGGGCTCGTCGAGCAATAGCAGGTTGGTATCTTCGAGTGCCAGCTTGGCGAGGGCCAGCCGCCCGCGTTCACCGCCCGAAAGCATATCCACAAGTTTGAAGGCGTCATCGCCGCTGAACAGGAATTTGCCGAGGTACTGGCGCGCCTGGTTAAGGCTCATGTTCGGCGCAGCGGTCTGAATTTCTTGCATGAGGGTGTTGGCCGGGTTGAGACCTTCGTGCGCCTGGGCAAAATAGCCAATATTGAGCGATGCACCGAGAATTACTTCGCCTTCGAGCGGAGGCAACTTGCCGAGCACGGTCTTCAAAAAGGTGGATTTTCCCGCGCCGTTCGGGCCGATCAGTGCGGCACAGTCGGTGCGGCGCAGTTCGATGTCATCGGCGTTGAAGAGCGGCTTTTCACCGGGCCAGCCGACCTGTAGATCACGTGTGCGGATGACGAGATCGCCGGAGCGCTGCTCGGCGCGCAGGTGCAGGTGCAATTGCGGCGGGCGGCTGCTCGGCAGCCGCAAAGCGCGCACGCGCCGGTCAGCTTCTTCGACGCCGAAGGTGCTGGTGGTGACATTGACATCCAACTGGCTCCAGTTGGTGGCCATCGCCGCTTCCATACCGACCTGTTCGATGGCCTGAATAAGGCGCGTCATGCGCTTTAGTTTGCCCTTGGCTTGCTGGGTGTTCTGCCCGGCGATGTTTTTCTTGATGTATTCCATGTCTTTGACGAGTTTTTCCTTCTCGCCATCGAAGACTTCCTGCCGTCGTTCCCAGCGTTCCTGACGCTGTTTCAGGTAGTGGTCGTAGTT
>FSTI01000100.1_pt1 | contig 12220 bp, 8 predicted proteins | sample 1637091 | NCBI WGS metagenome assembly FSTI01 (sample SAMEA3914819, study PRJEB12502) | metagenome | biome: forest; material: soil | place: Canada | collected 2010-06-26 | depth 0.3 m | reverse complement strand
TGGGGCAACCCGATGGTCACCCAAACGCTGATTGATAGCGTCAAAGCGGCGGGCTTCAATTCCATTCGCATTCCAACCGCCTGGGATTGCCATGCCACCAATGGTGTGATTGATCCGGTTTGGATGGCGAGAGTTACCACAGTGGTGAATTACGCCATCAACGATGGGATGTATGTCATTCTCAACATCCACTGGGATGGCGGCTGGTTGGAAAACCACGTCACCTATGCAGATCAGGTGGCGGTCAACGCCAAGCAGAAGAACTATTGGACGCAGATTGCCAATAACTTCAAGAGCTACAACGAACATCTGATTTTTGCCGGAACCAACGAGGTGCATCAGGATTACGGTGAGCCGACCGCTGAATATATCGCCGTGCAGCAATCGTACCTGCAAACTTTTGTGGATGCAGTGCGCGCCACTGGTGGCAACAACGCCTCACGCACCCTTGCCGTGCAAACCTACAATACGAACATGTGGCATGGCCTGCATTACTTTACCATGCCGACCGATACCATCGCCAACCGTTTGATGGTCGAAGTGCATCACTACGATCCTTACGACTACACCCTGAACGGGAGCGGTCCCTGCCTGGCTTGGGGAGCCATGTACACGCAGTACTCGGCCTGTGCCTGGGCGCAAGAAGCCTATGTGGATGATCTGTTCCATCAGGTCAAGGTGAAATGGGTGGATCAAGGCATCCCGGTCTTCATCGGTGAGTACACTGTCTCCAAGCGACCGAACCTGGACCTGGCTTCGCGGTTATATTACCTGAAGTACACCACTGCAGCTGCAGAGGCGAATGGCATGAAGACGTTCTTCTGGGATACCGGCGACGCCTCTGGCGTGTTCAACCGAAACACCGGGGCGATCACGGATCAAGACACTCTCAATACCCTAATTACATCATCCGTTCCCTGCACACTCTGCACCAGCACCCCGACTCGTACCCCCACCAAGACCGCAACAGTCACCATGACGCCTTGCTATAGCTGTGGTTTCAAACTGCAATATCAGGCCGGGGATACCAGCGCCAGCCCCAACCAGCTCACCCCGCACTTCAAGATTTTCAACAATAGCGGCGCTGCTGTACCTGTCAGCGAGTTCACCATCCGTTACTGGTATACCAATGAAGGGGGGCAAGCCCAGGCTTTCTCCTGTGACTACGCCGCTGTTGGCTGCGCGAATGTGACGGTTGGCTTCACCAAGATGGTCTATCCAAAGACCGGCGCGGACAATTTCCTCGAAGTTGGTTTCACTGCCGCAGCCGGGTCGGTTGCAGCGGGTGCGAATACGGCTGAAATCCAGCTCCGTATCAACAAGTCTGATTTTTCAACCTACACCCAGACCAATGACTATTCCTTCGACGCCACCAAGACAGCTTACACTGACTGGGACCACGTCACGCTCTACCACAACGGCGACTTGGTCTGGGGCGTCGAACCCGGCATGGGAGCCACCCCGACGAGCGGGGCCACCAACACCCCCGTGCCGGGGGCTTCCCCCACACGCACGCCCACGCTGACACCTGTCGTAGTAACGTTGACCCCCACCAAGACGTTGACTCCGCTCCCGATTACGCTCACGCCCACCAAAACGTTGACCCCTGTCATCAGTCTTACCCCGACAAGCGGGGCCTCCCCAACACGCACTCTCACCAGTGGCCCGACATTCACCGCGACCCGCACTGTGACCCGCACCCCGACCATGGGACTGACATCCACCCGTACCAATACCCCTGCAATCACGAACACGCCAACCCGCACGCTGACTCCGTTACCGCTGACGGCGACCCCCACCATCGGGGTTGGTACGTGCAGCCCGGTCACATCCACGATCACAGCTCCATTCACCTTTGACGGCGCAGGCACGTTCTGCTGGCAATCGAGCAGCCTGGGAACGTATATCAATTCGTGGAACACCACCAGCGTCACGATCAACGGTGTCAATGCGACCAATGTTTACATTGCTGCTGGTTCGTACCCCGCCAAGATCGGCGGCTTCTGGTATATTGCTTACAACAGCAGTGTTGCCTGGGGCCATTTCGAAGCCAAGTAATTGATTTGTACGTTTCCCTGTAGGGGCGCAGTTGGTGGTTGAGTTCATCGAAACCCGCTGCGCCCCTACAATTTTTTAATCATCTCTTTGCCTGCCGCAAATTTTCAAAGAGCCGTTATTCGGGCGCTTCGGGTAAAGGTCAACATGCTATAATCATAAGATGAATATTGGAGATATTAAGTTTTATCGTGAACGTTGGCGACAAATCAATGCGCTGTCTCAATTTGCGATTGAGCAAAGAATAGAGCGCAAAGACGATGATGGCGAAATGGATGTTTTTAGACAATGGGCGAAACTAAAAGAAAAATATGAATCCGGAAAATGGGACGGAAAATCATAGGCAAAGTCTTTGCAGACATACTTGAACTACCTGATTGATGGGGCCAGATCAGCAAAATCTTAAAAGGATAGCGGTTTCCCGCTCGGATAACATGAAAGAACTCATTTATGGACGCAACTCAGTGTATGAAACCCTGCGCGCCAATCGGCGGCAGGTTTTTCGTTTGGAAGTCGCCGAAGGTGCACAGGACAAAGGCCGCCTGAAAGATATTATTGACATGGCGCTGCGCCGCAAAATACCGGTGGAACGCGTGCCGCGCGCGAAACTGGAAAAGATGAAGGTCAATCATCAGGGACTCGCGCTGGAAGTGAGCGCCTACCCATATGCGGACCTGACCGACATCTTTGACCTGGCTGAAAAGCGCCAGGAACCCCTTTTCGTGCTCATGCTGGATACGCTCAACGACCCGCAGAATTTTGGCGCATTGCTGCGCACTGCCGAAGCCGTGGGTATTCACGGCGTCGTCATCCCGCTGGCGCGCACCGTCGAGATGACGCCTGCCGTCGTCAACGCTTCTTCCGGCGCAAGTGAGCACTTGCTTGTCGCGCAGGATAACCTGCACCAGACGATTGATGAGCTAAAAAAAGCCGGGGCCTGGATTGTTGGCCTGGAAGGCGGCGAAAAAGCCCAGGGCGCGGAGCGCGTCCGCCTGGATGGGGCGCTGGGCCTGGTCGTCGGCTCTGAAGGCGAGGGGATGCGTCCGCTGGTGGCGAAATCCTGCGATATTCTGATGAAACTGCCAATGCGCGGACAGATCGAGTCGCTTAACGCGGCGGTTGCCGGGTCTGTCGCGTTATATTTGGCGTATATAGCGCGTAATAAATAATAAATCACGGAGAAGAAAAGAAATGGCCCAAGCAACTGTCCACTTCCCACGCGGGTTTCTGTGGGGAACCGCCACTGCCTCGCATCAGGTGGAAGGCAATAACACAAATAATAACTGGTACCGATGGGAGCAGGACGGACATCTGAAACAACAGGCCGGTCTGGCCTGTGACTGGTGGGGTGGGCGCTGGAAGGAAGATATGGACCGCGCCGCCGAGACCCATCAGAATGCGCACCGTTTCTCGGTCGAGTGGAGCCGCATTCAACCTGAGCGTGATCGCTGGGATGAAGATGCCCTCGACCACTATCGCATGATGGCACGCGGCATGGTAGAGCGCGGCATCATGCCGCTGATTACCCTGCATCATTTCACCGATCCGCTCTGGGTGTATGACAAGTGCGGCTGGGAAATGGACGACATCGTGCAGGTCTTCGAGAAATATGTGCGGAAAGTCGTCGAAGCGCTCAAGGAATATACCAACTATTGGGTCACGATTAACGAGCCAAACATCTATGCTTTGAGCGGATACATGACCGGGGAATTCCCCGGCTGCGACAAAGGCTTTCACGTTGCGCTGAAGGTGCTCGCCAACCTGCTGCGCGGACATGCCGCCGCGTACCGCGCCATTCACGAGATCCAGCCCGAGGCGCGCGTGGGCTATTCACTGCACTATCGCCCCATGGTGGCCGCCCGCCCCTGGTTCCCCCTGGATGTGCTGATGCGCAATATCCATTACCAGGGCATGAATATGGCTTTCCCCAGCGCCATCAGCACCGGTGTGATGCGCTCTCCGCTGGGCAATACGCGCATTCCTGAAGTGAAAGGTCTGCAGGATTTTCTTGGCGTCAACTATTACTCGGTGGATACGGTCAAATTTGACATTACCAACGCCCGTGAATTGTTTGGCAGGCGTTCCTACCCTGCTGGTTCTGATCTCAGCACCACAAAATTCATCGCCAATATCCCGAACGGTTTTTTTGATTCGCTGAAATGGGCCACAACCACCTATCCGAACCTGCCGCTGCTGGTGACCGAGAACGGTGTGGAAGATTTTCAGGATGTGATGCGCCCCCGTTATATTGCGCAGCACATCTATCAGTTGTGGCGCGCCATCAACTTCAACTGGCCGATCAAGGGCTATTTTCACTGGACCCTGGTGGATAATTTTGAGTGGGACCGTGGCTGGACGCAGCGCTTTGGCCTGTGGGGTCTCGACCGTGAGACCCAGGCGCGCATCCGTCGCCCATCGGCAGATTTGTATTCAGACATTTGCGAGGAAAATGGTCTTTCATCGCAAATGGTCAACAAATATTGCCCTGAAGTGCTGCAAAAGATTTTCCCCGATTAAACGGAATCAAAAATTGCTCAATCTCGATCGGATTATCGCTTCGAATCCTGTTATGATGGTTTTCTGGAAAACGTTTTTTCCTACCCAAATGAACGCGTATATATGGAAAGAGGCAGTATGGACTTTGCTACACAACTATCGGGCCTGAATCATTTTCTGGCAACCGCCTACGGGAAGGAAACACAAGTCAACAGCCTGTTGACCGGCCTTGGGTTTGAGAACACCCAAATTGACCTGTTAAATAATGGCAATCTCGAAAATCTTGTTGCAGAATTTGTGATCGCCATTAAAGAGAAATTGAGCAGCGGCGGCGGAAAGAACCAGCATATTTCCCAGGTGGCTTGCCGTCGTTATGGGCTGGATGGTGAGACGCCCGAACCAGTCGAATCCATCGCCAAGAAGCACAGTATCAGCGCCGAATATGTGCGTCAGTTGGAAGAAGAAGCTTTGCAAAAGTCGCGGCTGAAAAGCACACTCAATGATTTTCGCAAAAGCCTGCAAAACCTGGCTGTGGCTGAACTGAGCAAGGTAACCCCGGCGCCCACCAGAGCCTATGTGTCTGAAAAGCTGTTCCGCCTGACCAATCTGCAGGCGGATACGGACCTGACGCGCATGGATTACAACGAAAAACGCACCGAACTGCTTGAGAAAATTCAGGCAGAACTGGATGTGTTGGATGCCGAATACAAGCCGATCTTTGATACTGCCGAGCAGGAAATTGCTGCCCTGACGGCGGAGATCAAAAACGATGTGCTGCTGCGCGGCGAAAGCCTGCAGGGTGGCGCGTATGAAGCCGTGTATATTCAGGGCCGCAGCACCTGGGATAACGACGGTATGAAAAAATACGCCGCCGTTCACCCTGAGGTACTTAAATTCCGCAAAGTTGGACAGGCAAGTGTGGTGCTACGGGCGGCAGTGGAGAAGTAGCGCAATGCGCCCGCTGCCGGCTGATTTCATCCGTAACATTGAGAATTCATTCAAAGACGAAGGCAGGGCCTGGTTGCAGGCTTTGCCTTCGTCTTTGAATCAGGCTGCCCAGCGCTGGGGATTGACGTTGGGCGAACCGTTCCTGCTTTCGTACAACTACGTCTGCGAGGTGAAAAATGCGCAGGGGGTGGAGATGGTCTTAAAAGCGGGCGTCCCGAACCCGGAACTGACCAGCGAGATCGAGACGCTGCGCCTTTACAATGGGCGCGGCGCGGTGCGGTTGATCGATTCAGATGCCGAAAAAGGTCTGCTGCTGGAGGAGCGGCTGAGGCCGGGGACGATGCTGCTTGAAGTGCAGGACGATGCCCAGGCAACGGAAATTGCTGCCGGGGTGATGCGTTCGCTCTGGCACATGCCCCCAACGCGCAACCGCCTGATCCGTCTGCAAAACTGGTTTGACGCTTTTCGCCTATATCGCCAAAAATTTGCCGATGCCGGCCCCCTGCCGCGCACCGTGATCGAAACGGCTGAAAGATGGGTGGCCGATGTTTGGGCTGAAAATGAGCCGTCCGTCGTGCTGCATGGTGATTTTCACCACTACAACCTGCTCCGGGCGGGCGATGGCTGGAAGGTGATTGACCCTAAGGGCATCATCGGCCCGCGCGGCTATGAAGTGGGCCCGCTGCTGCTCAACCCGCTCGGTAGTTTCTTGCACGGTCTTGCTGCGAAGCAAATCAGTGAGCAGCGCTTCGCCATTCTGGCGGAGCAGCTTGGCATGGAGCGCAGCCATATTCGCGGTTGGGGCATTGCACACGCAGCACTCTCAGCCTGCTGGGACCTGGATGCGCAGGGTCGGGGCGGTGAACATGCCATCCACTGCGCCGAAGTGTTTCTTTCCACCCCGCAATGAAATGCCGTGAATCAAAACGGAGCGGACATCTCGTCCGCTCCGTTTTGATTCATTGGTGCTTACTTGATCGCAATGGTGTAGCTGCTCTCAATACGCGTAAAGCGCGTTGTGCCGCTGACGATCAGGATGGCCTCGCTGGCATTGTCGCCCAGGTCAATATCCACATCGGCTGTTTGATCGGGGTTGACGGGAACAGTTTGGACGGTGGTTTTGCCGCCTTTCAGGATCAGCGAAAGACGGAAGGTCTGCGGCAGCGCATTTTCGATGCGCGCAAAGCCAGCCGCCTGCCAGCCGCCATCATCGCTCTCGAAATCGGTGGAATACTTGATTTCAGGGATCGAGACATCGTCGAGCATGAAACCTTCGCCGTTGACGGCAGCATCGGTCACATACTCGTAGCGGACTTGGACTTTCTTTCCGGCAAAGCTGCTCAGGTCCACTTTTTCTTGCAACCAGCCATCGGTGGCACCGTTATAGCCGCAGCCATAGGAGTTGCCGGATGGGTTGGTGTCTGTGCAGGTAGGTGTTTTGATGATCTTCCAGGTTTTGCCGCCATCGGTGGATGCTTCGACAAATACGTAATCGTAATCTTTTTCGAGATCATGCCACATCTGATACTGGAGGGTGATCGGCCCGGAGACGCTGCTGAAATCGAAGTCATGCGTCAGGGTCATATCCGATTCGTCGCCTTTGTTTGACCAGAATGCAAATTTGCCGTTGTTCGGGTCAACCGGCAGCAGCTTGACGAGCGTTTGGCCTTCAAAGTGCAGCGTATGTTTGCCGCTGCAGGTAATGCGGATGTAATCCACGCCATATTGGTGGACGCTCCCTGAAAGATTGGTCGGGCAGTCGGAGAGTGTGTCGGTATCGCTGGTGTGCGGCGGGTTGGTGTAAGCCTTATAGTTATAGCGGCCATCGCCGGCGCTGCTGTCCAACAGGTAGTTGGTGGCGGCCCAATCCATAAAGAGATCATCGGCGTGAATGGGTTGATTGGTGACTGCATCGGTTGCTTTGATGTTGGTGAGCACGCCGTCAACACTATCCATACCATTGGCTTGATCGTGGACGAGTTGCTGGGTGGCGTCCTTCCCAAAACGGTCAAGGAAGTAGGCCAGGAACATGAACGCCGAGCCATAGTGCGGGCCGTTGGTGCCTGGGTCTGCGCCCCAGTCGTTGAGCTGCACATCGGTATTGCTGGTATATTCGCTGGCTGCGCCGCTGCTGTAGTAACCATTGAGCAAAACGGCCAGCTCCGAAAAGCCTTCGTTGATCCAGGATGTTTCATTGCGGTCCTGCTTCCAGTGGATCATGTGCTGGAATTCATGCGCCAGCACCCCATAGGTATACTGGTCGCTGAGGGGTGAGTTATCCGCGTTGAAGACGAACATTTCATGCGCATTGGAATAGGCGTGCGCATCCGGGCCGTACTCATCGGGGGATGAGAAATAACCAGCCACCGAGCCGCCGATGCCGCGCGCATAGACCAGATAGACATGCGGGTCGTTGTCCACGCCGGGAGTCCACTCGCTGCCGAAGAATTCGCGGTCTGTGGGGTAGATCTTCGTCTCAAAGGTATCCACCAGCTTTTTGGCATCATCCATGCCAAAGGTGACGTCATCCTGCACCCAGAAGTAGGCGTGGCCGGTCAGATACTGTAAGGTGGCATCCACCTGAAAGCTCTGGGCGTTATCGGTGTTTGTGACCCAGATTTTCTGTTTAGCGCCCACCTTGAAGGGGCCGCTGGGGATGACTTCAGGAACGTCACACTTGGCCTGCAGACGGCAGGCAAGATCACGCAGGTCATTGACCGGGACAATGTTCTCTTCCAGCGTTTTGACGGTCTCCGGTGAGATGTCTGTGATCGGGACACGCGTCAGTTCCGTCAATGGAACAGGAGTAGCCGTCTCGCTCAGGTTTGGAATTTCAGTAACGGCAAAGGTTTCAAAAAGGGGTGGCAGGGCCGTGCTGCTCTGATCAACTGCGTAATAGGCATATCCGCCAATGGCAGCCAGCGCTGCGCAACAGCAGCACAGCAGAACGATGACAACAACAATCCAAATGATAGGGGTCGAGCTGCTTTTATTGTTTTCCATGGTTCCTCCAGGGTAGGACAAAATTTTACCCCGAAATTGTCTACATGAGGGGCAGGGCTTTCCAAAATGTCATCCAGTTTGCCCAAAAGAATACGGCGGACCATCCCCAAGGGAGAGTCCGCCGTATTGTCTTTTTTGCTGTTGGAGATTATCTTCTTCCGCCGCGATCACCGCCGGGACGACCACCACGGTCGCCGCCTGGGCGTCCGCCGCGATCCCCACCAGGACGACCGCCGCCACTGCCGCTCTTCTTGCTGTCACGTTCCTGTGCTTCCTGGAGCGTCCAACCCTCGAGCACGGCCTGGCGCGAAAGGCGGATCTTGCCCGTCGGGTCAATACCGGTCACCATGACGGTGATCTCGTCGCCCATGTTGACGACATCTTCCACCTTGTTGACGCGCTCGCTATCGAGCTGCGAAATGTGGACGAGGCCATCCATGCCGGGCAGAATTTCGACGAACGCGCCGAAATCGGCCACGCGCACGACTTTGCCGGTGTAGATACGGCCCAGTTCAGCCGTTTCGCCCAGCGATTCAACGCGCTGGCGGGCCAGTTCTGCGCCAACGCCATCGGTCGAAGCGATGTAGATGGTACCATCGTCCTGCACGTCAATCTTGGTCTTGGTCTCTTCCTGCAGCGCGCGGATGTTCTTGCCGCCGGGGCCGATCAATGCGCCGATCTTGTCAATCGGAATTTTGACGGTGATGATGCGCGGGGCATGTGATTTCAGTTCAGGGCGCGGTGCGGCCAGCACCTCGAGCATCTTGCTCAAAATGAACAGACGGGCGTCCAGCGCCTGTGCCAGGGCTTCCTTCATCATTTGCGTGCTTAAACCGCTGATCTTGATATCCATTTGCAGGGCGGTAATGCCGGTCTTGGTGCCAGCGACTTTGAAGTCCATATCGCCCAGGTGATCTTCGGCGCCCTGAATGTCGGTCAGGATTTTATAGCGACCAGTATCGTCTGTCACGAGACCCATGGCGACACCCGCCACCGGGGCTTTGATCGGCACACCGGCATCCATCAGCGCCAGCGTCGAACCGCAGACAGAAGCCATCGAGGATGACCCGTTGGATGCCAATACTTCGGAGACCAGTCGCAGCGCGTAGGGGAAGCTCTCTTCGGTCGGGATGACCGGTTCGAGGGCGCGTTCGGCCAGTGCGCCGTGTCCGATTTCGCGGCGTGACTGTCCGCGCAGGGGTTTCACTTCGCCCGTCGAGAAGGGCGGGAAGTTGTAATGGTGCATATAACGCTTGGTATCCACCGGGGAGAGGTTGTCCAGTTCCTGGGCTTCGCCAATTGTGCCGAGCGTGGCCAGCGTCATGACCTGGGTTTCGCCGCGGGTAAAGATGCCGGAACCATGGGCGCGCGGCGAAGCGTTAACCTCGCACCAGATCGGGCGAATGTCGGTGGGGGTGCGGCCATCGGGGCGTTTGCCCATGCTCAGGATGCGCTCGCGCACCACGGTGCCTTCGGCTTCGTCGAAGGCCGATTTGACGTCCTTGACGGACGGGTAATCGGCTGCGTTTGCGCCCTCGGGGACAAGGGTCAACGCGTCGAGCACGGCCTGACGCAGCGCGTCCATGCCGCCGTTAAATTCATTCTTGGAAAGCGGCTTATCGAGCAGTTCGTTCATGCCGCCGCTAACGTGTTCGAATACTTTCTTGTTGATTTCTTCGGCGGCGTTTGAGAAAGTGGCTTCACGTTTGGGTTTGCCAATTTCGGCCTGCATTTGAAACTGCAGATCAATCAGCGGCTGAATGGACTTGTGGCCCAGTTCCAGCGCGGCGACCATCACATCTTCGGGGATTTCATCGGCGCCGCACTCGACCATCAGGATCGCGTCGCGCGTCCCGGCCAGACGCAAGTCCAGGTCCGATTTTTCGATTTCGTCAAAGGTTGGGTTGATAATAAATTCACCATTGACGCGGCCCACGCGCACCGCACCCACGGGTCCGCCCCAGGGGATGTCTGAGATCATCATCGCAGCCGAGGCAGCGTTGATCGCCAGAATATCGAGCGGGTTGATGCCATCCGCAGAGATCGAGAACATCATCACCTGCACTTCGTTGCGCATACCGTGCGCGAAGAGCGGGCGCAGGGGGCGGTCGGTGAGACGGGCGGTCAGAATGGCGTCGGTGCTGGGGCGTCCTTCGCGGCGGAAGAACGAGCCAGGGATTTTGCCACGCGCATACAGGCGTTCTTCGTATTCCACGCTAAGCGGGAAGAAGTCAATGCCCTCGCGGACGCCGCCCATGGTGGCGGCAGCAAAAACGATGGATTCGTCAATGGCGAGCGTGACCGCGCCGCCAGCCTGTTGGGCCAGCTTGCCGGTTTCGATGACGACTGTGCGCGTTCCTACAGTCGTGCTGTAACGTTTCACTTCTGGTTTCATATTTTCTCCTGAAATTCCCGCCTGGCCAGGGACTGAAAGACGCCGTCAACGGACTTTATCGCGGATTCACAGATGTGAACGGATTTTTAGGTGCGTTGCGGGCATGTTTCAATTCCTGATCCCACTGCGGGTGAATGCGATAGGGGCGACCCGATGGGTCGCCCCTACATTATAAATTACTTGTGGCGCAGGTTTAAGCGTTCTGTAATGGCCAGGTACCGCGCGTAATCGCTCTTGCGCAGGTAAGCCAGCAAACGACGGCGGCTGCCCACCATCATCAACAGACCACGGCGGCACGACTCATCGTGCTTGTTGGCACGCAGGTGTTCCGTCAGATGGGCGATTCTCTTGGTCAGAATGGCGATCTGGACATCTGCAGAGCCAGTATCGTTATCGTGAATGTGAAAATCGGTGATCAGTTGGGTCTTTATTTCCTTATTGTATGGCATGACGTTGCATCTCCTTTCATAATTTCGAGCAGGTCTCCATATTCGCAGCCAAAACCACAAATAGGACCAGTCACAGGGGAAAAATTATACCAGAACTTTGGGCAATAATCTTATTTTTCCCCGCCATATTCGGCAATCAACTGTGTGAAGAAAGTTTCGAGCACTTGATGCCGCTCCTGTGCAATTGCCTTGCCGGTGGCTGTAAACATACGATCTTTCAGTTTGCCGAGCTTGAATAGATACTCATGGTAGGCGCTGTGGATTTCACCCGGTTCTTTTTTGCCTGTTTCGATGAACTGCGGCGAGGGGACGCTATAAAGCGGCTGACCCGCCTGCGTGACGAAGGCAATCAGCCGCGCCAGCCCAATCGCCCCGATGGCGTCCAGTTTGTCTGCATCGAAGAGCACCTGCGCTTCGAGCGTGTGCGGCGGCTCAGATGTATCGCGAAAACGATGGGCGCGGATGCAGTGCTGGACGGCGGCGATGCTGTCAGCGTCCCAGCCTTCTGCGAGCAGAATCTCTCCGGCAAATTCTGCCGAGGCGTGGTGATGCAGTTTGCGCCGGGCTTTGTCGGTAGGGTTGCTGCCTTCGGCGTCGTGCAGCAGCGCGGCGGCCTGCACGATCTCAAGGTCTGCGCCCTCAGCATGCGCAATTTTCTCTGCCATCCGGTAAACGCGCAGGATGTGGTCAAAGCCATGCACCGGGTCAGAGTCGCCGTACCAGGCGCGGGCCATTTCAAGAGTGGGCATCTTCATCCTTCTTCATCTCCAATCAGATCATTTTTGCTGCTTGCTTCATCGCGTCTTCGGCGTCATAATAAGAACAGAGGAAAATGAAACATGCCATCCAGAGTCTGGTCTCACCTGTGTGATTA
>FSTI01000188.1_pt1 | contig 12397 bp, 11 predicted proteins | sample 1637091 | NCBI WGS metagenome assembly FSTI01 (sample SAMEA3914819, study PRJEB12502) | metagenome | biome: forest; material: soil | place: Canada | collected 2010-06-26 | depth 0.3 m | reverse complement strand
GTCTGCCGCTGCTTCGGCAGTGACGCGGGCGCGGCCACCTTCACCAGCCCAGGTACGCTGCCATTCTTTGCGCAGCCGTGCAACCATCACCATGCACAGCAGGGCTGCAACTGTATAGACCATGAAACCGCTGCCGTAACTTCCAGTCAGATCTTTCAGGCTGCCGAGCAGGTTGGGCAGCAGGAAACCGCCCAAACCGCCGACTGCGCCGACAATGCCAGTCACCACACCGATTTCTTTGGGGAAGCGCTGCGGGACGATCTGGAAGACCGAGCCGTTGCCGCTGCCGAGGGATGTCATTAATAAGAAGAGTAATGTTGTTTCGACGGCAAGCGGAGGCAGGGAGCCAATTGCCAGCGCCAGCGCTGCAATGAACAGAAACAGGCCGATCAGAATGCGGATACCGCCGAAGCGATCTGCCAGAAACCCACCTACCGGGCGGATGAAACTGCCTGCGAAGACGCACAGGGCTGCAAAGCTGCCCGCAGCGACCTTATCCAGGCCGTATTGATCGTGGAAGAAGATCGGCAGGAAGGTGGATAGGCCAACGAAACCGCCGAAGGTGACGCTGTACATCAGGCTGAGCCAGATGGTATCGCGCTGGCGGAAGACGGCGGCATATTCGCCGAACGTTTTGAGCATCACTTTGCCGGGAGCGTCCTTGGCAAACAAGGCAACGACAATCCAAGCAACCGCCAATGGAAGCATGGTCACAATAAAGACTGGGCGCCATCCCCCCAGTAACGTGGCAAGCTGCGGAGCGAACAAAGAAGCCAGCACCGTGCCACTGTTGCCAGCGCCAGCGATGCCCAATACCAACCCCTGCTGCTCAGGCGGATACCAGCGACTCGCCATCGGCAGCGCTACGGCGAAACTGGCGCCGGCGATGCCCAGGAACAGGCCGATCACCAGCAGCATTTCGTAGCTCTGGGCAGCGAATGCGCCCAACAGTAACGGGATAAAGCTCAGGGTCATGCCGATCAGGGCGGTTTTGCGTCCGCCGATGCGATCTGCCAGGGGGCCCAGCACCAGCCGCAGGATCGAGCCGCTCAACACGGGCATGGCCGTCATCAGGCCTTTCTGGCCGGCGCTCAGGTGGAACTCTTCACCAATAAAGTTGCCAAGCGGGCCCAGCATCACCCAGATCATGAAGCTAATATCAAAGTAAAAGAAGGCGCTGAAAAGCGTGGCCGGGCTGCCGCTACGAAGAAACTGTTTGATATGCATGTTTATTCTCCTCTTGTGCTTGTACCAAAATGTAAATTACGTTATCCAGAATCTGCAGAGGATAGGTGGGCAGTTTGACTGTTGGGTCATCCAGACATTCTCCCGTTAATAAGCTGAATGATTGTTTGTAAATCGGTGAGGCAACTTTCACCACACCGGCGCGATCACCCACGATGCCGCGTGAAAGCACATATGCTTTGCTAAAGGGATCGTAATCGCTGACGGCATAAAATTCATTCTTCACACGAAAGATGGCGATCTGCCGGCCAAAAATCAGGGCCGCCACCCCTGAATAGGGCAGGATGTCATCTGTCTTGCATACTTTGACCCAATTAATCGTCATGGTGATTGGTTCCTTACGGGCGCACTGGGATGAAATCAACCGGGATCAAAAGCTCACGTTCACTTTCGTAAGCAGGGCGCTTTTGTCCGCGCTCGCTGACTCGGATGATGTTTGGGTCGGGTTGATCGGTGTTGATAAAGTGGCGGAAGCGCCTGAGTTTCTCTTCATCCATGATGGTGGTGGACCATTCGCACTGGTACGCGCCGACGATGTTTTCCATATCGCGTTCCAGTTCTTCGCAGATGCCAAGTTTGTCTTCAAGGATGACCTGCTTGAGATAGGTCATGCCACCTTCCAGGTTGTTGAGCCAGTTGGCCGTGCGTTGCAGCCGGTCGGCAGTGCGGATGTAGAACATCAGGAAGCGATCGAGGTATTTGACAACGGTCGCCTCATCCAGGTCTTCGGCCAGTAGTTGGGCGTGCTGGGGTTTCATGCCGCCGTTGCCGCAGACGAACAGGTTATAGCCCTTCTCGGTGGCGATCAGACCAAAGTCTTTGCCCTGTGCTTCGGCGCACTCACGGGTGCAGCCCGATACCGCCGATTTGAGTTTGTGCGGGGCGCGCAGTCCCTTATAGCGATCTTCCAGCTTGATGGCCATCGCCACCGAATCCTGCTGTCCGTAGCGGCACCAGGTTGTGCCGACGCAGGACTTGACGGTGCGCAGCGCTTTGCCGTAGGCGTGCCCGGATTCGAAACCGGCTTCCACCAGTTGCTTCCAGATCAGCGGCAGTTGGTCAACGCGTGCGCCGAACATGTCAATGCGCTGGCCGCCGGTGATCTTGACGTAGAGATCGAACTGCTTGGCAACCTGCCCGATGACGATCAATTTATCAGGTGTAATTTCGCCGCCCGGGATGCGCGGCACGACCGAGTAGCTGCCATCGCGCTGGATGTTTGCAAGGAAATAATCGTTGGTATCCTGCAGGGTGGCGTGCGATTCTTCAAGGATGTAATCGTTCCAGGTGGAAGCCAAAATCGAAGCCACCGCCGGTTTACAGATTTCGCAACCAATGCCCAGGCCGTGACGTTCGATTAACTCTTCAAAGGTGTGGATGTTGTTGACTTTCACGAGATGGAAGAGTTCCTGGCGTGAGTAAGTGAAATGCTCGCAAATGTAGTTGGTGACGGCCACTCCGGCGCGTTTCATTTCGGCCTTCAGGATGTCGCCGATCAGGGAGACGCAGCCCCCGCAGCCCGTTCCCGCTTTCGTACATTTTTTGATTTCCGAAATGGATGTTAGGCTGTTATCCCCAATGGCCTTGCAGATGGTGGCCTTGCTGATATTTTCGCACGAGCAGATTTTGGCTGTACCTGGCAGCATGTCCACGCCGATGCCGCCTGCCTGTGACGAATCGCGGGAGGGCAGGATCAAATCTTCGGGGTGGATGGGAAGCGCCATGCCGTTTTGCATGATCTGGTGCAGCATGTGGTAGTTGGTGGCGTCACCCACCAGAATACCGCCCATCAGCTTCTTGCCGTCGGTATCCACGACGATCTTCTTGTAGGTGCCGGCCAAAGCGTCCACGATGCTGATTTCGCGCGTGCCGCTCAAGATGGAGAAAGCATCGCCGAAGCTGGCAACATCCACGCCCATCAGCTTCAGCTTGGTGGACATATCCGCGCCGGTAAAGCGGGCGGGTTCCGGCACGGCGGCGAAGACATCCACCACCACTTCGGCCATCTGATAGCCGGGGGCAGCCAGGCCGTAGATGCGGTTTTTATAGAGGGCGCATTCGCCAATGGCATAAATGTGCGGGTCCGATGTGCGGCAGTCATCGTCAATGACAATGCCGCCACGGTCGCCAACGGTCAGCCCTGATTCGCGGGCCAGTTCATCACGCGGGCGAATGCCCGCAGAAAAGACGATCAAATCGGTGGCGAGATCGCTGCCATCGGCAAACAACATTGCGGCAACCTTGCCTTCCTGTGCCACAATTTCGGTGGTGGATTTATTCGTATGTACCTGCACCCCGAGCGCTTCAATCTTGCGGCGCAGCAGCGCGCCACCCGCATCATCAATTTGAATGGTCATCAAACGTGGCGCGAACTCCACCACGTGGGTCTGTAAGCCAAGGCTCTTGAGCGCGTTGGCGCATTCCAGGCCCAGCAGGCCGCCGCCAATCACCACGCCGATCTTCGAATTTTCGGCGTATGCTCTGATCGCATCCAGGTCTTCCAGCGTGCGGTAGACGAACGTTCCAGCGGCTTCCTTGCCCTTGATTGGTGGGACAAACGGGTAGGAACCCGTCGCCAGTACCAGCTTGTCGTAGCGGATGATGACGCCTTTGGAGGACGTCACCTTTTGCTGTTCGCGGTCAATCGAAGCGATCCGATCCCCGACGAAGACCTGCACCCCATTCTGGCGGTAGCCCTCCGGGGTGGCCAGCGATAGTTCGTTGAATGTCTTACCAGAGAAGTAATCACTGAGGTGGATGCGATCATAGGCCGTATGCGGTTCTTCGCAAAACGTGACAATTTGATAGCGGTCAGCGGCTTCATGCGCAAGCATCAACTCAATAAACTTGTGGCCGACCATTCCGTTCCCAACAACAACAATTGTTTCTTTCATAAGGCACTCTCCTGTTATCTTGAAAAGAATTTTACAGGAGCAAGGCCCATCTCCATATTGCCCTTATGGAGAATATTGGGTCATAGAATGGGTCATTCTTCTTGTTTTAAGCGAATTTCTCAAAATTTTTCCTCACCCAAATGGTGTATGAGCTGAAAATGCTCTTTAATGGTGCCATTCTCAAACCTTTACAGGCGGGGGTTTTATTGTATGATTTATGGGTTAGCGTTTTGATACGCTCATCTCAAAAAAAAAGGAATTGATTGCATGTCTCAACAACCCAGCTCGTATCTCTCATCCAAACTGCAGGCCCGTCCTAAAACATATGGACATGGCATTTTTGCGCTTGAACCCTTGGCGAAGGATGAATTGATCGCCGTTTTTGGCGGTGCTATCTACAAGTGGGATGTCTTTACAACGCTGCCCGAGCGTGAGCGCAGCCTCAGCCTGCAGGTGGAGCACAATCTTTTTCTGGTACCCGAGAATATTGGCGCTGGCGATTATGTTAATCACTGTTGTGATCCCAATGCTGGTCTTTCAGGCCAGATTGCGCTGGTGGCGATCCGCGATATTCAGCCCGGCGAAGAAGTCTGTTTTGACTATGCTATGAGTGATGCCACCCCCTACGATGAGTTTGAATGCGCCTGCGGATCTGTGAACTGCCGTGGCAGTGTCAGCGGCAGCGATTGGCGCATCCCGGCTTTGCAGGAGCGCTATGCCGGGTATTTCACGCCTTATATTCAGCGTTTGATTAACGAGCAGCGTCAAAAAATCGCGTAACCCCTAAGCGCGAAAACTTATGAATCAAAAACCGGACCTCCATCTAGCGAGGTCCGGTTTTGTTTTGCTACACTTTTACGCGGTTGGGGTCCAGAATGTATTGCCACCAATTGTTGGAAATGCCATTGGTTTGCCCGCCGACCTTCGGCAGGTGTTTCAGCCACCAGTTGGTATAAACGCGGATTTCTCCGCCCCATTCGGTATTGTTGACCTGCTTTGTCGCGCCCGTCAGATTCGGGAAGTGATACCAATCGTCGCAGGCGCTGGCAACCATGCGGGTATTGCCATAGTCGTAGTCTTTTTCGCCATTGGGGGGGAAGTGGATGGTGCCGATCTGCGCTTCGCCTGGAGCGATCTGGTCGTAAAGGGTAAAGCGATGCCATAGATTGACATCCCCGCGCGCGCGTATATAGACCTGCTCCATGATCGATTCGGCGCGGTGCCCGAAGGAGTGCAGCACCTCGCCCGGCCCGCGTTCATATGAAAGACCCATCACCACAAAGCGGCGCGGACAGCTTGCCGTGTGCGGGATGGGGTCTGAATTGCAGAAGAAAGCTCCCGCGCCGCCCATGGTTGATTCATAAAAGCCGGCAAATGGAAAGGCAAAAGCCCAGACTTCGTCAATCTGGTTGGATGCTACAAGTTCAAGAATATTGTAACGTTTTAGAAAATCCTGGTAATCAATCAGATCAGGTTGGTGAGATGTGCTGGGGGTCTTGATCGCTGCCAGGTAGCTCTGCGCGGTGTAGCGGAAGCCATCGGCTTTGACCGGAAACTCATTCACATCAATCCGTTTCACAACCTGGAAACGGGCCAAGCCGCTGCTATCGGCAACGGTATCATCCAGAAAGGTAGCGATCAAATCTTCGGCATGGTACCATTTCATATGCTGGGTCAGCTTTTCGCCGGTGGCAGCATCCACGATTGGGTCAATCACGATCAGCAACACCCTCGGCGAAACAACGACAGGTGCGCCAATCATATCGGTTGGCCCGCTCTGTGTGGGAGTTGGCTGGGGCTGGGAGATAGTTGCCTTTTTACTGCCGCCAAAAAGACCGCTCACAAGGGTAACAAGCGCCTGCAAGAAATTATTCATAGATACCATCCTTTTGTATCATGCGCGTGCCGGGTGCATTAGGGGACATTGACTGCATAGTATACCTGTCCGGCAACAAAGACAAATACCACTTTGTTCGGGCCGAACGCCATGGCGGTAATATCGCCATCGGGCAGTTGGTTTTGCTCATCGGGCGGGGGTGCGATTTCATGCTGGAGTTCGAGCGCCCGTGCGCTAAAGCGATAAATGGATCGTGTATGGGGTTGGAGCAACGCCACGGCCGGGTCTGGGGGGCTGGTAAAGGTGATTTGCGAAAAGAATTCGGCATCGGCTGTCAGGATCTCGCCGCTCTCGTAGCCGGGACGCGTATCCACCAGGGTGGCCGGATCGGTGCAAAGGGTTGGCGAAGCTTCGATGCGGCTCAGGGTACAGGTAGTCAGGTGACCATCATCTTTGTGCAGCAAGTACAGGTCATCGCCGTTGACGGTCATTCCCGTTACCTGCTCCATGCCATCCGGCACCTGCGATTCGAAGAAGAAGTAAGGTTTATCTGGGAATTGAATATCCACCGTGCCAAAGAACACCCAGACGGCGCGCCCAAGCGAATCGAGCAGATACAGGTTATTGGCGTCGTAGGCAATGGCGGTAATGCTCTGCCAGCCTTTATCTGGTTTTTGCAGGCTGACGGCTTTGGGGGTTTCGTCGCTAGCGCAGTAGAGCAAATTCCCGCCCCCGTCAATCGCGATCAACGATGCGCCGCTGGCGTTGGAGCGCGGCAGGGCGATCATATCCGTCAATTTGCCGACCTGGATGCCGTTATACGTGCCCGGCTTGCAGGTATCAAAACCCGGATCCGTGCTGTAGGCCTGTCCATTTAAGATGCCGTGGATGACACTGCCGGCGTCGTTATCCAGCAGATAGAGATCAACATCGGTGGCGGCCATACGCGTCACTTTTAAACGGCGCAGCGTTGTATTGAAGGCCGGGCGGTACTGCACGCGAACAATCCGATTGAGTTGATCGAGCGCTTTCTGGGCCTTTTGGCGCAAAGCATGTGATTCGGCTTCTCTTTCAGGTACCAGGTATTGTTCTTCGGCAGTCGTGAGCCAATAGATGACAGTCTCCCAGTCTTTACGCAGTGCGGTGGGGTCTTGCTCGCTTTTGGCGTCATCAGCGGCGGCGCTGGCTTTTTGATAATACGCATCGAACACAGCCGGTTTGCCAATTTGAAGATAAACCAGCGCGCCAATTGTCAGTAGGAGCAGGGGGGTGGCGATTGCGATAAAGGCCAGCCATGAACTTGGCAAACCGGTCTGCCCCGTGTCCTGTTCACCGGGCAGCAGACGGGGGATCAGCCGCTGGGTGCTGTTCGAAACCCGCTCTGAAAGCCCGCGGCTGGCTTGAAGCGCGCGCGCCAGGGATGCCGCCGCCTGCCGGATGCCCGTCTTGAGTTTTTCGCGCTGCTGTGGGCTGAGTAGCGACTTTTCAGGGGCAGCCTCTTTCCTTTTCGCGGCGGGACGCGCCGGGGGAGTCTGGGCCGGGGCCGCTTGCGCCTTCGCTCCGACATCCGCCACTTTTTCATCTTCACCAACATTTGGCGATGGACTGCTGTTCACTGCTAACTGATTCGGGTCCACTGGGATTTGCTGAACACCCTCATGCGAGGGCAGGCTGGCGACTGGCGCTTGCGAGGAAGCCCGCAGCACGTTCATTGCCCCGCTGCCTTCCATGGCCTGGAACAGCACCGCGCTGACGTTGGTATCTGTGATCGCCAGCAATCGCCGACGGGTGACTTCCAACGTCGGTGTGCCGCGCTCATCTGCAAAGGATTTTTCCCAGTTGGGCGGCATGGCTGCGCAGAATAACAGGCGGTCGTTGGTGCTCAGGTTGATTTGTGAGAAATACATCTGGGCTTTTTCGTTTAAGCCAAGACCCTTCCCCGCCAGGCCTGCATCATAAAAATGGCGTGCTTCGCCGCTCATCAGCCAGTAGGCATGGGTGGGGCCGCACTGGGTAATGTAGAGCGCGTTGCCGCGCAAAGCAGCCAGCACCAGCGCGGCCACACTGTATTGTTGTCCTTTGCTGTTGCGTTCGATCAGGTAGGCATTGAGCGATTCAACCGCCGTTTTAAGCCCGAGTGTGATGGAACCGCTGGTCTCATAAAAACGATTGGCGATTTGCGCGGTGATCTCCCCATATTCGGCTGGTGTATACGCCACGCTGCCGGCCAACGTCAAATAGACGATCAGCCGGTCCTGCTCACGACCCCGCGCAACCTTGCGTGGAGGGTTGAGCGCCAGCAGGCCAGGCATCACCGGCCATTCGTTGCCGTTGATGCGATACAGGCTAAGAAAATTTAGATCAAACGCACTCATGGAAGTCTCAATGTCTTTTTAGAATTTCGTTTTATTTCTCGATCGTTAGGGCACAATTTTACACGGAACAAGGGCATCTTTATTTATGATGATTTGGGGTGCTGATTATCACGCTCCCAGCGGCGGATGGCATTTTCGAGCCAAATCGTGCGGTTTCCCTGGGGCAACTGACCGCGCTCAAAAGCGATCAGGCGTTCGGCGGTGGCGCGGTCGCCTGCCACCTTGCGCAACAGGTTATTGAAAAGTTCCGCCTGGTTGATCGCGGCCCCGAACAGTTCATCTGCTGGATAGGGTTTGTTCGTGATTTGATGGAAGAGTCGGTCCACCCAGGCCAGAATCCCGTTTTGACGAGGCACAGTCCGAGGGTCGCGAGCGTGCTCTCCATCGCTTTCATCCTCCGGCTCGTAGACGTTGACCCCACAGCGTGGGCAACGCGTCAGTTCATAGTAGAAATACGCGCCGCAGCGCGCACATTCGATCTCATTCTCGGCTGGTGGGGGATCAATACTGGTGGGCATCGTTATTCTGGCAGCGAATAGAGAAAAAGCTGGTAGTCATTCGACCGCCAGCTTTTTGTAATCAAGACAAATTTTCGGCTGTACATTGTTCTTTGGCGCAGCCTTTTGAAAGATAGATTCACAGAAACAAGCGCCTTAGTCGCGGGCGTCGTAGCCGGGGCCTGTCTTGAAATAATCATAATTAGGCTTGGTGTCTGCAGTCAGATCAACCACTTCGCCATTGTTCAGTTTGCGGGCGCTCTCCAGCACGACTGCTTTGCCGTGATGATCTTTGCCTTCCCAATGACCGACGATGCCAACCTTGCTGATGAATTCGCCACCCTTGGCGGTGTACGCTGCAGGGACTTCATCTTCAGGGAAGATGGCGGCGAAGGGGCATTCAGGCACGCAGGCGCCGCAGTCAATGCAGGTATCAGGATCAATATAGAACCAGGGCCATTCTTCTTGCGGCTTGCCAGGGATGATACATTCCACCGGGCAAACGTCTACGCAGCCGCTATCACGCAAACACAGGCTTGTAATAATGTGAGTCATAAAGATCCTCCAGATTTCGAATGTTTAGATGCGCTATTATATCTGTCTTCTATGGCCTATGCAATTCTTTCAGGGAGTTAAATAAAAGATGACAGCCACTTTTGCGAAGCGGACTGTCATCTGGTCAATTACGCGCCGAAACGGGCAGCAACCGCGTCCCAGTTGACGACACCCCACCAGGCGGCGGTGTACTCAACGCGGCGGTTCTGATACTTTAGGTAGTAGGCATGTTCCCAAACGTCAATCCCGGCCAGTGGTTTCAGGCCATCTGTCAGCGGATTATCCTGATTAGCGGTTGAGACGACCACCAGTTTTTCGCCCTTCAGCGCCAGCCAGGCCCAGCCTGAGCCGAAGCGGGTGTTGGCGGCCTTCTCGAACTCGGTCTTGAAAGCGGAAAAACCGCCAAAATCGGCTTCGATGGCTTTGGCCAGCCCGCCGGTCGGTTCGCCGCCAGCGCCGGGGGCCATAATATTCCAGAACATATCGTGGTTCCAGTGTCCGCCGCCATGATTGCGCACAGCCGGGCGGATATCTTCAGGCACGTCGCTCAATTTCTTGAGCAGATCTTCCAGTGACCAGCCAGCCAGTTCAGGGTGCTTCTCGATGGCTGCGTTCAGGTTGGTGACATAGGCGGCATGGTGCTTGTCGTGGTGGATGGTCATGGTCTGCGCGTCAATGATCGGTTCGAGCGCGTCGTACGCATAGGGAAGTGGAGCAAGTTCAAATGCCATGGTGTTTACTCTCCTTAGAAATGTGTTCAGTAGGGAATGGGCAGGTGGCCTGATGGAACGAATACCTGATGTAATTCTAGCCCCGCGCTATCTTCAAGTCAAGTCAATAATTGGACGAATTTTCTGGATGCGATTCAAAGTTGCAGGCTGGCAGGTCCTGCCCCTGACCTTTTTGTGAGTACGCCGGACGCATCAAAATGATAAGATCAACGTAGAAATAACCTTGTTGACATTCACCATTTCCTGCCAAGGAGCACCTATGAAACGCACCCGCCGTATTCCCCTGTTACTGACGATTCCCATCCTGCTGGTCGTCTTCGCCTTTGGTCCGAGTCCACGGAGTGTTTTGGCTGCGCCCCTGAGCATCGTCAGCGGCCAGAAGATCGCTATCCCGTCGTATTTCTATCCGGGCACAGCGTGGACGCGGCTCGAAAACAGCGCACCCACCGTCGGCATCGCTATCATCAATCCGGATAGCGGCCCCGGGGCGAGCCCGGACCCTCGCTACATCGCTGAAATCGGGCGTGCCCATGCCAGGGGACTGATCGTGCTGGGCTATGTCCATACATCCTACGGCGCGCGGAATGCCGCGGTTGTGAAGCGCGAAGTGAATCGCTATTACGCCTGGTACGGTATAGACGGTATCTTCTTCGATGAAGCCAGCACCAGTTGCGCCAGAAAAAATTATTATCAGGCGTTGTATAACTTCGTCAAAACCAAAGGTGGGGCTGCCCAGGTCGTCATCAACCCCGGCATCAACACCCCGGAGTGTTACATCACCACTGCGGACATTATTGTCAATTTTGAAGATAGCTACAGCGCCTACGTCCACTGGTCATTGAGTGGTTGGGAGATCAAATATCCCGCCAGCCGTTTCTGGCATCTCGTGATCGGCACGCCGCGCGCCCGGTTGGCCAACGCGATTGCGCTCTCGAAGAAACGCAACGCCGGTTGGGTCTACGTCACCCCCGATGTACTGGATAATCCCTGGGATACGCTGCCATCCAGCGCCTATTGGACGGCTGAATTAAATCTCGTCAATCAGTAAGCGCATCAGAACTGGATTCCAAGCAGGCTGGCGATCACGTCAATTTCGCCGATATGCAGGAAGGGGTGGGTGGCGCCGAAGTTTAGCAGACATTTGCTTTTCGGCCAGCCCAAATAGGTGTTGATCAGCGCATCGGGGTTGGAGTGTGCCAGCCCTTTCTCCACCAGGATGACGCGCAGGCGTTCCTCGCCCATCAGGTCGCTAAGCCTGTCCGGGTCAAACTGCGCGACGATTTCGAGCGTGCGGGCATGCACCGCGTCGGAATAGTCATGCAGCCCCTGCAGGTTGATCTGCTGGTTCAATTCGTCTACTTCGGGGAAGGTCATGCCGCTGCCCTGGTGCCGCCACGGCAAGTTCAGGCGCTGCATCCAGTTGTCTTCGTCAAAGACCTGCGAGCGCTCGCCGACGAAGAGGTTCAGCCCGGCATCCTCCACACGGGTCAAGTGCCAAACGTTCCATGCAATCGAGTTGACCTGCGGATACGGGCGCTGGCGCATCAACGCTTCGGGAATGCTTTTCCAGACCGTGCCGATATAGAAAGCGTAGAGCGGATCGTAGCGTTGCAGAAAAGCATCGAGTACGTTCATGGTTTTTCTCCTGAGTGAGAAAACGAAATATCGTATGAATGGGATAAAGCAAAAATTGGCACTGATACAACACAGACGCCCATGGGCGTCTGTGTTGTTATGGATGAATTTACTTCGCAATTTCCCAGATATGACCGCCAGGATCGCTGAAGCTGGCGGTGCGCACGCCCCAGGGGCGGTCCATCGGGCCGTTCAGCAGTTTCACGCCGCGGTCGGCGAGCGTAGCGCACATGGCGTCCACATCATCTACGTGGACGGTGAACACGAGGCGGGAGCCAGCCTCGACGTTTGCGACGGTGGCAGGCTCAATCAGCTTTCCGGCCTCGCTGGTCTTGAGCAGGTTGATGAGCGTCTGCCCGATCTGGAAGACGCACGAGTTGTCGTCTTCAAATATCACCGGCAGGCCGAAGATGTCCCGATAGAACTGCCGGGCATTTCCCAGGTCTTCAACGAAGAGCGTAATGGCAAAGATATTCTTTGCCCAAGAAGCGACTTCTGCACCTTTTTCTGTTAATTCATCCATAAAATATCTCCTGTTGTAAGCGGCTTTTTGGGTGGTAGGTCATTCTAATAATAACGAGATTTATGGCTTCTTGTGACTGACTTGATAACAGGCAAGCAGGTTGCC
>FSTI01000375.1_pt1 | contig 12440 bp, 4 predicted proteins | sample 1637091 | NCBI WGS metagenome assembly FSTI01 (sample SAMEA3914819, study PRJEB12502) | metagenome | biome: forest; material: soil | place: Canada | collected 2010-06-26 | depth 0.3 m | reverse complement strand
CGGCGGGTTGCTGGGGCGCGGCCCCGGCATGGGCGCGCCCGGCCTGGTGCCGGTGGCCCAATCCGACTTTATCTTCACCACCATCAGCGAGGAAAACGGCCTGCTGGGCAGCATTGGACTGTTTGCCACGCTTGGGCTGCTCACCACTTGCGGGTTTCTGATCGCCGTCAAAGCCGCCAGCAACTTTCGCCGCCTGCTGGCCGCCGGGCTGACGACCTACCTCGGCGCACAAAGTGTGCTGATTATCGGCGGCAACCTGCGCCTGCTGCCGCTGACCGGCGTCACACTGCCGTTTGTGGCGTATGGTGGCTCCTCACTGCTGACGAGCTTCATTGCGCTGCTGATCCTGCTGCAGATCAGCAATGAAACTGAACAGGAACCCGCCGCCCTGCGCCAGCCGCGCCCGTATCTGCTGATGGCGGGCGTCATCTGGGCCGGGTTGTTCGCCTGCGCCTTGTTGACCGGCTGGTGGGGGGAAGTACGCAGCGACGACCTGAGCAGCCGCACCGATAACGCCCGCCGCGCCATTTCTGACCGCTACGTCAAGCGCGGCGCAATATTTGACCGCAACAATAACCCGATTGACGTCACCACTGGCGAATCGGGCAGTTACCTGCGCGTCTACAATGCGCCGGACCTGGCCGCCATTAGCGGCTACACCCATCCCGTTTACGGTCAAACAGGGCTGGAGGAAAGCCTCGATCCGTACCTGCGCGGGCTGCAAGGCAACCCGGATTTGCTGATTTGGTGGGATCACCTGCTCTACGGCCAGCCGCCGCCCGGCCTGGATGTGCGCACCAGTCTCGATCTGAGCACCCAGATGAAAGCCGATAAACTGCTCGGCCAGCATACGGGCGCGGTCGTTTTGGTCAATGCCGAGACGGGCGAAATTCTGGTGATGGCATCGCATCCCAGCTACGACCCTAACCGTCTCGACGAAATTGGGGCCACCCTGGGGTTGGATGCGCGCGCCCCGCTGCTGAATCGCGCCACGCAGGGGCAATACCCTGTCGAGGGTGCGCTGCCGCCCTTTTTGGCGGCAAAATCCACAGCTGATTCGCCCAGCCAATTGTTTGAAAAACTGGGCCTTTATACGATTCCGTCCGCCAACATCCCCACAGCACAGGCCGCCCCTGTGGGAACGGTGAAAAACCTGCGGGTCAGCCCACTGCAAATGGCGCTGGCCACCGCCAGCCTGACCTATGGCGGCATCCGCCCCTCGCCACGCCTGACCCTGGCCGTCAACACCGCAGCCCAGGGTTGGATCATTTTCCCTGCATCCGATCAGCCAATCCCTGCCTTAACGGCAACCGCCGCGCAGCAAGCCACGTCCAACCTGGCGATTGCGGGAAAACCCTTCTGGGAATATGGCAGCGTGAACCCCGACGAACACAGTCCCATCTCATGGTACCTGGCCGGGACGCTGCCCAACTGGCAGGGCGCGCCGCTTGCCATTGTGGTGGTGCTGGAAGAAGATGATCCGCAGCAGGCCAGCCTGATCGGGCGCAGTGTGCTCGAAAAAGCCATTCAACCCTGACAAGCAAAACGGCTGCCTTTCGGCAGCCGTTTTGCTTTACCCACCCGCAAGCTTGACCTTGTACCCAAGTTTGCGTAAAATCTCGGCGATTTTATCGCGCTGGTCCCCTTGAATTTCAATCACGCCGTCCTTGACGGTTCCACCGCTGCCGCAGGCCTGCTTGACCATTTTGGCAAGCGCCGTCAGATCGGCTTCCGAGAGCACCAGCCCCTTTAATAACGTCACTCCTTTGCCGGCCCTGCCCTTGGATTCCCGATGCAGGTAGACGGTCTGCTGCTCAGGTGGCAGCGATTTAAACGTCGCAGGCTTGTGATCTTTGCTGTTACGGGTATCGCCCTGCTCGGACGACCAGACGATGCGGGAGTTGGTAGGGGACATAAGAATATCTCGGTATGTTTTTATACGCGTGTGACCGCGGGCATTCTATAAAAGAAGCCTCCGCAAGTTGCGGAGGCTTTGAGCGGAGAGGGTGGGATTCGAACCCACGTTGGCCTTGCGACCAAAACAGTTTTCGAGACTGTCCCATTCAACCGCTCTGGCACCTCTCCAGTTGGGCTGCGCGGTGCCCCATTATAACAGTCATTTTTGCTTGTTTGCCCAGGTTTGCGATTGAATTTTTCGTTTACAACTTCTCTGCAACCAACACGGGCCCCATGACAATATGGACAACATGCTCCATGCCATCGTCTACCAGCGGGATCAAACCATCGCGCATGATCTTGCCATCCAACAGCACCTGGTCAACCCCGCGGTTGACGCTCTGCGTGTTCTCAATGGAAATTTGATAACAGGTTTTGCCAAAACGATAGGCAACCTTGAAACCCGGCCAGGCCTTGGGAATGCAGGGATCCATCTTCAAGATATTGCCACGTTTGGAAATGCCCAGAATAGCCTCGATGCCCAGACGATACATCCAACCGGAGGAGCCGGTGTACCAGGTCCAACCGCCGCTGCCGGTGTGCGGCGGCACACCGTATACATCAGCAGCGATGACGTACGGTTCCACCTTGTAATGCGCCGCTTTTTCAAGCGTATCGGAATGGTAGATCGGATTCAGCAGCCGGAAGAGCGCCTCGGCGCGGTCACCCTGCCCCAGTTTGGCAAAGGCCCAGACGGTCCACGTGGAGGCGTGGGTGTACTGACCACCGTTTTCACGCACGCCGGGGGCATAGCCCTTGATGTAGCCAGGATCATGCGACGTTTTATCAAAGGGTGGCGTGAAGAGCAAAATCATTTGCTCAGCCTGCCTGACCAGAATGTCATTCACCGATTCCATGGCTTGGTCGGCGCGCTGCGGGTTGGCTGCGCCCGATAGCACCGCCCACGATTGGGCGATTGCATCAATCTTACATTCACTGTTTCCGCTGGAACCCATCGGCGAACCATCATCGTAAAAAGCGCGTAAGTACCAATTGCCGTCCCAAGCATGGGCTTCGAGCGCTTTGGCAAGCGCCGCAGCCTGTTGACGATAGGGCTCAGGGTCATCAAACATGACAACGCGCAGTTTGGCGAAACGCATCAGAGTGGTGTGGAGAAACCATCCCAGCCAGATGCTTTCCCCGTGGCCCTCGATCCCCACCAGGTTCATGCCATCGTTCCAGTCGCCAGACCCCATCAGGGGCAGCCCATGCACCCCGGAGGTTGTTCCCTTATCGAGGGCGCGGCGGCAGTGCTCGTAGAGCGAATACAGCTCGGCGGCGGATTCATACAGGTTGTAACGTTCATCTTCCCCCTTCCCTAGCGGAGGGCCAATCAGGAAAGGGATTTGCTCATGCAGGATGGAAGCATCGCCCGTCACCTGGACGTACTCGGCAGTGACATAGGGCAGCCAGAGCAGATCGTCCGAAAAGCGTGTGCGCACACCCTTCCCCGAGGGCGGATTCCACCAGTGCAGCACATCACCGGCGTCGAACTGATGGCGCGCAGCGTTCAAGATTTGCTCGCGGGCCAGATCCGGGCGGGTGTGCAGGAGCGCCAGCACATCTTGAAGCTGATCGCGGAAACCAAAGGCACCGCTGGATTGGTAGAGCGCCGTGCGTCCCCAGACGCGGCAGGCCAGCGTCTGGTAAAGCGCCCAACGGTTGAGCAGCAGGTTCATGGCAGGGTCGGGTGTTTCGACGCTGATCGCGCCCAGAATTTCATCCCACTGCTGCTGAACAGCCTGCCAGGCGGCCTCCACCTGTGCCGGAGTCTGATAAGCGCTGATCAGCGCCAGACTGTCTTCGCGGTCTGCGCCTTCGCCGATCAGGAAGAAGACCTCCTCCGACTGGCCGGGTGCCAAATCCAGGTGCAGTTGAAGCACGGCACACGGGTCGAGACCGGCAGCCACTTTGCTGGCCAGGCCGATGCGCTTCAGCGCAGCCGGGACGCTGATACTGCCCATGCGCCCCAAAAACTCAACCCGGTCCGCCGTGACGCCGTGCGGCCTTTTGTTGGCTGCCAGAAAAGCCACCCGCTCGCCGAATTCCATGTTGTAGGAATTGCTTGCCAACAGCGCATGACGCAAAGGGTCGAACTCCGGGACGATATACGCCTGGGTGCCTTCGCGCGTGCCGCCGAGCACCCATTCGGCATAGTAGGTCACCGTCACACGGCGCGGACGGTTCCATAGATTTTCTACCCGCAAATGGACGATCTTGACCGGGTCGTCGGTATCGGCGAAAAGACGCAGGCGCTGGTTCAACCCGTGACTCTGACTCTCAAAAATGGAGTAGCCTGCCCCGTGGCGGATCAAATACGGGCTTTGCGCGCCAACCGGCATGGGAGTCGGCGACCAGACCACCCCCGTCTCTTCATCGCGCAGGTAAAGGGCTTCGCCGGGCATATCCGTCAGCGGATCATTGCGCCAGGGTGTCAGCCGATTCTCGCCGCTGTTGCCAGCCCAGGTGCAGCCAGAACCGGCTTCAGAAACCAGGAAACCAAACTGCGCATTGGCGATTACATTAATCCACGGGTGCGGCGTCTGCCGGCCCGGCTCAAGATAGATGACGTATTCCCGACCATCGGGGCTGAAACCACCCAGGCCATTATCCATCAGCAGATCCGTCGGGCGCACCAGGGGTGCAGTAGGTTCCACATCCTGCTTATCCAGTAGGGTTGGCGTAAAGGCTGGTAAATGGGTAATCTGACTGTTCAAACGTTTGGCATGGTCCACCAGGCTGCCATTTCTGTCATCCAAAATAGCGCCGGCAACCGTTTCGAGTAAAATCCGGTCAAACTTGGGGATTTGATCGGCGCGCAGTACAAAGATGCCATCACGTTGATTCAACCAGATCTCTGCCCCACGCCGGGTAATCTGCCGACCGATTTGATTGTGAAAATCCATCGAGTAACCGGTATCCTGATCATTCAAGATCACCAGGTTGGTCTTGATACGCCGGTTGCGCCAATACATATAAGCTTGCAGCGCTTCCACCAGCAGCGGGTTATCGTAACCGTGCAACCGCAGCAACAGAATGGGGAAATCACCTGAGATGCCGTAGGCCCACAACCCCGATTGTCCCTTCACATTGCGAGCAAGAACATGCTGCGACGCGCGCAACATGTTGGCAGGATAAAGCAAAACAGACAACAGGCGCTGCGTATGCTCCACACCATACGAATTCAACCCCAAATCAAGCAGTTCGCGCTGGCTCTCCGCGTGCGCATCATCAAAAGCGCGGCTAATCATCTGCTTCGACTGATAGGCCGTTAGTAGATGCAGCGCCTCGGTGCGCGAAGAAGCGGCCAACGTCAGAAAAGTGACCTGGCTGGTGCTATGCGGACCCAGGTCTACTTCCTGAGCCAGCGAAAGGATGGGGTCGAGCGTACCCCCGATGGTTCCTGAAAGCTTGCTGCCCTTGCCCTGGAGCGCCAGCGGCGAGCGCGTGGTTTGTCCGCGTCCGATAAATTTTGCGCGGGAGGTCTCATATTCGCCAGTCACTTTGCGGCCTGGTTCCAGCACCAACGCATGAACCAGGAAAAGGGGCTTTTCATTGGCCGAGCGCAAACGCCGATGGAAAAGCAGCGCGTTGTTGACGGCAATATATTCACTTTCAATAAAAAGCTTGTTGAAAGCCGGGTGACGCTGATCGGCCGGGCGTGGTGCCAGCACCACTTCAGCGTAGCTGACCAGTTTCAGCTTTCGAGAACGATTGCTGTTATTCAGCACCGTCACCCGCCGAATCTCGACACCATCTTTGCCGACGGTGATCTCGGTGTGCAGGGAAATACCATGATCGAGACGCCGGAACTCAACCTTATGGGGAGAAAAGATAGCCTCCTGGCTTTCCAGCGGCGCATCCATTGGCTGGCAGGTGGTGGACCAAAGTGCGCCACTCTCGCGATCCTGCACATAGATCCAACTGCCCCAGTTATCCAGCGCCGTGTCAGACTGCCAGCGCGTCAGCGCGAAATCCTGCCATTGGCTGTATCCACCACCTGCGCTGGTAATCATCAGACTGTATTTGGCCTGCGACAAAAAGTGAACCTGCGGGATCGGCCCATCCACGGCAACCGGCCAGGGCGTCAGATGAACGAAGCGCTCGCTGGCAGAAGCAGACCGGGCAATCTGCTCAGGGTGTGGGTATTCAAGATGCGTATTCTGCGGAATTTTCTCTTGCAGCAACAATTCAACACTTTGAATGCGTTCATCGGCGTGAAAGCGCTCGACCATTTTATCTTTGAGCAAATAATTACCAACAGCCAGCAGCAACATGCCCTGATGATGCGCCATGTATGCCTGCACTACGGCAAAGGGCTGCCCAGCGGGCAGGCGTCCTTTGGTGTAATCCACAGCTTCATATAGACCAAAACGGCCCATAATGTTGAGGCTTTCAAGATGTTCAATGTTTTCGACCACCGCCCCGGGTTGCAGTGAAAGCCCCAGCACAGAGGCGTAAGGCGCGATCACCAGATCGTCGGGCAGATCGCGCTTGTAGCCCAGGCTGGGCACACCAAAAGCGCGGTATTGATAATTCATATTAATGTCAAAGATGTAATAGCCTGATTCAGAAATGCCCCAGGGAATATTCTTTTGTTTGGCATAGGTAATTTGGGCATCAAGTGCGGCATAACTGCTATCGTACAGAAAGGTTTCTTCATAATTTTTGGTGAGCAGAAGCGGCATGAGATACTCAAACATCGTGCCGCTCCATGAAAGCAGCACCTGCCTGCCATTGACCTGCGTGACAGGCCGCCCCAGGCGCATCCAATGACTTTGCGGAATGTCCCCTTTTGCAATTGCGATCAGGCTGGCAATGCGGGCTTCAGAAGCCAGCAAATCATAATAGCTGCCGTCCAGTTTTTCGTTGGTCATGTTGTAACCAATATGAAAAACCTGACGCTGTTCATTGAACAGGAACTTGAAATCCATCGCGTTGAACCTGGCATTTGCGCGCGCTGCCAGGTCGTTATAGCCAATCAACAACATTTCCACGCGTAAACGCGCCGAATCCAATTCACGATCCAGCTTTTGGCACCAGTAATAGGCTTCCTGGTTTTCCTCGATTAAAGTGACACCTTGAATGAGGTGGGTCTTTAACTGTCCAAGCGCCTTCTTCATCTCCGCATAAACAATGCTTGACGCTGACAGCGTGGGAAGCGTTGCCGGGATACTATCCTGAAAAGCCTGCCATTCTGGTGCCATCGGGCCATCGGGCTGAGTCAGTAATTCGGGCGGACGCTGGTTGAAATGGCTCAACCAGGGGGCCAGCAAATCAATATTTTTTTGCATGCCCTGCATATGGGCATGCATCGTATCCAGATAAAGTTGCAGTTCTTTCAGCGTTTCCTGCGTCAGGTTGGCAGGTGGATTTTCAAGGATCTGGATCAGCCTGCGCGAGACTGTTTCCCAACCAAGGCCGGAAAGCCACGTCAGTACAATCGTCCACGCCTCAGGCGTTTCCAGGATGGCGGCAATGCGTTCGCGGATATTATCCAGCTCAATCTGGAAGGGTTCCACCGGGGAATCGGGTACGTTACTTTCAAGCTTTTTCAGAATGTCGGTCAAAATATCCAGCAGTACCAGCAATCCCTGCCACTGCTGCACACCAACAATGGAGGCATCTTTGATCTTCAGGCATCCCTGCCGGAAGGCAATCAAACTGGCAGCCAGATTGCCGCTATCCACGGTGGAAACGTACCGGGGCAGCAGCGCGGTCATGCTCTGGCTATCGTACCAGTTCAACAGGTGTCCGCGGTACTGCTCCAGCGCATCCATGCTATCGAAGGTTGAATTCAGGCGCACCACCAACTCAAGCACGCTGATATAGCCCATATCATGCGCCGAGAGCGTGGAAAGCAGCAATAAGCCGATATTTGTCGGCGTGGTGTAATGTGCCACATTGCCGCGCGGCGATTCTTGAAAGTGATCGGGCGGCAGCCAGTGATCGTCCGGGCCAACGAATTGTTCAAAATAAGCCCAGGTGCGGCGCGCCAGGCGCTCGACGCGTTTGTGCTGCGCCTCGCTCAACGGTGCGGCCTGGTGAACAATTGGCTGACTCATCCAGTACGCCAACTGGGCGGAAGACGCCCAAAGCACCAGCAGTGGCACAGCCGCAAATAACGCCACCGGGTTGACCAGCGCAGTCACAAACACCAACACGCTGACAACGACCAGCGAGACCATCATCTCGGCCTGAATTTCATAACGGGTGTTCAGCCTGAACAGGCGGGCCGTATGCGCCGCGGTTGTCCAACTCAACAAATGCTTGCGTGTGATGAAAACACGCACGAGGGTCACCGTAATCGCACCCAACGCAAGCAAGGCTTCATAAGGCAAGAACGTGAGTGCCAACGTCCAGCGCAATGCCGAAGACCTGGCTGTTTGAAGAATCTCTCTGACAGGCAGCTTGCCCCATTGGTGCGTAAACTGATCAGAGATTTGCGCCATCAGCGGCAGCGCCGGCAGCAGCAAAACCAGCAGACTCCATAGCAGCGAGGAACCCGGCAGCCAGCGCAACCAGGCAGCAGTCAGGGTCAACAGCATGGTAGGCAGCAGCAGGCTGCGCCGCAGATTGTCGAATACTTTCCAGCGGTTGATGAGCGAAATATGGTTCTTCGGAACACCGCCCAGGGTGGGCAGCAGATTTAACAGCCAGGGCAGCAACTGCCAATCGCCGCGAATCCAGCGCCGCAAGCGGCGCGCGTAAGCCAGATAACGCATCGGATATTCCTCGTAGAGGATGACATCCGTTACCAGCGCGGCCCGCCCATGGATCCCCTCAAACAGATCGTGGCTGAGCAATGTATTCTCAGGGATTTGCCCCCGGACACTTTTCTCAAAAGCTGCCACATCGTAAATCCCTTTGCCAACGAAGCTACCCTCGCCGAAAAGGTCCTGGTAGACATCCGAAACGGCCAGCGTATACAAATCAAAACCAGCATCCCCTGAAAAAACTTGCGAAAACCTGGAGCGATTGGCGCTGGTAGGCTTGATCTCAACGCGCGGCTGCAGGATGGTGTACCCGGCAATGACCGCGCGCCCATCTGCAGCAAATTCGGCGCGGTTAAGCGGATGCGCCAGCGTGGCCGCCAGCCGCGCCGCGCTACCCTGCGGCAGCGATGTATCAGCATCCAGTGTAATCACATATTTAATCTCAGGCAGCACTGAAAGTTTGCCAACTTTCAAGAGATACGAGGCGTCGTTTCCCGTCAAGATCACCTGGTTAAACTCGGTCAGCTTGCCGCGTTTGCGCTCCCAGCCCATCCAGACGTTTTCAGACGTATTCCATTTGCGTGGACGGTGAAAAGCATAAAAGGGCGTGGTAGATCGGGCACCAGGTTGACCGTATTTTGTATTGAGATTGTCAATCCCGGTTTTTAGCAACGTCAGCAGTGTTTCATCCTCCGGCATCACCTGCGCCGGGGCATCGGTAAAATCGGTCAGCAGCGCAAACGTCAAGGATGGATCAGGGTTGCACAGGTAATGAAGCTCAACATCCTGGAGCATATCTGCAACATCATGGGCATTCGCCAGCAACGTTGGGATGACCACCATCGTGCGCGCATCTGCAGGGATACCCTCCGAAAAATCCATGCGCGGCAGGCTGTGCGGCGCGATCTTATGGGTGATATCCCACTGCGTTTCCATAATGGCTGCTTCAACGGCCAATCCATAGCCGAGCAAAACCACCAGCAGGTATTGCAGCGGCGTGGCACCTGCAAAATAGACATAGGTCAGCAACGCCGCCAACATCAGCAGCGAAAACAATGTAATTCTGCCCAGATAGGTGGTGGTGGGATGGGCCAACAACCAGCCCCGCAGGCGTACCCGCACCCCAGGCCGATAACCAACCTTTTTCTCGAGCGCCGCGCGCCCCGCATCAATCAGATAAAAACCAACGTGCGCTTTGCGGCTGATGGTGAAGCCCGGCCCCGGATCTTGTTCCTGCGCTGCGCGGGTGAGTTCAACCGCGGCCTGGGCAACATCTTCCTCGCTCCTGGTCGCGTGCCGCGCCAAGGCTTCGACAACGCCCCGGTAACGGTTGCGGGTCTCAAAATCCATCGCCGCATAAACCCCCATCGGCTCGCTGCGCAACACCTGGTCCACCCGGCTAACCTGTTCAAAAAACACCTTCCAATCCGTGGCCGAAAACAGCCGCAGGCTGGTAAAGCAATTTGCAATAAGGACTTCAAACGCCGCCGGCGTTGATGACGACAAAAGCGGCCCGGCATTCAGGCCGTATGGCGCATCTACCTGCGCAATGGCGGCGCTCGCGCTCGCCAAACGCTCCAAAAGTGCAATGCGCAGCATGGTTGGCAACGCCCAGAGTTCCCCAATCGTCAGCGGTGTCACCTGCTGATATTCTTGCACAAAAGGCGCAAGCTGAGCCAGGTCCATCTGGCTTTGGCTGTGCCCAACCCATTCCCACGCCAACGCAAAAACACGCGGATACCCTTTCAGGGGAGTCGCGGTCAGTTTGGGCAATTGCTCCAAATAATGTTTGGGGAGATTTTCTTCGATCAGGTTCAGCGTTTGTTCAACAACATAATAGTTGTCCAACATCCACTCACCGGCCTGCGAAAAGACCTGATCTTCAGAAGATGAAGCGCGAAAAACAAGGTAAGCATCGTGCAGGGTGGCTTCCCAGTTTTGCAGACGCTTCAATAGGTTTGACTTTTGTTTTGATTTCGGATCTATACTATGCTGTCTGGCTAACTCTTGTGCAAATTGTTCCACAGTCATACTCCTGCATTTATATCGGCTCGTTGGGAGCTGCTGACCGGGGCAGTGTGGGCGGGTTAATGTTCCGTTTGTTCTCTTACCACCGCCGCCGCCTGCGTTGATTCTTCTCGGCTGGGCAGGTCTTGGACGATTAAGAGTGGCACCTGCCCATATAGAATAAAATTATTAACCATACTACCATAAGGCCATTGACGATTTCCAGAATAACCGTGCGCGCTGAGCGCCACCAAATCAATATGCTCGTTCTCCGCCAGATCATGCAGAGCCGCAGCAGCATTGTCAGTGACCAGCAGATGAGTCTGCAAATCAAGGTCTACAAACGACGAGTACAAACGCATCTGATCGAGATAGCGGACGGCTTCTTCGCGGTTACGGGCAACAATCCGGTTCGATAAATCCAGGTCTTCACTGACGAGCGGCATATGCCGCGCCATTTCAGGCGTTTTTACAACATGCACAAGATGGATTTTTGACTTGTGAAAACGCGAGAGCAGCGTGGTGGTGGGCAGAACATTCTCAGCCCGCCACGAACCATCCAGCGGAACCATAACGCGCTGATAGAGGCGTTCTCTGAGGATCAATTCACCGGTCACAGGCTGGCGGGCGCGAATCAGCATCACCGAGGCGGGGGCGCTGTAAATGATCTTTTGGGTAACACTGCTAATGCCCCACTGGCTTAAACCAGCATGACCGTGGCTGCTCAAAATGATCAGTTTTATCCCCTGGTTTTGGGCAAACTCAGTGATCGATTCGGCTGCCAACCCTTCCAAAACGGCTTCTTGAGTCTGCACTCCCGATTCATTGAAACGCGCCGCAACTTTTTCGAGGTAAAGCTTTGCATCCGTTTTGGCAATCTGCCAGTCGAGCAGGTCAAACAACTGTGCCGATTGACCATCCTGGTGTTTATCAAGCACACGCAGCAGGGTTACTTTCGCATCGAACGCCTGCGCCATGGCCATGGCATGAGGCAAGACACATTCCGCAAGCAGCGAACCATCTAAGGGGACAAGAATAAGATCAAACATAACAATTCTTCCTTTCAACAGGAGAGTGGCATCCGTAAAAGTGATAACGATTAGGCTATTACGGGATAGAACGAAACACCAACCGGTTTTGTTATAATTTGATGGAAAACAATTTAACTCGCATACGCGAGCAAAGACGAACGATCAAAATTTACCAAAGGGGATTTCTACCCTGCAACGGATGGACATGGGCTGACTCCTACCGCGCGATGAATAAGAAGTATACAAATTATACTCCTCTTCGCCCGATAGAACATTCATGATCCGCATGATCGCTATGCGGAAAAGCGCGCTATCTACGGGTTCGCTTCCAAAAATGCTGTGCCAGCCATCCGGCCAAAACAGCCAACCCCAACCCACAGAGCAGGTCCAACACCAGCGCGACGGTCTCAAAATGACTGCGGTACGCAAAACCGCCTTCTTCATAAAACAACAGCGGGAAGCCTGCCCGGCGAATGTCATCGGCGCAGCCGGCCATCTTGAGCAAACCCGGCAGCCCGCAATCCGACCGCAGATGCGCAACCAGCAGGTTGACCACCAGAAAGAATATTAAGGCCAGGATAAATCCGATCACAAAGCTGTAAATAGAAGATCGCATCAATTCCTCCGCAGTTTAATACAGGATGAGAAATGTTACTTTATAATAATTCATGCACAAGCTGCATTCGATTAATTTTGCAAGGTGCCTCAGATGAATTTAAAGATTGGCGAT
>FSTI01000264.1_pt1 | contig 12925 bp, 7 predicted proteins | sample 1637091 | NCBI WGS metagenome assembly FSTI01 (sample SAMEA3914819, study PRJEB12502) | metagenome | biome: forest; material: soil | place: Canada | collected 2010-06-26 | depth 0.3 m | reverse complement strand
CGTGGGCGGGCCGTGCTGCCGGCAATCGTCACCGACCGGGTTCGGCCCGGCAACTGTTTCGCTCCCTTTCATTGGAACGATCTCTTCGGTGAAAACCTGGCAATCAACGCTGTGACGAATGACGCAGTTGACCTGATTTCACTCGAACCTGGCTTTAAGTTCTGCGCTATTGTAATGACACGTATGGAGGAAGAAAAACCCATCCAAAACCGCGCCGATAGTAATATTCCCGCCAAAGCTGCTGTTCCAGGGCGCGAGATGCAGGTCAATGTGTTACGCCAGATGTTGGGTCTCGACGTAGCTCCTGGCATCACCCTGGATGCCAATGAGCAGTTCTATCTTCAGGGTTATTTGGTTGGTTTGGGTAGCAGGCATGATTTGGGCGGCGCGCCAACCCTACCCGCCAACGCGCCTCTTAAGCCTGCCAAACAATTGTTTATCAACGGCATGTTGGCCGGGTTATTTGCTCAGACCTCGATAGCGATAGATATAACGTCTTTATCAGGTCAGCGGGCATCCACGGCAGCCCCAGCCGAAGCGCCCATCCTGCTCTTGTGGGCATCCTCCACGGGCAGCGCCGAAGGTTTGGCAGCCGAATGCGCTGAGAAACTTAAAAGCGCAGGCAATCGCGTACGACTCGCTGCTATGGATACCGTCAAAGTGAGCGACCTGACACGTGCCAGTGTCATATTGGCGGTGGCCAGCACCTTTGGGGATGGCGAACCACCCGAAAATGGTGCAGCGCTGTGGCGTGACCTGCAGGAAAGCGCGCCTGATCTGGCAAATATCCGTTTTGCGGTACTTGCCCTTGGGGATTCCAGCTACAGCCAGTTCTGCGGTTTTGGCCGCAAGCTGGATGCGCGCCTGGAAGCTTTGGGCGCACAACGCCTGCTGGCACGCGTAGACTGCGAGCCAGATTTTCACGAATCCGCCAGCAAATGGCTGGCCTCCATCGTTACGATCGTATCATCTGTGCAGGCTGCGCCGCCAGCCCCGGCTCAGTCCCGGATTGAGGTCAGTGGGCCCGTGGAGAATATGCCACCGGCCAGGCTCGCCTACAGCCGCCAGGTGCCGTTATCATCCAGTGTGCTGCTCAACCGCTTGCTCAATCGTGCGGGTTCCAACAAAGAAATTCGCCAGTACGTCTTCGACCTGCAAGATACTGGCTTTGAATATGAGGCCGGTGATGCCCTGGGCGTATGGCCGACGAATTCCCCCGATCTGGTATCAGAAGTGCTTGCAGCGCTCAAACTATCGCCATCTGCGCCAGTGACCGTCAAAGACCAAGAGGAGATGGCTCTCTCTGATGCTTTGCTAAAGCATTATGAGTTGACACGCATCTCGCCTGAGTTTCTACGGTTTATGGCCGAGCAAACAGGCAGCGAGGCGTTAACTGCCCGACTTCGGGAAGAAAACAAGGGTGAACTCAAGAAATGGTTGCGGGGTCGCCAGCCTGTTGATGTACTCCAGGAATTCCCTATTGCCTGCGATGCGCAGGTATTATTGTCCGCTCTAAAGCGATTGCAACCCCGGCTTTACTCCATTTCATCCAGCCCCAAGGTATACCCTGCTGAGGTGCATCTGACTGTATCCACGGTGCGTTATCAGTTCAATGGACGAGCCCGCGGGGGCGTCTGCTCTACTTTCCTTGCTGACCGTGCGGAGCAGGGTCAGGTGCCCATCTTCGTCCAAAAATCCACGTATTTCCGCCCACCGAAGAATTCGCAGGCACCCATGATTATGGTCGGCCCTGGGACAGGGATCGCACCCTTCCGCGCTTTTTTGCAGGAACGCATGGCAGTTGGCGCAAGCGGACGCAACTGGTTTTTCTTTGGGGAGCAACATGCCAACAGCGATTTTTATTACCGCAGTGAACTGGCAGACATGCTGCAACAAAATATTCTGCATCAAATGGATCGGGCATTTTCGCGCGACCAGCCAGAGAAAATCTATGTGCAGCAGCGCATGATTCAACGTGGCGCGCAACTTTGGTCCTGGCTGGAAGATGGCGCGTATTTCTATGTCTGTGGTGATGCGAAGCGCATGGCCAGGGATGTGGATGCAGCGCTGAAGCAGATTGTGCGTTCACATGGTGGGCTGAGCGATGATGGGGCCGAGGCGTATGTGCAGCAGTTGGTTGCAGACAAACGCTATGTTCGTGATGTGTACTAACCCCCATATCCTGAGGATTATTTCCAATAGTGGTAAGGCCATCTATGGCCTATCATCTTATTGACCAGCATTCTTTCAGCTCATCAAATGTTTCAAAGGAGATAACATGCTATTGCAGGCATCCTAACAAGCGAGAATGCCTGATAACTTCTAAAGACTTCCAGTGGAGCGCATTGTCCGAATAAGAGCTGTAAGGTACAATCTTTCCGGAGGAGAATCATATGCCTTTAACTCGCCAGCAACTCGAAGAACGGATTATTGCGCTTCAACAGGCCAGCCTGCAACTGGTGGGCGATATTTCCCTGGAAACTTTATTGGAGCGCATCGCAACTGTAGCGTGCGAACAGGCCCAGGCGCAATACGCCGCACTGGGGGTGCAGGGAATAGATGGGAAACTCAAGCAATTTATTACCGTTGGTATGAGCGAGAGCGAAATCCGTCGTATCCCCCATAGGCCGATTGGCCTCGGAATGCTGGGTGCGCTGATGGACACCGCAGAGTCAATCCGCATTCCGGATATCCATACCGATCCACGCAGTGTTGGTTTCCCCAAAAATCATCCTCCCATGATTCCTTTCCTGGGTGTGCCCATTCGTTTGAGGGATGAACAGCTTGGGCAAATCTACCTGACCAATAAGATCGGCGCTCCCGAATTTACATCGGACGACGAACAGATCATCCAAATGCTGGCTGCTTATGCTGCTGTGGCAATCCATAATGCACGGTTATATGATGAACTCAAGGTCCGCGACCAGGAATTGACGCGCCGCAACCAGGATCTAACGCTGCTGAATAATGTCGCTGAAGTCCTGACGTCTTATTTGGAGCTTGACGAAATCCTGCAAAAGACCCTGAGCCTGGTAATGGAATATATGGATGTTGAGTCTGGGGAAATTTTTCTGCTCGCAGAGGATGGACAGAGTCTGGAGCTGGCGCTGCATCGTGGACAAGCCGGCGAAGCTTTTTCGAAACGCAAGCGTTTTCAGGTCGGTGAGGGGATTATTGGCATGGTGGCAAAGAGTGGCGAGGCAATCGTCAGCCATGACCTGGCACACGACGTGCGCTACCCGAAGGATGCAATTGTAGAGGTCGGGTTCAGGCAAATGGCATCCTTCCCTTTGACGTCCAGCGGCAATTTGATCGGCGTCTTGAACGCAGTGACGCGCAGTTCCATCCCCTTGGATGAACAGGATATTCAGGTCATTACTGCCATTGGCAGTTGGGCCGGGCTGGCCATCGAAAATACGCGCCTGCATAATGACGCGCGCCGGCTGGCAATTCTTGAAGAACGTGATCGCTTCGGCATGGACCTGCACGATGGCATCATCCAGTCCATTTACGGGGCGGGATTGGTTCTGGAACATGTCAACCTGCATCTGGAAGAAGACCCGGCAAAAGCGCGGGAACGCATCCAGCAGGCCATTGACAGTCTAAATCAAACCATTCACGATATTCGCTCTTACATCCTGGATTTGCGCCCGCGCCAATTGGGTGACGAGAACTTAATGAACGGCCTGAATCGATTGGTTTCAGAATTCCGCGCCAACACGCTGGCTGAAACGAATCTTGATGGTAAGCCTGGAGATATGGAGAACCTGCTGCAAATCCATGCCACGGCGCTCTTCCATATTTGTCAGGAAGCGCTTGCCAATGCTGCCAAACATGCGGGGGCGAAAAAAGTGGCTATCAAGTTGTGGTCTACGCCTGAACGGGTGATGATGGAAATTCGCGATAATGGCAAAGGCTTCGCGCCTACAAAGATGCAGGCAACGCTGGGGCATGGACTTTCGAACATGCAAACGCGCGTCCATCAAGTTGGCGGTGAGCTCAGAATTTCTTCCAATGCGGGTGAAGGCACCACCATTTTGGCCTGGGTGCCAAAGGTGCCACACTAGCATGTGTTATAAACTTTTGCAGATTGCCCAGAGGGTCTGATGATAAAGATAAGATTTAGCGCCAGAAAAGCGGCAGGAAGTTGCGCAGCAGCACATCCAGCATTAGCCCAAGCATGAACATTACGCCAAACGAACGATTATTGCCGAAAGCCAGCGTCGCAAAATAAAGCGGCCAGCCGCCCTGCCCATCTGGAAAACCTGCCGGGCGGGTTTCAGGCCTGGGCTTGAGAAAGGCGGGCGCTATTTTAAGCAGAGTGGGAATTGCAAAAAACACGATCAGCATCACTGGGGTGAAATATTTTGTAACGATCAAGAGTGGCACCATCATATACGGTAACACCATCATCGCAATGACTGTATATCGCGAAATCTTTTCGCCAAGCAAAACCGGCAGGGTGTGGATATTCTTCTCGCGATCAATTTCAAGTTTATCTATATGCTTGCCAAAAATGACCGTTGTCACGCCCAATACATAGGGCAGGCTGGCCCAGACTACGTTCCAGTCCCACTGTCCGGCCAGGACATAGTAGCCGCCGCCAATCATCAATGGCCCCCAGACCAACAAGACAGCGATCTCGCCCAGGGCGATATATTTGAGCGGCCAGGTGTAGAGAAGTACGAAGAATATCCCCAGTCCCAGCAGAATCCAGATCAACGGATCCCAGCCATTGATGGCAACCAGGTAAATGCCAAACAGCATCGCAGCCAGCCCGGTGACTGCGGTATATGTTAACAACTGGCGGGTGGTAATCAGTCCGTGGGCAACCGGCTGCGGACCGTACATTGTGCGGAAGTAGTTATCCTTATCAACGCCCCGCACAAAATCGGTATAGTCGTTAAAAAGATTATTGGTCGCATGGGCCAGGATCAGGCCAACTGTCAGTGCCAGCCAGGCAATCAAATTAAACTTGCCATCACGCAAGGCAAATAGACCCGCCAGGCTGGCAGAAATAAAGGTCATGATCAGAACAGCGGCGCGCGTGGAAATTAACCATTTAGAAACAATATCCAGGGCATCCCATTCTTCTTTGGTGACGGATGGGATCACTTGCAAAGCTTTCTTCCATATGGAAGTATTCATAAAACATCTCCTTTGCTTTGAGCGTCAGGCCTTAGCAAATGCGTGGAAGCTGCTCGCCGCTGATCATATCCACGATGCGGTTGGCACCGATCATGCTGCGCATGGTTACCATGCGGTCTGACGTAGACTGCACCTGGCCGATGATGACGGCTCCCTCGCCAGCTTCTTGCGCACGCAAAATCGCGAGGGCACGCTCAGCATCTTTCCCGGCCACAAAGGCGGCAAAACGCCCTTCGTTGGCAACATACATCGGATCGAGCCCCAGGATTTCGCACGCTCCGCGTACATCTTCACGCACCGGGATGGCCTTTTCATCTACATGGATATGCCAGCCGCTGGCCTGTGCAATCTCCACCAAAGTGCTGGCGAGACCACCGCGGGTGAGATCGCGCAGACAGTGAACTTCAATACCGGCATCCAATAGGCTGAAGACCAGATCGGTCAGCGGCGCGCAGTCGCTTTCGATCACGCTCTCAAAAGACAATCCCTCGCGCGCCGCCATGATGGCCATCCCATGCCGTCCCAGATCTCCACTCAAAAGCAATGCATCGCCGGGTTGGACATTTTGTGGCGAAATCGCCTGTTCATAGGTGATGACCCCGACCCCGGCGGTATTGATAAAGAGCTGGTCGCCTTTTCCGCGATCCACAACTTTCGTATCGCCGGTGACGATCTGCACGCCGGCCTGTTCTGCCGTCTGCTGCATGGATTGGACAACCTGCCACAGGGTCGCCATCGGCAGTCCTTCTTCGATGATGAAAGCAGCGCTCAGGAAAGCGGGTCGCGCGCCGCACATGGCCAGATCGTTGACTGTGCCGGTAACCGCCAACTTGCCGATGTTGCCGCCGGGGAAAAAGAGCGGCTTGACGACATACGAGTCGGTTGTAAAGGCCAATTTCCCCTGTTCGAAGGGCAGGGTTGCGCCATCGTGCCGCGCCTCGAGCAGCGTATTTTTGAAGGTCGGCACAAACATACGCTCGATCAGTTGGTGCGTCAGCCTGCCGCCGCCCCCGTGCGCCATCAGTACAGCAGGATAATCAGAGATCGGCACCGGGCAAGTAAGCTCGAATTCGGATAAGGGTGAAGTGTTCATGGTTGGCTCGTTTCTACGTTCCGATATTAGACATTGAGTATCACGATCGTTTCTGGAATGTACCCTTCGGGCACGATGTTGCTTTATTGAAGATTGACCTGCACCACCGGAAGCTCGGTATCCACACGCCGGTAGCGGTAATAGGCGGCGCATGCCCCTTCAGTGGAAACCATCGTCGCGCCAAGCGGACGTTCGGGGGTGCAGCGCGTGCCGAAGGCGGGACATTGCTGCGGCTTTTTCTCTCCCTGCAGAATCAACCCGCTGATACACTCCCCGCTTTCCTCGGCGCGGTAATCCGCTACGCCAAAACGCTGTTCGGCGTCGAATTCGGCATACGGCGCACTCAGGCCCAATCCGCTCGAAGGGATTTCCCCAATCCCACGCCATTTACGGTGCACGACGGTAAATACCTCGCGCATGATTTTCTGCGCCTGTTGATTGCCATTACGCTGTACCGCGCGCGCGTATTGGTTTTCGACCTCTGCACGGCCTTCTTCAAGTTGTTTAATCGTCATGTAAATACCCTGCAAAATGTCCAGCGGTTCGAAGCCGGTCACGACAAAGGGTATTTTATACTTTTCTGCCAGCGGCTCATATTCGGCATAGCCCACCACCGTGCAGACGTGTCCCGCCGCCAGAAAAGCCTGGACGCGGTTGCGGGGCGAGGAAAGAATCGCTTCAATTGCCGGTGGAACCAGGACATGTGAGACCAGCAGCGAAAAATTCTTGATGCCCTGCTGCTTCGCCAGGTAAACCGACATGGCGTTGGCCGGGGCTGTCGTTTCGAAGCCGACCGCAAAAAAGACGACCTGCTTATCAGGATTCTCCCGGGCGATTTTGAGCGCATCCAGCGGTGAATAGACCATGCGCACGTCTGATCCGGCCGCTTTGCAGGCCAGCAGGTCGGTGCGCGTGCCTGGGACGCGCAGCATATCCCCGAACGACGTGACAATCACGTTGGGTTGGGCAGCAATATCGGTTGCTTTATCAATCAATTCAACCGGCGTCACGCACACGGGGCAACCCGGCCCGTGCAGCAGCGTGATCTCCGGTGGCAAGAGTTCATCCACGCCGAATTTGACGATGGCGTGCGTTTGTCCCCCGCACACTTCCATCAGCGTCCAGGGCTTCGTGGTGATACGGCGGATGGCATCGGCAAAACCTTGCGCTGCTTTGGCGTCTCTGTATTCGTCAATATATTTCATGGTCGCAGTATCTCCTATTGCTCCGGTTTGTATTGGCGTGGCAGGTATGTGGTCAGAGCCTTCATGTATTGAGCGCGTTCGAACTCGGACGGGTTTTCAGCGTTAAGCTGGCTGACACTGCCGCGCATCTGCTCCACCGAATCATACTCGTTCTCTTCCATCCAGCGGCGCATTTCCCGGCCAACAACGTGGATGTGATCAATCCCATGACTAATCAACGCCGAAGCCATCATGGTGACATTGGCACCGGCCATCAGCGCCTTGAGCGCATCCTGACCGGTGTGAATGCCGCTGGTGGCGGCCAGATCGGCTTTGATGCGTCCGTGCAGGATGGCGATCCAGCGTAGCGGCAGGCGCAGGTCGTGAGACGTGCTCAACATCAGGTGCGGCGTAACGTCGCGCGTCTCCAGGTCAATATCTGGCTGGTAAAAGCGGTTGAACAAGACCAGTGCATCCACGCCGACCTGGTCGAGCTGGCGGGCGAAATAGGCCATATTGGTAAAAAATGGGCTAAGTTTGACCGCAATCGGAATCTGGACGGCATTTTTTACAATGCTGGCCGTGGCGATGTAATTTTGCTCGATTTCTTCGGGAGCAATATTTGGGTCGGCCGCGATGGAATACATATTCAATTCCAGCCCATCCGCGCCGGCCTGCTCGATTTTCTGGGCGAAGGATGTCCAACCGCTGCCGGTTGACCCGTTCAGGCTGGCAATGATCGGAATTGTGACAGCTTCCTTGGCTTTGCGGATATGTTCCAGGTAGGCATCTGCAGTGGTGTGGTAGGCGAGCGGCTCCGGGAAGTAGGTGACGGATTCGGCGTAGCTTTCTGTACCATTGTTCATGTGATGGTTCAGGGTGAGCTCGTCCTGACGCAGTTGTTCCTCGAAGAGCGAGTAGAGCACGATCGCGCCCGCGCCCGCGTCTTCCATGCGTTTAAGGTTCTCAATGCGCTCTGTGAGCGGGTTCGCCGAGACGACCAGCGGCGAGCGTAGCTTCTTGCCTAGATAAGTGGTGGAGAAGTCCATTAGGTTGTCTCCTTTCCGTTGGGCGTCAGGCGGTTGGCCATGTATTCGTACAGCGCCCAACGCTGATCAACATCCGCCTGCGCCAAGGCTGCGAGTTCCTTGGCAACGGCCGGCTTGCTGAAACTGAGCATCTTGAAGCGGTTTTCGGTATCCATATATTCCTTGACCGGGATCTTCGGTGCGCGCGAATCGAGCATCAGCGGATTTTCGCCCTGGTCGGCGCGATCTGGATGGTAGCGGTAGAGCAGCCACTGCCCCGAGTCGACCGCCGCTTTCTGATGCTTCATGCCGGTGGTCATATCAATGCCATGCGCGATGCAGTGGCTGTAAGCGATAATGAGCGAGGGGCCATCGTACGCTTCGGCTTCCAGGAAGGCGCGCAGGGTATGCTCGTCCTTGGCGCCCATGGCGACGCGCGCCACGTAGATGTTGCCGTACGACATGGCGATCAGGCCCAGGTCTTTCTTCGGGGCAGTTTTGCCACCGGCAGCAAATTTGGCGACCGCGCCGCGCGGGGTGGATTTGGACATCTGGCCGCCGGTATTGGAATAAACTTCGGTATCCAGCACCAACACGTTGACGTTGCGTCCGCTGGCAAGGACGTGGTCCAGGCCACCGAAACCGATGTCATATGCCCAGCCATCACCGCCCACAATCCAGACATCCTTTTTGACCAGCACATCGGCCAGGCTCAGCAGATAAGCAGCTTCCGGGTTCTTCATCGTGCGAAGTCTCATTTTGAGCTGGCTGACGCGTTCGCGCTGGTCGTAAATACCAGCCTCATCGTCTTGATCCGCGTTCATTAAGGCTGCCACCAGATCATCGCCCAACTCGGCGGACAGGCGCATCAGCAGTTCGAGTGCATATTCAATCTGTTTATCCAGCGCGACGCGCATCCCCAGGCCAAACTCGGCGTTATCTTCGAACAACGAGTTCGACCAGGCCGGGCCGCGGCCATTGGCGTCTTTCGTCCAGGGCGTGGTTGGCAGGTTGCCGCCGTAGATCGAGGAGCAGCCTGTGGCATTGGCGATGATCGAGCGGTCGCCAAAAAGCTGCGAGAGCAGCTTGAGATAGGGTGTTTCGCCGCAGCCCGAGCACGCACCGGAGAATTCAAAGAGTGGGCGTTGGACCTGCTGTTGGCGGATACTGGTAATCTTGATCTCGCGGCGGTCCATTTCGGGCAGCTCGGTAAAGAACTGCCAGTTGGCGCGTTCCGCTTCGCGCAGCGGCGGTTGCGGGGCCATGTTGATAGCCTTGTGACTGACAACCGATTTGCTCTTGGCCGGGCAAATATCCACGCAGATGCCGCAGCCGGTGCAGTCTTCGGGTGCCACCTGAATAGTGTACTTCAGTTCCTTCCATTCGGTATCACGCCCATCGGTGGATTTGAAGGTTTCAGGCGCGCCGGCCAGTGCAGCCGGTTCGTAGGCCTTGATGCGGATGACGGAGTGTGGGCAGACCATCGCGCACTTGCCGCACTGGATGCACAAATCCGGGTCCCAGACCGGGATCTCTTCAGCCAGGTTACGCTTTTCATACTGCGCCGTGCCGGTCGGGTAGGTGCCGTCAACCGGGAGCTGGCTGACCGCCAGCAGGTCGCCGCGACCGGCGATCATTGCACCGAGTACGTCGTGTACGAAGACTGGCGCGCCCGCCGCCACCGGCGCGGTCATTTCGATGCAGCTGGTTACCTTTTCCGGGACGGCCACTTCGAACAGGTTTTCCAGCGTGCGGTCCACGGCTGCCAGGTTCATGGCGACGACTTCCTGACCTTTTTTGCCATAGGTTTTTTCGATGGAGTGTTTGATGGCGTCAATGGCCGCATCCTTGGGCAGCACGCCTGAAATCGCAAAGAAACAGACCTGCATGACCGTATTGATACGCCCGGCCATGCCGCTATCACGCGCCACACCGGAGCCGTCAATCACGAAAAACTTCAACTTTTTATCAATGATCGCTGCCTGCACAGGTTGCGGCAGATAGTCCCATATTTTCTGCGGGCCGTGCGGCGTATTCAGCAGGAACACCCCACCCGGCATGGCATCGCGCAGCACATCGTAACGCTCAAGCATGTTAGCGTGGTGGCAGGCGACGAAATTGGCCTGTGTGATCAGATAGGTGGAACGGATCGGCTGCGGGCCGAAGCGCAGGTGCGAGATGGTGATCGAGCCGGATTTCTTCGAGTCGTAGACGAAGTAACCCTGGGCGTAATTCTCGGTGCTTTCACCGATGATCTTGATCGAGTTCTTGTTCGCGCCGACGGTGCCGTCGGAGCCGAGTCCGTAGAACAGGGCGCGCGTGACGTTTTCAGCTTCCACCGAGTAGGTCGGGTCGTAGACCAGGCTGGTGCCTGAAACGTCGTCGTTGATGCCGATCGTGAAGTGGTTTTTCTTTTTTGAGCTGGGCTGCGCCAGGTTATCGAAGACAGCCTGGCACATGGCGGGGGTGAATTCCTTGGACGATAGTCCGTAGCGCCCGCCCACGACGCTGATATCCGCGCGATGAGTTTCGTACAAGGCTGTAATGACGTCCACGTAGAGGGGTTCGCCCGCGCTGCCAGGCTCCTTCGTGCGGTCGAGCACCGCGATCGCCTGGACGGTAGTGGGCAGGGCGGCAGCAAAGCGTTCCACGTCGAACGGACGGTACAGGCGCACTTTGAGCACACCCACTTTTTCACCTTGCGCCAGCAGCGCATCCACCGTTTCGTGAACGGGTTCCGCGCCCGAGCCCATCAAGACGATGACACGCGTGGCGTCTGGCGCGCCGTGGTATTCAAACAACTGGTACTGCCGGCCGGTCAGTTTCGCCAGGCGGTCCATCTCATCCTGGACAATGCCAGGGCAGGTCGCATAGTACGGGTTGACCGTCTCGCGCGCCTGGAAGTAAACATCCGGGTTCTGGGCCGTTCCGCGCAGCACCGGGTGATCGGGTGAGAGCGCGCGGGCGCGGTGGTCCATCACCAGATGATCGTCAATCATGGCACGCAGATCGTCGTCTGTCAGCAAGTCAATCTTGGCAATTTCATGCGAGGTGCGGAAGCCGTCGAAGAAATGCAGGAAAGGCACACGCGATTTCAGCGTGGCCGCCTGTGCAATCAGCGCAAAGTCGTGTGCTTCCTGGACGGATGCGGAGGACAGCAGCGCAAAGCCGGTCATGCGCGCCGACATCACGTCGCTGTGGTCGCCGAAGATTGACAGGCCCTGGGCCGCCAGCGAGCGCGCCGCCACATGAAAGACGGTCGTGGTCAGTTCACCGGCAATCTTGTACATGTTCGGGAGCATCAGCAGCAGGCCCTGTGAGGCCGTGAAGGTCGTCGTCAGGGAGCCGGCCTGTAGCGCACCGTGTAACGCTCCCGCCGCGCCGGTCTCGCTTTGCATTTCAATGACACTTGGGACCGTATTCCACAAGTTCAGTTTCTCCCCCGCTGCCCATTCATCGGCCCATTCGCCCATGGCGGACGATGGCGTAATCGGATAAATGGCGATCACTTCGTTCAGTTTAAAGGCAACGCGCGCCACCGCTTCGTTGCCATCCAACGTCAGGAAATTTTTCTTATGCATCTGATCCTCCTAGTTCCGCCAGTTCATCCATCTGGCGCAAGTATTCAAAGACCTGGTGCGCTTCGGCCTCGTCCACAATGTTCAGGGCAAACCCAACGTGTACCAGCACGTAATCTCCAAGTTTCACTTCCGGCACATACGCCAGGTTGACTTCCTTGAGAATACCGCCAAAGTTCACTTTTCCCGAGCGCATGAGCGCTGGGCTGTCATCCATACTAATTAACTTACCGGGAACTGCTAGACACATGTTAGCCTCCGACCATATTCTCTGTGTGCCGCTACAATCTGTCCCAGGGCGATCCCGCCGTCGTTCGACGGGATTTTCTGGTTCCAGTAGGGGCGAAATCCGGCTTTGCGTAAAAGGTGAATGCTACTTTCAAGCAATCGTTTGTTCTGGAAGCAGCCGCCGCTCAACACCACCTGTTCGATCTGTTGCTGAGTGGCTACTGTAACGATCATTTCAACGAGTGTATTGTGAAAGGTTGCGGCTATCTCGCCCGCACCCAACCCGGCTGCCAGGTCATCGAGAATGCCTGCAAGCATCGGACTCCAATCGATTATGCCGGAGGTGACATTGAACGGGTACGACCGTTCGCTGGGGATGCCCTGACAGGCAAACTCCAGGTCCATGGCCGCCTGGCCCTCGAAGCTGGTATACGAGCGCAAGCCTATCAATGCGGCGACCCCATCGAACAAGCGGCCCATGCTTGAAGTCGGCGGGGTATTCATCTTTTTGGCCAGCATATCTTTCAGCACGGATAACTCGGAGAATGAAAAGCCAAGTTGGGGCACATCCGGCATGTCTTCGCCATACAGGCCAAAGAGCAGGCCCAACGCCACCCGGCGGGGTTCGCGGATGGCCTGCTCACCGCCCGGCAGTGGGAACGGGCG
>FSTI01000166.1_pt1 | contig 15133 bp, 14 predicted proteins | sample 1637091 | NCBI WGS metagenome assembly FSTI01 (sample SAMEA3914819, study PRJEB12502) | metagenome | biome: forest; material: soil | place: Canada | collected 2010-06-26 | depth 0.3 m | reverse complement strand
TCTTTGCCAGCGAAATCGTTGACCGGGATATTGACCGCGTCTGGGCGACTGACGATATTGCCATCATTACCGTTGTCGGCACCGGCACACGCAACACACCCGGTGTGGCCGGACAGGTCTTCACCCAGCTCGGTCGGTGTGGCATCAACGTGCTCGCCATCGCCCACGGCTCGTCAGACGTTTCCATCAGCCTGGCGGTTGAATCGGCGGATACCGAAAAAGCTGTCAAGAGTTTGCATGAATTGATCGTTAAATCATAATGCGTAAAACGTAATGCGTAATGGGTTTTTTTTACGCATTACGCGTTACGCCTCACGTTTTTTTTGCGCAACCAAAACATACATCCAGTAATTCCCCATACCCAAGGAGTCATTATCATGTCCCAAATTTCTGTCGCTGTCCTTGGCGCAACCGGCTCGGTCGGCCAGCGCTTCATCTCCCTGCTCGACGGTCACCCGATGTTCAAGGTCGTTGCCCTGGCCGCATCCGACCGCTCCGCCGGGCAGACCTACGGCAAAGCCTGCCGCTGGATACTCTCAGAGCCGATGCCCGCCTGGGCGCGCGATATGGTCGTCGTGCCGTGTTCGCCTGAAAGCGTGGATGCCAAAATTGTCTTCTCCGCGTTGCCTGCCGACCTGGCAAAAGACCTGGAGCCGCAATTTGCCAAAGCTGGCATGGCCGTCTGCTCAAACGCCTCGTCATACCGCCGCGAAACCGATGTGCCGCTGCTGCTGCCCGAAATCAACGCCGATCATATCGGGCTGATCCGTGGGCAGCGGTTGGCGCGCGGCTGGAGCGGCTGCATTCTGACCAACCCGAACTGCACTAGCACCGGGCTGGCCGTCGCGCTGAAAGCCCTGCAGGATGCCTTCGGGCTCAAGAAAGCCTTCGTCGTCTCGCTGCAGGCCCTCTCCGGGGCGGGTTATCCCGGCATCCCCTCGCTCGACGTCATTGACAACGTCATCCCCTATATTGGCGGTGAAGAAGAAAAAGTGGAGTGGGAATCGCGCAAAATGCTCGGCAAGCTGGGCGCGGATGGTGTGGCGCTGGCCGACATCAAATTTTCAGCGCACACCAACCGCGTCGCGGTGATTGACGGACATATCGTCTGCGCCAGCGTGGAGCTGGGGCAGGATGTCTCACCGGAGGCGGCCATCGCGGTGCTGCGGGAATATCAGGCCCCTGCGGCTTCACGTGACCTGCCCTTTGCGCCGAAACCGGTTATCGTCGTCCGCGACGAAGCCGATAGACCCCAGCCGCGCCTGGATCGCATGACCGGCAAAGGCATGACCACCGTCGTCGGTCGGGTGCGCCCCGATCCGTTGTTCCATCTCAAGTTTGTGGTGCTCTCGCACAATACCATTCGCGGCGCGGCGGGCGGCTCCATCTACAATGCCGAACTGCTGGTGGCTGAAAACCTGCTCTAAACGAAAAGCGGCGGAAGGCACCAGGCCTTCCGCCGCTTTTTCTTTCTCACTCATTGGTTCAAGGATTTGAATTCCCGGCGCATGACCACGCGGTTTGTAGACGGTCTTCGAATGGGCACAAACCCGCAGGATGAAAAGAGTGCCTCATAGCCAACCTGCATATCGCCACTTGCTCGACTCTTTGCTCCCGTATAGGGAAAGCCGTCAATGGCACTGGCGCCATTTGCCTCAGCCAGTTTGACGGCATCTTCAAGCAGCGCCTGGCTTATGCCAACGCCGCGTGCGTTTTTGTGAATAAAGAAACATGGCACCAGCCATATATTTGATTCACTGTTTGTTTCTTGCCCTTTGTAAGTGGGTGTTTTCAATGCGCGCGCGTAACGTGACCTTGGGCCTGCTGCACACCAACCCACCGGTTGATCATTTTGATATGCCAGCAGCCCAAGCGGCAAATCGCTTTCGGCTGCCAACTTGCTGAAGCCAGCGCGATTTCCATCACTGCCAACAGCATGGAACTGCTTGACCGGGATAATGAACCACATACACCTACATTCTTCAGTGACCGCATCTGAAGAAAACAACCGGCCTACATCATCCAGCAATGCACTTGTTACCACTTTGATCTGAAGCTCCATTGCGAACTCCTGGTATGAATGACCAACCGGCAAACCGCCTAATAACTTTCCATCTCAGGCCGGTTATCGAGAATCGCTTCAATCTCATCCAGCACGCTGCCGGTTAGCTTCTCCACCACGTCCACAGCTTTCATGTTTTCGCTGACCTGCTCCACGCGGCTCGCACCCGTGATCACGGTGCTGACGTTGGGGTTTTTCAGGCACCAGGCCAGCGCCAGTTGCGCAATGCTGGAACCTAGATCGGATGCCAGCGATTGCAGCGCCTTAACCTTCAGCAGCGAATCAGGGTTGGTGACGTGGTCATGCAGCCACTCATATCCTTTGAGCGCCGCCCGGCTGTTGGCGGGGATGCCGTTGTTATATTTCCCGGTCAACAACCCGGAAGCCAGCGGCGAAAAGATGGTGGTGCCGTACCCGTAATCTTTAAAGAGTCGCGCATATTCCTTCTCAAGCCGCTCGCGCACAAACATGTTGTACTGCGGCTGCTCCATGACAGGTTTGTGCAGGTGATGACGCTCGGCAATCTCAATCGCAGCCACAATCTCACCTGCCGTCCATTCGGACGTGCCCCAGTAGAAAGCCTTGCCCTGCTCGATAATATTATGCATGGCCCAGACCGTTTCTTCAATCGGCGTGGTGGGATCGGGGCGGTGGCAGAAGATCAGGTCCACATAATCGAGTTGCAGGCGTTGCAGCGAACCGTTAATGCCTTCAAAGAGTCGCTTGCGGTTGAGCGTATTGCGTTCGTTTGGCCCATCATATAGGCCCCAGAAAAACTTGGTGGAGATGACATAGCTGGAACGACGCCAGTTCAACTTTTTGAGCGCCGCGCCCATTACTTCTTCCGATTTGCCGCCAGCATAGATTTCGGCGTTATCGAAAAAGTTGACGCCCGCCTCGTAGGCAGCATCCATACAATCCGCTGCAGCATCCACATCCACCTGGTCGTAGAAGGTGACCCACGACCCAAGCGATAGTTCACTTACTTTCAGGCCCGAGCGGCCAAGATGACGGTAATTCATGGTGTATCTTCTCCTGTTTCGGTTTTTATTCGTGGAATTCTTCCACCTGGTAGACGAACACATCAAGATGCTTGCGCCGCCACAGATCGCGCGGCGCGTTCATTTTGGCACATAACTGGCTGAGAAATTCGGCCTTTTCGGGGATGTTCTGCCAGACCTGCGGCAGGAACGTGGCGCGGCGTATACCGTCGTGCAGGATGACTCCGTCGAGGCCGGGATGCAGTTTCAGCAGCAGGTCCTCGGCGGATGCATAGCCCAACGCTGTGGGTTGGGTCAGCCGCGAGACTTCGATCTCGATTTTCGAGAGTTCGGCGGTTTGTACGGGTGGAAAGCGATAATCTTCCAACGCAGCCTGGATGGCGCGCTCGCGCACATCATCAGCCAGAGGCTGATGCGGCTCCAGCGAACCGATGCAGCCGCGCAGTTGAGCGTTCTTCGTCAGCGTCACAAACGATGCGCCCTCGGCGCGCAAAATCGGCGTCAGTACAGATTGGTCAAGGGGCGGTAAAACCTGGCGGCGCACGCCGTGTTCCAGCGCTTCGCGGGCCAGGTGCAGGAGCGTCTTTTTTTCGTCGTCAGTCAGATGTTCGCTCATGGCATCTTATCCTACAATGGATAATGACTTTCCTTAAATTAGCTTCTTATAAGCCCGATTGAAATAGACTAGCGGATCGCCTTCTTCGGCGTTGCGAGCGGCCAGCACTTCACCGATAAAGATGGTATGCGTACCTGAACCCAGGGTTGTCACCACGCGGCAGTCCAAATGCGCCAGGCCGCCGGCAATCATCGGCGCGCCGCTGCTCAGCGTAAAGGTTTCCAGCCCATTTAACCTGTTTTGCTCATCTTCGATGCGCCCGGCAAAACGATCTGAAACCTCCTGCTGGTTAATGCCAAGAATACTGACACCGAAAAACCGTGAGCGCGCCACAAGATCGTGGGTGCGCGTATTTTGCGCAAGCGACACCAGCACCTGTGCAGGGGTTAACGATAAAGACGTAAACGAACTGACCGTCATTCCATGCTGAACGCCCTGATGCGCAGCAGTGACAACCGTTACCCCTGTCACCCAAAAGCGCATGGCCCGACGCAGCAAATCAGCTTCAACCGGCATAATCATCTCCAAAGAAATTCATTTTCATCATCATACTTCCCGCATGGAGTGGCGTCAAGACAAAAAGAGCTTGTCCAAAGCTTTACTCTATAGGCACCCTGTCGCGGATTTCACATATGTACCTGCGGTCGGTGCGCCATCTGTGCAGGAAGGTTTTCATTCTGATGGATGAAACAGTCCTGTAACATGAAATGCTTGCACTTTGCCGGCCTTTTAAGGTACTATAGGACATAATCATGACGGAAACATCTACTTCTTCTGAACCACCACAGCGTGGCAGCCGCCGCTCTGTGCGTATCCTGGTCAACACATTCGTGGCTGCTGTACTTGCAGCGACGTTATTCACCGCCTTCACACCTGCCTTGTTTTCAACAAGCCTGCGCGATCAGATGGCGGTTTTGCTTACCCCACAATCTGATGCGGCAGATGTAGCGCCTGCCACACCGCGCCCAAAAATCAAGATCGGCATCGTCTCAGGGCACTGGGGCAACGATTCGGGCGCGGTCTGTGAAAATGGCACCACCGAAGCGGAAGTCAATCTCAAAATCGCGACGCTTGTACAGCAAAAGCTGAGCGCATTGGGATATGATACCGATCTATTGAATGAATTTGATCCACGCCTGACGAATTATCAGGCCGCTCTGCTGGTTTCGATCCACAACGATTCTTGCGATTACATCAACGATCAGGCCACCGGTTTCAAGGTAGCCGCAGCCATTAGCGCACGTGATAACAACCTTTCAAACCGCCTGGCGGCCTGTTTACGGGACCGCTACCAGCGCACCACCGGTCTGCCGCTGCACGACAGCGTCACCAACGACATGTCGTTCTATCACGCTTTTAGTGAAATCAACACCAACACCTCTGCGGCGATTATCGAAACCGGCTTCTTAAATCTCGATTATAAATTTCTGACTGAAAAAACGGATGTCGTTGCCGACGGCGTCGAAAAAGGCATCCTGTGTTTTATTAATAACGAAAATATCGCACCCACAGCAGTTCCTTAGCACGGCTTTCGAGTGAACCATGAACCCTCATCAAACTGACGCTTACAAGTACCTCGGACAGGCTCAACAGGCGCGCAAGGCCGGTGATAAACGGCTGGCGCGTCAATATGCAGAACAGGCAGCGCGCCTCGCGCCAGAACTGGAAGACGTCTGGCTGATGATGGCGGCTTTGGCTTCGCCGCGCGCCAGTGTGGTCTTCATGGAGAAGGCGCTGCAGATCAACCCAAACAGCGAACGTGTCCATCAAGGGATGCACTGGGCGGTGGAACGGCTTAAAAACGAACCGGTCAAAGTGTTAACGGCCAGCCCTGTGCCCGTTGCCGAACCGGAAACCGAGGCAAAGCCTGCCAGATCGTTGTCGCGCACGCCTTTACTGGCGATTCTCATGGCGCTAATGTGCCTGGGGATTTTTGTCTTTAGCGTGTGGATGGCACCGTCCATTGCCAGGGCGGCCTCCGTCATGATTGACAGTTCCACCCGCAGCCAGAATACCCCTGCCTGGGCGGTGGCCAATATTGCCAAAGCGAGCCCCAGCAGCGCCGCTGCCGCATCGGCAACCGCTAACCCCACCCGGACGGGCATGATCCCCACCGCTGCTCCCACCCGGACAGACGTTCCCACGGAAGGCATCATCCTCACCGCCGGCCCCACCCGGACGGATGTCCCCACGGATGGCATGATCCCCACTGCAGCCGCAACCGAAATAATCGCAGCGGGCGTCTCCACAATGGACGTGCCGATCATAGCAGATACTGCTACCCCCCAAGCCGATGATACCAACAACTCGGCTGACGCCACCCCCACCGCGCTGCCGACCGATACGCCCATGCCAGCGGCCACGCAGTACGTCGTCCCAACGCCTGGCCCCAACGGCAGCGGAGGCAGCAATACGGGCCGCTGGATTGATGTTGACCTGACCCATCAGGCCGTCTATGCGTATGATGGCAACACCCTGGTCAAGTCCTTCATTGTCTCCACCGGCACCTGGCAGCACCCGACCGTGACCGGTCAATATCATGTTTACATCAAGTACCTTTACAAAGATATGACCGGACCGGGTTACTATCTACCCAACGTGCCCTATACCATGTTCTTCTATCAGGGCTACGCCATCCACGGCACCTACTGGCACAGCAACTTTGGTACACCGATGAGTCACGGCTGCGTCAACCTGTCCATCCCTGATTCAGAATGGATGTACAACTGGGCTTCGGTGGGGACACTGGTCAACGTCCATTACTAAAAGGAACACCCCGCAATGACAAAACAAACCCTGTTTGCCGGTCTTGTTTTCGACGAAAGGGACCGCCCCCTGGAGACCGCCTACGTTGGCGCGGACCCCTGCTACGTGGTCAATGACGCAGGTTTTCGCCGCCACATCCCGTCCGAGTTGGTGGATCGTCAGGTGCTGAATGAGATCAAAAGCCTGATCGCCGGTAACGAAGAACTTCTCAGCGAACAAACCGCCAAAATGATCGGTTCGCAAGATCCTTTCAGCAAGGCGATGATTCAAAATCAACTGAAACATATTGACGATCAGTTTGAGCAGTTGTTTCAGGTGGGTATTCCCGAAGATATGCGCGCTTACCTGGGCATGACCGGCTTCAAAGTGATCGTGGATTACCACGGCACCGTCCTGCGCGTGGAACAGGCCGGCATTGCATCAGACGAGAGGGACGGCGAGTAAGATAGAACTTACGCAAGACGCTTTGAAATTCAAAAGCTGGGCACGAATTCGCACGAATTTTCTTTTGATTTATTCGTGAAAATTCGTGAAATTCGTGTCAATGGTTTTATAAAGCTCCCTCGCTTAACCGGTAATTTCACGTCTTGCGTAAGTCATACAAGAAATTCTTTTTGGGGGGATTTATCCTGTTAGAATCTTTTTCATGAATTTGCCAAAACCGCCCATGATTGTGCTACGCGATGCAAGCCGCGCAGCATGGCTGTATTTCGAGAACCCGCTGGAGATTGTCAGCATTTCAGCGCTCGACGAAGTCGTCCCGGCGCTGCGGCGCATTGAGCAGTTGGTGGATGCCAACGGCTGGTATGCAGCCGGCTTTCTCAGCTACGAGGCGGCCCCGGCCTTTGACCCGGCTTTCGCCACCCACACGCCGCAGGATGTGCCGCTGCTGTGGTTTGGACTGTATCCCAGTCCGCGCACCAGCCCGACGCTTTTGCCAACAGAGGGGGGCTTCCCCAAAAATGATGGGGACTTCCCCCGAAGTGATGGGGATTTTGCCCTCGAAGCGTGGACTCCGTCCGTGACGCGCCCGGCCTACAATGCGGCGATTGACCGCATTAAGGGGCACATTGCGCGCGGGGAAACGTATCAGGTCAACTACACCTACCGGCTCCAAACCAGATTCACGGGGAATCCCTGGTCGCTCTTTACCACGATGCTCAGCACCCAGCCGGTGGACTATCCCGCTTTCGTTGACACGGGTCGGCACGTTATCTGTTGCGCTTCGCCCGAACTCTTTTTCACGCTGGACGGCGAAAAGGTCACATGCCGCCCGATGAAGGGCACCGCCCAGCGCGGGCGCACGCTCGCCGAAGACCGCGCCCAGGCCGAAACCCTGCAAGCTTCGCCCAAAGAGCGCGCCGAAAACGTCATGATCGTGGATATGCTGCGCAACGACCTGGGCCGCCTTGCCCGCACCGGCTCGGTGCAGGTGCCGGCGCTCTTTCAGGCCGAGCGCTACCGCACGCTCTGGCAGATGACCTCCACGGTTACGGCGCAGGTCAGCGCCCCCTTTACCGATCTGATGGCCGCGCTCTTCCCGTGCGCATCCATCACTGGCGCGCCCAAGATCAGCACGATGGGCATCATCGCCGCGCTTGAAAGCGTGCCGCGCGGCGTCTATACGGGTGCGATCGGCTTTCTTGCGCCGGGGCGGCGGGCGCAGTTCAACGTCGCCATCCGCAGCGCTGTGATTGACCGGCAAACCGGCCTGGCCGAATACGGCGTGGGCAGCGGCGTGGTCTGGGATTCGACGGCGGCGGATGAATATGCTGAGAGTTTGCTCAAGGCCCAGGCCCTGACCGCGCCGCTGACGGAATTTTCGCTGCTGGAGACTTTTCGCTGGACCCAACCCGAAGGCTGGTTCCTGCGCGAGGAACATCTCAGTCGCCTGCGCGATTCGGCGGAATACTTTGGCATCCCGTTTGACCGTCCCATGATTGAAGCGCGGCTGGCCGCGCTCGAAAAAACCTTTGACGGGTCGCGGCGCGTGCGGCTTTTGCTAAACCCCGCAGGGACGCTGAAAGATGAGGTCTTTGAGCTGCCCCCAAAGAACGATGCCCCCTTGCGCGTGCGGCTGGCGGCTTCCGCCATAAATGACCGCGATCTTTTTCTCTTCCACAAGACCACGCGCCGCGCCGTCTACGAGCAGGCGCGCACTGCCCGGCCCGATTGTGACGATGTGCTGCTCTACAACCAGCACGGCGAACTGACCGAGTTTACAATCGGCAACCTGGTGGTTGAAATGGACGGCCTGCTCTATACCCCGCCTGTCACCTGTGGGCTGCTGCCCGGCACCTTGCGCGCGCGCTTGCTGGCACAGAGCATTGTTGCCGAGCGCATCCTTCGCCGTGAAGACCTGGCGCGCTGCACGAAGCTGTTCCTGGTGAATTCTGTGCGCGGCTGGCAGCCGGTGGAATTACACGATTGATAGGATTTAAAATTGTCAGTCGCTTCGGCTATAATGTCATCGCTTGCGGGGGTATCCCGAATTCCATTTCCAACCTTTATTGAGGAAGCCAGGTTTCATGCCGTCCTTTCAATCCGCCAAAGATGGCATTGCCATTATTATTTGTGCCTATACCGAAAAACGCTGGGACAAACTGGCAGAAGCGATTGAATCCGTGCACCGGCAAACACTGCCTGTTTCAGATTTCATTCTTGTAATTGACCATAACCCCGCGCTATACCAGCGCGCCCGGCAGGCTTTTGGCAATATTACCGTCATCGAAAACCAGCAGGCGCGCGGGCTTTCCGGCGCGCGCAATACCGGCGTCAGCCTGGTGAAAGGCAACTTCGTCGCCTTTTTGGACGATGACGCCGCGGCCGCGCCAGATTGGCTGGCGCGACTGTATCAGCACTTCAGCGACGAAAATATCCTGGGTGCGGGCGGCGCGTCTTTGCCCGATTGGGAAACCAGACAGCCAGGCTGGTTCCCTGAAGAATTTTTATGGGTGGTAGGCTGTTCGTACCGCGGCCTGCCGGAAAAAATCGCCCCGGTGCGCAACCCGATGGGAGGCTGCACCTGCTGGCGCATGGAAATCTTCACCACCATCGGCAACTTCCACCATTCGCTGGGGCACGTCGGCAGCCTGCCAGCCGGTTGCGAAGAGACTGAGTTAAGTATCCGCGCCACGCAGTATTGGCCCAGGCGAAAGTTCCTTTTTGACCCAAACGCTAAAATCAGACACTTCGTCTCCACCAGCCGCACAAGTTTTTCTTATTTTTGTTCGCGCTGTTATTCAGAAGGGATCTCAAAAGCCAGCGTTACGCAGCTTGTCGGTCGCTCGGACGGGCTTTCAGCAGAGCGTTCTTATACACTCAGCACCCTGCCCCGCGGATTTTTTCGCGGTCTCCAGGATGCCCTGCGCGGGGACCTAAGTGGTCTGGGCCGCGCGGGCGTGATTTTTGCCGGGTTGTCCATTACCACTTGGGGCTATCTGCTCGGCATGGTGCAGCATCTGTTATTTCGGCGATTTTAAATCCATCCATGTTCATCATCCCAATTTTGATGTATCACAGTATTTCGGTGGGGGGCACGCGCGGCTTTCGGAAATTTACGCTGCACCCGCCTCTCTTTGCCGCGCACATTGCTTATCTGCGCGAACAGGGTTACAGTATCCTTTCACTGGCCGGGCTGGCGGACCTGCGCAAATCATCAGCCACCTTGCCCAAGAAACCGATCGTATTGACCTTCGACGACGCTTTTCTGGATTTTTACACCACGGCGCTGCCGGTTTTGCAGCAGTATGATGTAACTGCCTCGTTATTCATCCCCACGGGTTACCTGGATGGCACCAGCCGCTGGCTGCAAGGCATCGGCGAAGGGACGCGCCCCATCATCAGCCGGGCGCAGCTCGTCGAAATCGCCAATGCCAGGGTGGATTGCGGCGCGCACACCCACAGCCACTGCCACCTCGATACGGTCAGCGAAGCCCAGGGACGTGCAGAACTGGCCCAATCCAAAGCAACACTGGAGCAGATCATCGGCAAAACTGTTACCACCTTTGCCTACCCGTATGGACATCAACACGCCCAGGCTCGTCAGTGGGTGCGGGATGCCGGCTTTCAGGCAGCCTGCGCCGTCAGAAATGCCATCAGCCACAGCGACGATGACCTTTTTGCGCTGGCGCGCATCACCATCACCGATCGTACCGATCTCCCCCACCTGGGGGCGCTGCTCAAAGGGCAGGGCTTGTCGCTGGCATCTTCGCGGGAGAGATTGTTGACAAAACTGTGGCGGCAGTATCGGCTTTTCAGCACAGTTTTGGCGAGGCAGATCGCAGCGCAGTAGCGCAAGCAATATGGATGGAATGGATGTTTTTTGTTTCAAAGTGAGCCGTGCTATAATTTTTCACTGGATGCCCCTATGAGCGAACGAATTTATCTGGATTATGCCGCCACCACCCCGCTGGATGCCCGCGTACTCGCGGCGATGCTGCCCTACTTTGCGGAAACCTTTGGCAACCCTGCCTCCGTCCATCGGTATGGACAGCAAGCCGAAGCTGCCGTGGATTCTGCGCGCGAAACCGTCGCCGGGGTCTTGAATTGCGATCCTGATGAGATCATCTTCACTTCGGGTGGCACCGAGTCTGATAACCTGGCGGTGCGCGGGGCAGCGATGGCCCATCGCGAGAAAACGGGCGCGCGCTGGATTCACGCGTCAAAGACCGAGCACCCCGCCGTCAGCAAGACGGTGGAACAGCTCGAAAAATACTACGGTTTCGATCTCGAATGGCTCGAAAATGACGAGAGCGGGCTGATTACCATCCCCGGTCTTGAAGAAATGATTTGCACTGAAAGCGCCCTGGTTTCGGTCATCTACGCCAATAATGAGATCGGCAGCATCAACCCCATCCGCGAAATTGCTGCCGTCTGCCGTCAGCGCGGCATCCCCTTCCACACCGATGCAGTGCAGGCCGCCGCCTATCTTCCGCTGGACGTTCGGACTTTGGGCATGGACCTGCTCTCGCTGGGCGCGCACAAATTCTACGGGCCAAAAGGAGTCGGGGCGCTCTACGTCCGCAAAGGGACGGGGCTGCTCCCCGCCCAGACCGGTGGCGGCCACGAAGCGGGGATGCGCTCCGGCACGCACAATGTGCCACTGATCGTCGGTTTTGCCGAAGCCCTGCGGCTGGCTGCGCAGGAGCGTGAAGCGCGGGTGGCGCACGTCCGCCCGCTGCGCGACCAGATCATTGGGTCGGTCCTGGAGTCCATCCCCGATGCGCAACTGACGGGGCATCCTGAACTTCGTCTCCCCAATCATGCTTCCTTCGCCTTCAAGGATGTGGACGGCAACCTGCTGCTGACGCTGCTGGATGCAGCGGGTTTTGCCTGCTCTTCCGGCTCGGCCTGTAAGACCGGCAACCCCGAGCCGAGCAACGTGATGAGCGCCATTGGTCTTCCGCCAGAATGGGGGCTGGGCTCTCTGCGCGTCACGCTCGGCGTAGCCACAACCCCCGCCCAGGTGGACGCCTTCTTGCTGGTTCTACCCTCCCTGGTGGAAAAAGCCAGAGCCGTTCGTCATCATTAAACCTTTACAAAATCTTTATTATCTCTGCAAACCTTTCCAAACGCCCTCTGGCATCATTACGCCATACTTTCATTCAGCTTTCAAACAAGGATGTGACTTATGGACAACGACGACAGGCAGGTTGGAAAGATTCTCAAGCGCCGTGACATATTGAAACTATTCGGGGTGGCGGGCGTCGCGACCCTGGCGGCCTGCGCACCCGGCGCTCCCAGTACGCCCACGAACGCTCCGCAAGCCACCAGCACGACTCCGCCGATAGCAGTCACCAGCACCCAGGCTGCCTCGGCCACCGTGGTTGGCGCGCTGCCGTCCTGCATTGTGCGCCCCGCTATGACCGAAGGTCCCTATTTTGTGGATGAAAAACTGGAGCGCTCGGATGTCCGCTCTGACCCTTCGGATGGTTCCGTCAAAGAGGGCCTGCCGCTCGAACTGACCTTCCTCGTTTCGCAGATCAACGGCAACTGCGCCCCACTGGCCGGCGCGCTGGTGGACATCTGGCATTGTGATGCGCTGGGCGTCTATTCAGATGCCAGCGACCCCAGCTTCAACACCAAGGGCAAAAAATTTCTGCGCGGCTACCAGACCACCGATGCGAACGGCGTGGCAAAGTTCACCACGATTTACCCAGGTTGGTATCAGGGCCGCGCCGTTCACATTCACTTTAAAATCCGCACCAGCGCGGGCAAAGCCTATGAGTTCACCTCGCAGTTGTTCTTTGACGATGCGCTCAGCGATCAGGTTTACCTGAAAGTGCCGTATTCCAACAAACCGGGCACACGTTCTCCCCGCAACGATGGCGACAGCATCTACCGCAACGGCGGCAGCCAGTTAATGCTCAACCTGACGCCCATCGCCGATGGTTATGCCACCACCTTTGATATCGGGTTGAATATCACATAAACAGGACTTACGCAAAACATGAAAATCGTCAGGAGCTTTTTTTTTAATAAAGAATTTTGACACGAATTACACAAATTTTCACCCTGGCCCACGCCCTATCAGGGCGGGCGAATAGAGCAAAAGAAAATTCGTGTAATTCGTGAAATTCGTGTCCGGTTTTTGAACTTGAAAGATGTCTTGCGTAAGTCCTGATAAACACAAACATACCTCATCCTAAATTTAAAAAAAGACCTCCTGGTGCGTTTGTGCTCTCACACAAAACTTTACCAGAAGGTCTTTTTTTTCTCATTCCTTCATTTCAGGATGAGACATGTTTTCTAACAGCGAATGCCTGACTGTTTTAAGTCGCCAGGCGGCGCGCCATGGTGAAGTACTCCAGGTTGGCGGTATGTTTATTGGAAATGACATCTTGCAACGAAACTAGTTCAATCGCGCGACCATGTAGCCCGGTCATGACGTCTGTTTTGCCAGCAATCAGCGCTTCAACTGCTTTGGTGCCAAAGCGCGCTGCCAGCATTCGATCAAATGCCGTAGGAGAGCCGCCACGCTGGATGTGGCCCAGAATGGTGACACGCGTTTCAAAGCCGACCCGTTTTTCATTTAAGACTTTGACCAGATCGGCAGTGCGCACACTGGCGCCTTCGGCCACGACAACAATTAAATAGGTTTTTTCGCGGCGATAGGCCGAATCAAGCGCCTCGACCACCTCTTCCATCGTCACCGGCACTTCGGGGATCAGCACCATTTCAGCGCCGCAGACAATGCCAGCCATTGTCGCCAGATACCCACAGCCGTGTCCCATGGTTTCAACGATGAAGGTGCGCCCGTGCGAGAGCGCGGTATCACGCAATTTATCCACCGCATCCATAATGGTATTCACGGCAGTATCCACGCCAATGGCCATATCGGTGCCCCAAATATCGTTGTCAATACTGGCCGGGACGCCGACCACCTGGATGCCTTCTTTGGCAAGGACATGAGCGCCGTTGAGTGAACCGTCGCCGCCAATGATGACCAGGCTGTCCATCTGGGCTTCCTTCATTTTGCGGATGGCTTCCTGCTGGCCGCCGCGCTCGCGAAAAGCATCAGAGCGACGCGTTTGCAAAACGGTGCCGCCTCGTTGCAGGATGCCGCCGACACCACGCGCGCTCAGCGCCTGAAAATCACCGCTGATCAACCCATCATAGCCGTTGTTCACGCCGATGGTCTGAATATTGTTGGCTGCGGCCTCACGCACAACCGCGCGGATGCATGAGTTCATCCCCGGAGCATCGCCTCCAGAAGTAATGATGCCGATTTTTGAAAGTTTCTGTTCCATGCGTCCTCAATTATCCCGTTTTATTGTGAAGCTATCAAAATCACGCGCCACAACTACGTTCGGGAAAATGGCCTGGGCTTCTGCCAGAACTTCTTTCTCGCGGTAACGACGTGAAATATGTGTCAGAATAAGTTGTTTGACTCCAGCCTTGACGGCCAGCTCGGCTGCGCCTTTGGCGGTCATGTGGGCAAACTGCCGGGCCATGTTGGCTTCTTCGTCCATATAAGTGGATTCGATCACCAGCCCGTCCACATCTTTCGCCAGTGCCAACAGGTCATCGGTACGACCGGTATCGCCGACCACCATCAGCCGGGTGCCCACCTGCAGCGGCCCTAGCACATCGTCAGGAGAAATGACGCGGCCATCCCCCAGGGTAATCGGGTCCCCCTGCACCAGCAGGCGGCGCTCCGGCCCAAAGGGGACGCCCAACTCCGTGGCTTTTTCCGGTAAAAACGGGCGGCGGGATTTCTCTTCGAAAAGGTAGCCCAGGCAATCCGGCCCACGGTGAGTGACGGGGAAGGCCGTCACGGTGAAATCATCCGCTTCGAAGAATTTGCCCGCACCAATCTCGCGGAAGTGCAGCGGCATAGGGGCCTGCGCACCGCGCAGCACCACATCGTTGATTAAGGTACGCACGCGATCGAGGGTTTGCCTACCGCCAAAAATTTCAAGTTCTTCAATGGCTTCCCAGCGCATAAAGGTAGACATGAGACCACCCAGACCGAGGATATGGTCGAGGTGGCCGTGTGTCAGCAGAATGCGGTTAATTTGCTTGAAACCGATGCCAGATTGTAGAATCTGACGCTGGGTACCTTCGCCGCAATCTACGAGAAAGCGATATTCGTCATGTTTCACAATTTGCGCCGAAAGGCCACGTTTGGCCGACGGCGCAGATGCGGAAGTTCCGAGGAACAAGATTTCAAACACCAGGGGGTAT
>FSTI01000004.1_pt1 | contig 16096 bp, 4 predicted proteins | sample 1637091 | NCBI WGS metagenome assembly FSTI01 (sample SAMEA3914819, study PRJEB12502) | metagenome | biome: forest; material: soil | place: Canada | collected 2010-06-26 | depth 0.3 m | reverse complement strand
TCTGGGCCTGGGCGCAGAAGAATGGATCGCGTTTACTTCAAACCGCGATGGTAATCAAGAAATATACAGGGTCCGGCCCGATGGAACGGGGTTGACCAACCTGACCAAGAATCCGGCAAATGATTACTCTCCCACAGGGGTTGCTGGTGCTGCCGGCGGATTGATTGCCTTTGTAACCGATCGCGATGGCAACCCGGAAATTTACAGAATGACCACAGATGGGAGTTCACCGGTCAATGTCAGCAATAGCTTTTCCCAGGACCTGGAACCTGTCTTCAATTCGGATGGGAAATGGCTTTCCTTCGCATCAGACCGTGATGGCAATCTGGAAGTGTATGTGATCGAATTGACAAGTGGTCATGTCTATAACCTGACCAGGAACGCTGCTGAAGATACATCGCCTGATTGGTAACGCACAGCACACGGATATACAAGACAAAATCGCCTGGCATCGTGCCAGGCGATTTTATATTGTTGTTTGAAATTGCTGTTTTTTGACCAGTTCGCACCCGCTCGCCTCGAACCAAGGATGTGAGAGCAGACTATTTTCCCCAGTACTTGCGGGCTTCGCTTTGGGTTTGCGTCTGCATGGCTGTTTCGATGGAGTCAATACGTGGCGCGCCCAGTAGCTTGTCAATTTCTGCCAGTAGTACCAGCTCAATTGTCTTGCCTGGCTCCAGGGCTTCCTTGGGAATGTTCGTCTGACCCAGCGGTACCATCACCAGACTGCCATCTTGCAGTTTGACGACGTAAAACCCCAGCTTGCCGCTTTCCGGTTCCAGGATTGCATCCTGAACCGTTCCGAGCAAATTGTGATTGCCGTCTTTTAGTTCAGCGCCGATCAATTGCGATGCATAGGCGATTTTGTGAACCGCATTGGCCGCATTGCTGCCGCCAGCTTTGCACTCACTGGTCAGATGGCTGACTCGCGCCAGCTCTAGCCAGTAGGCGCGCACGGTATCTTCCCAGGGCTTGTAAGGCAGCAGGACGAGATCGGTAAAGACCGGCGCGGTTGCCACCTGTGCCGGGTTCATGTAGATCGAGATGGTCTGCGCCTCGGCATTCAGCACGCCGCTGTTGATGGTGACCACTTCAAAGGGGATGACCAGTTGACTGCCGGCTGCCAAATTCAAGCTTGCGTCCGGGGTTACAGTAAAGTAGATAATGTAGGTCTCACAGGTATTAATAATGAAATCGGCTACCTGTCCCAGTGCCGCTCCCTTCAGGCCGATCACTTTGAACTTGAGCAGGCTTGAGAGCCGGGTCAATTCCTGGCGTCGTTCCGGCGGTTGGATTCCGGCGGCGTGGGTTTGCGGGGGTTTCTTCATCTTAACTGCTGGAATGGCTGAACTACTTGGGGTAACGGTCAGCCCCCCGGTTTTGGGATTGTTACCGGCAGGTTTTGCTGGCGTTTGCAGAGGGGCCGCACAACCTGACAGAACAAGTGTTAGCAGGCTGAAAAGAACCAGGCAGTATCGTAAGTTTCGCATTTTGCATCCTTTTTTACATTAGTAGGGTGTGAAGTTTTATGATTTAACGTAAGGAGGGAGTTATTGTGATGTGTATACCCTCAGTACACGAAAAGTACACTCTTCGCTATATCATTTCCATCCTACATTTTGTTTTAATCAAATATGTAAAAGTTTCTTTTTTGTAAAGACTGTGAAGATCGTGCAGTCAAACCTACTCTATAAGGAGATCAACCACAAATGAAAAAAATTCTTCATCTGCTCAAGCCTGGAACTGCAAATTTTCAGAGGCTCAAGGCCAATAAAAATCTGATTGTCGTACTGCTGATTGTCATGCTGGTGGTTTTACTGCTGCCTGCAATATCGGTGCGCGCGCAACCAGCATTGCAGACAACCAACCTGGCCCTCAACAAGCCGGTCACCTGTTCGCCAACGCCGCAGTTCCCTTGCGCCGAGGCAGTGGACGGCAACACTGGCACGCGCTGGGCCAGCGCCCAGGGAGTGGATCCGCAGTGGATTTACGTAGACCTTGGCGCGAGCTACAATCTAACCAGCGTCATCCTGCGCTGGGAGCCGGCTTACGCGACAGCCTTCCAGATCCAGACATCGAACGATGCCGCCACCTGGACCAGTATTTACAGCACAACCACCGGTACCGGCGGTGTGCAGACGCTGCCTGTTTCAGGCAGCGGACGTTATGTGCGCATGTACGGCACCGCGCGCGCCACGCAATACGGTTACTCGCTATGGGAGTTCGAAGTCTACGGCACTAGTGGGACGGCAGCAACCGCAACGCGTACCCCGACAAGCGGGTCGGCTCCCACAGTCACGCGCACCCCCACGTTGGGGGCTTCCAACACGCCTGTTGGCCCCACCGTTACGCTGACACGCACGTTCACGCCAGCGGTGGGCTGCGGAACGACCAACATTGCCTTGAACAAGACTGCCACTTCATCATCCAATGAGAATGCGGGCACTACGCCGAACCTGGCCGTGGACGGGAATGTCACCGGTACACGCTGGTCCAGCACGGCCAGCGACCCGCAGTGGTTGCAGATTGATCTGGGTTCGACGCAGAGTATTTGTCACGTCAAATTGACCTGGGAAGCTGCCTACGGCAAATCCTATCAAATCCAGGTTTCCAATGACGCCGCCACTTGGACGACCATCTATACCACGACCACCGGAGATGGTGGGGTGGACGACTTGACCGGCCTTTCGGGCAGTGGACGTTACATCCGCGTCTATGGCACGGTGCGCGCCACGATCTACGGCTATTCGCTATGGGAGGTGGAAGTCTATGCGGGCAGCAGCGGCCCGACAAATACTGCCACCAAGACGGCGACCCTGGGTCCGACCTTCACCCGGACAGTGACACCCACAACGGGTAGTGGGGGCGGCAGCGTCATGCTCTCCTTCCATGCCCCGGCGGTGGCCTCGACTATTCAAAATAATGCCAACTGTGCCAACTGCACCGCTGATAAAGTTGTGGACGTGGATATGTCCACCCGTTGGGCCACAGAATGGGCCGATCCGCAGTGGATTTACCTGGACCTGGGCGCCAGCGCCAATATTACGCGCGTCGTGCTGAAGTGGGAAGCCGCTTACGGCAAGGCCTACCAAATCCAGGTTTCAAACGATGCCACAAACTGGACAAATATCTATAGCACGACCACCGGCGATGGTGCCACCGACGATCTGACCGTTTCGGGCACCGGTCGGTATGTGCGCATGTATGCCACCGTGCGTGGCACCGCTTACGGGTATTCCATGTTCGAGTTCCAGGTGTATGGCACGGGTGGCGCGCCCCAGGCGTCCCCCACGCCGCGCCCAACATCCACCCCGCATGGCCCCTGGGTATTGGCCTGGAGCGACGAGTTCAACGGTCCGGGTATTGACGCCAGCAACTGGGCCTTTGAAACCGGCTGCACCGGCAATGGCAACGGCGAGTGGGAGAACTACACCAACGGCGCGAATTCGGCCATTCAGTTTGATTCGCAAGCCAACAGTAACGTCATGGTGATCCAGGCGCGCCACGATAATGCCACCATCGCAGCCTGTAACTATAGTTCATCGCGCATGAGCACGCTCGGTAAGCGTGAATTTACCTACGGACGCATCGAAGCGCGTATCAAACTGCCCCAGACCAAGGGCATCTGGCCTGCTTTCTGGATGATGGGCAACAATATTGGCACAGTCGGCTGGCCCTACAACGGCGAGATTGACATCATGGAGCACATTGGGGATCTGCCCACAACCTCTTCAGGTGCTTTACACGGGCCTGGTTATTCGGGCGGCGGCAACATCGGTGGTGCGTTCGTCCACAGCGAACCCGTCAATCTTAATTACCACGTCTATGCCATCGAATGGTCACCCGATCAGGTCAAGTGGTTCGTAGACAGCAACAACTTCCTAACCGTCACACGCGAGCAGGTGGAGACAAAGGGTGCCTGGGTCTATGACCATCCCTTCTTCATCCTGCTGAATGTCGCTGTGGGTGGAGCCTGGCCTGGTTCACCGGATGCCAGCAGCGTCTTCCCGCAGAACATGTCTGTGGATTACGTCCGCGTATATCAGTAAACCATCTGGCAGGCAACCTGCGATATAAGGAACGGATATGGCCAAAGAACGCTTTCCTTTGGCCATATCCGTTTTTTGTAACTCGTATCATCCCGATAAGGGGATAAAGATCGTCCCGTCAAGCAAAATACTTCAAACGGTTTCAGATGTTGTTCGGGTCAGTTCGATGGCTTGTTCGAGCGATAAGCTACAGCCAAATTCCCAGGCAGCAACTGCTTCAGCTTCTGACAGGGCGGCTCGTGCCGGGGCGATCCGCCTATCCACGCGTGCCTGTTCGGATGGCGGCAGCGGGATGCCGATGGTCTCTCGCAGGGTTGTAGCAAAACCGACCAATTGCAGGGCGCGTTGCGGGTTCCCTTCGGCAACGGCCAAACAGCCGTAATCTTCGATCAGATAGGCAATCGCTCCCTGTTCACCGATTTCACGATTGATAGTCATGCTCTCATCCAGGAGTGGGCGGGCCACTTTGTAGTCCCCTTCATCGAGTACCACATCAGCCAGTGTATTGAGCGAAATCGCCAGCCCACCCCGGTCACCCAATTGACGGCAAATGGAAAGACACTCTTCCAACAGACGACGCGCCTCAGCGTACTCAGCCTGGTCACTGGCGACGCAGGCCTCATTATTGAGCAACTGTCCAATGGCCCAGCGGTCACCGATCTTGCGAAACAGCGACAGGCTTTCCTCGTTCATTTGCCGTGCTGCCGCAAGGTCATTTTGAAAGCGGGCAAGAATACCCAAATTGTTGAGCAGCGTTGCAACGCCTGGCACGTCGCCCAACGCGCGGTGGATGGAAAGGCTCTCTTGGTTGAATGCCCAGGCGGCTGCGTAATCCCCCTGCCAGGTGGCTACCGACCCGGCACCTTTGAGTGCCTTGGCGCGCGCGGCCTGACGATGTTGCGGGTCTGCGATCTGGGTGGTTAGTTCCAGGCTTTGGTCATAACCCTTGCGTGCTTCAGGGTATTTTCCCTGCATACGGTAGACATCCCCAATTTCGGCTAATGTCTGACTGATGCCTGCCACATTATTAAGTTGCTCATAGCTGTTACGAGCCTGTTCCAGCCAGGTTTGGGCCTGGCTATATTCACCGCGTTTTCGCAGCAAGCTGCCAAGCACCCATTGCGCCCGTGCTTCACCTTCGGCGTCTTTCAGGCGAAGCGCCAATGTTTCTGACTGTAGATAAATGTCGTTGGCAGCCTGCCAATCGCCAACCAATTCCAACACTTCTCCCATCTTCAGCATGACATTAATTTTCTGTTCTTCAGGTAGCAGGGGCAAGGCGCGCTGATAATAAGAGATTGCAGCCGTATTGGCGTAGGCGGCCTGGGCAGCCTCGCCGGCCAGCGTTAAATATTCACGCTTCTTGAGCAGGTTTTCGCTGCGTTCGTAGTGGAATGCCAATAAATTGATATACTGATCGAGCGCATCACGATAGAACGCCTCCATATATTGACCGATCTGTTCATGTAACATGGCGCGAGTTTCAAAGGGCAGCGTTTCGTAGGCAACTTCTTGGGTCAGGACATGTTTGAATAGATAAGTCAGTTCCGCGTCAGTGATATCAGCCTGCGTCAACTCAAGATTACTCAGAATATCCAGTTCGTGCCGCACATATTCTTGATCGCCAAGCTGGTGATAAACGCCCCACAACATTGCCACTCGAAATAGCCTGCCAATGACGCTGGCAACTTTTAGCAGTGTTTTCTGGTTTTCGCTAAGCCGGTCAATGCGGCTGAGAATCAGGCTATAGAGACTGGTTGGCAAGTCAATTTGCTCAAAGGCGTCGGGACGCTGCGGGTCAATGCCGCTGTCATGCAGGTAGTTTAGCAATTCCTCAATATAAAACGGATTGCCATCGGCGCGGGCGCTGATCCGCTCGATGAGTGTGGTTGGAACCCTGGCCTGTTCACCATAAACCTGTTTGAGTTTGAACGTGATCAGTTCCGCAATCTTGGCAGTGGGCAGGTCTGTTAGCGCGATTTCGGTATAGTGAGGCAACAGATTGACGTGAGGGGCCTGCGCATTTTCCAATTGGGAGGGGCGGTATGCCAGGATAATCAGAACCGGCAGATCGGCCGCCGCCCTCCCGAGTGTTTCCAGCAAATCATTTGAAAGCGGGTCAAGCCATTGAACATCTTCCAACACCAGCAGAAGAGGCCTCTCGCGCATTTGCTTACGCAAACAATCAGCGAGAAGCGCTTCAAGCGATTCTTTACGCAATTTGGCGTTGAAAGTGCCAGTTAATTCATTATCCGGGATTTGCAGGTTGAGCACTGCGCCAAGCAAGGGCAGGCGCGGCATGAGCGTCGGATCAATCTGCGCCAGTTGTTGCTCAAGCACAGCGATCTGTTCGGCAAGCGGCCAGGCAGAATCCAGGCCGAAAAATCCGCGCCAGATATTTTGCCAGACCAGGTAACTGGTGTTGGTGCCGTACGACTGGCACTCACCCCCATACCCAATCATATTTTGTTCTCGCGCCAGGCGAATGCTTTCGGCAACCAGGCGTGATTTGCCCATCCCTGCCTCGGCGGTGATACCGATCAATTGACCCTGGCGATGTAGCGCAAGATCAAGTTTTTGCCCGATGATTTTTAATTCATCTTCGCGCCCAACCATCGGCAGGGAGTAATGAGGTTCGTGTAAGATGCTCGATTTGTGCGATTGTTTGGCGACCACACGAAAAACAGTAATCGGCTGAGGCTTGCCTTTGACTTGCAGCGGCGCCAGCTTTTCCCAGAGAAAAACATCATTGGTGGCTTTATAAACATTCTGGTTCACCAAAGCCTGACCGGGCGGCGCGTTTTCCATCAAGCGCGCTGCCAGGTTCACATCATCTCCAAGCACGCCATAGGTACGTCGCGTCAGACTGCCATACGCGCCCGTGCGCATACGCCCCTGGCTGATGCCAATCTGCACATCAGTGATGAAATCCATGTGTAAATCGCGTAGTTCCAGGGCTGCCGAAACCACGCGGATGGCATCATCCTCATGCGCTGTAGGTACGCCAAATGAAGCATAAAGATAACAGCCTTTATCCCCAAGCGCCAATTGGAGCATACAACCGCTGTAGTGATCCAGAATGTGCTGCACTGCCTGGATATAAGCATCCAGTTTGGCTTGGGCCTGTGGATCGGTATCGTAGTCAATGCCGCCGAAGCGTAGGAACAGTGCAATAGCCGGGCGTAGTTCAGTCAGGAATTCGCCCATCCCGCTTTTAAGCCGGGCGTAGACGGGTTGCAATAGCCAGGGCCGCAGTTGCTCTTCGCTTAAAGCGTCAAGCGGCAGGGATGGCCAGGGATTGGGTTCTACGCTGATATTCAAGCCTTCCAGAAGCGCAAAACGCGCACTGGCATCCCAGTTGTTACGCCAGTCACGCACGCTGATCTTTTCCCCCAGCGAGGTAACAGTCGTCTCGTCCAGCACGATCTCACCTTTTTTTGCATGTTCTGCGCTGACAGCAAGCCGGTCAAGCGTTTTCCCGGCCAAAACGTCAATGATGAGGATGTTGGGATCGCCTACCAGAAGGCGCCGCGCAGAGCCCGCAGAGACGGCAACCTTGATCGTCAGGGAGATAACTTCGGCGCCGGCAATCTCCACCTGGGCGAACTGCTGCATGGTTTGCTGGAGAGCTACGGCACAGGCAACCGCACGCAGCGCCGCATCCGGATGGTTGGCGTGTTGGCCTTTTGGCAGGGTAATTTCCCTGCTGTAATCATCAAACCAGCAGGTGATTGCGTCACCGCTGAAACTGATCACACTACCGCTGTAACGTGTTACATCTGCGATCAACCCGTCGTAAATTTTGTTCAACCAGCGTGGCAGTTCCTCGGCGCCGCGCTGCGGCCCCAGCGTACGTACCAGCATGTCTGTTAAGACGGTAAAGCCTGAGATATCGGCAAAAAGCGCTGCGCCTGTTGTATATTCGGGAAGTTCCAACCCTTTTGCGATGGCAAATTGCCGGTCAGTTGGAATATAAGGATAGAAAGATTCCATTTGTAGTCCATATCGTGTCGAATGGCATTGAGCCATTTAAATCGGAAAGGTAGGGTAAACACACGGTGATTGAACCGGGCTTACCCTACCTTTTGGGCAAGCTCACGATCAAGGTGTAAATTTGAAGTTCAACCGGTAGACACGTCCATCTTTGAACTTTACCACAAACTGTCGGCAGGTGCCGGCCCAAGCCACGTCTGTCTTCCAGGTATACGTATACAATTTGCTGATCGGATTATATTTCAGACTGCTGACTCCTGCGGTAATTGTCTTGACAATACGGACGGGAGCCGAGCCACAGGCAATTTTTATACTGCGTGGGTAACCAGGGGCAAATATTGCCTTTCCCTGGTTGCCGCCCAGATTGAAATTAACCTGGATGGCTTGACCAGCCTTCATCTTGTTGAGTGCAGGCAAATTATAGACCGGTTTCAGGAAACCGGTAAAATGATAGATTACCCAATAGGTGAGACTGGCGTTGGCCGTGTTCCCGGCTCCATCCGTGGCTGTACAGGTGACCGTTTTGAAGCCGATTGTGCTGGTGAGAACCGCTCCACAGCTTTGCGATGCGATGCCCGAAACGTCGGTTGCCCCTGCGCTGGCCGTCGCGGCCTTTGCCAGATAGACCGGCTGCGGGGAAATGGTAGGAGTCAGGGTGGGGGCGATTTTATCAATTTTAATCGGCCCAAAGCTGACATTCGCCGTGTTGCCAATCTTATCCGTGGCAGTGCCAGATGCGGTGTAAGTGCCATCTGCGCTGAAAACCTGATCTGTAGGGCATGAAGCAACACCGTCTGAGTCGGTACAGGCAAAATGCACCGTCACCGTCTGGTTGGTCCAGGTACCGGCTGTATATGGCGTGTTATCAGCTTTCTTCGCAGTAATATCCACAGTGGGGCTGGTGCTTGTCAGCGTTCCTGCGTTAAGGAGGTGGGCACTCTGGAAGTAGAGATCATTCAAGGTTAAAGAGTTGCCTGGGCCAACGGGGATTGTTCCGCTGAAATATATATCCACAGTGTAAATACCGGCGGGCAACTGCAGACTGCCCAGCCGCGCCCGACCCAGGAAGTTGGAATTCACCGAGCGGATAAAGCTGTTTGCGCCGTCATGGATGACGAAAATCACAGATTTGCCCACCAACGGGTAATTGGACGAATTTTTGAGTGTGGCTACAAAATCAGATGTTGAGGTAATGGAGACGGTGTCTTTGCTGACCGTGAATGCGCTGGTTGTTAGTGAGCTGAGATAATCCGAATCGCCGTCGAAGCCGGCCTCCACGGTGTAAATACCAGGGTTAAGCTGTATCGTAAGGGTAATGGACGCATCGCCGTTCCCATCCGTGGTTGCCAGTGATTGCTGCCCGCCAATATCCAGCGTGACCAACGCATCCGCCACCGGTAAGGCTCCGGCGGCCAGGTGCAGGTTAAATGTGCTATCCTGTGAATAAGTGCCCGAAGCCGGTGGGGAAACAAGCGTCAATGTGGTGGCAGCGGGTGGCGGCGGTGGAGTGATATTTTCGGGAGCGACACTGTAGAATGCGCCGTTCTGTGTATCGAGTGTGGTCAGCCCTGCACCACCCACGGCTTGCACCATAAACTGAATGTCATTCACATCCGCGCCGCCGGGCAGGGGCAGGCTGCCGGTCCAGGTATCCGTATCATCTGCGTCCTGGGTTAGGTCAAGAGGCAGCCAGCTTCCATAGAAAGGACTGCCCGCTTTGCCTGTGTAAAGTATCCAGACGGCTTGTACGCCGCCAGAACCATCTGCCGTTACGTTGGCGGTAAAGTTGACATTTCCGCTATTCTCTTCTGCCGATGCCCCCAAAACGCTGGGCGCGGCGCTGACGGCTGCCGCGTGTGTCTCCGGGTTGGTCCAACTATCCGGCAGGTAGAAGAACTGAAGATCAAGTTGGTCGAAGAGGCGCAGGGTGCCATCAATGGCGCCAGGGCCGCTGGAACGATATTGAGCCGGGAAAACCATCAGCTTGGTATCGCCATCATTGACCGCATCGCTGTAGTTTGGCATCCAGACCTGGTTGGGGTAAAAAACGGTTGAGTTGAACGACTCGTGTGCGCTGGTTGTTTCCGTGGCCGGTGCCGTGGTGAGCGGGATAATCCCGGTCTGGTCAGTATAGGTTCCACCGCGGAAAGCCACGCCACGCAACACGCTGCCATCATACTGAACATCGTCAATTTCTTGAGGGTAGATTGGTTCGTAAGGATTGCTGATCACACCATCCGCGCCAGAGTAGTAGGTGGTGGTGATTGGCGTGTTATTAGAGAGATTTTCAAGTTGCAGTGTATGCAGTGTTAAGGCTGGGTTTAAGCTAATGACATCGCTATTGCTTAATTCGAAGTTTGCGCCGGGGCCGGTTGTGACCGGGGTTGTTGAAGTCACAATACTACCCGAAGACAGGGAAGTGACATCCGCCAGGCGCACGCCGGGCATATCCACCTTCATCATTGGCAAACCGTATAAGGTCGTCTCGGTGATGGTTTTTTGGTCTATGCCGGTCAGTTGGGTTGTTCCTGCCAGGTATTGGCGTTTGGCTTCCATCAGGGCCTGACCAATCGAAATTGGCCCCGTACCTGTACGCAATTGCTGTGAGAGCAGCACAAAGAGCCGTTCGCCATATTCAACCAACTCCGTATCGCCATAGGCATAGCCGGTGGCTGCGATATAGCCTGCGGCGCCCTTGCGCAAGATAGCCTTTGCCCAATCCGGGTTGGGGGATGCATCGAGGAGCAGGTCGTCGTTGGGGATGGTGTACCCCCCGTGACATCCCAGGGTCAATACCAAAGAGTCTGTCAAATCTATGGAAGGCGATGCAAGACTTGAAGCAGAAAGCTGGGTGGTATAGTCGGCGGCCAGCAGATCGCCTGCGCTAAAGTGGCCGCTCAGGGCGAGGATGCCATAATGGTTGGTGAACAGTTTGTTGCTCAGGTCGGTCGCTGTCCAGGCATTGGGGCCATCTGGCGCTTCGCCTGGAGGCTGAATAAGGGTATCGGCACTCGTCCCTGTGCCTGCATCCAACTCGGTTTTGATGGCCTGCGCCCCATCGCCGACAAAATCGTAGCCTGTCACCAGGGAAGATGCCGGGTTGATGACACCCCCCGTCGCAATATAGGCGTTAATGGCGCTGGTGATGTCGCCAGCGCTATCTACCAGGCGGCCAACCGCCAGATCGGGGAAGGGAATTTCATAGCCAGCCTGGGTAAAGTCTTGCACTGAGCCATAACCATCCTGCCCTTGCACCATGTTCAGGGCCAACCCGGCCTCGGACGCGGTCTGGGGCGCGACAGGTACGACATAATCTTTCTCGTTCGACATTTCGGCTATATCTTGGGTCTGGAAGTACGGGATGACGTCTGCTCCACCGGCCAGAACGATATATTCGAGGGTGGAATTGGTCTTTCGGTACGCATTAATAACATTTTTGATCTCGGTGGCGACAATATTTCTGGCCGATGGGCAGGCCAGGTTTTGATCGGCCTGTGTATTCGCCCAATTCACACGCTCATACTTGGCATCTGACAGGTCAATCACCAGACCATCCACCTCGCTTCGCTCCGCAAGCGTTTGAAGATCTGCCAGGGTCGTTGTAATCTCGGGAGCGGTGCCTGTCAGGCGGCCAGAATCAGTCAGGAGCAGTGATTTGTGTGTCCCGACGCCTGGCGGAGGACCACTGATCACATGCAGCGAATTGGGAACAGGCGCGATTGTATTGCAAACGCCGCCCTCCACCAGAATTTGCAGCGTGAATGGGTTGTTAAGATCATAGGGGCTGACCACACGCACATACAAATCGCCTAGATAATCGTATGTGTTCTGCTGAATGGTATAGACGGTTGTATTGGGATTCATCGAGATCGCGACCAGGCTGCGTCGTGCGGCAGTGGCATAAGCATCTACCGAATCATCGGGCAACGACCTTGAAGGCAGTAACCCAGGCGGTAACGACCTGGATGGTAGTGATCTGGACGGCAGCGACCGGGATGGTATCGCCCCGGCTGGCAATGACCCCGAAGGCAACGAACCAGATGGCAGCGACCCGGCTGGTAATGACCTCGACGGCAGGGTGCCAAATGGTAAGGAACCCGAAGGCAGTGACCCGGAAGGCAGCGACCGGGATGGCAGGGAACGCGAAGGCAGGTAGCCAGCCGGCAGCGACCCGGAGGGGAGGGAACCCGAAGGCAGCGACCCGGAAGATAGCGAGCGCGATGGTAACGACCCGGCAGGCAGGAAAGCCACATCTGCCGATTCGGCGCTGACGGCGGTTTCATCCTCCGGTTCGACCAATGTGTCGTAAATCAAACGTGGATCCGTATGCAAGCTGACGGCGCTACCGGGCTGACTGGTCAGCTTGACAGACACTTTGGCGCCGGGCTGCACCGGGAATTTAAACCATTTTTCCTGAAAGTTATCCGTTATATATTGCTGGATGGCAGGGCCGCTCAAAATCAATTGGGCCTGTGCCCAATTCAGGTTTTCGGTGGAGACGGGGCGGCAGTACGAAAATTCGGACGTGCCGCGAATACTGGTAGCGGTAAGAGTCACGCCCTGCGGCTCCGTCAAGCCAACATTGAGTGTTTGATCGAACTTAACCGACGGGATAGAGTCGGCAATACCCACCGTGAACGAGCCAATGTAATTCTCCCCGCCGCCGAAAAAGGTTGCGTGGCAATCCTGATTTTTGTAAACGTCAATGATAAATTGCTGGTTGAACTCTGACTCCAGCGAGCCAACGAGGCGCAGCATACCGTTGGCTGATGTTGCCAGGTCCAGCACCGGGTAGTTTTGATAATTGTTTGGGCCGATAATAATGCTGTTGTCATGGTTAAAAGTAACACCATCATTGCCCAGATCAATATCAAGTGCTTGGTTGTTGTAAATACTGTTTTTGGTGATGACATTCCCCGCGCCACTGGTAACAACTACGCCGGCCCCGTCAAAATTCTTGACGGTGATATTTTGGATCCTGTTGTTGCTGGAATTCAGGCTCAAGCCATTTGCCCCCGCCCCTGCACTCACGCCATCCAGAATGACTTTATTCCCGCCATCGATCTGGACTGTCTCGCTAATCGCGGGCAGCGCCGAGGTTGGAGAAATCGTATAGGGCTGTAAGCCGGAAATGGCAAACTGGATTTGATCTGCCGCAACCGGGGTATTCGTGACACTATTGGCTGTGGTAAGGGTATCACGCAGCGAGCCGGGGCCTGCATCGTTGACATTCGTTACCAAAAAGAGATTTGTATCCGCCTCGTAGGCGCCAATATCACAGGCAGAACCCACCGGACGGGAGACCGAGCGCTGATCTATATTATAGACCGGCGACCCGCTGCATATTGTATTATCGCCTGCGTCAATGGCTGGTGAGCCAAAAACCAGGCGGTGGAAAGCCGCATTGCTTGTTGCGTTAAAGCTGAGCACCGGGTTCAGAATGCCCGTCAAAGCCGTTGGATTGGTGCCATCGCTTGTAGCGAGAATATCCGTTGGGTCGGGAGAAAATCCGGCCAACGCTTGCGCAGTCGTCATGCTGGCGGTGCCAAAAAGGTTGTGGGTGTGGACGATGGTCGCCGAGCCGCTAACGGAAGCCTCCGGTCCGCCCCCGGAACCTGTGGCAGTGTTGCCCGCAAAAAGCGAATTCCACAGACCGTTACTGGATGTATCCAAACCGGCATAGGCAGCCCCCTCGGGGGCTTCCGCCTGATTCCCGAGCATGGTTACATTATAAAGATCGGTATCCCCATTCAGGCGGTTGGCAACCCCTGCGCCGCCCAGGAAGGCATGATTTTCGGTGAACGTGCTGTTGACAATTGTTGCGTTGTTTGAAGTGTTGATCGCGCCGCCGTAACCTGTCCCGGCAGTGTTTTTAGCAAACAGGCTGTTGGTAATCAACATGGTTCCGGTGTTGTAAATACCCCCACCATCATCTGCGGAATTGTTTACCAGGGTGCTGCTCATCAAATCAAGATCACCGTCGTTGTGAATTGCGCCACCACTGGTGTTCAGGCCGTGGTTCAAGGTAATATCATTCAGGTAAACTTCTACGCCTGCGTTGATATCAATCAGGCTGTAAGCACTTGCGCCATCCACCTGATGCCCATTGGCGTTGACAATCACTGCATCAACAGTCGTATTCGTGAAACTGGGCAGATCCGTTGTTAGCGTGACGTCGTTATCCAACTGAATGGTGAGCGAGCCTACGGCGGTGATGGCATTGGTTTCTTCGATGGCCGCCCGAAAGGTACATTCATCGGGGATTGTTGTCTCACAAATCCCATCGCCGTGAATAATATCCGGCAGGTCGCCGGTGCTGTTCACGGCGAAAACATTGACCGGCTGCCAGGCGGGAACCCGTACAGCGTCGGGTGTGATCAACGTCGGGTTGTTCCCATCGGGCTCAACCATCCATAAACCAGAGTCGCGGGTGATGAGAATTTTGCTGCCGTCCGGTGACCATGCAGCTTCGTAGTCAAAATCAGCGCCATCATTGGTGATGTTGACCTGGCCCAAGCCATCCGCTTGCATCACCCAGATGTCACGCGAGCTATCGCCTGAAAAACCACGGCTAAAAACGATTTTCGAACCATCGGGCGACCAATCTGGCGCTTTATCGCCAGGGACGGTGGGCAAAGCAACCGGGCTGCTGCCATCCGCGTTCATGACACTAATTCCATTATTATCTACGTAAACGATTTTCGAGCCATCCGGTGAATAGTGGCCGGATTGAATGTTCCCGCCAGTGAACGTAATTTGGGTGTCGTTGGTGCCGTTGGTATCAATGCGCCAGAGGTCTTTATTCTTCAGGTAAAGTACCTGATAGTCGTCTGGATTCCAATCCACTGATTCGAGATCTGTCCCGTTGACCAGTTCGTTATAATTGCTGCCATCCTTATCGCTTAGGCAGATGGCGGTTTGGTTTAGACAGGCGTAAGCGAGCTGTGAGCCATCTGAAGACCAACTGGGGTTCCATTCGGCGTCTGCTGCTGTATTGGTGAGCTGGGCCCACTGGGAGCCGCTAACATCCACCAGCCAGAGGTCGCTATTTTTTACGACAACAATTTTTCCGTTGGCGCCCGGCGAGGCAGCGGCAACCGGGATGGGGGCGAGTTGTGAAAAGAAAATGGACAACAAGGTGATCACAGAGAAGCAACGAACTAGTATTTTAGACATATCAGCCTCCAAACATATCCTGTAATTACTGCGAATAAAGAAGAGTACCAGGAATAAACCTGAAAGAAAAAGTGATGGAGAGATCCCACCAACTTGTATGTAATGTAACCCGCCTGGAGTAATTGAGTGAGAAAATTTTTTGGAAATTGGTTTTACAAACTCGAATCTACACTCTCATCTTACTTCATCTTGAAGAATGCGCAATAATCGTTATCCTGAAAGTTGCATTGCAGTTTTGATGGTTCGTAGCAGCTCATCCCTTGACGGGACGTTGATTCCGGTGATAATTGACGACAATAACAGCCATGACAGAGGAAAGTAGGTTGGCGAAAGTTGCCAGAGATGCGCGATACAAGCTGAAATTTGCGCTCAACGGAAACCAATCGAAGTTCCCTCTCGAGCCGTTCAGGTGAACACAAGTAGTCTGAACCGCCATCCCGGCGTTAGCGGGAAGAGAATAGAAGCCAGAGAATGAGAAAATGGAGAATAGAGAGACGTCAAAAAGACCCATCTCTCACAACCCATCTCTCATGATCTGATATCTGCTCTCCAGCACTGACGAATTTGGGTGGTACCGCGGGATGCGCAAGCGTCTCCCGTCCCAGTTGTGGACGGGAGTTTTTGTTTTTAGAAGGCAGAGAATAGAGAGTAGAGAGCAGTGAATAGCCGCTTTTTCTAATCTCTACTCTCTATTTATCTGTTTTTCATGGAGGTTCTCATGCTCGATAGGTTAAATGAAATCGAAAAAGCCGGGCTGGATGCGCTGACTACGGCCAACGATGAAGCCACGTTGGATGCGTGGAAACAGGCCAACCTGGGACGCGCTTCGGGCGTGATGGGTGTTTTCAGCCAGCTCAGCGGTCTCTCGAAAGAGGAGC
>FSTI01000146.1_pt1 | contig 19144 bp, 21 predicted proteins | sample 1637091 | NCBI WGS metagenome assembly FSTI01 (sample SAMEA3914819, study PRJEB12502) | metagenome | biome: forest; material: soil | place: Canada | collected 2010-06-26 | depth 0.3 m | reverse complement strand
GAAGTTTCTGTACCGAAAAGGTTGTCACCGAGATAGCCAGCCTTTTCCATTTCGGCGATGCAGGCATCGAGCTGATCCCCAATCTGCCAGAACTCACCGCGCAGGTAGACATAGCCCACCTTTGCACCGACCGCGTAGCAGGCAATCGCCAGCCCTTCAAGGAACTGATACGGATTGCCTTCCATGATCTCGCGGTCTTTGAACGTCCCCGGTTCGGATTCGTCTGCGTTGGCGACGACATAATGCGGCCAGAGCGTATTCGGCAGGAACGACCATTTGACGCCGGTCGGGAAACCCGCGCCGCCACGCCCGCGCAGCCCGGAAGCCTTGACTTCGTCAATGACCTGCGCAGGCTGCATGGTGCTGACCGCTTTCTTCAAGCCGTCAAATCCACCGTTTTGCTTGTAAACTTCAATATTCTTGAGATTGGGAATATCGCGATGACGCAGCAGAATGTAAGTCATGCCTTGATCTCTCCGCCGCCCTTTTTGAGCGTTTCCATTAATTCCACCGTCTTGTCCACAGTCATATTTTCATGATACGTCAGACCTGCGCCGCTCTGCACCTGGAACATGGGAGCCTTGTCGCAGGCTGCCAGGCACATCACCGCTTCGAGCGTCACCAGGCCATCGGGCGTTGTCTCGCCTACCTGGATGCCCAGCCGGCCACACAGGGACTCGACAAATTTATCCGCACCGCGCAAGGCGCAGGGCAGATCATTGCAAACCTGCATGCGATACTTGCCCGCTTTTTCGTCATGATAAAGTGTATAAAAACCGACGATTGAGGCAACCTCGGTTACATCCACTTCAATCAAATCCGCAATATCCTGCATGGACTCTTTCGTGACATAGCCTTCCTCACGCTGGGCGAGATATAAAAGCGGCATAACCGCCGAACGTTTACGGTCGGCGGGGTATTTGGAAAAAATTTGTTTTACTTCGTCTGGATATTTCTCTGCCAGCATGTTTCTCTCCGGTAAAAAGATCAGGCGTACGCCAGTCTACCTAACTCACAGTACTACTCTCTGATATCTGCCTTACCGATCAATATCTCCGAGCACGACATCCACCGAGGCAATGATCGCCACCAGGTCCGCGATCAGGTGTCCCTTCGACATGTATGGCAACACCTGCAAATTATCAAACGAAGGCGCGCGGAAGTGGACACGGTACGGTTTCGGGCCGCCATCGCTTTCCATGTAAACGCCCAGCTCCCCACGCGGCGATTCCACCGCAGTATAGACAGCGCCCTTCGGCGGCGTGAAACCCTCGGTCCACAACTTGAAGTGGTGGATCAGCGCTTCCATGCTGGTGCCAATCTCAGATCGTGGCGGCGGAACGTATTTGTGATTATTTGATTTGATCGGCCCCATTGGCAGCTTGTCCATCGCCTGCTGGACGATACGCACAGCCTGACGCATTTCTTCGATACGCACAATGTAGCGGGCATAGACATCGCCTTCGGTGCGGATCGGGACTTCGAAATCATATTGGTCGTAGCCAGAGTATGGTGCGAACTTGCGCACATCATACGCCACCCCTGATCCGCGCAGCGTTGCCCCGGTCGTTCCCCAGCGAACAGCTTCCTCCGCAGAGATTTTGCCGATACCGGCGGTGCGATCAATGAACAGGGGATTTTTGGTCAAAAGCGCTTCGTACTCGTCAATGCGCTTTGGCAACAGCTTGATAAAATCGCGGACGGCTTTCTCAAACTCCACCGGCACATCGCGCCACACGCCGCCGGGGCGAATGTAGGTGGTCATCATGCGCTGGCCCGAAACCATCTCAAAAATATCGAGGATTGCTTCGCGCTCACGGAAACAGTATAGGAAAGTCGACATGGCCGCCAAATCCAACCCGATGCTGCCGACCCAGACCAGATGCGATGAAATACGTTGGAGTTCCGCCAGAATAACGCGGATGGCTTGCGCCCGTGGGGGCACATCCAACCCGGTCAGTTTTTCAACGGCCTGGCAGTAGGCGAAGTTGCTGCCGATTGGATTCATATAATCCAGACGGTCACTCATCACTTCGGCCTTCTGATAGGTCTTCGATTCCATGTTCTTTTCAACACCTGTATGCAAGAAACCAATATCCGGGATGCAGTTCAGGACCGTTTCACCATCCAGCTCCAGCAACAGGCGCAGCACGCCATGTGTGGATGGGTGCTGCGGACCCATGTTTAGCATCATCGTCTCGCCTGAAGCAGCGCGGTCTGAGAGCAGATGTTTCAAATCTGTGAGAGTTACTTCTTCAATTTGCGGCATAACTAGGCTCCGTGCGGGGGCTTCAGCCCGGCATGCGGCTTGCGAACGTCAATTTCGTCATAGTTAAAAGAAAACTGTGGTTCCTCGTAGCCGAGGGGATAATCTTTGCGCAGCGGATGTCCCTGCCAGTCTTCCGGCATCAACAGACGGCGTAGGTCTGAATGGCCGGTAAAATTGATACCGAACATATCATAAACTTCGCGCTCATTCCAGTTGGCGCTCTTATAAACGCCCTCAATCGTCGGGGCCTCGGGCGAAAGCCCGGAAACCGGCACACGCACGTTCAGGGTCATCCGATTGGGGATGGAGTTAAAACGATAAAATAGGTGAAAGCGCGGATTTTCTTCGGGCCAGTAATCCACCGCTGTGATGGTGGCAAGCATGTCGAAGCCAAACTCATCACGAATGGCGGTTGCCGCTTCGACGATTTTATCAACCGGCAAAATGGCGCTGGCTTCCCCGGCGAATTCAATCTTCTCACCGTTGAAACGCGCAACAAGGTCATCAACAACTTCAGGGCTGTCGCTCATCTTACGCCCAATCCTTCATCTTTTCAGCGTTAACTTTTTCGTACAACGTCACAATGCCGTGAATCAAGGCCTCAGGACGCGGCGGGCAGCCCGCCACATAGACATCCACAGGGACGACTTCGTCCACGCCTTGCACGACGGCATAGTTATTGAAGAGACCGCCGCAGGAAGCGCAATCTCCCATCGCGATGACCCACTTCGGGTCAGGCATTTGATCGTAGAGACGGCGCACAACCGGGGCCATCTTGCGGGTCACGCGCCCGGCCACAATCATCAGATCGCTCTGACGTGGACTGGCGCGCATCAATTCCATGCCAAAGCGGCTCATGTCATAATGAGAAGCCTGCGCCGACATCATCTCAATCGCGCAGCAGGCCAGCCCAAAGAGCATCGGCCACATCGAATTCGTGCGGTTCCAGTTGATCACATCTTCAAGACGGGCAGTCATAATGCCCATATCACCGAGTTTCTGTTCTACTCCCATTCGAGTGCTCCTTTCTTCCAGGCGTACAGGTACCCCACCAGTAAGATCGCAATGAAAACCAGCATTTCACCAAGCAAAAAAGCTCCGTTCCCGGCTTTGACGAAGGTATTGAAAACCAGCGCCCACGGGATAAAAAAGACCACTTCAATGTCAAATAAAATGAACAGCACGGCAATCAGGTAAAAACGCACCGGAATGCGCCGTGTACCCGGGCCAATCGGGTTCATGCCCGATTCGTACGGCATGGTCTTCTTATCCAGCGGATGGTTCGGGCCAAACAGGGTGCCCAGCACAATCGCAATGACCGCAACGAACGCAGTAAGAAAAATCAAAATGGCAATGGCAGCATATTGAAGCAGCATAACAATATCTCCCGCAAGGGACTTTTAGAATAAAAAGCAGGGCAGTAGTATAACATATATGATAATACCAGTGTGAATTTTCACAAAGGGTATTGCAAAGATTCTATCACGAGTGATCTGACAATACAGCATGATTTCACGAAACTCTCTTTATGATTTTCCATCACCCTTAATTGTTCTGTAAGAATTTTTTGATTGGTGCTTGATATAATTATTTTGACAGGAGAACCCAACCATGTTCATGTTTGAAGGTGGCGACCGACGTAAAGAAGAAGAACGCGTCCGCAACGAGAACCGGCTGCCCCCAGGGCAATCACTGACCCTTAAATTCCCCGTGCTGCATTATGGACCGGTGCCCTCCTTCAACCCCGCTACCTGGGATTTTCGCATCTGGGGCGAGGTAGAGGAGAACAAAACCTGGAGCTGGGCCGAGTTCAACCAGTTGCCGCGCACCAAGTTAAAGATGGACATCCATTGCGTCACCCGCTGGAGCAAATTTGATACCGAGTGGGAGGGCGTTTCCGTCAAAACGCTGGTGGAACAGGGATTTTTCAAAATTAAACCGACCGCAACACATGTCATGCAACATGCTGAATATGGCTTCACCGTCAACCTGCCGCTGGAAGTGTTGCTGCAGGATAATTTCCTGATGGCAACCCACTTCAACGGTCAGCCGCTTGAACCTGATCACGGCTACCCGCTGCGCGGCGTAGTCGGGTACATCCCGGCGCAGGCAGGCCTGGAATCACCTTACTTATGGAAAGGCGCCAAGTGGCTGCGCGGGCTGGAATTTATGTCCAAAGACCGGCGCGGTTTCTGGGAGCAGGCGGGGTATCACAACCGTGCGGATGTATGGAAAGAAGAGCGGTTTGGATAAGTTCAGGGATTGGTTATTGGGGATCAGTAAAAGAAAATACGGCGATGGTGTGCAAATTACGCAGCCATCGCCGTCGTCTTTTCCTAATGCTTAATACCTGTGCACTAATTACGCGCTCTTATGGTCTCTTTGCCAGAGTCAAAGGCAGGTCTACGCGCTGATCGCCGCGCAGGACGGTGAGGGTAATGGTATCGCCTGGCGCTTTGTTATTGACCAGGTAGCTGAGCAGGTCATTGAAAACATTCACTGGATGACCATCCACGGCAACGATCAGATCACCGCCGCCTTTCAGGCCAGACAACCCTACGTCTTTTGTACCTGCAATAACACCGGCCTTATCTGCCGGGCCGCCAGGCACCACCGTTGTGACATACGCGCCAGTCAATTGCTTCAGACCGAGCGCATTGATTTCGTCCAGCGTCATCTGGTCATTTGAACTGACACCCATATAGGGATAATCATATTTGCCGTTCTTGATAATTTCAGGCGCAACGCGCTTGACGATGTTGATCGCTATCGCAAAACCAATCCCTGAATTGATCGGTTCGCCAGTGCTGGTGGATGCATCGGTACGGATGGCGCGGTTGATACCGATCACTTCGCCGTTCAGGTTGAAGAGCGGACCGCCGGAGTTGCCAGGGTTGATGGCAGCGTCGGTTTGGATCTGATCGCTGGCGCTGAAGAATGATCCACTGGTAGCGGCTCGGTTGGATTGCAGGGTGCGGCCCAAAGCGGAGATAATGCCAGTCGTCATGGTGCCGCTCAGCCCAAAGGGGTTGCCGATGGCGATGACGGTTTGACCTACTTTCAACTGGCTTGAGTCGCCCAGGGTGAGGGGGTGGAGTTCAGCAGCGGCCACATCCACCTTGATGACGGCGAGGTCGGAATCTGGGTCAACACCCTTCAGGGTGGCAAACGTCTTGAAGCCATTGGGAAAATCCACTTCCATCTTTTGCTGGCCATCTACAACGTGTTGGTTGGTGATGATATATCCTTGATCGTTATAGACAAAACCCGTACCCAGGCTGCCGCCTTCTTTGGTTAAGACCTGAATGGCAACGATGCCGGGTGTCACATGTGCATAGAGCGACGTCATGACCGCTTGCTGATCATCCAGGCTCGCCGAGGAAACGAGCGCCGGGATGGCGGTTGGTTCTGCACTTTGCCCTGAACCAGTGCTGACGGGGGTTGCCTTTTTGCCAAAAGGCAGGGGAATAGTCTGGCAGGCCAAAGATGCCAGCACCAAAATCGTGACTGGTAATAGTAAGCGGATGTTCTTCTGCATGATGTTACTCTCCATTATGATGATTCTATTCTCCCGCTTGCAAGCTGCGCACCTGCGCAAGGAGTGTTTTTTGTTCAGCAGTAAGCGTGCGTGGGACACGCACTTTAATACGTACGAAAAGATCGCCCTTTTGTTCCGGGTTCTTAAGGTTTGGCATCCCGCGCCCGGCCAGCCGGATCAATTGCTCAGGCTGTGTGCCCGACGGGATGGTTAGTTTCACTTTGCTGGTCATGGTTTCCACTTCCACTTCGCCGCCCAGGAGTGCGGTAAACACATCAATGGTGGCAGGCGCTTGCAGGTTATCACCATCGCGTTCAAAACGCGGATCATGCTCCACGGTTACCTTGAGATACAAATCAGCCCCACCTGGTGCGCCACCCGCTACACGGATCTTCGACCCGGTCTTGGTGCCCGCCGGAATTTTCACCTGCACCCGGCGTCCGCCGCCTTCGAGGACACGGCTGCTACCTTGATAGGCTTCCTGCAAAGTAATAGACAGCGCCTGCTCATAGGTTTGCTGTGGGCGACGTGTGCCGGTATTCACCTGCCCGCCTGCCCCCCCCATGCCGCCAAAGATGGCGCTGAAGAAATCAGAAAAACCGGCGCCCCCGCCCGCGCCAAACAGATCGTCAAAATTGACCTGCTGACCGGTTTGGCCGCCTGCGCCTCTGCCGGTTTGCCATTGATCCCAGTTGAATCCGCCGGGCTGGCCGCCGCCGCGCTGATAGTTGTTATAGGCGCTGCCCAGTTGATCATAACGGGCACGCTTCTCCGAGTCAGAAAGTACCTGATAAGCCTCGTTAATATCCTTGAACTTATCCTCGGCCTGCTTATCATTCGGGTTACGGTCCGGGTGATATTTCATCGCCAGCTTACGATATTCCTTGCGGATTTCGTCTGCACTGGCCGTGCGGGCAACGCCCAAACTTTGATAGTAGTCTTTATATTCCATGAGCTTTATTCTATGTCTTTTAAGGTGCGAGAGTCAAGCAATTACAAAGATGTCTTACACAACTCTAAGCTGATTTTTCGATGAAGAAAGCAGTAGAATATGCAGGTATGATAACCGTGCAAGATAAAGCCAAGATGAAGAATGGATAAAGAAAAGATGAAAACAATTTGCGTGTTTTGCGGCTCGTCAGATAATATCCACCCCGATTACAAACAAGCTGGCCGCCAAATGGGCCGGGTTCTGGCTGAAAACGGATTGCGCCTGGTCTTTGGCGCGGGCCGTAGGGGAATGATGGGCGCTGTTGCGGATGGCGCGCTGGAAGCTGGCGGTGAAGTGATCGGCGTGCTGATCGAAAGCATGAACAGACCCGCCATTGCTCATCCGGGTCTGACACGCCTCGATGTCGCGGACAGCATGCATGAACGCAAAGCCCTGATGTATAACCTGGCGGATGCTTTTATCGCTCTGCCCGGCGGCCTCGGCACCTTCGACGAGTTGTTCGAAACCATCACCTGGACTCAGATCGGCGTCCACGAAAAACCTGTCGGGCTGCTGAATGTGAGCGGTTACTTCGATCCGCTGCTCACTATGCTGGTTCATGCCGAGCACGAGGGCTTTATGCTGCCTGAGCACTTGCAAATGTTGCAAGTCGCTGCGGAGCCGCAAACCCTGATCGATGCGCTGAAAAATTATCAGCACCCCAGCGAAGCCGTCAGACGATGGATGAAGCAGGATGAAGAGTGAGCTTCGCAGGCCGCCTCGGCCTCATCCAGCGCGTGCTGCCCAGCTACCGCGCGCCCTTCTTCGACGCGCTGGCCGCATCCTGCACAGGCGGCATGAGCCTGTTCGCCGGTCTGCCGCAGCCGGAAGAAGCAATTGCCGTCACAGATCAATTACGCACTGCGCATTACGCATTTGCGGACAACCGTCATTTCGGCTCCCCCGCCTCACCGTTTTACTTCTGCTACCAGCTTGGCATGACAAAATGGCTGGCTGAATGGAACCCGGATGCGCTGATTATCGAAGCCAACTTTCGCTACATCTCCAGCAGCACCGCCCTCCGTTGGATGCACCTGCGCAAGCGTCCCGTCATCGGCTGGGGGCTGGGCGCGCCCAGCGGGTGCGGTCCGCTTTCGGCCTTGCGCAGACAGTTTTTGCGGCGTTTCGATGCCATGCTGGCCTACTCGCAGCGCGGCGCGGAAGAATATGCAGCCTGTGGAATTCCTGTGGAAAAAATATTCGTCGCCCGGAACGCTGTTGCCCCTGCTCCGGCGCACCCCCTGCCCCTGCGAGCGGATTCGTTCGCTCCGCGGCCTATCATCCTGTTCGTCGGGCGCTTGCAGCCCCGTAAACGGATTCCCTCGCTGCTGCGAGCCTGCGACGAGCTGCCCGAACAATTGCGGCCGCGACTCGTCATTATCGGCGATGGGCCGGAGCGAAAAAATCTGGAGGCTCTCGCTGCCAAAACGTATCCCGCTGCCGAATTTTTAGGCGCGATCCATGGAGCGGACCTGGCCCCCCACTTTGCCGTCGCCGATCTGTTCGTGCTGCCCGGCACTGGCGGGCTGGCCGTGCAGGAAGCCATGTCCTACGGTCTGCCTGTCATCGTCGCCCAGGGCGACGGCACACAGGACGATCTCGTGCGCCCAACCAACGGCTGGCAAATCCCGCCAGATGATGAAAGCGCCCTTGCCGCAACCCTGCGCGAGGCCCTTTCAGACGCAGCCCGACTGCGCCGCATGGGCGCAGAATCATACCGCATTGTGGCGGAAGAGATTAATTTGGAGAAAATGGTGGGGGCATTTATGACGGCGTTAAACGCTGTTTCTTGATAACTTGCAGGTTCTGCCTCAATTCACCACAAATGAATACGTTTTGCTCACAAGACCTGTCTTGACCACAATGCTCCAGGTGCCCAGCGTGGTATTCGTGCCCACCATCCACGTCCAACTGCAGCGTCCGTCGGGACCGGCGATTTTGGGCCCCAGCCCTTTGGCCTTGCTTGGACCGCTCTTATAATAGACCGTAATGACACAGCGCGCACCAACCTGTGTGCGGACGACGATCGTGGCAGATGCGCCGCGATGGATTGGGGAAGTCAGGCTGACCAATTTTTGGGTAAGCGCAAAAGATTGGCTGACACCAGAGAATGTAGAGACCGGGAATGTGCTCGCGGCTGCGGGGAAATAGGAAACGCCCGTAAGCATCACAAGCAGAACAATCGTACTGAGAAACCGAGCCAGTTTGTTTGACATGTCATCCTGCTGCTATAACGGGCGCCCCCGGCAACTGCTCAAGTGAGCTGCCTGCTGTGAATTGACTTTGACATTATTGCACGAAAGAGCGCTGCACATCCGCGCTTATCAGAAGTGATAAACGGAAGGATGTAATTCCCCCTAAATTTTCTTATAACAAACACATCTTGACAAATCTTTATATACACTGTATATTTACACAATAAATATACAGTGTATATTTTTAAGGAGCAAAGATGGTTCGACCCAAACGCACCGCCCAACAAACCGACCTGCAGGATGCCATCAAGGAGACTGCCTGGAAGCAAATCGCCGAATTTGGCGCGCCCACCCTCTCGCTGCGTGCGATTGCCCGCGAGTTGGGCATTACCGCCCCGGCCATTTACAACTATTTTGCGCGACGCGATGACCTGGTAACGGCGCTGATTATTGACGCCTATACATCTTTCGGCGATTCGCAGATCGCAGCGCGTGATGCCGTCCCGGCAGATGACCTGATCGGACGGATGACAGCCATCGGGGTGGCGTACCGCCAGTGGGCGCTGACCCACCCGCAGCGTTACCTTCTGATTTTTGGCACTCCTATCCCAGCGTATGAAGCGCCTATCGAAACGATCCTGCCTGCCGGGGCGCGTTCGATGAGCGCCCTGATCAGTGTGGTCGAAGCTTTTCGCGTGGCCGGAAAACTACTGGCAGATCAGTTTCCCCAAGTCAAAGAAGAATATAAAGCATCATTCGAGATATGGCGAAGCCACACCGGCACCATGGATATGCTGAGCCTGTCGGTTGCGATGCTGATCTGGGCGCGTGTGCATGGGATTGTCTCGCTTGAAATTACCAGGAACATGCCGCCCTTTGGCGTGAATGGCGATGCGCTGTATTTATATGAACTGGCATTATTGAAAAAAGACTTTGTCGCCGCGTAAATGAATAGGCGACATGTTCGCACCTGATTATCAACCTACAACAGGAGAAATCAAATGACACAAATTTTCAATGGACGGTATACCGCCAAAACCAGCGAGCCTTTTGTCGTTTTTCTAATCGGCATGCGCATCAACAAATGGTGGCGTTTCGATAAGTGGGTGCCGGTCGCCAACGCAATGACCCCTATGCTGACAACACTCTTCAAGCACCCTGAAAAGGGCTTTCTGCATGCTGAATATTTCTGGAATTTGAACACCGTTGCGATCATTCAGTATTGGCGTTCCTTTCAGGACCTTGAAACATTCGCTCGCAACCCATCTGACCCGCATCTGGAATCCTGGAAGAAGTTCAACAAAGCCGTCGGCCCGGATGGTTCGGTGGGCATCTGGCATGAGACATACGAAGTTGACCCAAACAAATATGAATGTTTTTACGGCAACATGCCAGCCTTCGGTTTGGGGAAGGCGATGGAACACGTCGCGGCCACTGGGAAGCGCGAGACGGCCAAAGCCAGGCTCTCGGCAAACCAGACAGCTTGATATAAAAAAACCTTGTCCGCAGATTACCACGCGTGCGTAATCTGCGGACTATTTATTTTTGCCCTGCGTATCAAAGCCATGCTATACTATATGAAAATCTGTTCTATTTCATGGCAGAGACCCCATGCGCATAAAATTTCCGTTTCAGAAACCAGACCCCAAAGCGGCCACCAAAACATCGGATAAAGGCAAAGACAAAGGGAAGGACAAAGGCAAAAGCAAAGAGAAATCTGCCGGTCCGCCCACAAAAGCCGCAGGGGAGAAAGCAAAAACCGCCAGCCCGGCCTCCGCCGGAAAAGCGGCATCGCGTCGTGCATCCACCCCGCCTCCTGCTCCGCCCCCACCCCCCCTTTTCAATCTATCCGATGAACGCAAACTGGACGTGCTCGGCATCGCGCTGGCGCTCGCGGGCGTCATTGGCGCGCTGACGGTCATTTCAGCCAACCGCAGCGAGCTGACCGGTTCAGTGCTGAACGTGCTGGCCTTCCTGTTTGGCTGGGGCGCGTTTGTTTTGTGCGGCGCGCTGATCCTTTTTGGCCTGTGGCTGGTGCTGCGCAAAATTGATCGTATTCCCCCCATCTCGATTGAACGCATCACTGGCCTGATTTTGGTCTTTCTTTTTATCCAAACCGCGCTGCAGGGAATCGGTGGCAACCCACCCAGCCCGGATGGCGGCGGCTGGCTGGGGGGCTTGCTTTATAACATCCTGCTGAGCATGCTCGGTGATAATGGCCTGATCGTCGCCATGATTGCCTGGCTTTTAATTGCGCTGATCATGTCATTCGATCTGACGCTGCCCGAGTTACTGGCGAAATTCAAACCCGTGTTCCAGTTTTTTGCGTCATTTTGGGCAAAGATCGCGACCCGCACCCCGCAGCCTTTTCCGGTGACCGCAGAAATCCCCCACGCGGATGGGTTCACCCCGCTCACCCCGGCTGCAACGGCCCCGGCGGAAGCCGCCCCTGAAAAGGTCGGCACCCCGACGACAACGATCGGCAAACCCATCGAGTGGATTCTGCCCAAAGTTAAAGACATTCTCGAACTCGGCAGCGCGGCCAGCATTAACAAGGATTTCACCGATCAGCGCGCGCGGCTGATCGAAGAAACGCTGGCCTCGTTCGGCGCACCCGCGCAGGTGGTGGAGATCAATCGCGGCCCCACCATCACGCAGTTTGGCGTGGAACCGCTCTTCATGGAAACACGCGCCGGGCGCACGCGTGTGCGCGTCAGCAAGATTGTGGCGCTGGCAGACGACCTGGCGCTGGCGCTGGCGGCGCAGCGCATCCGCATTCAGGCGCCGGTGCCGGGGCGTAGCTACCTGGGCATCGAAGTGCCCAACGAAGAAATGACACTCGTCACCCTGCGCGACCTGCTTGAAGCCGAAGCGTTTCAGCGCAGCCGCAAGTCGCTTTCCTTCGCGCTCGGGCAGGATGTGGCCGGTCACCCGGCAGGTGCAGACCTGGCGGCCATGCCGCACCTGCTGATCGCGGGTTCCACCGGCTCCGGTAAATCGGTCTGCGTCAATGCTATTTTGACCTGCCTGCTGCTCTACAACACCCCCGAGCAATTGCGCCTGATTCTCGTTGACCCCAAGCGCGTCGAACTGACCGGCTACAACGGCATCCCGCACCTGCTCTCGCCGGTCGTCGTCGAAATGGACAAGGTGATCGGGGCGCTGCAGTGGATGACGCGTGAAATGGACCGCCGCTATCAGGCCTTTGCGCAGGTCGGTTCGCGCAACATTCAGGATTACAACACCCGCATGAAGGCGCAGAACGGCGGCAAACCGCTGCCGTATCTGGTGGTGGTGATTGACGAACTGGCCGACCTGATGATGATCGCCCCTGACGAAACCGAGCGCACCATCACGCGGCTGGCCCAGTTGGCACGCGCAACCGGCATCCACCTGATTTTGGCAACCCAGCGTCCTTCGGTGGATGTGGTAACAGGGCTGATCAAGGCCAACTTCCCGGCGCGCGTGGCGTTTGCAGTGGCGTCGAATACCGACAGCCGCGTCATTCTCGACCAGCCGGGCGCCGAACGCCTGCTTGGGCGCGGCGATATGCTCTACCAGGCGCCGGATGCGCCTGCGGCAGCCCGTTTACAGGGCGTCTTTGTCTCGGATACGGAGATTCACCGGCTGGTGGATTTCTGGCGGATGCAGAACACCAACGCGCAGGCGCCCACCCCTGGCGGCCCGGTGGATGCCTTGCCATCGAACGTCCCCTTGAAGCAGACGCCGTTGTTTGAAGATATGTCCCCTGTTGAGAAAAACGATCCGCTCTACAGCGAAGCCGTGGACTTGGTGCGGCGCGAAGGCCGCGCTTCGGTCTCGATGCTGCAGCGCCGTATGCGCATTGGTTACACCCGCGCCGCGCGCCTGATTGACCACATGGAAGAGAAGAAAATCGTCGGGCAGCCGCAGGATGCGACGGGGGTGCGCCCGGTGCTCGATTACGGCCCGGCAGGCCCGCCGAAGGAGACGTAAGGGCAAAAAAACGCTGGCAAAGCGTAACATCCGTGGGGGAAACGCGTTGATAGAAGTGATAAACAATATTTTATCGCCCACCCTCAACCAAAAGGATAAATCATGAACATCTTTAACACTATTCTTCAAAAGCTCGGTATTCAGAAGCCGGCCACGCCGGCAGGGATGGACGTCCACGCCGATGCAACGGTTGGCACCCCCAAAGCCGCAATCGCCCCTGGGACAGTGACCGCGAACGTTTCAACCCACACAACACCAAATTCCGCAGTTACTGCGCCAGCGGCACAGGCCACTTCCACCCCTGCCCATCCAACCGCCGTCCCGATGGTGGATGTGATGAGCAAGCTTGAAAGTCTTGCTCGCTCTCATCCAGGGCTGGATTGGCGCGTCTCAATTGCCGATTTGCTGCAACTCCTTGGTATGGATAACAGCTACGAAGCCCGCAAAGAACTTGCGGTTGAACTGGGTTGCCCTGAAAACCTGATGCACGATTCTGCCAGCATGAACGTCTGGCTGCATAAGACCGTCCTGCAGAAGATCGCCGAGAACGGCGGTAACGTCCCGGCATCGCTCGTTCATGCCTAATACCAAAAGAAATTAGTAAAACGGATCAAGCCAATGGCTTGATCCGTTTTTATTTTGTTGTATTGTTATCTACTTCCCCAACCTTGCCCGTTCTTCCTCGATGATGCTTTCTTCAAGCTTCTTGAAGAGCGGACCGGGTTGGTTCAGGGCAGCGCCGGGTTGCAGGTTGCTAGGCTGCCAATGCGAACCTTCAACACCTTTGTAGCGCAAAACAGTGTGCTCGCCGAGAGAATCCTGCACCGTTTCGACGGTTTGTTCACCGAAAAGCTGGCTGTCGTGACCCAAAAAGTTGTGCAGTTTTTGGCTGGTGAACGGCAAAAAGGGCGCAAAAAGCACCTTGAGCGAGTCGATCGCTTTCAGCGCGGTGTAAACACTTTTCGCGGCGGCATCCTTGTCCGTTTTGATCTCGAACCACGGGGCGTTGGTATCAAGGTATTTGTTGACTTCCGTCGCCAGCCGCATGGTTTCACCCAGCGCATTGCGCAAATGCACGGCATCCAGCTCTTTGCCGACAGTCTCAAACCCGGCTTCGATGGCGGCCAGCAGATTCAGGTCGGCGGGGCGCAGCGTGGCCTGGTCAATCGCCGGGACGTGTCCATCCCAGTTTTTATAGCAGAAAGCCAGCACACGGTTGGCGAGATTGCCCCAGGTGGCCACCAGCTCGCTGTTGTTGCGTGTGACGAATTCCTTCCAGTCCCAGTCACTGTCTTTGGTTTCGGGCATGTTGATGGTCAGGTAGTAGCGCAGCGCATCGGGGTCGTAGCGCGTCAGGAAATCGCGGCCCCAGACGGCCCAGTTGCGCGAGCCGCTGATCTTTTCGCCTTCCAGGTTCATGAACTGGTTGGCGGGCACATCATAGGGCAGGGTCAGCTTGACACCCTTTTCACCGCTGAAGATTTCGATAAACTGTTCGCCAGCGCCCATCAGTTCGGCAGGCCACTGCGACGTGTGGAAAAAGATATTGTCCTTGCCGATGAAGTGATACTGTTTCGCGGCCGGGTTCGTCCACCAGTCGCGCCAGGCTTCCTGCTGACCCGAAACCTGCGCCCATTCAATCGGTGCAGAAAGATAACCGATCACGGCCTCGAACCAGACATAAATGCGCTTGCCTTCCCAGCCTTCGACCGGGATCGGGATGCCCCAGTCCAGGTCGCGGGTGATGGAGCGCGGCTTCAGTCCTTCGCTTTCGATCTTGCGCAGCGATTCGCCCAGCACGGTATCGCGCATGTAGGCAGAACGCTCACGCAGAAAATCCTTGACGTTCGGTTCCAGCTTGGAGAGATCAAGATAGAAATGCTCCGTATCGCGCAGCTCAAGCGCGCCATCGCCGGTCTTGGCGCGCGGATTGATCAATTTTTCGGGTTCGAGCACGTTACCGCAGCGATCGCACTGATCGGAGCGGGCGCTCTCATAACCACAGATATAACAGGTGCCTTCCACATAACGATCGGGCAGGAACTTATCGGCGCTGGGGGAATACCATTGTTTGCTGAACTGCTTGAAGAGAAAACCGTTTTTCTCAAGCGCCAGGAACATGCTCTGCGAGACCTTGAAATGGTTCTCAGTATGCGTGGACGTGAACAGGTCGTACGAAATACCGGCCTGCTGGAACAGGTCAAGAAACCCGTTGTGATATTTTTTGTAGACTTCTTCAACAGGCTTGCCTTCCTTATCCGCAGCGATGACGACCGGGGTACCATGTGAATCGGTGCCGCTAATCATCAGGACGTTATTGCCCCGCAGGCGGTGGTAGCGCGCGACAATGTCCCCCGGCAGGTGGGAGCCGGTGATATTGCCGACGTGGATTTCAGCGTTGGCGTAAGGCCAGGCGATGGCGATGAGAATGTTTTCGGGCATGGGAAGTTCCTTTGAAAGTAGAGAATAGAGAGTAGAAAAGAGTGACACAGACGATTCTCTGCTCTCTATTCTCTACTCTCTGTAATTGCTCTTATAAAATTTACCGTCATCCGCGCCGTTGCGCCCCAGAGTAGTTCGCTGTCGTAGGGGAAGTAGGTGATGACGGAGTGGCCGGTTTCAACGCGCTGGAACTCCATCCAGTTCTCGCGGGCGGCGAGCCACGCGAGCGGCAGCGTGAAAACACGTGCAACTTCCACGGTATGGACTTTGAAGCCGTAGGGCCAGGGCACAACGCCGACAATTGGCGTGACAACAAAGTTGCTGATCGTGATTATCTCACCGAGACGCCCCAGCAGGCGCACATCCGCGGGGTGGATGCCGATCTCTTCATCTGCCTCACGCAGGGCGGTGGCCTCGGGGGAGTCATCCCCCGGGTCAGTGGCGCCACCGGGGAAGGAGACCTGACCTTTGTGGTGTTCCACGCTGTCGGCGCGACGCGTGTACAGGATCTGCCAGTCGCCCCCCACCTGCATCAACGGAATCAGGACGGCGGCGCTGCGCAAGGGCCTGTCCGCAGGACCCGGCAGCAGTTCAGAATACGACGGGTGCGCAAACTGCCGCAGCCGTTCGGCAATCTCCTGCTCGGTCAGATGCGGAAACATGAGCAGCGGCTATTGGGCGCGTACCGGGCTGCCGCAGAACGAACATTCAGCAGTCAGATCGTCAATCCAGTCCACTTCATCTGAGCGCAGCGGCCCGCCGCAGGACGGACAGTGTGTGGGTAGCACCAGTTTTTCGCTGGGCAGTTGCTGCGTGGCGGTCTCAGAGATGGCCAGCGAGTTGCTGTGAATCATTCCGGCGATCTCGCGTGCTTCATCTTCGCGTCCACGCGCCTTTAGCTCCTGGACGATGTGCGTCCCGGCACGATAAAGCTGAGTGAAACGCTGGGTGCTGACCAGCAGGGTCAACCCATGCTTGAAATGCGCCATGCACTTCTCGTATTCGTTCGTCAACATTCGGGCGCGGCCGGCTTGCAGGAAAAAGAACGGCGCACGCGGCCCACCGCGGCGCTCTGCGCGCGTTGCCAGGTCTTCAAAGGCAACTGCCGCCGCTGGGTAATTGCCAACGGACATCAACTGGTTGGCGCGTTGCAGCGCAGGGGAGACTTGTGGCGCTTCATTCATGTTTTGTCGTAATAAACGACCAAATCGTCGTCGCATGGAACAACTCCTCGATAAATTGCTTTTGCGGTGCTCAGCAGACTATGCTATTTACCACTTGTTACTTCGTAGGGGTAGGGGCGAATTGTGTTACATCAATAAATGGTGTTGCGCCGCCAACCACTGATGGAAGATGTCCATCCCATTTTGTCAATGCCAGATATTGAAGATATTCGGGCGACAAGGCCCCGGTGTTTTTTAGCGCGGCCTGCGCATCTGCCTGGCCCTGCGCCTGCGCTTTGGCTGTTTCAGCATCCACTTGGGCCTGGGCCAGTTTTTGCTTGGCCGTCTCAACCTGTTGTTGTGCTACTTGTTTCGCCTCAATCGCGGCGTTGAATTCGGGCGAAAAATCGAAGTTGACGATATTGAAGTTCTCAACGATCACATGATAGACGGCGAGTTGATCTTTCAGCGCTCCTTCGGCTTTGATACGAACTTCCTCGCGCCGGGTAATCAGTTCTTCGGCAGTATAGCCGGAGGTTGTACCCTTGAAGATATTCTGAATAGCCGGGGCAATCAGCACATCCTGGTAATTTGTGCCGACATTTTGATAGACCTGGACCGCATACTTCCCATCCAAATGATAGTTGACTGCAATTGTGCTGGTGACCTGCTGTAAGTCCTTAGAAGCCGCTGCCGAATCCACTTGGTCTTTTTGGGTGCGCACATCCATCTGGACAATGGATTCAGCCACGGGCCACTTCAACCCGATGCCCGGCTGAACCACACGATCCACCGCACCCCAGCGGGTAACGACTCCTACACTGCCCGCCGGCACGGTATAAACCGAGAGCATGACTGCGAACAAGAGCAATCCCAAGACAACCAGGATGCCAACAACGAACCCTGCTCCCCTATTAATGCGAGGCCGTTCGAAGTTTTTAGACATTTTTTCTCCATGCTCATTTGTACAGCCAGAGCGGGCTAAAGGTTTGGATTACAAAGTGCCGCATAAATCAGTAAACTGAAACTGTGATTTTTACTCATAGTTTTTGCCAAATTAGTTTACTAAATTACTGTGTGCTGCGTAGCGGTATGCAACAAGCGGTAGACATGCGCGGCTGGATCAACGCCAGTCGCTATCAGTTGATTTTCGAGGTGTCGTTCGCTGTTTGTCGTAATAAACGACAAAATCGTCGTCGCATAAGGGAACTCCGGAAAAATAAAAATTGCTTTGTTCGCGAACGCTACCCTTCAACCAGCTTCTTCAAACCGTCAAGAATACCATGATCGCTCTCTTCGGCGGGCTCTTGCACAGGCTGACCGCGAGGGTCGTCCTGGGTGATCGTCAGCGTGGTTTTGCCGTCCACTTCGTCCAGCGAATAAGTCATCGTAAAATAGTTTTCCGGCTTCTCCTCCAGGCCTGGGCGTGGAGCAAAAAGCGTATACTGGATACGCTGATAAGGCTCAATTGCAAGAATGGTCCCCTTCTGCTCATAAACGTTCCCTTCCCATTGGTTGCGAAACAGGATTGGGCCGCCGATGATCCAGTCCGTGGTCAGATCGGTTCCGTATTGCCATTGCTTCACCAGTTCCGGTGCGGTAAGCGCCGTCCACACCTGCAGCGCTGATGCGTTCATCGTGATTTTCGATATGCTTTGTGTGCTCATGGGGCTTCCCTTAAAATTTACGATTACTTTTTCACAGCTTTTTTACCTGTCTTTACCTTCTTCACCGGCACAGGCAGCTCTTCGCTGGTGATTCTGACCAGTTCACTTAACCACTCGCGGTCTTCCCATTGTTCACCTGAAATCCAAAAGTACGGCTTCGCACCGGTATACGGGGGCGCTTCTTCCACATTGCCCATGTAGGCTCTGCCGTTTACGGTCGGCTTGATGAAGAGCTTATTATCACAAATCAGTGCCACCATTTTCACACCGCAATAGACGCCATATTCGCCAAACATCTTTCTGGCAGAGACCACCCCCGCATCGGACATCTGGTCAACAATAAAATCCACCGTACTCTGGCTTGATGACATTTTGCCTTCCTATTCGGCTTCTTCTGCTTCTGCGATTTCCAGCGGCGCGCGGTCTGCGTCACGCTCGCCTTTTTCCTTGTCATTGGTCTGCTCGCGCAACAACTCCACGGCGCGCGGATCATTGCTGGGTTCGATGCGACGGGCGAAGACCAGAAAACCGGTATGCGCCACCATCCGGTCCGTAGGGCGCAGGCGGGCCGGTTCGGCTTTGTAGAAACGCAGCAGGATTTCGCACATTTCGATAAAGGCGAAATTGTTGCGGCGCAGCGAGTACAACAGTTTTTCCACCTGGTTATAGGTCGGGATCAAGCTGCAAAAGAATCCGCCGGGTTTGAGCGCGGCGCGCACCTGCGGGATGTAATCATACGGGTTGGCAACGTCGAGGAAGAAGGCGTCCACATCGGTTTCGTCGAAGCCTTCGGCGATGTCGCGCAGTTTGAACTCAACACGCTCTTCGAGCCCGACCCGCGCCAGGTTTTTGCGGGCCAGGTTTTGCATCTCAGGCCGCTGCTCATACGAGATGACTTTGCCGG
>FSTI01000093.1_pt1 | contig 19851 bp, 10 predicted proteins | sample 1637091 | NCBI WGS metagenome assembly FSTI01 (sample SAMEA3914819, study PRJEB12502) | metagenome | biome: forest; material: soil | place: Canada | collected 2010-06-26 | depth 0.3 m | reverse complement strand
GGAGAGCGATGGGACGCGGTAGGGTGTTTCACCCGGGATGCCGAGCGCTTCACGGCTGCTGACCAGCATTTGCAGGTTTGGGCAGGCTTCAAGCAAGTTTTCGGCCAGTTGCGCCGAGGCTTCCACCAGGTGCTCGCAGTTATCGAGGATTAGCAGGGTCTTCTTTTCTTGAAGATAGTTGGTCAGCACATGCAGCGGGGAGCGACCTGCTTCCTCGCGCAAGCCAAGGGTCGCCAGCACGGTCTGTGTGATGAGCGCCGGGTCTGAGAGCGAGGCAAGCTCCACAAACCAGACTCCATCTGGGAAGGAATCGAGCAAATCGGCGGCCACTTGCAGGGAGAGACGGGTCTTGCCAGTGCCACCGGGGCCTGTCAGTGTGGTCAGGCGGCTGGGGACTGCCTGCGCCAGCCCTGCACCCGACGCGGGACGGTGTACCGCAGGTACAGGTGAGTCTGTCGAAGTGTTGGTCGTGATCAACTGTTTGACGGCCACGATCTCTTTTTCGCGTCCGACGAAACTGGTCAACTGCGCTGGCAGGTTGGTGCGGAAGGCATCCAGTGCGCGCAGCGGAGGGAAATCTGCGGGGAGACCCGCTGCCAATACCTGGTAGATGTGTTCGGGGCGGGTCAGGTCTTTCAGCCGCCGCTCGCCCATATCGCGTAGTTCCACGCTGGGGGGCAGGTGTTCGCGCAGTAGTTCTGCCGTTGCAGCAGAGAGCAGCATCTGTCCGCCGTGACCGGCGGCGATCAGGCGCGCCACACGGTTGAGCGGCGGGCCGAAGTAATCGCCGTTGCGCGCTTCTGCGGCACCCGTATACAGCGCTATACGCACGCGGATGGGCGCTTCGCCCCAGTTTTCAGCATGGAGTGCCCGCTGTGCTTCAAGCGCCGCCGCCAACGCCTGGGGGGCACTGGCAAAGGCCGCATAAAAAGCATCACCGACGGTTTTGAAGACGTGCCCGCCATGGGTTTCCATTGCACCGCGCAAGATGGCGTCATGACGCGCCAGCGCAAGCTTCATGGTTTCGGGGTGCTGCTCCCAGAGTTGGGTGCTGCCCTCGATATCGGTAAAGAGAAAGGTGATGCTTTCGCTGTCAATCATGGGTGGATTCTAACGCGTAAATGATGGCTTCGTCCATACTCATAGCGCGACCTGCCGCCTGCGCGGCGGCGAAGATGGCTTCGTCAAGCTGTGCGCGGATGGCGGCAAGGTCGCGGTCTACATCAGCTTGCTCGGCGGGGGGCCGGGTGTCGCCAATGGTTTGCCGCGTGACATCAGCCCACGCAAAGATCGCGGCGGCTTGTTCCATCTGACCCTGCATCACCGCCAGACTTGCCAGCCCTTCCAAACTGTAAATGATGCCTACTTCTATGCCTGCCACTTTGAAAGCTGCCTGACTTTCATCGAATAGAGCGCGAGCGCGGGCGATATCACCCTGCAGCAGGGCAATATAGCCCAGCCTAACATGAACCCAATAGTAGTCATCCCTCCCTAGCTCCTTGGACAAAGCTGTACTCTCTTCGAAGGAATCCTGCGCCTGTCTGTAGTCGCCTTCCCTAAACGCCAGTTCTCCAAGCGATACCAAAATATCGAGTCTAAGTCTCTTGAAGGGGCAACCTGTCATCAGGATTTCCTCAAGCACGGAGCGTGCTAAGGTATAGTCGCCATTGCGGAGTGCAACTATTCCAAGATGACTCAGTGTCTCGACAACACCCTCCATATTTCCTGATTCCCTATGCAGCAATAGGCTTTCATCCAAATACAATTTTGCCTGTTCATAGTTGGTTGTACTGCTCACCCGACCAAAATGGCTAAGCACTTCAGCCAGCCCCAACTTATCACCCATCTGCCGATACAGCGCTACACTTGCTTCATGAAGGGATTGCGCCGTGTTCAGATCACCTTTTAGGAATAATACAGTTCCCAGAATGTGAAGACTTCTGGCTTCCCCTAAATGATCTTCCAGTTCGCGACACAAGGCCAGACTTTCCTCGGCAAGCATCTGCGCCTGGAGCAAGTTATTTTCCCAGGCGCACAACAAGCTCTCGACATTCAGCGCCTTGGCCCGCAGCTCGGTACGCGCTAAAGCCTCCGGTCGCGTCAGAAGCTGCGCCAACCATGCTTGTCCATCACTGAGATAACGGGCAAACCAAAAGCGGCCTAAGGCGCTCGCCAGCCGAAGCCCCGCTTCAACATCCCTGTCTAACGACCAGCCCAGCGCAGCACGGATATTATCAATTTCATTCTCCAGCCGATCCAACCATGCTAATTGATCAGGTCCCGTCAATTCCGGCTCTGCACGCTCGGCCAGTCCCAGGAAGTATTCCAGATGGCGGTCTCGAACATGCTGACCGTCATCTTTCACGAACAACTTCTCGGATGCGTATTCGCGCAGGGTCTCCAGCATCATGAAGCGCGCCTCGCCACCTACGCCCTCGGTCTGGCGGATCAGGCTCTTGTCGGCCAGCGATTCCAGCCCGTCGAAGACCTCCATTGGCAGGTCTTCGTCGCAGATCGCCTCCGCCGCTTCCAGCGTCCAGCCGCCGACGAAGACGCCCAGCCGCGCAAAGAGAGTCTTCTCGCCCTCGTCCAGCAGGTTATAGCTCCAATCAATTGCGCCCCGAATGGTCTGCTGGCGGGCGGGCATGTCGCGCGCACCGCCCGTCAGCGCCTTGAGCCGGCTGGACAGGCGTTCCAACATGGCCTGTGGGGTCAGCAGCTTGCTGCGCGCCGCGGCCAACTCGATGGCCAGCGGCAGACCGTCCAAGCGTACGCAGATTTCGGCAATGGCCGGGGCGTTCTGCTCGCTGATCTCGAAATTCAGGTTGGCAGCCTTGGCGCGTTGGATGAACAGCGCCACCGCCTCATACTGCGAGAGCACCGCCACGGTCGGTTTTTTCTTCATATCCGGCAGCGCCAACGGTAAAACGGGATATTCATGCTCGCCATACAACCTGAGTTTTTCGCGGCTGCTTGCGACAATTTTCAAATGCGATGCGGCGGCGAGCAGTTCCCCAATCTTGGGCGCGGCGCTGACGACTTGTTCCAGGTTATCCAGCACCATCAGCAGATGTTTCTCGGCTAGGTAGTGCTTGAGCAGCGCTTCCACCGGTTGGCCGTCCGACTCCTTCAAGTTGAAGATCGAGGCGATGGTGGGAATCACCAGATCAGGGTCGGTAATGGTCGCCAGCGGCACGAAAAAGACACCCTGTTTGTACTCGTCCAGCAGGTCGGCGGCGACCTGCAAGCTCAGGCGCGTCTTGCCGGTGCCGCCCGGCCCGGTCAGTGTCACCAGACGGACGTCGTTGCGCCGCAACAGCGCCAGGATAGCTGAAAGTTCCCGTTCGCGCCCGATAAATTGGGTGGGCTGCGCGGGCAGGTTGGTGCGTTTCGCATCGAGTGTTTTGAGCGGGGGGAATTGGGAAGGCAGATCGGGGGTGTTCAGTTGAAAAATAAGTTCTGGCCGGAACAGGTCTTTGAGACGGTGCTCGCCCATGTTTAGCAGGGAGACCTTCACCGGAAGGCAGTCGCGCACGAGTTCCTGGGTTGCCAGCGAGAGCAAAGTTTGTCCGCCGTGCCCAGCGGACATCAGGCGGGCCACGCGGTTGAGCGGTGGGCCAAAGTAATCGTTGTCGCGTGTTTCCGCTGCGCCGGTGTGGATGGCCATGCGGACTTTGATGGGCGCTTCGTCCCAGGTTTCGTCGTGCAGCCTGCGCTGCGCATCCAGCGCCGCAGTCAGCGCATCGGGTGCCGCAGAAAAGACAGTACAAAATGCATCCCCCATTGTCTTAAAGACAAGACCACCGTGCGTCTCAATCGCTTCGCGCAGGATGGAATCGTGCCGCACCAGGGCGCGCTTCATCGCTTCGGGGTGCTGCTCCCAAAGCTGGGTGCTGCCCTCGATGTCGGTGAAGAGAAAGGTGACGGTGCCGGTGGGGATGTTTGCTATCATTATGCGATTCTTTGGGGCTCCAATTTAAAAACGGGCTCTACCATTGGATATGATGGCTGGTAGGGGCGACCCGTTCAGATGTACTTAGGTGCGATTTTGCTTCGGAAATTGATATAACAGGGCGATTTCTTGTAAAGAGTGGGTCGCCCTTACGGAAGTTCCCCCGCCCCCCGAAGGATGTCGGGACGGTATGACAACGGACCACGATGAAATGCGTGTCCAAATTTAAGCGCTCATATGGCTCTACCGTTTTTGATGAGATTTTTTCCACAGATTTCACCGATTAGCGCAGATTTTCAAGAATTTATTCTGTGAAATCTGTGGAAAGATTTTCTTTTCCCGTTAAAAGCGGCACAATCTTATTAGACCAGTTTTGCCATCAAACCCTGCACCTGTTCCAACTCGCGCAGCACGCCTGCGCTTTCAAACTGCGCGGCAGCTTTTTCGAAGTGTTCTCGGGCTGCGGGAATGTTCCCCTGCTGCTGGCTGATCTGACCCCAACTGACGTGTGTGCGCGCTGCCTCGAGGCGGTTATCCCCGGTTTCAAAGCATTGCAGGCTGGCAGCCAGATGTGTTTCGATTTCATCCCCCCGCGCTGGGGTCAGGCGGCTTAAGGCGGTTGCCCAGGCGCGCTCGGCCAGGCCCTGCGCAAAGATGCCGCCGCTGGTTTGTGCGCCAGTGACCACACTTTCAGCCAGTTGGATGGCCTCTTCATGGCGTCCGCTGGCGGCGAAGATTTCGGCCTCGGCGGCGGCAAAAATATCGGCCATGATCAGCCGTCCGCCCATGGTTTGTCCGTACGATTTGGATTTGGCAAAATGATCGAGCGCAGTCCGGTGATCGCCCAGGCGGCTGTAGGCCCAGGCTGAGAAGCCGTAGCCAATATAAACATAAAGCAGGCCGCGCGCTGGTTCTGTGGCCTTGATGACGGCGTCAGATTTTTCGATGGCCTTCTCCGGGTCGCCGCCGAAGATGTGCATATAGGATAAGAACAGGCGGATCAGCGTCAGCCCGACCGGGTTTTTTAATTCCTCGGCGCGCGCAATGGCGCGGCGGTCTTCGGCCAACCCGGCGTCGTGGTTGCCGCGCGCTGTGACGGCAATGCCCAAAAAGCCGACGGCGCGCAGCCATTCGAGCCAATTGCCGGTTTTCTCAAGGGGTTGGATGGCCTGTCGCAACAGCGGTTCAGCCCGGTTGAAGTGACCTTGCAGCAGCATGGCCTGTCCCATCACGCTGGATGGGATTGCCAGCAGTTCTTCATCGCCCAGTTCCGGGGCGACAGCCAGCACTTGTTTGTAGTAGCCAATGGCGGCGGGCATGGCACCGCTTAAATAATGGGAGCGGCCCATCCAGTAATGCGCGCGCGCCATGCGCAGACGGTCGCTGCCGGGCACGCCATCCGGGCCGGGTAGTTCTTTCAGCATGGCTTCGATCTCGGTCAGGCGCGCCAGGCTTTTCTGTGGATCATGCGACCCGGATGAGACAAAGGAAAGTTTGAAAACGGTATCGGCTTTGGCGCGGCGGTTCTCGTCGGTATCGGGTAGATGTGTCAGGGCTTCGAGCGCTCCCAGGTAATGCAGCGATGCTTCAGCGTAAGCGTATAAAGCGACGGCGGCATCACCGGCCAACATGCGGTATTCATACGATTTTGTCCAGACTTCGGCGCGGCTCCAGTGGTGCGCCAGCAGCGGGTAATACGATGTGAGCTGGCTTGCGTGCTCAGCTTCGTAGGATTCCGCAACGGCGCGGTGTAGTTCGCGTCGCTGGGCAAAAAGCATCAGATTGTAGGCAACTTCCTGGGTGATGATGTGCTTGAAAATGTAGGCCAGGTCGGGTTCGGGCGATTCGAGCGGGGTCAGATCCAGCCGTTCCAGGGCGCTGACGTGCTCGGCCAATTCCGCTTTATCGGCTTCGATCGGGTGAATGGCCATCAAGGTGCGGAAGTTGAAGATGCGTCCAATCACGCTGGCGACTTTGAGCGCCATTTGCTGGGAGGGTGCCAGACGGTCAATGCGACTGGTAATGACACCCTGCACCGTATCGGGGAATTGCAGCGCATTCAGGTCGCCTGTTTCCGGCGCAATCGTACACTCGCCGTCTGCCACTTCGATCAACCCGGCATCGCGCAGCGCATACGCCAGCTCCTCGCTGAAGAACGGATTCCCCTCCGCGCGTTCGCGGATCAGGGTGGCGACTGGCTCCGGTAAGCCGGAGACCCGCAGGCGCTGGCAGACCAACGCCAGGGCATCATCGGCAGAAAGCGAATCCAGGCGCAGGTGCCGGACGTTCCCGGCTTGCAGCATTTGTTTGTATTCTGCCGGGGTGGGTTCTTCAAGCGGCCGCGTGGCAATCACCAGCAGCAAAGGTTTCACCTGCTGGCTGACGGCCAGCAGCAGTGCCCAGGAGGCTGAATCGAGCCAGTGCGCATCTTCAATAATCAGCACCTTGGGCGAGCGATTGATGGAAGCCTGCAGCAGTTGTACCAGCAGGGAGCGAGTTTGTTCGGCGCGCGCCTGCCCACCCAGCAGGATTGTCGTTTCGTTATCAATCACTTTAATCGGCAGGACTGAATTCAGCAGCGGTGCCAGGCGCACCAGGCCTGGTCCCATGGCTACGCGGATGTGCCGGCGCGTTTTTTCCAAATCTTGTGATAGATCAAGCTCAAACAATTGCGAAAAGATGTTGCGCCAACTGTAATAGGGCGTGGAACGTTCGATCGGCTCACCCGAGCCTGAATAGGTAATCACGCCCAGCGCGTCGGCCTGGCGGCGGATATCTTCCACCAGCCGTGATTTTCCGATGCCGGCTTCGCCCTCGATCACAAAGACGTTCACATTCGATCCGCCGCGCAGCAGGCTTTGGATGCCTTCTGCCAGCGCCTCGCGCTCCGCACGCCGCCCAACGATCTCCGTTTGCGGGCGGATGGCGGTCTTTTCCTCGCCGGTGGGGCGGTAGACCACGATCGGCTCGGTTTTGCCCTTGACGGTGATGGCGGGCAATTCGTCATAGACGATGTTCCCTTGGCTGGCCTGGTAGGTGGCCGGGCCGCACAGGATCGTATCCGGCGCGGCCTGCATCAGGCGCGCCGCCAGGTTGACCACGTCGCCAATCATGGTGTATTCACGCCGCACGCTGCTGCCAATCGCGCCGCAAAACGCCTGCCCGGTGGCAATGCCGATGGCACTGCGCACATCGAGTTTTCGCAGGGCATCCTGAATTTCAAGCGCCACGAGCGTGGCGCGGGTGGCGTCATCTTCGTGAGCCAGCGGCGGCAAACCGAGCGCGGCCACCAGCGTGACGCCTTTATCGTCCACACTCAATTTGTTGACGGTGCCTTCATAGTGATTGAGCGCCTTTTGCATCCGGCGCATGACGGTCTGGGCCTGCTCCAGCGGCAGTTCCTGGCTGAAATCGGGCAGGTTGATAAACAGCACCGAAACCCGCCGCAGCTCTGCCAGCCAGTCGGCGCTGACGACTTCTTCGCCGCCGCCACTGGCCCCTTGCCCGGCACGTAAACGCGCCAGGATTGCGCCGGGAATGTAGCCGCGCAACGCGGCTTCTGTTTGCGGCCCCAGGGATGGCACCGCCAGTTGGCGCGGAATCAGCGCCCCGTTTACGCTTTCCAGTTGCACCGGGCCGTTTTCCGGCTGAAGCAAGTTGCCTGTGCAAACATCCTGCACCAGGGCCCATGCTTCTGGCGAGAGCACCACCTGGCCGGGTTGCGTCTGCTTTTCTGCCAGGCTCACCTGCAGTACCGGTTCCCCGGCAATCAGGAATTCCCAACGTCCAAAGGAGCCCCCGACGTACATGGTGCTGGTATTGCCTACGCCAATCGCCATGCGCATCGAAAGACGCGTGCTGGCCGAGGCCTGGTAATTGCTCAATTCTTTTTGTGCCACCATCCCACACTGTGCAGCGCGCAATACCGCGGTGCGCGCATCCGCATCCGTTTTGCCAACCGGCCAGATCGCCAGCAGCGCATCCCCGGCGAATTTGACCACGTCGCCGCCGTGTTCGGCGATCAACGCGGTCAATTGACCGAAATAATCGTTCAGAATGCCGCCCAGTTCTTCCGCGCCAGCCGGACCTTGCTTGCCCAGCGATTCTGCCAGTGCCGTAAAGCCCGAAATATCGGCAAACAAAATCGCCGCCGGGAATTGCTCATGCTTGGGTGCGATCAGCGGAGCAGGGTCGGCAGCGATATGGTTGAGAGTCAGTGTGGGGACGTAACTGGCAAATGTATCCAGAAGCGTAGACATGGGCGTGCCCTCTCATGCGAAATGAACCGGTATGGGACGGAATTAATGAATTTGCAAATTTTCTATTTGAATTATACCCAAGCTGCTTGAAAAATCCCTCATTATTGCAGTCGGGTTATCGTTTTTGAAATTTTCGGCGGTGGTTTCAGGCCACCGCCGAAAATTTTACTCGATTGCATCTTTCAATTTGCGTGTTAGTTTGCCAAAATGCGCTGTGTAGCGCATCTCGTCGGCGCGTGGGCGGGGCAGGTCCACCGTCAGATCAAGCTTTAACTTGCCGGGGCGTGCCGAAAGCACCAGCACCCGGTCTGCCAGGAAGAGTGCTTCGCTGATGGAATGCGTCACCATGATGACGGTTTTTCTTGGCCCGGTTACGCCGGGCTTATGTGCCTGCCAGATGCGCAAAAGCTCTGTCCACATGCGTTCGCGCGTCAGGGCATCCAGCGAGCCGAACGGTTCGTCGAGCAGCAGCAGATCAGGGTCATGCACCAGGGCGCGGGCCAGCGCCACGCGCTGCGCCATGCCACCTGAAAGCTCGCGCGGCAGTGACGCTTCAAAGCCGGCCAACCCGACCAGTTCCACCAGTTCCTGTGCTTTTTGCCGGACGTCCTGCGCCGGGACGTTTTCCAACTCCAGCGGCAGGGTGATGTTTTCGAGCACCGTGCGCCAGGGCATCAGGTTGGCATCCTGAAAAACGAAGCCGATCTTTGGGCGTTCGCCGCCTGCAAAGCTGACGCTGCCTCCTGTGGGCGGGATCAACCCGGCCAGAATGCGCAGCAGCGTACTCTTTCCGCTGCCCGAAGGCCCCAGCACGCAGACAAATTCCTGCGGACAGACGGAAAAAGTGACTGTATCCAGCGCATACAGGCCGCTCTCCCCATCCGGGAAGACGGCGCTCAGGTCGCGCACAAAAAGCACAGGGGCAGTTCGCCGCGTCATTTTGGCAGGAAGTCGTTTGTAAAGGCCTTGCTCAAATCCAGCGCGCTCGGATAAAGGTTCATATCCAGCAGCACTTTTTGCATGTTGTCCCAGGCTGCCGGGTCAGAAACACCGACCACGGGCGCCTGCCACAGCCCGATGGATGTGGTCAGCACCTGCATTTGCGTGGTGGGGTCCACCTGATCGAGGTTGGGTACATATTTTTTGCTGATCTGGTAAGCGGCGTCCGGGTCGGCAATCGTATCCTGAATGCCCTGCACCACGGCACCGACGAATTTGCGCACCAGTTCAGGGTTATCCTGAATGGTTTTTTCGTTGGTGATGATGCCGTTCGAGGCCAGTTGGGCGTAATCAGAAACGCGCAGTTCGTTGAGCGGATAGCCCTTGCCGGTCAGTACGACTGGTTCGTTGGCGGCATAGCCCACGATGATCGGATTCTTGCCGGTGGTGAAGGCTTCCACCTGGTTGAAGCCGATCGAGTCAAGTGTCACGTCGCTTTCCTGTAAACCGGCGCTGTGTAAAACGGCGCGCAAGCCCACGTAGCTTGAGCCAAACAACCCTGGCAGGCCGATTTTCTTGCCCTTCAGGTCCTGCGGAGTTTTGATGTTCTGGTCTGCCACCGAAATGATGGAAACGGGATATTTCTGGTACCAAGCGGCTACATAGACGATCGGCAGATTCTTGGCGCGGGCCTGCAGCACCTGGTCCCCTGAAGCGATGCCAAACTGCAGCGTATCTGCCCCGACAAGGGCCACGCCATCGGTTTCGATGGTGTAGTCAAACTCAATCTCTATACCGGCATCTTTGAAATAGCCGCGTTCCACTGCCACATAAAATGGCGCAAACTGGACATTGGGGATATAGCCCATCGGTAGTTTGATGTGAACCAGCGGTTTGGCGGTGGGCACGGGTGTGGCTGTCGGTTGCGGCGCGGCGCAGGCCGTCAGAAGGGTTGCGATCAGGGTGAGCGCAAAAAGTTTCTTAAACATGGGGTTCTCCGTTATGAATGAATTTCCTGCCAGCCGAGAAAACGTTTCTCAAGCAGGACGACGATGCCGTATAAAAAGAGCGCCAGCGCGATCAGCGTCAGCACGGCGACGAAGACCAGCGGCATATCGTACTGCCCGCGGGCCACATTAATCAAAAATCCCAGGCCGCTGTTGGCCCCAATCAATTCCCCGACCACGCCGCCAATCACCGAAAGCGTTGCGCCAATGCGCAGACCGCCCAGAAAAACCGGCAGCGCCGCCGGGATTTCAAGCTGGCGAAAGACCTGCCAGCGGCTGGCGCGCAGTGAGCCCATCAGTTCGTAAAGCGAGCGCGGCACGGCACGCAAACCGACAACGGTATTGACCAGCACCGGGAAGAAGACGATCAATCCGCAGATCAGCATCTTCGAGACGACGCCCGGTCCAAACCAGATTACCAGCAGCGGCGCCACTGCCACGATCGGCACAGCCTGGCTCGCCACCAGAAACGGCGAGATCATGCGCTCAAACATGCGCGATTTGGCGATGAAATAGCCAAGCAGTGTGGCAAAGACCGTCCCGGCCAGCAGCCCCAGCAGCACCTCGGACAGGGTGACGGAGGTATGCCATAACAGGCTGCCATCTATCAGCGCACGCCAAAAACGCTCCCAAACCTGCAGCGGGCGCGGTAGGATAAAATCGGGCAGACCGCTCAGGCTGGCGACCAGCGCCCAGATCAGCAGCGCCAGTACCAGCGTGGCGATGGGGATCCAGCGCGATGCCTGTTTTTGCTTGCGGCTGTTCAGTTCCAATTTGTGAGCGAGGCTGGTATCCATATTGACTCTTTTCGGGTTGGCGGGAAAACAAAATGCCCCGCGCAGAACTTCGGGGCATGGAAATCAAACACAAACCACTGTGGTCTGTTTTGTGAAAGAAAAGCCCGAAAACCATCAAGGTTTTCGGGGCTTCAATGACAAAACAAACCACCTGCCCCGCGAAATTCGCAGGGGATGTGGACTGTGTCAACCTTCTTATATCCGGACTGTAACCGTCGGCACCGGAATCACACCGGTTCATGCACCGCAAGGTGCTCGTGGGCTGTACCACCGATCGGGAATTCACCTGTACATGTTGTGCAAGTGTCACCCTGCCCCGAAGGTAAAAGTATTTGATTGTCAGTCATTATAGCCAGCCCTGGCAGAGCTGTCAACGATTTGATTAACGGCTATAACATAAAATATATGTTGATAACAGATTACGACAAAATATCTTTTTTTGCGAACGGCTTAGGGCAAGACTTCATAGGCGTGAATTGGGTTTTCACGCCCACGCAAGCTGACCTCGCCCAGGCGTCGGAACTTGAAGACCCCGTTAATGGCCGCTATGGTGGCCGGGCCGACGATGATTTTATAGGGACGGGCGTATTCCTGCAAGCGGAATGCCACATTGACGGTGTCACCGATGACGTTGAATTCGGGCCGTCCTTTGGTGCCCACATATCCCACCATGGCTGGGCCTGTATTGATGGCAACCCCGATAATAATACGCTGGTCAGGGGCAAGCGAGCCAGTGTGGTTCAGCAGACCGAGCAATTTACGACCCGTCAATACGGCCTGCTGTTCGGCGTTCTTGCCCTCAGCGTGTGGGAAAATTGCCAGAATGCCATCGCCCAGATACTTGATCATGCCTCCATGTTCAAAGACAATATCGGCCGCAGTGTCGTAAAAACCTGTCAGAATACTGGCAAAAGGCCTGGCCCCAAGATGCTCTGCCAGGTTGGTCGAATTGGCAATATCAGAAAAAAGCACCGTCACTTTTTGCTCGGAAAGCTCCGGCAGGTTGCCGCTGGCAAGATAATCTTTTAGCATGAATTCCGCTTCGCTGGGGGCAACAAAGCGCATCAGCAGGTGACGGGTATACTCCTCGCGCTGCACCTTTTCAAGTAACTCCATGCGTTGCAGGGTCAGGGCGGTCTGGTGGCTGATGGCAATCGCCAACTGCAGGTCGCGTTTGTCGAAGGGACGGGTATCGGGCCGGGTTTTTTGAAGAATGATCAAGCCAAGCGTTTGTTCATTGTTGATAACCGGGACAAACATCGTTTTGGGCGTCACTTCGACTGTTTTTTCACGCACAGCCTTCTTCGCCATCGGGTTGGCAAACTCGGCCGTGCCGATCTTGAGCAGTTCATCTGCCAGGATCACTTCACAGTAATCCAGCCCAAGTGCGCGTTTCAAGATACCCTTTATTTCGATGATCGCATTTTCTGAATCGAGTACCGTATTGAGTCTGCGGGCGACATCGTACAGGATGATGGAATGTTCGTCGAAAGCTTCGAGCACCAGCTCACGGGTATAGTTGTGGGTGCCCGCGGCAGTGGGACGCTGTGCTTTATCGCCTGTATAGCGATTGAGCTGCATCACCACCTGACCGATCCGCACCAGATCATCGGGCGCGAGCTGGCAACTACCCTTTACGCGCTGGCGATTGACGTACGTGCCATTGGTGCTGTTCAGGTCAATCAGGGAAACTGCGTTGGTGGCCGCATCAAAAAGCACTTCGGCATGTTGCCGCGAGGCGGCAGTGTCATCAATCGACAGGTCATTGCTGGGGGCCCGGCCGAGTGTAAACTTCCCTGGTTTTAACTCGATTACTTTAATCTCTTTTTCGGGTGCGCTAACGATAAATTGCCACATTTTGACCTCCTGAACGATTTCCCAACCTGCGCTATTGCTTATCGCTGCAATACGAGGCATGTGCCACCGTAGGATAATTATAATGTAGTTATTTTCAGGGTCGAAGTTTTTTCACTTAACAAAAAAAGCTGCGACCGTTATGGGCCGCAGCTTCTCACATAAGTATCAGTATCAGGACAGTTGCGATCTGATTTTCTGGGCAGTTTCCTGATAAGCCGCCAGTTTTTCGCGTTCCTTCTCCACGACGGTTTTGGGGGCCTTGTTGGCGAAGTCGCTTGAAAGCAGGTTTGTCAGCCGGGTGATGTGGGCTTCCGTCTCGGTCAGGTCTTTGGCGAGCCGGGTACGCTCCTCTTCAATATCCACGAGTCCGGCCAGGGGCAGGAAGATTTCAACAGAACCGGCCACCAGCCCCACACTGCCCTCGGGTTTTGCATCCAAAGCAGGGACGATCACCAGCGCGGATTCATCCAGGCTGGCGAGCACGGCCAGGTTGGCTTTCTGTTCCAGCAGGATGGCGGTTTTCTCCCCGGCGGCGAAGGTGGCGGCGATGCGTTTGCCCGGCTTGACGTTTTTCTCGGAGCGCAAATTGCGAATGCTGCGGATGATCTCTTGCAGCAGGGCAAAATCGGCGCTTTTGGGGGCTTCCCAGCTTTCGACGGGGCGTGGCATGGGCCAGGGGGCGACGATCAGCATGGCGGGCCAGTCTTTGGAAAGCTGTGCGAGCTGCGACCCTTCGACATCGCTCAGGGCAAGGGTGCGCAGTGCGCTGCTAAGGTGGCCCCAGACCTCCTCGGTAATGAATGGCGTGAAAGGATGGAGTAAACGCAGTGACGTGTCAAGCACCTTCACGAGTGTTTCAGCAGTCGAATATCTCATATCAGGGTTCGCCAATTGCTGCTTGGCGACTTCCACGTACCAGTCGGCGAAATCGCTCCAGAAGAAATCGTAGATCAACTGCCCGGCCTGCCCATACTGGTAGCTCTCAAAGAGCCGCTCCACACTGCGGATCAGTTCCTGCAGGCGCGCCCAGATCCAGGAATCAGCCAGGGTCCAGGAACCGGTAGACTGGGGATTGGTAGATTGGTTTTCCACCGATTTACCGATTCCTGATTCTCCAGCTTCCACCATCCCAATGGCATTCAACACAAACTTGCCCACGTTCCAGATTTTGTTGGCGAAGTTGCGGTTGGCTTCCACTTTTTTGAGTGAAAGGTTCATGTCTTTGCCGGGGGTGGAACCCACCAGCAGGGTGAAGCGCAGCGCGTCGGTGCCGAGGTCGTCCATGACGATCAGCGGGTCAATCACGTTGCCCTTGGTCTTCGACATTTTCTGCCCGTGCTCATCGCGGATCAACCCATGCAGATAGACCGTCTGGAAGGGCGCTTCCTTGGTGAATTCGAGTCCGCTCATAATCATGCGCGCCACCCAGAAGAACAGGATGTCGTAACCGGTCTCCATATAGGATGTCGGGTAGAAGTATTTCAGATCGGGGGTCTGGTCGGGCCAGCCCAGGGTGGAAAACGGCCACAGGCCGGAAGAGAACCAGGTATCGAGCGCATCCGGGTCCTGTTCGATGCTGGCGGAGCCACAGTGTATGCACTTGACGGGGTCTTCACGGGTGCAGGTTTCCTTGCCGCACTCGGCGCAGTACCAGACCGGGATGCGGTGTCCCCACCAGAGTTGGCGGCTGATGCACCAATCGTCAATGTTTTCGAGCCAGTTGTCGTAGACCTTCTCGAAGTAATCGGGCACAATGCGGATATCGCCATTTTTGACGGCCATCAGGGCTTTCTCGGCCTGCGGCTTGATGCGCACGAACCACTGGGTGGAGATCATCGGTTCGATGATCTCGCCGCCCCGTTGGGAGCGCGGCACCTTGAGCGCGTACGGCTCTTCTTTGATGACCAGCCCCGCTTCTTTCATGTCGCCCCAGAGCTTTTTGCGACAGACGAAGCGGTCCAGACCCGCGTAGGGGCCGCCCACCTCGGTCACTTTGGCTTCGCGGTCGAGCATCGAGATGACGGGCAGGCCGTGGCGTTGGCCGATCTCATAGTCGTTAGGGTCATGGCCGGGGGTGATCTTGAGTGCGCCTGTGCCAAATTCGCGGGTCACGTACGCATCGCCAATCACGGGAATTTCGCGTCCCAGCATCGGCACGATCACTTTGCGCCCAATGAATTTCTGGTAGCGTTCATCTTCCGGGTGGACGGCGACTGCCGTATCGCCGAGGATGGTTTCGGGTCGGGTGGTGGCGACGGGGATGTATTCACCTGCCCCCGTAGTGGGGTCAGAACCTGCCAGCATGTATTTAAAGAAATACAGCGTACCGTTCTCTTCAGAGTATTCCACTTCCAAATCAGATACGGCGGTCTTCAAGCCAGGCGACCAGTTGATCAGACGCGGGCCACGGTAGATCATGCCTTTTTCATACAGGCGCACAAAGGCTTCGCGCACGGCCTTTGAGAGACCGGCGTCCATGGTGAAGCGTTCGCGCGTCCAGTCGCACGAGGCGCCCAGGCGGCGGATCTGACTGGTGATCATGCCGCCGTATTTTTCCTTCCAGGCCCAGGTGCGGCGCAAGAATTCTTCGCGGCCCACTTCTTCGCGGCTGGTTCCTTCTTTAATCAGGGCGCGTTCCACCATCAGTTGAGTGGCGATTCCGGCGTGATCGGTACCGGGAATCCACAGCGCGGAATAGCCTTTCATGCGGTGGTAACGGATCATCAGGTCTTCCATGCTGACGAACATGGCGTGGCCCAGGTGCAGCTCGCCCGTCACATTGGGCGGGGGGATGGCGATGACAAACGGTTTGACCGTCGGGTCGAAATCGGGTTTGTTGGGATCGTTGTGCGGCTGAAAGTAGCCGCCCGCGTCCCAGGCGGCGTAGATGCGTTCTTCAGTATCTTTAAAATCGTAGGCTTTGGGCAGGGTGTATTCAGACATCGGTTACTCCTTTAGATATTAGAGAATAGATAATTAGTGAGTAGAGAGCAGTGGTATGGTTTTGAACTATTTTCTACTCTCTATTCTCTGCTCTCTGGAAAACAAAAACGCCTTCCATCCTCAAGAGGACGAAAGACGTGCTTCCGCGGTACCACCTCAATTCATCAGGCGTTTTCCTGATGCGCTTGCGACCGGCAATCACCGATCTGCGCGTTAACGGGCGCTCCCGTGCTGGTCTACTGGCATCATTGGGTGATTTATTGATTGGGTGATTTGGTGATTGCTTGTCAATACCCATTCGGGCACGCTGTCACGAAATCGCTAAATCATCCAATCGCCAAATGAACTACGTTCTTCAGCATTGTTCCAGGCGACGTTCAGTAGTTGTTTGCTGTGGAAGCTTCCAGCCTGGGTTTCGATGTACTCAACCACCGGCTTCCGTCTCTATCAGCGCAAGAACCGCTTACTCTTCCTGGAGATTTATTTTATTCATTATACCGAATTGGTTGTGGGGAAGTCAAGACCGAGACTGATGACCAGCAGGACTTTTACAAAATACGAAGATTGTATGGGACCTGTGAGACTTTTTAAGGCTCACAGGTCTTATACTCGAAGAAGCGCTCTCCAAAATTCCAGATTCCGGAGGTAGTCCGATGACCAATACTTTTTACATGGGTGTGGACGTGGGCGGCAGCAAAACGCACGCCCTGGTTACCGATCAGGCCGGGCGCGTGCTAGGCTTTGGCCGGAGCGGCCCCGGCAACCACGAAAGTGTCGGCTATCAGGGCCTGATGGATGTGCTGCGCCAGGCGACAGCCGAAGCGCTCGCCAGCGCCGGGCTTGGCAAAGACCAGCTTGCCGGCGCTGGTTTCGGTATTGCCGGGTACGACTGGCCTTCCGAACGAAAGGCCATGCTGGATACAATTGCCCAACTCCACTTGAAAGCGCCCGTGGATGCGGTCAACGATACGCTGATCGGTCTGTTGGCAGGTTCGGAGCAAGGCTGGGGGGTGGCGGTTGTTTCAGGGACGGGCAGCAACGCCCGCGGCTGGGACTTATCCCGGCAGCGTCAGGGTATGGTCACCAGCGCCGGGTTGGTGCTGGGGGAGGGCTCCGGCAGTTCCGAACTGGTCAGCAAAGCCGTGCAGGCCGTCTCGCACGAGTGGACGCGCCGTGGCCCAGCCACCCAACTGACGCCTGCTCTGCTGGCGTACGTGGGGGCAAAAGACCTGACCGATTTCATCGAGGGGTTTATGGCGCAGCGTTACGTTCTGCGCTCCGCCGTCGCGCCGATCGTTTTTCAGGTGGCCGCTGCGGGTGACCCGGTGGCGCTGGAGCTGATCCGTTGGGCCGGGCGCGAGCTGGGTGAACTGGCAAACTGCGTCATCCGTCAGCTTGATTTCCAGACGTTGGCCTTCGACGTGGTGCAGGTGGGTAGCATGTATAACGGCAGCCCGCTGCTCACTGAAATGATGCGCGAGACGGTCGCGGCTTTTGCGCCGCACGCGCGCCTGGTACGGCTGACGGCTCCGCCAGTGATCGGCGCGGTGCTGCTCGGCATGGAAACCAGCGGCTTAATTCCCTCTGCGGAGGTGCGCCAGACTCTGGCTCACCTCCAAAGTTGAAGTGGTTTTTTATTGGCGAAAATCAAGTAGACAAAGTGACATTCAGTCGCCGGGCGAGCGGTTCAAGATGGGTGCGTAGAATAGTGGCCGAATCAATGGACGGATTTTCAAGCGCTTCCTTAACGACCATTCCCAAGGCATAGGTCAGTTGGTGTTCGATGCGCCGCCAGAGTGGAATGTTGTAATAGGTGCGTCCCTGGCGGGAGGCCAGTTCCATCGGTTCGTGCAGCGGGTTTCCGGGGGGGTAAAGTTCCGCCAGCGCATCTGCCCGGGCGGGCATGTGACCACATTCACGGTTCCAGCGCAGGTTTGATTCTTTGCTGACCATAAATTTGATCAATTTCAGGGCGGCCTCTTCACGATCCGGGTGCCAGCGCACGTGCTCCCACATGACAAAGTTCCCGCTGCCAGCCCAGGGCACGTCCGTCACTGCGGTAATTGCAACCTGTGGATTCTTCCCAAGCGCGATTGTATTCGCATGGTGGATGTCCGCCAGCATGGCGGCGGCGCGTCCTTCCATGAACAGGGCCGTGCAATCTCCCATTTCGAAATGTGTGTAAATCGCGGGGACAACCCGATAGGTCTCCAGCCAGAGCGCCAACCCTTCAATCGCTTTCGGGCTGTCAAACGCCACCTGGGTGCCCGTGCTGTTGATAAAATCACCACCCGCCGCCCATACCCATGAGGCGGCAATGTGCAACAAGTCTGTGAATGGATGGGGGATATACGGATTTAACCAGGGGATTTCGATCGTCGAGCTTTTTAACAGATTGATCGTCTGGTTGAAGTGCTGAATGGTTTGAAAAGCATTTGCCGGGTCCACCCCTGCTTTTTCCAGCAAATCTTTGCGGTAGCACACCAGATAAATCCAACCTGTCCAGGGGATGGACCAGGTGCGTTCATCATCCAGCAGGTTGGTGCTCTGCCAGGCAGGTCTCATAAAAGAGCTTGCGCCGCCCAAATTGATGATTTCATTTGGTTTGAAAGGCCGCAGCGCATTCATCTTTGCCAGGCTGCTGACCCAGGTTCCGCCAATATGTGAAACATCCGGGCCGCTGCCGTGGGAGGCGATTGTCAGGATTTCGGGCCAGGCGGTTGGCCAGAGCATCTGATGTAAATTCACTTTAATATGATTGATGGTGCCAAATTCTGCCATCATGGCACGCAGCGTCTCTTCATCCTTGGGCGAGTTGAAAATATAGGAGAGTTCAATCTCAACCATTTCACACCTCACAAATAGATGTTTGATGAAACGTATTGGTAGAGACCTAGCATATCGTTTGCGCGCTTTGACTTTGTGACTCTACCATTCATCTCAACCAGTAATTGTATTCATTTCATTATAGCATCCAAAAATTGGGATGCGCATTGTCAGTTCATACAAGCGATTTTTCTGCGAAGCGCAGCACATCGAGGGCAAGCCGCTGCCTGTCCGCCGGGCTTTTCATCAGCGTGGCGGTGACGAGCGGGTGGATGCCAAGCGCCTGGACATCGTTCGCCAGCGCAGTATCCAGCACATCCAGCACAAAGGCCGAGAGTATCTCACGGTAATGCTGCGCCACCGCCAGTGCAGATGGTTCGATGCCAAGTTCTGTGAACATTTTGGCGGCGGGGCCTTTTACCGTTTTCCCCCCAATGATCGGGCTGACGGCAATAATAAATTTCCCGGCCAGCGCCGCACGCACTCCGGCGAGATCGAGAATCGGGTCAAGGCTGACCCACGGATTGCTGGGACAAAAAACAACGGTATCAGCCTGGCGGATGGCGTCCAACACCCCTGGCGCGGGTTGCGCCTGGACGATGCCTGCGAAGCGAAAGCCTTTCACGTGTGGTTCACAGCGCTGATGCACAAAATATTCCTGAAACGCCAGTTCGCCATGCTCGACAGTATCCACAATGGTCGCGACGGGGTCATCCGTCATGGGCAGCACGCGCGGCCCGATCTTCCAGGCCTGGCAAAATGCGCGCACGACGTCAGAGAGTGGCTGCCCGGCGCGCAGGCGCTGAGTGCGTTCGATGTGCGTTGCCAGGTCCCGATCGCCAATGCGAAACCAATCCATACCGCCCAGGTGGGAAAGCGCCTCCAGCGTCTGGAATGTTTCATCCTTGCGGCCCCAGCCGGTTTCGGGGTTGGCCAACCCAGCCAGCGTATAACAGACCGTATCCAGGTCGGGACAAATGTTCAATCCCCAGTGTTGAAAGTCGTCACCAGTGTTGACGATAACGGTCAGATCTTCAGGCGGTAACGATTGGGCCAGGCCATCGGCAAGTTTGGCCCCGCCAACGCCGCCCGCGAGCGCGACAATTTTCATGAGAATATTCCTTTTTCTGTGTGATGCCTATCCTGGGATGTTTCTATTTTTTCAGCAACGACTCGTCGAAAAAATCAACCAGTCTTCTCTGGTAATGACGCGGGTTGCTAAAGTAAAGCCCCAAATGGCGGACGCCTTTTTCTGTCCACAAGTAACGTGG